>Ga0066710_100000836_pt1 | contig 20704 bp, 19 predicted proteins | sample GraSoiAngelo_159_FD_79666 | JGI IMG/M metagenome (GOLD analysis project Ga0066710, IMG submission 79666) | Grasslands soil microbial communities from the Angelo Coastal Reserve, California, USA - 14_1009_16_40cm | ecosystem: Environmental > Terrestrial > Soil > Grasslands | place: USA...
GCGGCCGCGTGGTCACCGGCCGGGACGAAGACGAAGAAGACGTCCGGTTTCTTGTCCTTGGCGCGCTGGAAGAACGGCGTGAAGTCGGGCACCGCGCCGGCGCCGCCCATCGGGATCTCGTCGATCACCTTGCCGCCATTGGCCTCGAAGCTCCGCTTGAATGCGGCGAGGCTGTCCTTGCCCGGGGGAAAGTCGGTGTAGCCGACGGCGGCGGTCTTCGCGTTCAGGATCTTCGCCGCGGCCTCGCCGAGCGCGTACCCCGCGTGCCACATGCTGAACGAGGTGCGGACGTAGTACGGCGACAGCGTGGTGATGTGCGCGGTGCCGGCGTTCATGATCACCGCGAGCTTCTTGCCCGCGCTCACGATCGGCGCCGACGCGATCGCGTTCGGCGAGTAGATCCAGCCGGCCAGGACGTCGACGTTGTCCTGAGTGAGCAGCTCCTGCACCGCGATCTTCGCATTGGCGCCGCCCGGATCCTTCACGTCACGCCGGATCAGGGTGAATTTGTACGGCCTCACCTTGTCGGGGTTGAGCTTGAGATAGAGCTCCATCCCGCGGTCGACCAGCTGGGCGAACTCGGCGCCGATGCCGGTGTACGGCAGCGCGACGCCGACCTTCACTTCCTGCGCCTGCGCCGACGTGACGCCGAGCGCGAACGCGGTCGCCGCAATCGCAAGGATGCGCTTGATCATGGACGCTTTCCTCCGGAGGGTTCGAGCTCGCGCTGTCTGGGACGGCACCGTATGGGCGAGATACTAGGGCAAGAGTCGGAAACCGCGCAAGCTTGCGCGGGGGGCGCGCCACCCCCCGGGCAGCGCGCGCCGCAGGCCGCCGCGGGGCCGGGGCCCCACCGGCCAAGGCCCGCCGATGCAAGGAAGAGGACTGTGCGATGATCGGGGGCCAGGGGCAGTCAGGGATTGGCGGCACCGCGCGGCGTCGCCGCCTATGCGACAATGCGCGGGCGCGTACGGCCCGTCAGACCGAGGAAGACTGAGGAGGAGACGAGCGTGGCGAAGTTCAAGGTGGTCACCCCGAGTGGCGCAAGCTTTTCGGTTCCTGGCGCGGGCTACAAGCTGGAGATGGAGGCGCTCGCGCCGCTCGACGCCGAGATCGTCGAGATCGCAGCCAAGACCGACGAGGAATTCGTCAAGGAAGCGCGTGACGCCGATGCGCTCTACGCGAAGGGGCGCCGCGTCACCAAGCGCCTCATCGACGGGCTGGAGCGGTGCAAGGTGATCGCGCTCGGCAGCGTGGGCGTCGACTCGGTCGACGTAGACGCGGCCACGGCGCGCGGCATCCCCGTCACCAACGTGCCCGACACGTTCATCGAGGAAGTCGCCGACCACGCCATGATGCTGATCCTGGCCACCTACCGCCGGGTCGTCACGATGGACCGGATGGTCCGTGAGGGGCGCTGGGCGGAGGGACGACCGCTCCTATCCCAGTTCCCCCGGCTGATGGGCCAGACCCTCGGCCTCATCGCGTTCGGCCACGTGGCGCGTGCAGTCGCGGTGCGGGCGCGGGCGTTCGGGTTCCACATTCTCGCGTACGACCCGTACGTCGAGGAGCTCGTCGTGAGTCAGTACGGCGTGGAGCCGGTGAACCTCACCGAGCTCCTGCAGCGCTCGGACATCGTCTCGATGCACGCGCCGTCCACCGCCGACGCGTACCACCTGATGACGGAGCACCATTTCCGGCTCATGAAGCCGGAGGCGCTCTTCGTCAGCACCGGCCGCGGCCCGACTACCGACGAGCCCGCCCTCATCAAGGCGCTGAAGGAAGGCTGGATCGCCGCCGCCGGGCTCGACGTGCTCGAGCAGGAGCCGCCGGACGGTAACAACCCGCTGCTCAAGATGGACAACGTGATTCTGACGCCGCACGTGGCCTCGGCCTCGGCGAGGTTCGATCCCGTGCGCAAGCGGCGCGTCGGTCAGGAGATCGCGCTGGTGCTGGGCGGGCGCTGGCCGCGGAGCTGCGTGAACCCGTCGGTTCTCGAGAAGAGCAAGCTCGTGCGCTGGCAGCCCTATTCGATGGAGCGCGGGCCCGGCGCATAACGGCAGTGCGCGCTGCAGGCCGTCGCGGGGCGGGGGCCCCGCCGGCCGAGGCGCGCCTGTAATCGAGGAGGCGCGATGGCGCGAAAGCGGCTCGTCCTCAAGAACACGGCGCTGTTCAGCGATCCGGCGAACCTCAGCTGGGAACGCTACGTCGTCATGCAGGCCCGTGAGCGCGAACGGTATCTCACCGAGCGCGCGACCATCGCCGACGACGCGTTGAACTACAGGACCGTCAGTCCGCGCTACCTCGAGAACGCGGTGGACCAGTTCGCCAACAACTACTACTCGGAGCTCTCAGCGACCCACTACGTCGCGACCGCCGCCGCCAACGCCCCGTTCGACGAGCTCAAGAAGTCGGCGCTCTTCCAGCTAGCTGACGAGCAGCGGCACCTCGAGATGGACCGCGAAGTGTTCGAGCGGGCCGCCATCCCGGAGCGGGACTGGCTCGCTGCGTGGGAAGCGCCGGGCACGACGTGCCGCTTCTTCCGGCACCTGCTCGAGCTCGAGGACTCGATCGAGATCCTCGTGAAGGGCAACTTCGTCGCCGAGGGCGCCGCGGGGCCGGGAACCTTCACCGTCCTGGCGGACGGCGCCGAGGCGCGCGGCGACGTCCTGTCCGCGGTCAACCATCGGGCGCGCATCCGCGACGAGACACGCCACATCAGCTACGGCCGAGCCCTCGTCAAGGCGCTGATCGAGGACGACCCGGGAAATCTCGACACGATCCAGCAGTGGCAGGACGACAGCCTGCGCCTGTTCTCGGAGGTGGCTCGCGGCGGCGAGCGCCAGGCCTGGTGGGAAGGTTTCCTCGCCTCGTACTACAAGATCGCGGTCCCGATGGGGCTTCGCCCGACCTCCTTCTGATCTCGTCGAAGGGGGAGCCACGAGTATCGCTCCCCCGTTCGTTTTCCCGCGCTCGGCGCTGAGAATCACGCGGTCCCGACCGTGGCCAGGAATCGCCCAGCACTGACCCCGGATCATCCATTCCCGGAACGTCACAGTTTCAGGAATTACCTTATCGAATACATATTTACGCAGCACCACCTCGTGGTATGCCGATTGCTGGAAGAAGGGATAGCCTTTAACCGGCGAACACGAAATGCGCATCCTCGTTATCGACGACGATCAGGCGGTCTGCGAGGTCTTCGGGGAGTTTCTCCACGAGATCGGGCACGAGCCCCTGATCACGCACACGGCCGAGACGGCGCTCGACGCCCTGCGCGTGCAGCGTCCCGACGCGGTCCTCCTCGACGTGTGCTTGCCCGGGATGAGCGGGCTCGACTTCATGAAGCACGAAACCGTCCGCAAGCTGCACGTCCCGATCCTCGTGGTCTCCGGGCGCGCCACCGAGAGCCAGGCCCAGGAGGCCATGCGGGCCGGCGCCTTCGACTTCATCGGCAAGCCGGTCGCGCTGCGGCGTTTGCAAGAGGCGCTCGCGTGCTTCGAGGTCCCTGCCAAGAAACCGCGCAAGGCCAAGAACGGCACCGGCAAGACCGAGGACGCCGAGCCCGAGCGGCGGCGCGCGCCACGGGCGGTCGTCGCGCTGCCGGTACGGATCCGCGAGCAGAGCGGCGCCGAGTGGGAGTCGACGTCGGTCAACCTCAGCGCCTCCGGCATCAAGGTGCGCGGCAATGGATCGCGCCGCGCCGCCCGCATGGCGACGCTCTCGATCACCCTGCCGGAGAGCGAAACACGGCTCGAGGTTCCGTCGATTCTCGTGCGCGCCGACGACGAGGGCTACGCGTTCGCGTTCAAGGACCACCGCGACGAGCGGCTCCGAGAGCTCCACGAGCTGGTCCGGCGCACGGCGGGCGCGCCGACCGTCGACGTCGAATCGCCCGTGCGCATCCTGCACCGTATCGGAGAGGCGATCAGCGCGACCCTCGACGTCGATGAGGTCCTGCGCATCGCGCTGGACGCGCTGACGCACGTCACCGGTCACGAGATCTCGAGCCTCCACCTGCTCTCGGCCGACGGCTCGACGTTACAGCTGCGCGGCGACCGGGGACTGCGGCCGCGGCTGCGCGAGATCAACCACGCGCTGCCGATCGGGCAAGGGCTCATCGGCGGCGTGGCCGCGACCGGCAAGACGCTGCACTGGGCGCACGTCAGCGAGTCCGCCGATCTCCTGCCGGCGGCGCGCGCGGCCGTGACCCAGGAAGGGATCCACGCCTTCGTGTGCGTGCCGATCCACAGCCGGGGACGAATCCTTGGCGCGCTGTCGCTCGGGCGCCGCACGCGGGAAGCGTTCAGCGAGTCGGAGATCGCGCTCGTCGAAGCCTGCGCCAACCAGATCGGGCTGGCGCTGCAGAACGCGCAGCTCTACTCGGCGACACGGCACCAGCTCGAGGATCTCAAGTCGGCCGAGGCCCAGCTCATCGAGGGCGACAAGCTCTCGACGGTCGGCAAGCTGGCGGCGGGTCTCGCGCACGAGACGCGCAACCGTCTGACGGCGATCCTCGGCCAGGCCGAGCTCTTATTGATGGGATCGGACGATCCCGTCAAGAGCCGCGAGCGCCTGCACACGATCGTCCAGGAGACGTCGCGCGCGGCGCAGATGCTCCAGAACCTCCTGCGGTTCACGAGCGGGCACGCCGCCGCGCGCCACCCCTGCCGCCTCGAGGATCAGATCCAGTGGGTGCTGGAGCTCAAGAGCCACCAGCTGCGCCGCGACAGCGTCAAGGTCGTCACCGAGTTCGGGAGTGTTCGGCCGGTCATGGCCGACGAAGGTCAGATCCAGCAGGTCCTGCTCAACCTCGTCCAGAACGCGCACCAGGCGATGGCCGCTCACAAGGGCGAGCGGGTGATCACGATGCGACTGTCCGAGCCCGGCGGTCCGAACGTCCGCCTGGAAGTCCTCGACTCCGGACCCGGAATCCATCCCAACGTGCTCCCCCGAATCTTCGAGGCCTTCACGACGACGAAGGCGCCCGGCGAAGGCACCGGCCTCGGCCTCTGGGTCTCGTATTCGATCGTCGAACAGCACCAGGGATCGCTGCGGGCCGTCAACCGGCCGGAAGGCGGCGCGGCCTTCATCGTCGAGCTGCCGGCGGCCACCGCCTGAGGCACGCCGGCGAGGCTCGCCTCCGGAGCCACGTTCGCGGACAGCGGGCCCGGTGTTCCCGCGGAGATTTGCGGGCGGATCTTCGCGCTCCGCTCCTGAGCCGCCCCGATCTCAGCTCGTGCCGGGCGGCCGGCGCCTCCCCCACTCGGATTGCTGCTCGTAGGCGTACGCCGCGCGAAGCAGGGTGGCCTCGTCGAAGTGACGCGCGATCAGCTGGAGACCGATCGGCAGCCCTGAGCGCGTGAAGCCGCACGGCACGGCGATGGCCGGCAACCCGGCCAGGGCCGCCGGCGTGACGTAGGAGCGGCGCGTGAAGAAGCGCCCCGCGACCTCGTGGCGGCTCGTGATGACGCCGCGCGCGGCGGCGATCGGCGGAGCCGCCTGGTGCGCGGTCGGGCACAGGAGCAGATCGTGGCGGGTCAGCGCGTCGCGCATCTCGGCGCGGACCAGCGCGCGCGCCCGCGCGGCCCGCTGCTGGATCGCGGCCGGAATCAGGCTGGCGGTCAAGAGGCGGCGCCGCGTGCCCTGGTCGTAATCCGCGGCGCGCGTGCGGAGCCAGCGACCGTGCACGCCGGCGCCGTCGGCATCGGCGAGCGCCATGAAGATCGCGCCCGCGAGCGGGACGAGGCGGAGCGAGATCTCCTCCGTGACGGCGCCGAGCCGCTCGAGGCTCCGCGCCGCTTCGACGACGGCGCCCCGCACCTCGGCATCGGTCTCCGGCCCGAACGTCAGCTCGCGGATGATGCCGACGCGAAGCCCTCGAGCTCCATCGGCCAATGTGCGCGCGTAGTCCGGCACGGGCTCGCGGCTCGAGAGCGGATCCTTCGGGTCATACCCCGCGATCACCTGGAGGAGCCACGCGGCGTCCTCGACCGTGCGACTGAGGGGTCCCGGCGTGTCCATCGACCAGCTCACCGGAAACGAGCCGTGGCGAGACACGCGGCTCCACGTCGGGCGGAGCCCCACGACGCCGCAGAACGACGCGGGCGAGCGCACGGACCCTCCGGTGTCCTCCCCGAGGGACGCGGCGCAGAGCCCGGCGGCGACCGCGATGCCCGAGCCCGACGAGGATCCGCCGGGGTCGTGCTCGCGACTCCACGGATTCCGCGGCTGGCCGAACGGAAATTGCTGCGTGCCGCCGAGGGCGAACTCCGTGAGATTGAGCTTGCCGAGCAGAATACCGCCGGCCGCGTTCAGACGCGCGATCGTCGTCGCGTCTTCGGCGGGAATGTGGTGCTCCATGATCCGCGATCCGGACGTCGTGCGCACGCCGGCGGTGTCGAACTGATCCTTCACAGCGTAGGGGACGCCGTGGAGCGGGCCGACCCTCGAGCCTTGCATCACCGCCGTCTCCGCCCGCCGCGCCGTCTCCAGCGCCGCATCCGGCAGCACGGTGATGTAGGCCCGCAGATCTCGATCGAGCCGATCGATCCGCTCGAGATAGAGCTGCGTGATCTCGACCGGCGACACCGTGCGCTCGCGCACGAGCGCGGCAAGCTGTCGGGCGCCGAGAAAGGCGAGATCGGCGCGATCGGCGGTCACGAGGACGGCAGATCGCCGAGGCCCGGGACGGGCTCGACCCGCTCGAGCGGCAGCTCGGCCAGCGGGCCCAGCGCCTCGATCAGCGCGTTGAGCCGGTGGGTCACCTCCGCGAGGTCGTCGGACGTGACGGGCAACCCGAGGGCCGCCGCGAGCGCGCCCACCTGTTCGGTCGTCAGGTCGGTCACGGCGCGCGATCCGGGGCCGGGCCTCAGCAGGCCGGGCGGCGCAGCACCTCGGGGGAGATCTTGCGCGCCACCAGCTTGCCGTCGCGGCTGTCGGAGACCAGGCGGCGGTTCTCCACGACGACGCGCCCGCGCAGGATCGTGGTCACCGGCCAGCCCTGGATCGCCCAGCCTTCCCAGGGGCTGTAGTCGCTGACGTGGAAATCGTCGCGCGCGAGCGTCTTCTTGATCGCCGGATCGATGATCGCGATATCCGCGTCGCTGCCGGGGGCGATGACACCCTTCTTCGGGTAGAGGCCGAGGATCTTCGCGGCGTTCGTGGCGGTGACGTCGGCGAACCGCGCCAGCGACATCCTCCGCTTCACGACGCCCTCCGAGTACACGATGCCCATGCGCGCCTCGGCGCCGAGATTGCCGCCCGTGACGTTCTCGAGATCCTGCCCCCGCAGCTTCAGCTCGAGCGACGTCGGGAACTCGTCCGTCGCCGTGGTCGACACGCCGTCGCGCACGAGCCCGTTCCAGAGCGCGGCCTGGTCCTCGGGATACTTGAGCGAGGGATAGGTGTGGTAGCAGAACCCGCGCGGGCTCTTGTAGTCCTCGGCGGTGAAGCACGCGTAGTGATGGAGCGTCTCGGCGTAGATCGGATACCCGCCGGCGCGCGCCTCCGCCACGGCGTCCACGCCCTCACGGGCGGACGTGTGGACGAAATAGACGCCGGCCCCCGTGTGCGCGGCGAGCTGGATCGTTCGGCGGAACGCGAGCTTCTCCGAGAGCTTGTTGTGGACGAGGGGCAGGAGCCAGCCGTCTGTCTGCTTCTCCTCGCGGAACTTCTCGTACATGAACTGGACGATGTCGTGGTCCTCGGCGTGCACCACCATGATGCCGTTGTGCGGGGCGATCTTCTCCATCGCGAGCTGGATCCGCCCGTAGTCGAGCCGGTAGGTGTGGCGCTTGGGATGCGGCGGCAGCACGTCGACCGTAAACACCTTGAAGCTCGGGAAGCCGGCCTGGACCGCCTCGGGCAGCTGATCGAACAGCTTGATCGGCAAGGCTCCCTGGAGCGTGACGTGGAACGAGTAGTCCGCGTACGAGTTGCCCTTCCAGCGAGCGGCGCGCGTCTCGATCACCTGCTGCACGTCCGTCCCCGGCCGCACGAAGCAGAAGTCGACGTGGGTGGTCGTCCCACCGAAGACCATTCCGCGCGTGTCCTCTTCCGGGCCGAGGGTGTGGAGGTTCTCCTCGGGCTGCATCGAGATGAAGTGCGCCAGGTGCGTGTGGGGCTCGATGCCGCCCGGCACGACGATCTTGCCGCTGGCGTCGATCACCCGAGCCGCCTCCCGCCCGTGCTCGGGCAGGCCGAGGCCGACGATGCGCTCTCCTTCGATCGCCACGTCCCATCGGCCGACGCCTTGCGGCGTCACCACGTCGCCCCCGCGAATCACGAGATCCAGCATCGCTCGGTCCTCCTCTGGTGGAGCACCGGGTACCACGCGCCGGGGCCCGCGGTCAAGGCGAGGCCGCTGCATTCTGACGATGCTCGGAGTCGGTCTCGCGCTCGGCGACAAGACGCTCGAGCGCGGCGGGGCCGGCGACGTGTGGGAGGGTGAGCTGGCGGTGTTCGCGAGCGCCCTCAGCGGCGAAGGCACCTTCGCGCTCGCGACACGCCGGGCGCCCCGCTTGACAGCGAGCGAGGCGACGCCCTATAACAACCCTCGCCAACGATAACGCTCTCCGAGGTCCATCGTCGATCGGGAGGATCGCCCAATGATCGGTTCGCGCAGACTTCGACTCACGTTCGTTCTCGCAGTGGCGGCGCTGACCCTCGTCACCGCCACGTCGCTCACGGCGCAGGAAGTGCTCACGAACGAGTCGCTCATCGCCTTGAAGAAGGCCGGGCTCTCGGACTCGATCATCGTCTCGAAGATCAGGGCGAGCCAGACGAAGTTCGACGTGAGCACGAAGGGGCTCATCGGCCTGAAGAACGCCGGCATGTCGGACCAGGTGATCGAGGCCGTCGTCAATGCCGGCTCCGCGTCGACGGCACCGCCGGCCGCGGCCGCGCCCGCGGCGCCGGCTGCGGCGGCCCCGGCGGCGGCGAGGGAAAGTATCGTCCACCTGATCGGTGGCAAGTCCGTCGAGCTCGTCCCCGCCAACGCCGCTCTGGAGTTCAACACCGGGTTCTTCGACTCCAAGAGCGAGCTGGTCCTCAAGGGACGGAAGGCCCAGTACCGGACCGCGGACAAGAAGCCGGTCTTCTACAGCACGTGGTCCGCGAACGACGCGCCGCTGGTGCGGCTCAAGCCGGGCAGCGACCACGACGACCGGAATCTCAAGATCTCCAGCGGGTCGTACGCGCCGTTCGGCGGCTCGATCAAGTACGGGGTCCGCAGCGAGGACAAGGTGGACATGGAGGCCGCTGACAGGGACGCGCGCGGCCTGTACAAGCTGATACCCAAGGAGCCGCTGAAGCCGGGTGAATACGGCTTCGTCCTCACCTACGGAATGGCCGCCGGCGCGTCTGGCCGGGTGTACGACTTCGGCGTGGACTAGGCGCGCGTCAGGCGGGAATCGCGACTTTCTTCAAGAGTTCGAGATCGTCGAGCGCCCGGCCGGCGCCGCGCGCGGCGCAGCTCAACGGATCGTCGGCCACTCGCACGGGCAGCTGGGTCACGTGCTGCAGGAGCCAGTCGATCCCGCGCAGGAGCGCGCCGCCGCCGGTCAGCACCACGCCCTTCTCGATGATGTCGGCCGCGAGCTCGGGTGGCGTCCGCTCGAGACACGTGCGCACCGTCTCGACGATCGTCATCACGGGCTCGCGCAGCGCCTCGCGGATCTCCTCGTCGGTGATGACGAGCGTCTTCGGCACGCCGTCGACGAGATCGCGCCCCTTGACCTCGATCGAGCTTCGCGCCAGCGCTTCGGGATGGGCGGAGCCGAGCGCGATCTTGATCTCCTCCGCGCGACGCTCGCCCACCAGCAGGCGGTAATGCTTGCGGATGTGCTGGATGATCGCCTCATCCATCTCGTCGCCGGCGATCCTGACCGAGTTGCAGTAGACCGTGCCGGACATGGAGATGACGGCGACTTCGGTCGTCCCGCCGCCGATGTCGACGATCAGGTGACCGCCCGGCTCGTGGATCGGCAGGCCCGCGCCGATGGCCGCGGCCGTCGGCTCCTCGATCAGATAGACGTCGCGCGCGCCGGCCTGGAGCGCCGCGTCGCGCACCGCCCGCTTCTCGACCTGGGTGATGCCCGAGGGAACGCCGACGACCACCCGGGGCCGGTCGAGGACCCAGGCGCGCTTGCGCCCGGACGAGATCTGCCGCGCTCGCTCGATGAAGTACTGCAACATCCGTTCGGTCACGTCGAAATCGGCGATGACGCCGTCCTTCAGCGGGCGTATCACCTGGATGTTCTCGGGCGTGCGCCCGAGCATCGCCTTGGCCTCGTGGCCGACCCCGATGACCTCGTTGTCGGTCTTGCGGATCGCGATGATCGAGGGCTCGTTGAGGACGATGCCCCGGCCCTGCACGAACACGAGCGTGTTGGCCGTACCCAGGTCGATCGCCAGGTCCGACGAAAAGAGCCCAAATAGACGGTCTGATAGCATCGACGCCACAGCTAGCAATCCCCGCGCCACACCCGGCGCGCGCCCGAACTGCGTGATTGGACAGGTGGCCGTCTCACCGGACACCGGCCCGGGTGATCTGGCGGTGACAGCAGCGACGCCCGGCGGACAGCGACCGGACGGCCTGAGACCATGAGCCGCACGACGCTTCGACCGCTACATTTTGCCCCAGTAGACGCGATCCGCCGGGAAAACCGTCTTGCAGCGAGTCGGGGCGGTCGGTCCGTCCAGGGTGTCGGCCGCGGCGCGCCAGGTCGCATAGTGCGGCGCCGCTCGGTGAGCTTCGAGCGCCGCCATGTCCTTGTAGACCTCGTAGAAGTAGTAGACGTTCTCGTCCTGGTCGTCCTGGAGGACGTTGAACTGCAGGCAGCCGGGCTCGTCCCGCTCGGAGCCGAGCGCGTCGATCTCGATCGCCTCGAGGAAACGCTTCTTCTGGTCCGGCTTCACGCGCACTTTCACCCAGATTGCCAGCATCGACGAGTCCTCCTCGGGCCAGCGAGCCGGAGCTCGCGGAGGCCCACAGCGCGCACCGCGCGCTCTATCGGTCGGCCACGCGGGATGGTAGCGCGAAGTGGTCGCCTGCGTCGGACTAAAGCAGTGGACCGTCCGGGGACGCGCAAAAAGGCGCGGGCACTTCTTACGTGGTGCCGCGAGTCTCCATGGATGAAAGCCCTGATGTCGCGTCCCTAACCTTACGCAATCGCGTCGCCCCATATGAGCGCCTCCCGTTCACCTTCCGTGGCACAAAAGATGCCCCGCTTGACGTCGGGCAAGCATTGCCCACCGCATGATGGAGGAAGAGAAATGAGCACTCGCGTCGTTCAAGCGGTCCTGGTCACGCCGCTGCTCCTGGCCATGCTGGGAGGCTGCGTGTACAGAAGCAGAGAGGTCCAGACATCGACCCCGAGCCCGGTGGTGATGGCGCCGACGCCGCCGGCAGCGCCGGCGGTAGTGGTTCCGCCCGCGGCACCTCCGGTGAACTCAGCGGTTCCTTCGGATCGCATCGTGTATCCCGAGGGACGCTGGCAGCTCTACGGTGACGGCCGCAGCGTCGCGTACTACTGGGTATGGATCCCGACCGGATCGACCCTGGCGACGGCTCCGTCGCCCCCGATGAGGCCGAGTGGCTCGGCAGTCGTGACGACTTCGGATCGTACGTACACCTTCCGAGAGGGGCGCTGGCAGCTCTACGGTGACGGCGGAGCCACGCCGTACTACTGGGTGTGGATCCCGAGCGGCACGGCGCCGCCCACCCCGCCGATGCCGCCGCAGGCTGGATAGATCGGCCGATCTCCACGGAGGGGGCCTCTCGATGGCCCCCTCCACATTCGTCGGTTCCTCGTCGTGGACCTCCCTGGCTTGAGTGAGAGGGCCGCAGTATAGTGCGCGGTATCCGGCCACTACCTCACAGGGGGGTGACGTCATGTCCGACGGTTCTCTCGAGCTGGCCAACGACGCGAAAGCCACCCCACCATCGGACGCAGAATCGCGTAGTGAACAGGGCACGCCCGCTCACAGCGGGCCGCTGACGCGACGCTGGACCGAGCAACGCTGGCTCCTCGACAACACCATCCGCTCGGTGGGGATGGACTGGGACCAGCCGCGCTCCATCTATCTCTCCGTGCCGTGCGGCCCCGAGGCCAACGCCGACTTCGCCGCCATCCGACAGCGCATCACGAAGCTCGCCGACGCGTCGCCCGCGTTCGAGGCGGTCGCCCGCCGTCGTGAGGCCAAGGCCCACGCGGCCGAGGAGAATCAAGATTTCGTGACGGCGCGCGAGAACTACTTCATGGCGAGCATCCACTGGGGCGCCGCCCAGTGGCCCATCGACGAAAACAACGCGCAGAACCGCCTGTACAACGGAAAGAAGCGCGACTGCTATACGCGGTACGCGAAGCTCGCCGACCACCAGGTCGAGGCGGCCTGGATTCGCTTGCCCGACGGTCTGTCGCTCCCGGCCTGGTTTCATTTGCCGCCCGGCTACCACGGCGGACGCGTCCCGGTCGTAGTCTCGCTCCCGGGCATGGACAGCTTCAAGGAGATGGGCGTCGCGATGTACGGTGATCGGTGGCTCTCGCGCGGGATGGCGGTGCTCGCGCTGGATGGGCCGGGTCAGTACGAGAGCCCGCTGCTCGACATCTACTTCAGCATGCCCGCGTGGACCGCGACGGGCACGGCGGCCGTCGACTGGCTCTCGGCCCGAGCCGAGATCGACGTGAGCCGCGTCGGACTCGCCGGCAACAGCTTTGGCTCGTTCTTCGGCACCCTCGCGGCCGCGCACGAGCCGCGCATCCGCGCCGTCGCGGTCTCGGCCGTTTGTCACGAGCCCGGCTTCCACACGATCTTCGAGGAGGCGTCGCCGACGTTCAAGATGCGCTTCATGTACATGTCCGGCATCACCGACGAGTCGCGCTTCGACGAGCTCCGCCGGGGTATGACGTGGGAGGGGCACGCCGAGCGGATTCGTGCACCGTATCTCTGCGTCGCCGGTGAATTCGACGAGCTGTCGCCCCTCGAGCACACCGAGCGACTGATGAAGTCACTCCGCGGCCCCAGGCGCCTGGTCGTCTATCAGGATTCGCGTCACTCGGTCGGCAATGTGCCGGCCGCGAACCTGGGCCCGTTTCCGCCGATCCTCGTCGCCGACTGGATGGCGGCGACTCTCGGCGGCAAGACCTTCCCGAGCGAGAAATGGTACGTGGAAGCGAGCGGCCGGATCGTCAAGACCCCGATCTAGCGCCAGAGGCCAACCATGACCGACTATCGTATCGTCGAGCGGCAGCTCACCGGGGCCCTTGGCCTCCCGCGGCGCCCCGTCGCCGTCGCGTTCCGTTCCTCCCCGCCACCGGGCGTGCCGAAGTTCAGCGGGATCGTGCCCTCGGGCTGCAGTTTCTGGCGGCTCGCCGCCGCAGAGCGAACCTTCTACACGGTTCCCGCCGATCATCACAACTGCCCGATCGGCAGCTACACGCACAACATCCCCTTGCCGCCCGAGCGCGCCGCGGAGCTTCCGCAGACGCTCGGGCTCATGACCGCGCTCGGCTACCTCAAGATGGAGGAGGTTCCGGGGATTCCGCGCCTGCCTCAGACGCCGAGCGTCGTGATCTACGCGCCGCTCGCCGAGGCTCCAGTCGATCCGGACGTCGTGCTCGTCGCCGGCAGGCCCGGCCGCGTCATGCTCTTGCAAGAGGCCGCGCTGCGCGCCGGCATCGCGGCGCCCGCTCCGCTCCTGGGCCGTCCCACGTGCATGGCGCTGCCGGCGTCGATGGCCCAGGGCGTCATCGCGAGCACGGGCTGCGTCGGCAATCGGGTGTACACCGACCTCGGCGAGGACGAGCTCTACGTGATGATCCCGGGCAAGGACGTCGCGCGAGTGGCGGCGGAGGCCCAGACGATCGCGTCCGCCAACCAGAAGCTGTCCGACTACCATCGGGAACGGCGACACGCCCTGGCCACCGAATAGGAGAACGCGCATGTCGGAGACGTCGGATGCTCCGCTCCAGTTCCAGCTGCGCAAGCTCGGCCACGTCGTGCTCAACGTCACCGACATCGAGAGGTCCGTGCGCTTCTACACCGAGGTGCTCGGCCTGGCGATCAGCGATCGGTACCCGGACAGCATGGTGCCGGGCGGCATGGTCTTCATGCGCTGCAATGCCGACCATCACGGCGTCGCGCTGGTCGGCGGCGCCCGGAAGAGCGACCCCAGCAGCCTGAATCACTTCGCCTTCGAGGTGGCGACGCTCGACGAGGTCTTCCGCGCGCGGGCGTGGCTCCGCAAGCACGGCGTCCCGATCGTGTTCGAGGGGCGCCGGCGGGCCGGCTGTCAGATCGCCGTCGAGTTCCAGGACCCCGACGGCAACAACCTCGAGGTCTACTGGGGCATCGATCAGGTCGGCACGAACGGCTACGTGCGGCCCGCGAGCGAGTGGCGCCAGGCGCGCACGCTCGAGGACGCGGTCGCCAACCTGCCGCCGGGGCAGCGGCTGCCGCTCTACTCGACGTGAGGAGCGCCCAGGGGAGCGCCGCGCACTGCCCAGCCTGAACCTGATCGGCCAGTCGCTGCTCGCCGGGCTGTTCACCGGCGGGCTCTACGCGCTGCTCGGCCTCGGGCTCAGCCTGACGTGGGGCCTGCTGCGCGTCATCAACCTCGCCAACTTCGCGCTGGCGTTCCTCGGGGCGTACCTCACCTACCAGCTCGCGACCGCGCTCCGTCTCGATCCGATCCTCACGCTCGTCGTGATCGTGCCGGGCTTCTTCGTGGTCGGGATCGCGCTCGAGGAAGGATTCCTCCGCTTCCGGATCGACGAGCTCACGTCTCTGATCGTCACCTTCGGGCTCACCGTCATTCTCGAAAGCCTGATCCAGTGGATCTGGACCGCCGATTTCCGTCGTCTCGAGTCGCCGTACATGCGCACGTCGCTCCGGCTCGGCACGTTCTTCGTGGGGCTCGGCGGCCTCCTGGCGTTCGTCGCGGCGGCGGCGTTGACGCTCGCGACCTGGGCGTGGCTCCGCTGGAGCTACCTCGGCAAGGCCGCGCGCGCCAGCGCGCAGGACGGGCCGATGGCCGGCGCGTTCGGCGTCAATCGCCGCCGCCTCGCGCTGCTGCTCGCCGGCCTGAGCTCGGCCTACGCGGCCGTCGCCGGGCTCTTCATCGCCCTCAACCACACCCTGGCGCCGTCGCAGATCTACTCGTGGATCGGCGTCGTGTTCGCCGCGGTCATCATCGGCCGCCTGGGCAACGCGCTCGGGCTCCTCGCCGCCTCGATCTTCATCGCCGCGAGCGAGGCGCTGACGATGGCGGTCACGGCTCCGGGCTGGGCGCCGCTCGTGTCGTTCACGCTCCTGATCCTGATCTTGCTGCTGCGACCCGAGCTCTGAGCGTGTCCCGCCTTCCACCGGCCGTCCCGCTCGTCGTCATGGCCGTCGCGCTGGCCCTCGTGCCGGCGCTGAAGCTCCCGGCCTTCTACGAATCGGCCCTCTACCTCGTGTTCTTCTGGGTGGCGCTGGCGACGAGCTGGAACATCCTCAGCGGCTACGCCGGCTACTTCAGCTTCGGTCACGCCGCGTTCTTCGGCGCGGGCGTCTACACGACGGCGACGCTCACGACCGCCTTCGACGTGCCGTTTCTGTGGACCTTGCCGGTGGCGGGCCTGGTCGCGGCGCTCCTCGGGAGCGCGATCGCCGCGATCGTCTTCCGCGTGCGCGGCGTGCGCGGCGAGCTCTTCGGCCTCCTGACCCTCGCGGTCACGTTCGTCCTGTCGACGATCGCGCTCAACACGCGGCTCGACGGCGGGCCCGGCGTCTTCCTGGCCGCGGTCCCCGTCCCGACGCTCTTCGGCGCGCCCGCGACGACGCTCTATCACCTGGCGCTCGCGGTCGCCTTCTTCTCGACCTTCGCCGCGCTCGCGATCTACCGCTCGCGCTGGGGCATGGGGCTCTTCGCCATCCGCGACGACGAGGACGTCGCCGAAGTCCTCGGCGTTCCCACCTACCGCTACAAGCTCGTCGCCTTCGCGCTGAGCTGCTTCATCGCGGGGCTGATCGGCGGGATCCACGCAATGTTCGTGACGTACGTGACCGTTGCCGAGACGTTCGCGGTCGGGGTCGCGGTCGATGCGATCATGATGGCCGCGCTCGGCGGCACGCGCTTCTGGTACGGCCCGGCCCTGGGCGCCGTCCTCGTCACCGCGCTCACGCAGTCGCTCACCGGCGGGGAGAGCGCGATCTTGAACCGGGCGCTCATCGGCGCGATCCTGATCGTGGTCATCGTGTTCCTGCCCGACGGTGTGGCGGGAGGCCTGAGTCGCGCGCGTCGCGCGAGGGTCACCCCGATGGAGGCGCCGGCGAGCGACGCCGTGTCGGTGAGTGTCGCGTCGCCGGCGCGGGTGGCGGCGGGTCCCCTGCTCGGCTGCACCGACGTGAAGAAGGCCTTCCGCGGCCTGCAGGCGCTCACCGGGGTGACGCTCGAGGTCCGCGCGGGCGAGATCCTCGGCCTCATCGGTCCGAACGGGTCGGGCAAGTCGACCCTGATCAACGTCGTCAGCGGCTACTACCAGGCCGATGGCGGCCAGGTCGTGCTGGACGGACTCGACATCGCCCGGGTGCGGGCTCACCGGATCGCCGGCCTCGGCGTGGCCCGCACCTATCAGATCCCGCGCTCGTTCCGCCGGCTCACCGTCGTCGACAACGTCGCGCTCGCGGCCATGTTCGGCGGCGGGCACGGCCGCGCGGCGGGACGCAGCCTGGCGCGCGCCTGGCTCGCCTTCACCGGCCTCGGGGCCAAGGCCGACGCGCTGCCCGACGAGCTGAACCTGCTCGAGCGGAAATTCCTCGACCTCGCTCGCGCGCTCGCCTCGGAGCCGAGGCTGGTGCTGCTGGACGAGGTGCTCTCGGGGCTGACGCCGGCCCAGATGACCGACGCGCTCCGGCTCGTTCGCCGGATTCGCGACCGCGGCACGACCGTCGTCTTTGTCGAGCACATCATGCGAGCCGTCCTCGACCTCGCCGACCGCGTGGTCGTGCTGAGCGGGGGGCGGGTCATCGCCGAAGGCCTCCCGCGTCAGGTGATGCGCGATCCCGACGTGGTCCGCGCGTATCTCGGGAAAGCCTATGCTTGACGTCGAGCGCCTCGAGGTCGCCCACGGCGATGCCGTCGCGGTGTGGGACGTGTCGCTCGTCGTGGGGGGTCGTGAGCTGGTCACCGTGGTGGGCCCGAACGGCGCCGGGAAGACCACCCTCATCGACGCGATCGCCGGCCTCCTGCCGATCCGCGCCGGCCGCGTGCGGCTCGACGGGCGCGAGCTCGCGTCGGTTCCGGCGCACGAGCTCTGCGGCCACGGGATCGCGCTCGTCCCGGAAGGCCGCCGCCTCTTCCCGGCGATGACGGTCGAGGAGAATCTCGAGATCGGCTGCTACGCGCCGGCCGCGCGAGCGCGGCGGAGCCAGAGCCTCGAGCGCGTCTACGGGACCTTCCCCATCCTGCGCGAGCGCCGGCGACAGCTCGCCGGCGCGCTCTCGGGAGGTCAGCAGCAGATGGTCGCGATCGGACGCGCGCTGATGGCGATGCCGCGGCTCTTGCTGCTCGACGAGCCCTCGCTCGGCCTGGCGCCGCAGATCGTCGATCAGGTCTTCGAGGTCGTCGCCGGGATCCACGCCGAGGGCGTTGCGGTCTTGCTGGTCGAGCAGAACATCGTCCAGGCCTTCGCGATCGCGGCCCGCGCCTACGTCCTCGAGCAGGGCCGGATCGTCGCCGAGGGCGCCCCGTCGGAGCTCGCGCGCGACGCGCGGATCCGCGAAGCCTATCTCGGCCAGCAGTGAATCAGCCGGTCGAGCTCTGGACCCGGACGTGCTGCTCGGGCACCGGATAGCGCGCCGAGCTGAACGAGTCGCGGATCATCCGGTTGGTGTCGAAGTACACCTGCCAGTAGTGCGCGTTGTTGCAGTACGGCCGGATGGCGAGCACGGGTCCGGCCAGCGTGAACTGGAGAATCTCGACGTCTGGAGCGGGCTGACCCAGCACGTTCGGGATCCGCGTCAGCCGCTCCTTGAGCATGGCGACCGCGTCCTTCACGTCCACCCCGTGGGCGAGCTGCGCCGTGAGGTCTACACGGCGGTAAGGATTCGCCGAGAAGTTCTGGATCGTGTCCCCCACGATCTTGTTGTTGCCGACGATGGTCCGCACGTTGTCGGGGGTGTCGAAGCTGGTGGCGAACATTCCGATCTCGTGCACGGTCCCAGTCACGCCGCCGCCGCTGACGAACTCACCGGTCTTGAACGGCCGGAATATCACCAGGAAGACGCCCGCCGCGAAGTTGCCGAGGAGACCGCCCCACGCCACGCCGATGGCCACGCCGGCAGCGGCGATGACCGCCGCGAACGTGGTGGTCTCGACACCGAAGATCCCGAGGATCGCGATGACCAGGACGACGCTCAGCACGATCGACGAGGCCGAGGCGATGTAGCGCCCGAGCGTGGGGTCGAGGTGCTGGTGGACGAGCCAGCGGCTGATCAGCCGTCCGCAGAAGTTGATGATTGCGCGTCCGATGATCCAGAGCGCGATGGCGCCGATGATGCGGATGCCGAACCGTACGCCGACGTCGATCGCGACCTGCAGCATGTCTCGCGGTTCCATTCTTCCGACCTCCCCATCGCGGGCCGGGGCCTCGAGCCGCCTCCGAGCCGCGCCTAGTAGACCAAAGTCCCACGCCCCTGCGGCATCCGACCAAGGTCTCATTGTTGGCCGCCCCTGGGCCCCCGATCCTCTGAGCGCTACGGTGGACTCGACCGGAACCGGCCCGGAGGCACGCCCCACTTGGAGGGCGGAAAGGCGCACCAATGCTGCAAACGCTGGCACGGAACTGGTGGGCGATCGTCCTGCGCGGCATCTTCGCGGTGCTCTTCGGCCTCGGCACGCTCTTCTGGCCCGGCATCACCCTGGCGGTCCTCGTCCTGGTCTACGGGGGCTATCTCTTCATCGACGGAGTCCTGGCGATCCTGTGGACGCTCGCGCGACGGCGCGAGGGGGCGTTTCCGTGGGGGGTCTTCCTGGCCGGTCTGGCGAGCCTCGCCGCTGGCGTCCTGACTCTGCTGTGGCCCGGTTTCACCGCGATCGCGCTCCTCTATCTGATCGCGGTGTGGGCCATCGTCCGCGGTGTCTTCGAGATCCTCGCGGCGTTCCACCTGCGTCGCGAGCTGCGCAACGAATGGCTGCTCGCGCTGAACGGCGTGCTGAGCGTCGTGCTCGGCGTCGTCCTCATCGTTGCTCCGGGCGCGGGGGCGCTCGCGGTGCTATGGCTGATCGGCTCGTTCGCGATCGTGGTCGGAATTCTCATGATCGCGCTCGGCTTCCGGCTCAAGGGCATGAAGAACGCGGGCGCTCGGCGACTCGCCTACGGCAGGTAGCGTCGTGCTTGACGGAGGGCTCATGAGACGCTGGATCCGGATCATCGCGGGCCGAAGCCTGCCGGTCGCGCTCGCGCTCGTGCTCGCCGCACCTCCGCTTCCGCGAGCCCAGCAGGCTCAGGCCCAGGCCCCGCCGCCTCCGGCTGCGCAGCCCGCCTCGGCCCAGCCACCGGGCGACGACGACGTCCAGCCCTTCAAGCCGGAGGAGCTCGAGGCGATCGTCGCGCCGATCGCGCTCTACCCCGATCCGCTGGTCGCGCAGGTGATGATGGCGGCGACCTACCCGCTCGAGGTGATCCAGGCCGCCCGGCTCATGAAGTCCAACCCGAACCTCAAGGACGCGGCGCTCAACGACGAGCTCAAAAAACACGACTGGGACGACAGCGTGAAGTCGCTGTGCAGCTTCCCCCAGACCCTCGACCTCTTGAACGAGAAGATCGACTGGATGCAGAAGCTCGGCGATGCCTTCCTCGACCAGAGGAAGGACACCATGGACGCCATCCAGCGCATGCGGGCGAAGGCGCAGGCGCAGGGCAATCTCAAGTCGAACGAGCAGCAGAAGGTGATCGTCGAGCAGGCGGCGGCGCAGCCGGCGCCACCGGCGTCCGGACAGCCGGCTCCGCCCGCGGAGCAGACCATCATCAAGATCGAGCCGGCGAATCCGCAGGTGGTCTACGTGCCGAGCTACAACCCGACCGTCGTCTACGGGTCATACCCGCCCGCCTATCCGCCTTACTACCCGTATCCCCCGGCCTACCCCTGGGGTGCAGCGGCGCTCTCATTCGGCGTGGGGATGGCGGTCGGCGCGGCGGTCTGGGGCGGATGTAACTGGGGTGGCGGCGACGTCGATGTCGACGTCAACAAGTCCAACAACTTCACCAACAACGTGAACCGTGGGGACAAAGCCACCCAGATCAAGAACGAGCGGGGCAGCGGCCAGGGCGGAAAGGAATCGTTCAAGCACAATCCCGAGCACCGCAAGGGCGCTCAGTATCGCGACAAGGGCACCCAGCAGAAGTACGGCCGCGGCAACAGTCCCCAGGCCGGCTCGCGAGATGCTTACCGGGGCCGTGATCAGGGAGGCGGCCGCGGAGACGCGAGCCGCGGTGGCGGCCCCAGTGCGTCTACTCGCGAGGCCGGGGGTGGGCAACGTGGGCCGGCGGCAGGAACCCGCGAGGCCGGCGCGGGCGGCGGCGGTCGTGACGCTGGAGCTTTCGAGGGCGGGGGGCAAGGTCGCGATCAGCGCGCCAACAGCCAGCGCGGTCAGTCCAGCGTGAGCTCCTCCCGAGCGAGCGGCTACAGCGGTGGCGGTGGTGGCGGAGGTAGCCGA
>Ga0066710_100000837_pt1 | contig 20700 bp, 13 predicted proteins | sample GraSoiAngelo_159_FD_79666 | JGI IMG/M metagenome (GOLD analysis project Ga0066710, IMG submission 79666) | Grasslands soil microbial communities from the Angelo Coastal Reserve, California, USA - 14_1009_16_40cm | ecosystem: Environmental > Terrestrial > Soil > Grasslands | place: USA...
CACCCCAGCAAGTTCTGGTGACCAGGCTGAACGAGACTTTAATAAGAAGCGGCAGATTTTCCAAGACAAGACCCAACTCAAAAAAGGGCTGGACGCCATGGAACAAGGTCTTTTTGCTTCTGCTAGAAGAGCCGGCGGCCAGCAAAGAGCGACCTCTCAGAAACTCCAATCTGCTGGCAATGCTATGCACGACAACCGGATCCAAGAAAAAGTCGATCAGGGAGGCCAAATGATTGCCCGCGGCCTGTTGGATAGTGCGCGACAACGGGAACACAATATCCGGGGAATGCTCGAAGACCTCAAGCAAAAAATTGCTTCGGCCGAAAAAAGCCTGGACAGTTCAGAAAGTGGCACAGCAGAAGAGAAGCTAAGTAAGGCCCTGAGCCAAACGGGGGACTTGATTGGAAATCTAGAGTCGCTAAATCGGCGCCTCCAGCAGTTTTACGGAAACAAGAAAGGGAGCCAATCGGAACAACAGGCAACTGAAAAGGGCTCGTCCGATGTTGCTAATCTGCAGCCCAATGGGAAGGAAGGTCACAACGGGAAATCTGCAACACCAGGAGAGCAGTCCAAAGAAACATCCACTCCATCAGGGAACTCTCAAGATCAGCCAGGCGAACAGCAGGGCCAATCCGCGGGAAATGGAAAAAGTTCCAATGGAAAGGGCCAGGGTCGCTCTTCTCAAGATGCCGAGACAAATTCCAACTCCAATTCTTCCGCTATGGGGGGTAACAGCCCGCAGGGAGAGCATCGCGAGAATGTTATCAGCGATGGGGAACATCAATACCACGGAAGCACCAATCTGGGTAACGCCGCTGTTAATTTTGGGGATCGCCAACTGCCCCCTCCGGGACGATTGACTCCCGAACAAATGCGCCAGTTTGAGAAAGAATATCAATTGCGTCTCAAGGAAGCCCAAGAGATTGGCAGAAATTTGACAGGCCAACCCGATCTAGCCACCCAATTGAAAAACATGGTGGAACGTATGAAGCAGATGAGCTCCATGAAATTTCTGCTGGACGAGCGACAACTGGAGCGTCTGAGAAGTCATGTGATCGAGGGTTTCCGGCAACTGGAACTTGATCTCAGCAAAAACCTCCAGCACCTGATCACCAAAGAAAATCTTCACCTGGCCAAAGACGAAGAGATTCCCGAAGCTTATCGAAAACAGGTGGAAGATTATTACAAGGCGCTTTCAAAACTGCGCTAACCCCGAAATCCAGGTTCGAAACTACCACCAAGACATCAGGTTGGAACACAACACCAGAAAAGCAGAGGATTGAGAATCGAGAACAGAGGATCGCCCTTTGGCAGAAGCAATCAATCCTCGATGCTTTATCTTCCATCATCGATTTCGCTGGTTAACTTCTTTCTGTGGGATAATTCTTCAAAACCCGGTAATGCGTTAGAAGCTGTCAAAAAAATCGGAGCTGACCGACGTTGCGGTTTTCCCCCCTCACCCCTGGCCCCTCTCCCCGTTGGGGCGAGGGGAAAGTATATATTAGACTTAACTCCCTCGCCCCCATCGGGGGAGAGGGTGGCCGAAAGGCCGGGTGAGGGCGTGCATCAGGAATTTTTTCACACCTTCTTAGTTACGGGGGGCCGTTGAGGGGCGCCGTCTTGGTAGCCACGGCGAGCCCCTTTCTGCGCGACCGCCGTCGCTCGCCGTGGGCTTTTCCGTGGAGGTGGACAAACCCACGACGAATTAGAAAGCAAATTCGTCGTGGCTACCAAAGCTGTTTCCTTCACTCAAGAAGTTTTTGGAACTTTCTTGGGTCCGCATTCGTTATTAAGGGCCAAGGAGGGAGATTCCATGAGAAAATTAGCTTGCATAGTCAGTCTGGGCCTGTTGCTTTTCAACCTGGGCAGCCCTGCCCAGGCTCAGAACAAAAATCCCTGGTTACATCTGGAAGTCCAGGAAAACAATGCCGATCCAACCCTGGTAAAGGTGAATCTTCCCATTTCGATGGTGGATGTGGCACTGAATGTCGTCAAGGACGAAAATCTCAAAAGTGGCCGGCTGAAACTGGATACCCATGATATCAGCGTTGCCGATATGAAGCAGCTCTGGAGCGAACTTAGGAAAGCGGGTAATGCCGAGTTTGTCACCGTGGAAAAGAAGACCGAATCCGTCAGGATTGCTCGGCAGGGGAATTTCTTACTGGTCAAAGTTACTGAATCGAAGACGAAGGGCTCCAAAGTTGACATTAAAGTTCCCCTGGAGGTGGTGGATGCACTGCTTTCCGGTCCGGGAGAGGAACTGAATATTAAAGCTGCTCTCGCGGCCATGCAGCAAAAAGGAACCGGCGACATTCTCGTTGTAAACGACCACCAAACCCAGGTAAGACTCTGGATCGATTGAGGCCGCCATGACACTTAAGAATTTCTGCATTGGATTCCTGATAGTTACGTTGTTGGTGATCGGTTATGTCGTTGAGGCTGGCATTGCTGTCGTGCACGTCAAAACGCCCGACACCCACATTTGGGTTCCGGTCCCCGTAGCGTTGGGCCACCTGGCAGGGAAATTCATTGATTTGCCGTTTTCCCAAGAACCTGAATTTGAGAAAGTTCTGGAATATCGGGAAGCGGTCGTCGAAATTTTGCGCCAGCTCCAAGATCTCCCTGATTCCAACCTGATCGAGGTCAGCAAGACCAAAGAACATGTCCGTATTTTTAAGCGCGGTGATTCCCTCTGTGTTGATGTGGACAATGCGAATGAGAAAGTGAAAGTCCGGCTCCCCCTCCACACTGCCGAACGTCTTCTCGAAGCCATGAGTCACCGTCATGTCAATGTGGGAGATCTCGTGGCCTGCCTGGAATGGCAACCTGCCGGCGATATCGTGCATGTTAAGAATGGGAATGAAGAAGTGCGGGTATCCATCTGGTGACTCTTTTCTCTTTCCTGATTATCCGAGGTCGGGACATCTTGTTTTTGTAGCAAGATTGTTTCGTCAGGTGGTTCGTCTGTTCCCATTTGAATATCAGGTCCTTCTCTCTCTTGGACTTCCACGCCCTGCTTGAGTCCGTTCAACCAATTTCTATCAGATAAAATCCTGGTATGATAAGTTGTGAGGTTTTGATTTCTTCACAAGATTAAGACGTGGAGTTTCTCATGATTCTCATGATCCTTCCGATCACCACGAGCGATGAAAATTAGTCCCCTCCACGGGAGGGGTGGAGGGGTGGGTTATCCCGAAAGCGGAAGGACCCCGAAGGCTACGCCTTCTACCCCTCCCAAAGAGGGGATTTTCCTGGAGGCAATTATGAAAACACGATGGATGACTTGGGGCCTTCTGCTATTTTTTCTCTGTTCCATGGCAGGATTTAGCCAGTCAAACACGGAGAAGAAAGAAAGTAAAAAGAGTCCTGCTAAACAAGAAGCAAGTCATAAAGGCTCCGCCAAGCAAAAAGTAAGTCAGAAAAGTTCCGCCAAACAAGAGGGTATTGGTGAAGGCGCCAAAGACATTGGTAAAGGCGCCAGCCAAGGCGGGAAGGAAATGGGAAAAGGGGCCGCCGGCTTTGGGAAAAACGTTGGCAAAGGCCATTTAGGCGAAGCAGGCAAGTCCCTGGGAAAAGGCGCTGGTGGATTTGGCAAAGACGTTGGGAAAGGAACGGGGACAGGAACCAAGAAAATTGGCAAAGGAGTAGCTGGATTAGGCAAGAAGGGTGTGAAGACAGTCACTGGCGGCAAGGGAAAGGAATCGGAGAACAAAACCCAGAAGGAGACTAAGGTTCAGAAATAGACTTGCCGCGGACAATTTCCCGCTCGTGATTGGTAGTGAGGTCAGCTAAGAGAGTGCGTTAGGCGGCTACTTGAATACTGAGGCAATGCACATTGATGCTCTTGAAATTGTCGGGGAGATTACCGAGATTGAAACGATTGCTTCTGGCAGTGGCATACGGATACTTTCACTTTTGCCTGGAGTTTGGAGATTTGAATGTGGGAGCCGGCCTCCGGACGGCGACTAGAACCCCCGTTTGATCACTGTGTCGCGGTCCAGAGGTCCGCTCCCACATTCCCCTGCTTCGTTGATGGATTACCCAAAAACTGACCTCGACGACGAGGACGAGAACGGCGACGATTCCATAAACGAGAACAAAATTCTCATTTCGATCCACATCACGGCCAACCCCCAGTGCCGGAGAAGAACCCAATGGCATCCATGCGGAGAGAGGGCGCCCAGGAGACGGCTGGCACGGGGTCGATCCGGCATGTGATCCTGGCTAGCTTTATCGGGACGGCTATTGAGTGGTACGACTTTTTCCTTTACGGCACTGCGGCAGCGCTGGTTTTTAACAGGCTTTTCTTTCCAAACGTAAACCCGATCACAGGAACCTTATCGGCTTTCGGCACCTTCGCCGTCGGTTTCGTCGCGCGTCCCGTGGGCGGCATCATCTTTGGCCATTACGGGGATCGCCTCCGACGCAAAACGATGCTGATCTATTCCCTCTTGATTATGGGCATCGCGACCTTTCTGATCGGTCTTTTGCCCACCTATGCCACGATCGGCGTTGTGGCGCCAATTTTGCTCGTGGTCTTGCGGTTTGCCCAAGGCTTAGGGGTGGGAGGAGAATGGGGCGGCGCAGTATTGATGACCGTCGAACACTCCGCCGGGGGGAGACGAGGCTTCCACGGAAGTTGGGTTCAGATGGGAGTAGGCGCCGGGTTGCTGCTTTCCACGCTAACCTTCGCCGTGTTTTCCTCCAACCTCTCTGAAGACAAATTCCTTGCCTGGGGCTGGCGGGTGCCCTTTTTGCTGAGTGCCATCTTGATTGCCGTGGGGCTATTCATCCGGCTCCGTATCCTGGAAACGCCGGCATTCGCTCGTTTGAAGGCCTCTCGCAGCCAATCCAGGCGGCCGCTTGCGGACATACTCCGCAGCCATCCCAGGAATGTGCTGTTGGCGATGGGAATGCGTTTCGCGGAGAATGGCCCGTTCTATATCATGAGTGTCTTCGTCCTGAGCTACGGGGAGGCTCATCTCAAACTGTCCAAGAGCGTCACGTTGACGGGTGTGATTATCGCGTCCGCTATTTCGCTTCTGGCAGTTCCAACTTACGGCGCCCTCTCCGACCGTATCGGGAGGCGCCCGGTCTACATGATGGGCGCCCTATTTACGCTTTTTTTTGCCTTCCCGTTCTTCTGGCTTCTCAACACCCGATCAACCCTTCTGATCTGGCTGGCTATTGTGCTAGCCGTGAACATTGGCCACGATGCGATGTATGCTGTCCAGGCCGCTTATTTCTCGGAGCTGTTTGGCACCCGGGTTCGCTATACCGGCGCCTCACTCAGTTATCAGCTCAGCTCGGTGTTTGCCGGCGGTTTCGCTCCGCTCATCGCCACGGCACTGCTTGCCTGGCAGGGGAGCGCGGCAGTGGCCACCTACATGGTGGTGATGGCCCTGATCACGGTGATCTCGACCTATTTCGCTTCGGAGACCTTTCGCCAGGAGATCTCAGACTCCAATTGAGCCGCGAACGGGCAACCCAAAAAACAAACCGCAGAGACGCCGAGAAAAAAACTGAGGATTGAGGATTGAGGATAGAGAATCGAGGATCGATAGCAGTCTTCGATCATGGGTTCTTCGATCCTCTATCCTCGACTGGCTTTTTCTCAGCGTCTCTGCGGTTTGTTCAACTGCTGGATTATAGCCAAAGCCCTCGCAGAACTGGCACTCGAAACTGACTGCTGGTAGAATACCGGTGGCTATGAGGAACTTGACGGAACAGTCACAGGCCCTTAAGGAACTGTTAAAAGAACGCATCCTGGTCATGGATGGCGCCATGGGTACCATGTTGCAGCAAAAGAACCTGTGTGCCCAAGACTTTGGAGGTCCTTCCCTGGAAGGCTGCAATGAACATCTGGTCAAGACTAAACCTGAGGTGGTACTGGATATCCATCGCCAGTATTTGCAGGCAGGATCCGATATTATAGAGACCAACACCTTCGGCGCGACATCCCTGGTCCTGCGTGAATACCAGCTTCAGGATCAAACCTACGCCCTGAACCTTGCGGCCGCTCAACTGGCGCGCCAGGCGGCAGATGAATTTTCGACCCCTTCTAAGCCCAGATTTGTCGCCGGATCCATGGGACCAACGACCAGGGCCATCACTGTCACCGGCGGAGTTACGTTTGATCAACTCAAGGAATATTTTTATGAGCAGGCCAGGGCTTTGATCGAAGGAGGCGTTGACATCCTGCTGCTGGAAACATGCCAGGACACTCGCAACATCAAGGCAGGAGTCTTGAGCATTACCCGGCTTTCGGAAGAGCTGGGAGTAAAAATCCCGCTGATGATTTCGGCTACGATTGAACCGATGGGTACGATGCTGGCGGGACAGAGCGCAGAGGCTCTCTGGGCCTCGCTGGAATATGTCGACGTCCTTTCCATCGGATTAAACTGTGCCACAGGCCCCGAGTTCATGACCGACCACATCCGCACCTTGCATTCTCTCTCCAGCTGTTTCCTTTCCTGCTACCCCAATGCCGGCTTGCCGAACGAAGAGGGTCAGTATCTCGAAACGCCCACTTCGCTGGCTACGCAGTTGGAACGATTTGTGAATTATGGTTGGCTGAACCTGGTGGGTGGCTGCTGCGGGACCACCGCCGATCACATCCAAGCGATCGCCGCCATGGTGGAAGGCAAAAGACCTCGCCAGCCACTCAACTCCTCCCACCGCGCCTACTATTCAGGGATCGACTTGGTTGAAGCTGAGGAGAGCAACCGGCCTCTCATCGTGGGGGAGCGCACCAATGTGATCGGATCACGGCTATTCAAGAACCTGGTGGCCGAGGAAAAGTGGGAAGAAGCGACCGAGATTGCCCGGCGTCAGGTAAAAAATGGGGCTCATATGGTCGATGTCTGCCTGCAAAGCACCGACCGCGACGAGATTCGGGATATCCCCTCTTTCTACGAGAAGCTCATCCGCAAAATAAAAGCTCCCATCATGATCGACACGACCGATGCACGGGCTGTGGAACTCTCATTAACTTACTGCCAGGGCAAAAGTATTATCAATTCCATCAATCTGGAAGATGGTGAAGAGAAGTTTGAACGAGTCTGCCCGCTGGCCAGAAAATATGGCGCCGCCATTGTGGTGGGTTGTATTGATGAAGATCGGGTGCAAGCCCAGGCATTCACCCGCGAGCGCAAACTCGCCATCGCTCAGCGGTCCTACCGGCTTCTGACGGAAAAATACCAGATCCGGCCTCAGGATATTGTTTTCGACCCGCTGGTATTTCCCTGTGCGACCGGCGATGAAAATTACATTGGAGGCGCCGTTGAAACCATTGAAGGGATCCGGCTGATCAAACAGAATATTCCCCACGTGAAAACGGTATTAGGCATTTCAAATATTTCCTTCGGTCTGCCACCAGCAGCGCGGGAAGTGGTGAACTCGGTATTCCTCTATTACTGCACCAAGGCAGGCTTAGACCTGGCAATCGTGAACGCGGAAAAATTGGAACGTTTTGCTTCCATTCCGGAAAGGGAAAGAAAGTTAGCCGAGGACTTGCTATTTAATAATCCGCCTCTCGAACCACCTGACGACCATCCTTCCGTCAACCTTCTAAGTAATGCCCCAGGGGATTGGCGAAAACAAACCAGGGAACAAAAGGTCGCCATCAATCAGTTCCACATTGCTGCCATCGCCGAGCATTTCCGAGGTGCGACCAAAAGGGAGAAGACTTGGCCACGCGATCTCCCACTGGACGAACGTCTGGCGGCCTATATCCTGGAAGGCACAAAGGACGGGTTGATCCAGGATTTGGATCTGAAGCTCAAGGAGGGCTTCGCTCCGCTCGACATCATTAATGGGCCACTGATGGCAGGTATGGCCGAGGTGGGACGCCTGTTTAACAATAACGAATTGATTGTCGCCGAAGTCTTGCAATCGGCCGAAGCCATGAAAGCCGCCGTGAGTTACCTTGAGACATTTATGGAGAAGGCTGACGTCGGCAAGAAAGCGAAAGTCATCCTGGCAACGGTCAAGGGCGACGTTCATGACATCGGCAAAAACCTGGTTGAGATCATCCTTAATAACAACGGCTATGACGTGATCAACCTGGGCATCAAGGTGCCACCCGAAGACCTGATTAAGGCTTACAAGACTCATCACCCCGATGCCATGGGTCTTTCCGGGTTGTTAGTGAAGAGCGCTCAACAAATGGTCATCACGGCCTCCGACTTGAGGGAAGCAGGAATTGAAGTTCCTTTGCTGGTGGGAGGTGCCGCCCTTTCCGAGAAATTTACCCGGCTCAAGATAGCACCCAGCTATGGACAGGCGGTCTGTTACGCCAAGGATGCGATGACAGGCCTGCGGTTGATGAATGAGCTTTGCGATCCTGCGTTGCGCGAAACGGTTCTCAAGAGCCACACCTTCATTGAAACCGTGACGGTCCACGAGACTCTGGCAGAGGAACTTCCACCCGTAACCACTGAACGTTCCAAACGAATCCGGCTCGATGTCCCGATCCTGCCAGCTCCTTATCTAGATCGAATTGTGCGTGATGTTCCACACTTGACCGAGGTCTGGAGTTACATCAATCCTCATATGCTTTATGGCCGCCATATGGGCTTTAAGGGCCATTTTGAGAAGCTGCTGGCCGAGCGTGATCCCAAAGCCATCGAATTGAACCAATGGATCGAAGAACTAAAGAAAGAGGCCTCCCGATTTATGAAGGTTCGGGCAGTGTGGCAATTTTTCGAAGCGGAACGGGAGGAGAACTCCATCCACCTTTTCGCTCCCGGCCAAATGACACCCCTGCACACTTTTGCTTTCGGTCGTCAGCGTCGAGCCGACGGGCTTTGTCTGAGCGATTACATTTTGCCCCCCTCCAATGGGCTACGCGACCATATTGCCCTCTTCGTAGTGACTGCCGGCGAAGGGGTCCGGGAAAGGTCTGAGGAAGCCAAAGTAGCGGGTCTTTATGTTAAATCCCATGGACTTCAAGCGCTGGCCATCGAAACGGCCGAGGCTTGCGCAGAATGGCTGCATCGTCGCATCCGCGAGGACTGGGGCTTCCCTGATCCTCCCGGCATGACCATGCAACAACGGTTCACCTCCCGCTATCGTGGGAAACGTTACAGCTTCGGGTATCCGGCTTGCCCAAACCTGGACGACCAGGCTGGCATTTGGAAACTCATCCGGCCTGAGGAAATCGGCGTGCAACTCACCGAAGGAATGATGATGGATCCGGAAGCCAGTGTCAGCGCTTTGGTGTTTCACCACCCGGACTGTGCCTATTTTTCGGTGAGTGACCTTACTGAAACCTGAGTGCTTCCTTTCAAAAATACATAGACGTATTTCGTGCTCGTGCTCTTACTCTTGCTCGAGCACGAATGCCAATGAAATACGGTTGCCATATTCGCCAAAGTTTGGTCATTTTGAGGAGCAATTCTCGTCGGTTGATCCTCACCCGGCCTCCGCGATCGCCGTCGCTGCGGCCACCCTCTCCCCAAAGGGCGAGGGAGAGTGGCAACGGCATGGCACGAAACGTCTGTTTGAGCCACACCCCCACTCCTTGTTCTCCCTCTCCTCGTGGGAGAGGGTGGCGCGAAGCGACGGGTGAGGGTCAACCGCGTTTTTTGGTGCCACAAATGTCCAATCTCCACATATTCCTGAAATGGTTTACCAAGGAGGAAAGCTATGAACACAACGTCCCGTCGTGGTTTCTTGAAAACCGTGGGCGCGTTTGCTGCCGCTCCCGCAGCCACACCTGCAGGAGCGATAGCCGACTCGAAGGAGAAGAAGGCTCGGCGACGAACTTCCTTTGTTCCCACAAGTGAACTCCAGAAATTGTCTGAAAATCTCTATTTGCTGGAAGACACGTGCAACGTCTACTTAGTTCGGGATGGCAGTCATGCCCTCCTGATTGATTTTGGATCCGGAAAAATTCTCGATTACCTTCCTCATCTTGAAATCAGTCAGGTGGATTGGATTCTCCATACTCACCATCATCGTGACCAATGCCAGGGGGATTACAAAGCGGTCGGGCGTTCCATTCCAATTGCCGTGCCGGCTCACGAACGTCACCTTTTTGCCGACGCCGAAAATTTCTGGCGCAATCGGCGCGTGTTTCATCTCTATTACGTGCGTAATGACTTTAATACCATAACGGAAGATATTCCAGTGGCCTCCCAGTTACGCGATTACGGCACGTTTCGCTGGAACCATCGCGACATCTTCGTGCTGCCCACACCTGGCCACACCCTGGGCTCAGTTTCGCTGCTGATGGAAATCGACGGGAAAAAGACGGCTTTCACCGGCGACTTGATGCACTCGCCTGGAAAGCTGGTAAATCTTTGGGATACCCAGGTGAATTACGGAGGCGCCGAGGGAATCGATTTGGGCGCGTTTTCCCTGGCCCGGTTGCGCGAGCAGAAGCCAGCTCTACTCTGTCCATCCCACGGAGATCCTCTACCGGATCCGGAAAGTGGAATCCAGCAAACGATCGATCGTCTGGTCGACTATTACCGTTTCCAAACCGGCAATGCGCCCAGTGTTCTCTCGCGCGGTTATGCCGTCAGTCCGCACTTCATCGCCCACCACCTGACGACCTCATCTTTCTACGCCATCTTGAGCAATAGCGGCAAGGCCATGTTCATTGATTATGGCTCGGCTTCGGGCCTTCACTTCGGGAATTTTGAGCGGGCCACGGCGACGACAGATCGGATTCGCTTCGTGGAGCACAATATTGAAGATCTGAAGTCCCGCTTTGGCATGAAGTCCATAGAGGTTGCCATGCCCAGTCACATGCACGACGATCACATGAACGGGTTCCCTCATTTGACACGCCACCACCAGACCCAAGTCTGGTGCTATGAGAACATGGTCGATATCTTTGAGAACCCTCGCGGCCACAACCTGGGTTGTACACTGGGCGAGCCCTTTAAGGTGTCTCGCTCCTTTCGGCACGGCGAACGATTCAAATGGGAAGAGTATGATTTTGAGATCACGCATTCTCCCGGCCACACTGAATATCAGATGGCGCTTTTCGTCACGATCGATGGGGCTCGCGTGGCTTTTACCGGGGATGCCTTCTTTCCCTATCCCGACTCGGCTCAAAGTGTGCTTCGCCACAACCTGATCTTCCGTAACCACGTCGAAAGCGACAGTCACATCAGATCCATCCGTAATTTGATCGATCATGAGCCCAACTTAATGGCCCCGGGCCATGGCCGCCCTTTTCTGGTCAATCGGGAAGACCTGCTAGCTACTGAACAGAAAATGCGGCGACAGACGGATCTGTTTCATGACCTCATTGCAGACCCGGACGTTAACTTTGGTTTGGATCCGAGTTGGTGCAGCCTTTATCCCTACCAGATGCTGATCAAACCAGGTGACTCTTCGCGCGCGGAAATCAGAGTCCGGAATTATCGAAAAGCGCCAATGAAAATGGAGGTTTTCCTGGTGGCACCCGGAGAGTGGCACATCGAGCCAGAGATCTTGCACTTCGACGCCGCTGCCGGAACCAAAGTGAGTCAAGCCTTTAACATCCATATTCCCCGAGACTGGCAGCCCAGTTCGCCGCGCTTTGCGGTGGCTGCGGATGTCATGTGCAACGGTAAATACCTTGGCCAGATTACCGAAGCCGTGGTGGATATAAGTGGCTGACGGTCCTGTTGGTCGTCGTCTTCGTCGTCGGAATCGGTTTCAAAACCAAGGACGGGCATGAGGACTGTTCCTGTTCGGTCTCAGGGAATCACCGAGCTAGGGTCCCAAATTGAATCCATTGAATTAAATCCATATAATTAAGTTGGCAAATTCATTGGGAAAATGCTAGAATCGCCGCTCTTTCCGAAATATTGGATTTCTGTGGAGGAGAATCATATGCACTTAAGTTCTGTCTCCAGAAGAAAGTTTCTCCAAACGGCCGGTATGCTGAGTCTGTCTTCGATATCTCTAGACTCTCCTGCTTACCCATTTATTACCAGTGAAGAAATAGATATCTCGCACCACAGCATTCGGCTGAAGAATCTGCCAGACTCATTTGAAGGTTTTAAAATAGTCCACCTTACGGACATTCATCACAGTAAGTTTGTGTCTTTTAATGAAGTCTTCCGAATGGTGGAATTAGCCAACCGACAAAACGCTGACGCGGTATTTCTCACAGGTGATTACATTACCTGGTCGAAGAAATTCATAGCCCCTGTGGCAGAAGCTTTAAGAAATCTCAAAGCTCGTTTCGGCGTATTCGCGATATTGGGAAACCATGATATTCGCGTAGACGCGCATGGGATCACTCAAGCCCTCGAAAAGGCCCAAATTAAAGTATTGCGGAATAGCTCTGAAAGGATCGATCTTAAAGGTGACTCCTTGTGGATCGCCGGCGTTGACGAGTACAGTTACGGTCAAAGCGATATTGCAAAGGCGATTCGTGAAGTGCCACTTTCTCAGCCCAGGATTTTGCTGGCACACAATCCGGAAATAGTTTCCGAAGCGGCTGGTCATCAAGTGGACTTCGTACTGGCCGGCCATACCCATGGCGGTCAGATCAAGATCCCTTTTATGCGTTCCTTGAATGTGGTGACGCAGCCGAGTCAGGAGTTTTTGGAAGGATTCGTAAGAAGTGGAAAGACCCAAATGTATATCAGCCGTGGATTAGGCAAGGTTGTAATTCCCGTCAGAATATTCTGCCCACCGGAAATTCCCGTCTTTTATTTGCAAAGTTAGACTACTCCTTCACGGTCATGGGTCCGACCTCCAAAGGATCACCTTGTTTGTGAATCTGCCAGCCTGAGGGTAACAATACGAGTGTCCTTCTTGGGTCGCGAGATCAACAACATGATCACATCCTCGCGCTTAAAGTGAGAGACTAATTTTTGGTACTCCACCAGGGAGCGGACGGGATGCTTATTGATCTCAAGGATAAGGTCGCCGGGCGCAAGTCCCGCTTCGGCTGCCGGGCTCAATTGAGCAACGTTGGCAACAATGACTCCATTCAGCCCGTCTTCAATTCGGTGGGTCTTCCGGTGTTGCTCTGTCAAATCTTGAACAGCAATACCCATTTGGCCTTCAGTCAGTTCCGGAGTTCGGTCTGGATTCGCCTCCAGTTGCCTGGGTCTTAGGACGGCCTGGTTCAGCGGGGGACGTTCTCGCACGATCGCATCAAATTCTATCGGCTTTTGGTCGCGAATGCCTTTCAGCCTGATCGTGGTTCCAGGCGGAGTTTGAGCAATCTTTCTGAAGAAGTCATCCTTGTCAGGCACCGGTTTTCCATTGATTTCTGTAATAACATCGTAGCGTCTAATCCCCGACCTTTCGGCGGCAGTATTCGGGTCTACCTCCGTGACCAGGATCCCCTGCGTGGAGGCCAAGTGCAGAACCTTAGCGTGGTCCTCCGTGATCGGTTCGGGCCTCAAGCCCAGAAAACCCCGAACGACTCTTCCATGTTCCTCAATCTGATGCACCACTTCCTTGGCTAAATTAATGGGAATGGCAAACCCGATGCCGCGTCCCTTGGTGCTGATAGCCGTATTGATGGCAACCACTTCCCCTCGGGTGTTGAAGAGAGGTCCGCCGCTGTTGCCAAAATTGATGGCAGCATCTGTCTGGATGTATCGCTCAAACGGATTATCGTCAATTTTACGGTTTTTGGCGCTGATGATTCCCACCGTTACGGTATGGTCATAATTATAAGGATTTCCCATTGCCATGACCCAATCACCCACCCTCACGCGATCGGAGTCCCCTAAGCGCACTGGCTCCAGCCGAGCCTTAGGATTTATCTTGATGACGGCCAAATCTGTCTGCTCATCCGTACCCAAGAGCTCAGCCGGATACTCCTGGCCATCAAATAATCGCACGGTGACATGGCGAGCGTCATCGATCACATGTTCATTGGTGAGAATCAGACCACGGCCGTCAACCACAAAGCCAGAGCCAAATCCAAGGCTTTTTCGTTTACCGTTTTCCTCTGGCTTCAAGGGAGACCAAAATTCAAAACCTTCGTGCACTTGGTTAAGGTCAAGAATTTTCGTAGAGACTACACTGACCACAGAGGGGTTCACTCGATCCGCCACATCGGCAAAGGAAATCTGGCTTACCAAACTGTTTCCCAATTTCGAAAAGGGATTGAGTCTGCGAACCGAGAAATCAGTCAGATTTCCAATAAAAAATCCCAGCAGCAGAGAGACTCCAATAAACAAAACCAGTTTGGTGGTTCCTTTACTCAAGCCCATTCAAGTCTCTCCCAATTGACATGGTCGGGGGGATCGGCGTCACAATCCATCTAAATCTCACTGACTATTTTTCCTCATCGATGGAGGAACAGAAAATCATTAGCAATACATTTCGCTGATGAGTACCCAAAATGGTAGCGAGCGACCTCAGACCGCTGAGGAGTGCGGCTCTGTCAGCAACTGACCCCTCACTCGTCCTCCGCGACTGCCGCCGCTTGTGAACGCTTATCAAGCGTTCACCCCTCTCCCAATGGGAGAAGGTCTAGCGGTGAGGGGACGGCAGGTTAGCAACTTGACGAAAGTTTGAACTCCTTTGCCACCAAGTAACCCTAGCACTCCGGCCAACCGGAGTCAACGCTCTGTCATTCCATAGTCTTTCAGCTTCTTTTGCAGTGTACGCAAACCGATTCCTAAAATCTGCGAAGCCTTCAGCCGGTTTCCCCCTGTTTTTTCCAGCGCCCGCAAAATGGCTTGCTTTTCCACGGCGGCCATGGACAGCTCTTGAAACGGAGCTGAAGACTCACGGGTTGCGAAACCCCTTTGACTGTCCCGCAATTCCGGAGGAAGATCCATCAAAGTGATTTGTTCCCCTTTTGAAAAAACCACCAAATTTTCGATAACATTTCTCAGCTCACGAACGTTTCCTGGCCAGGTGTATCGACTGAAAATCGCCATGGCTTCGGAGCTCACACCGTGCACATTCTTGCGATGCTCTTCAGAGAAAGTCTTGATAAAGGCCGAAACCAACAAAGGGATATCCTCAACTCTCTCCCTCAGAGGCGGCATTTTTAGCGTAACCACTTTTAGCCGGTAATAGAGATCCTTGCGAAACTTCCCTTGCTCGACCGCCTGGGCCAGATCGCAATTGGTAGCAGCAATCAGGCGCACATCAAGCTTAAACGTTGTTCCCCCGCCCACCCGCATGATCTCCCGCGCTTCGAGGAAGCGGAGTATCTTCACCTGCATGTCCAGCGGCATTTCGCCAATTTCGTCCACGAACAAAGTGCCCTGGTTCGCCAATTCCAGTTTACCAATCCGTCTGTCCGTAGCTCCCGTAAAAGAGCCTCTCTCATGGCCGAACAACTCACTTTCCAAAAGAGTGGGACTCAAGGCGGCGCAATTCAGGGGTAGGTAATTTCGCTCTTTCCTGGGGCTACACTGATGGATTGTCTGAGCCATGAGGTCTTTTCCCGCGCCGCTTTCTCCCAGTAAAAGAACCGTGGACCGTGTCGGGGCCACCACGGCGATTTGATTCAGCAACCCTTCCATGACGGGCGATTTTCCGACAATGTTTTCCATGCCGTAGCGCTTATCCAGATGACGTCGCAGAACTCGAAGCTCGTTTTGAGGTCGACGCTTTTCCAAGATGTGGTAGACCCGATCTCTGAGCTCAAACAGATCAAGAGGCTTGAGTATGTAATCGTCTGCCCCCATTTTCATCGCCTCAACATCAGATTCCACGGTTCCATGTCCAGTGACAATGAGACATCCCGCCTCTTGATTGACATGGCGCACTGCCTTGAGCAAGTCCAAGCCATCGACGCGGGGCATCTTCAGGTCGGTTACTACCAAATCCGTGTCCTTCAGAACTTCAAGGTTCTGGAGCGCCACTTCTCCGTCCTCGAAGCTCGTCACTTCGTAACCGACTCTCGTCAAGGCGCGGGATATAGAAGCCAGACTTTCGCATTCATCATCCACAACGGCAATCTTATAAGCTCGTTCCATACGGCTTCAAATTCCTTTTCCTTGGCTAAGTCTGCCATTTCAGAAATACGGTGACATATTTATTTCCATTCGTGCTCGTACTCTTACTCCTGCTTTTGCTCGGCTCTCTTGCGAAACGGAAGGCATTCGTAACCGTATTTATGAAATCGAGCACTAAGTCCGAGTTTCGCGCTGTCCGATCTTTTCCAGCAGTTTCCTCTTCTTAGACTGGATAAGCGTTCCCGGGCGAGCTTTAACCAGAACCCGGCTCAAACTCTTGACTTGTTTCACGACATTAAATTTCTTTTTCCTTTTCATGCAATGACCTGACCCCTTGTGTTTTCCTTATCCAGTCGGGCCCTACAGGAAACGCTGACTCACGCGTGAGACCGACTCACTAACTCATCATACGACAATCCCAACACCCGATTGAAGTCCGAAAATTTTATTTGTTTACCGAGTGCCTCGGCCCTTGATTAGGTCTTGCCTTCCTTCCAACGACTGAGCTAATGTTGAGAGGCATTAGAACCCTGGGAGACTTACTTGTATCTAAATCTAAGAAGGCAGTTTTGGTTTCTACACCTCGCCACTCCGCGTATCTGGAGCTCGAGGAAACTCCACGCTGAAGCCTGGAGTTCTGGACTTTGGAGATTTTGGGTCTGCTGAGACCACGACGCGTATTGAGATTCTTGTAGTTGTCAAGGGCACAAAAACGCCTCTGTGGCCGCCGCCTCGCGGCACTTGACTGTAGGCCGGCCTTTCAAGGCCGGTACCTGGGTGACCCACGTAAGGAATCCGCGCCGCGTCAGCGGCGCTTGAATCTCGCACACCGTTGGGGTTTGCGATCTCATCCGTCGCTCTGCGACGGGTTAGGGGATTGGGTTGCCGAGGCCGGCCTTGAAAGGCCGGCCTACCCTCATATGCCGCTACGCGGCAATGAAAATATCCAAGCTCCAGAACTCCACGCTGAAGCCTGGAGTTAATAAGAACAGAAGAGACACAAGAGTCATTTCATTAATAATCCAGGAGCTTTGTATGGAGAAAATCTACGACGCGATCGTAGTCGGCACCGGAGCCGGTGGCGGTATGGCCATTAAGACGGTCTGCGAAGCTGGCCTGAAGGTTTTGGCTTTAAATCCCGGACGAAGAGTTGATCCGGCCAAGGATTTCCGCGGCCACAAGCAGCGCTACGACATGAAATACCGAGGCTTCGGAGATCCAAAGACTGTTCGCTACCACGATGAGAAGGAGTACACCGAGGGGCTGTGGGAGCACGATGTTACCTACACCACGGCCCCGGGCACCCAATGGGAGTGGCTGCGGGTCAAAGTAACTGGCGGCAAAGCCAATTTCTGGGGGCGCTCATCGGCCCGTTTTGGGGAAATTGACTTCAAAGCAGCGAGCCAGGACGGGTTTGATGTGGACTGGCCAGTCTCTTATGAGGAGATGGCTCCGTATTACAGCCGGGTCGAAAAATGGATTGGCGTGGCCAGCACGGTGCAGAATCGTCCCAGTAATCCGGACGGAGAATATCTTCCACCGGTTAAGCTACGTTGTATCGACCGCATTCTGCAAAAAGGGGCCGAGAAAGTGGGGGTGCCCTATGTTGAAGATCGCATTGCGCAACTGACGGTTCCTCACAACGGTCATCCCGCCTGCCATTACTGCGCCAATTGTAGTTCGGGTTGTGACACGGGATCGTTCTTTTCGCCGCCTTGGTTTACCTTGCCTGATGCAGAAAAGACGGGCAACTTCGAATTGCGGACGAACGCTATCGCCAAGAATGTTCTAGTGGACGACAACGGCCGGGCCAAGGGTGTGGCCTACGTAGACCGCAATACCAGGCAAGAAGTCGAAGTGTACGGGAAGACAGTCGTCTTAGCCGCCTCTTGCCTTGAGACCGCCAAAATCATGCTCAATTCCAAATCTCGCTACTGGCCGACTGGGATTGCCAATTCGAGTGGCGAACTTGGCCGTAATCTCTGCGATCACCTCTACGCAACCTCAGCCTATGGCTACCTGCCGCAACTGCTGGGACAGCCGAGCCTGCCGGACAATATCTCAGCCAGCACCGTCGTCTGGATGCCCCGCTGGCAGAACTTGAAAGACCCTCGCCAAGAGAAATTTATTCGTGGTTATTCCGTCTATCCCGGCGGTGGCTGCGGAGAATTCCCGTATTATTACCGGCGCATCGAGGGCTTTGGGTCTCACTTCAAGCGCGATATTAAGTGGTACTATCCGACGCCCGTGAGTTTCACAATTCAGGCGCCGTCGCTCCCCAACAAAAACAACTACCTGGACATCGATCCCGAAGTAAAGGACATCTTTGGAATTCCAGTGTTGCGTTTCCATTTCCAGTGGGGAACCAACGAGCTCCTGATGTGGGAGCACTCGAAGCAGATTTGCGCAGAGGTCTTAAGAACAGCAGGAGGTGAATTATTGGGTGCAGGAGAACATCCTGAAACGCCCGGCTACAGCCAGCATGAAACGGGGCCGTGCCGTTTTGGCAACGATCCCAAGAAGTTTGTCACTAACCGCTATGGACAGTGTCATGATGTATCCAATCTTTATATCTGCGACGCCAGCATCTTTCCTTATTGCACCGACAAGACCACCACACTTTCCATTTTGGCATTCACTCTGCGGACCTGCGAATACCTGATCGAAAACATGCGCAAGGGCAATGGTTGAAACGCTGGATATTCTTTGCGTGGCCGACATGTGCGTCGATCTGGTCGTGGCAGGCAATGTCCGGCCTCAGTTCCATCAAGCGGAGCAACTGGTCGACGATTACTCGATTGAACTGGGCGGTTCGGCCAACATTTTCGTTAGCCAGTTTGTTAAGCTCGGCGGCCGCGCTGGCGTCGTCGGATGGGTCGGCCAGGACGTCTTCGGACAATTCGTGCTGGAAAAGCTGCATGCGGTTGGAGTGGATACCTCTCGCGTCCGGCAGCACTCCCAACTTAAGACGGGCCTGGGGATCGCTTTAGCGGAACCTGATGATCGTGCGATTCTCACCTATCCTGGCACCATTGACGCCGTTGAGCCTTTCGAGCTCACGGGAGAATTGCTTCCCTGCCAACATTGGCATATCGCCAGCTATTTTCTTCTCAATAAGCTCCGGAAGCGCTGGATAGGCTGGCTGGAACAATGCCGTGAAAGGAAGTTGACGATTTCTCTAGACACAAATTGGGACCCGGAAAATCGCTGGGAGGGAGTTATGAATTTGTTGCCTTTGATTGATGTCTTCCTTCCCAATGAGGCTGAAGCCCTGGCCATCTCGGGGGAATCGGATGTCACCAGGGCCGGAGAAAAATTATCTCGCGTAGGCACGCTGGTGGTCATAAAACGGGGAAGAGAAGGAGCCCTGGCTTTCAAGAAGAACCAGTGCTGGCGTCTGCAACCTGACGATTCGGAGGGTAAAGCAATCCACATCGTGGACAGCATAGGCGCGGGCGACAACTTTGATGCCGGCTTCATCCGCGCTTGGCTCCTCGGTCAAGAGGTGGAAGAGTGTCTCAAGCTGGCCTGCCGCTGCGCCGTTGCCAGTCTCGCTGCTGCCGGAGGCATTCAGGGGCAATTGCGCGAGAATGTCATATGACGTGCAGAGGAAAGGACCATAAGATCGCGTCCCAGAATCGCTTGGGCCCCGCGCCGGACGCTTAATGACTCCCCGGGTCAACGGATTTTACCAGACCCAGGTAGTCGGCCGCCGGGACCATCGGCCTGCCGTCAGCGAGCAATGCCAGGCGGATTTGCGACACCTGCTCCCGTACCCAAGCAAACTCCCGGACTAACTCCCAGCTCGGTCGCTCGTCGAACGACGGATCCCTGACTTTATACTCCCCATGGCTGAAAGACTGCGGTTGGGTGAACGGGTCCGCGAACAGGTAAGCCTTACTCGTCAAGTCTTCACCATATTCCAGCAAAAGCCGGTGCACGTAGGCGGGAGCCATCAGAAAGATTGCGCTCGCCTCGTCGCACAGCCCGCGGTTCAAGCGCTGCGGCTGGTGCCGGCGCGCATCCAGCCCCCACTCCGCCAGCATCGCCAAGGCCCTGTCATTGATTTGCTCTCCCGGCTCGAAGCCGGCCGAAAGGGCGGGGGCATCGCCACCGAGGTGACGGTACAGGTAGTACGCCAGGACAGACCGGCAGCAGTTCGCATGGCAGACAAACAAGGGTACGGGCATCTGGCTCATCTGGACTGGCTTCCTCCCGGTCTGCAGCGTCACCCGCCGCCGCGCTTTGGCACTCAAGCTTCCCGCTGTCCAGTCTGTGCTTTCAGGATCGCCGCCTGGCGGCTCAATTTATCTCGCGCGCCGATAAGCGGCGCGAACCCCGCGTAGCTTCCGAGCCATGGATTCCACTATCGCCACCCACGGCGCGCAACGCTTGCCGGGTGCGAGCACCGCTTATCGATTCCGCATCACCACGCCAGCGCGTTTTAGTTAGCGCTGGTCGGGTGCAGGTGGCGGGTTAGGGCCACTCCGTCGAATACACACCAAATATCCGATAGGGCCCTGGCTCCGTGTTTTTGAACTTACCCTCCTCCAACAATTTCTGCGCCCGCTCGAAACTAGCCAGCAGGCAATGCTGATTGGTTTCCACTTCGGTAGCCAACGAATTGCAGGACAATGGGGAACATTCCGCGCTGGTGCTCCCAGAGAAGCTTACGACGTCGTAACCCTCCAATGCCTTCTCAATCGGCACGACTACATGAGTCGGCAAGGAAGGCTCCGGCTTGAAAGACGTCCACCGATTCTCAACATCATCGAACCCCAGCTCATGGACTTCGTAGAAGAAGAGCCTCGTC
>Ga0066710_100000838_pt1 | contig 20686 bp, 20 predicted proteins | sample GraSoiAngelo_159_FD_79666 | JGI IMG/M metagenome (GOLD analysis project Ga0066710, IMG submission 79666) | Grasslands soil microbial communities from the Angelo Coastal Reserve, California, USA - 14_1009_16_40cm | ecosystem: Environmental > Terrestrial > Soil > Grasslands | place: USA...
CTCGTTCCCTCCGAGTCGCATGCGGGCGCAACGCGCCCAGATGGAGCCCAGCCGCACTGGACAATGCGGACGCGTGCCGCGTGGTCCCAGACCCCCTCACCCCATCCCGCCCCCGCGGGCTCGACCGGTGGAGATCAGAGTGATTCAAAGAGAGTGTGGAGTGCTGAAGACGACGTATGAAGCGGATATGGGGCTCTATCCGCTGCCGATCGCGCGGTGGACGGTGGCCGTGCTGGCGGTGCTGTTCTTTCTCGTCATCCCGCTCACCTTGCACGAGTATTTCCTGTCCGTCGCCAGCCTCGTGTGGATCGCCGTCATCGGCGCGCTCGGGCTCAACATCCTGGTCGGCTACACCGGGCAGGTGTCGATCGGCCACGGCGCGTTCATGTCGGTGGGCGCCTACACGGCGGCGAACCTCGCCAACCGCATGGACTCGCCGTGGCCGGTCAATCTCGTGGCCGGCGGCCTGATGGCGGCGTTGATCGGCGCCATCGTCGGGATCCCGTCGCTGCGCATCAAGGGGCTCTACCTGGCCATCGCCACCCTGGCCGGCCAGCTCATCATCGAGTGGACGATCAACCACGTGACCTTCATCAGCGGCGGCGTGCAGGCGTCGATCGAGGTCGCGCGGCCGCGGCTGGGCCCGATCGTGCTGAGCAGCCAGCGGCAGATGTACTACTTCCTGCTGGTCTTCGTCGTCCTCGCGATCGTCGGCACCTTGAACCTGATGCGAACCCGTGTCGGGCGCGCCTTCATCGCGATCCGCGACCAGGACATCGCCGCCGAGATCATCGGCATCAACATCTTCCGGTACAAGCTCCTGGCCTTCGCCATCTCGTCCTTCTACGCTGGCGTGACCGGGGTGCTCTACACGTACTTCCTCGGCATCGCCAACTACGAGCAGTTCCAGATCGGCGTCTCGATCGACTACCTGGCCATGATCATCATCGGCGGGCTCGGCTCCGTGCTGGGCTCGATCTTCGGCGCGGCCTTCGTGACCCTGCTGCCGATCGTCATCCGGTACGTCATGGAAGCCTTCGGCGGGATCTTCTTCAGCCCGCAAACCGTGCTCAACCTCATTCCCAACCTCCGCCTGATGATGTTCGGCGCCCTCATCATCTTCTTCCTGATCGTGGAACCCGAGGGGCTGAATCGTCTGTGGCGGAACATCCGAAGCTACTTCAGAGTGTGGCCGTTCGCGTACTGAGTACGCGAGCAAGGAGAGTGCACATGAGACAGTTCCTGGCCATCGCGACGGCGCTGATCGTGGCGGCGGGCAGTCTGCTGACGGCGAGTCCGTCCCTCGCCCAATCGAAGGGCACGATCGTCATCGGCGTGCAATGCGACCGCACCGGGCCGACCCAGATCGTCGGCACGGTCCTGTGCCCGGGCTTTCACGACTACGTCGCCCTGGTGAATTCCAAGGGCGGGGTCGAGGGCTACAAGATCAACGCCCTCGAGATCGACCACGAGTACAAGGTGCCGCCGGCGGTCGAGTCCTACGAGCGCCACAAGAAGGAAGGCGCCGTGACGATGGCGGTGTACGGCACGCCGCACATCTACGCGCTCGCGGCGAAGCTCACCGAGGATCGGATCCCCGGCACCTCGCCCGGCTTCGGCAGCGCCGCCGCCGCCGACGGGCTCCGGTACCCGTACATCTTCCCCATCGCCGCCACCTACTGGTCGCAGGGCGCCGCGGCGGTCGACTTCGTCAAGAAGCAGCTCGGGGGCAGCCTCAAGGGCAAGAAGATCGCGTTCATCTTCTACGACAACCCGGCCGGCCGGGAGCCGATCGAGGTGCTCGAGGACCTCGCGGCGCGCGAGGGCTTTCAGCTCAAGACCTTCGCGGTGCCGCCTCCCGGCGTCGAGATGGGCGCTCAGGTGCTCGACATCGCCCAGCGCTTCCGCGCCGACTTCGTGATCGGACATCTGTTCGGCGGAGCGCCCCAGGTGTCGATCAAGGAGTTCAAGCGGGTAGGCTATCCGCTGCGCAAGTTCGTCTCGTTCGTGTGGGGCGCCGGCGAGGCCAACATCGAGGGCGCCGGCGGCTTCGCGGTCGCCGAGGGGTACTACGTCATGCAGTTCGCCGGCGTGGGCACCGACTACCCGGTGTTGAACGAGATCCGCGAGATGTACAAGAAGCAGGGCAAGGAGCCGCCGAAGGAGATGGCCTCGACGGTGTTCTACAACCGGGGCGTCCTCATCGGCGCGCTGCACGTCGAGGCCATCCGCAACGCCCTGAAGGCCAAGCCCGACGGCAAGATCACCGGCGTCGACACCAAAGCCGGCTTCGAGAAGATCTCGAACTTCACTCTGGGCGGGCTGGTGCCGCCGCTCAAGATCACCCCGACCGACCACGAAGGCGGCGGGCTCGTGCAGATCTGGCAGGTGAAGGACGGCAAGTTCGTGAAGGTCACCGACTGGTTCGCCGCGTACCAGGACGTCGTGGCCAAGCACATCAAGGAGAGTGGGACGAAGAAGTAGGCCAACGATCATGCTCAGTCTCAACAACATCGAGGTCATCTACGACGGCGTGATCCTCGTCCTCAAGGGCGTGTCGCTCAACGTCCGCGAGGGCGGGATCACGACGTTGCTCGGCGCCAACGGCGCCGGGAAAACGACGACGCTGAAGGCGGTCTCGGGCTTGCTGAGGTCCGAGCGTGGCGAGGTGACGAAGGGCTCGATCGAGTTCAACGCCCAGCGGATCGACCGCCTGGCTCCGCACGAGGTAGTCCGTCGGGGCATCGTGCAGGTGTTCGAAGGCCGGAGGGTCTTCGAACACCTGACCACCGAGGAAAACCTGATCGCGGGCGCGCACATCCAGACGGACCGGCAGCGTGTGGCCGCCGGGATCGAGCGCGTCTACGGCTACTTTCCGCGTCTCAAAGAACGGCGCGGCGTCCAGGCCGGCTACCTGTCCGGGGGCGAGCAGCAGATGCTCGTGATCGGCCGCGCGCTGATGGCGAGCCCGCACGTGATGCTGCTCGACGAGCCGTCGCTCGGGCTGGCGCCGATGCTGGTGGAAGAGATCTTCGGGATCGTGCAGCAGCTGAATCGGCAGGAGAAGCTCACCGTGCTGCTGGTCGAGCAGAACGCCGCGTTGGCGCTGACCATCGCCGACCACGGCTACGTCATGGAGAACGGGCGAATCGTGCTCGACGGCACCGCGGCGATGCTGACTCAGAACGCGGACATCAAGGAATTCTACCTCGGCCTCACCGAGGTCGGCGGCCGCAGGTCGTACCGGGACGTCAAGCACTACAAGCGCCGCAAACGCTGGCTCTCCTGAGAGGAGCGGGCTCGATGGGGCTGTCACGGGGGATTGGACTGCGGGTCGTGCTGCTCGTCGCGGCGCTGAATCTGGTGGCCTGCGCGACGATGGGCGATCCGCCGCCGACGCTCTACAAGCGGCTGGGCGGGCGCGAAGGCATCGCGCTCGTGGTGGGCGACTTCGTCGCCAACATGGCCGGCGACAGCCGCGTCAACGCTCGGTTCAAGGACATGAAGGGGCCCGACGTCGAGAGGCTGAAGTCGAACCTGTCGGACCAGATCTGTGACGCGACCGGCGGACCCTGCTCCTACCTCGGCCGCGACATGAAGACGGCGCACACGGGAATGAAGATCACCGACGCCGAGTGGAGCGCGACCGTCGAGAATCTCGCGAAGGCGCTCGACAAGAACAAGGTCGATCCGAAGGACAAGACTGAGCTGCTCGGCATGCTCGGCCCGATGAAGGCGGACATCGTCGGCCAGTAGGCGGTATGGACGCTCAAGGCTTCACGGTCTACGATCTGCTCGTTCGCGGCGCGTCGCTCCACCGCGACGCGCCCGCCCTGTTCCAGGGACCGCGGCAGTGGTCCTTCCGCCAGCTGCTCGAGCGCGCCGACCGGCTCGCCGCCGGGCTGACCGGGCTCGGCCTCGTCAAGGGCGATCGGATCTGCATCCTGGCCCAGAACGACGTCGGCTACGTCGACCTGTACGGGGCGTGCGCCCGTCAGGGCATCATCGCGTACCCGATCAACTGGCGGCTGACGGCGCCCGAGGTCGAGCGCGTGCTGGAGCGGGCGTCGCCCCGGATGATGGTGGCCGACGCGTCCACCTTGCCCGTGGTGCGCGAGTGGCCGCGCGCGAAGCGCGACGTCGGGCACTGGTACCAGCTCGGCGAGGCCCCGGCGGCCGGCTTCACGGCGCTGTCGACCCTCTATAGCGACGGCGAGCCGCCGCCGGCCGCGGACGTGGCCGGCGACGACCCCTTCGCCGTGATCTCCACCGCCGCGGTCGACGTGATTCCCCGGGGCGCCGTGCTCACGCACGCGAACGTCGTCACCGCCTCGCTCGTCGTCATCCAGAGCCTCGGCGTCACGGCCGTCGACCGCTACCTGCTCGCGCTCCCGCTGTTCCACATCACCGCGCTCGGCAACCTCGTGGCGCACATGCACGCGGGCGGGGCCAGCGTCCTGGTGGCCCGCTACGACGCCGAGGAAGCGGTGCGGCTGATCGACGCGCATCGCATCACGCACCTCTCGGACTTTCCGCCCGTGCTGGTCAACTTGCTGGATGCCGCCCAGAAGCTCGGGAGCAAGCTGCCGAGCTTGAAGCACGTCTCCGGGCTCGACGCGCCGCCGACGATCCAGCGCCTGCACGACGAGACGCAGGCGCAGTTCTGGACGGGTTTCGGCCAGTCCGAGACAACCGGGTTCGTCAGCATCCAGCGCGTCCGCGACAGGCCCGGCGCCGCGGGCCGGCCGATCCCGGTTTGCCGCGTGCGGCTCGTCGACGACTACGACCGCGAGGTGGAGACCGGCGCGCCCGGCGAGATCGTGGTGCGCGGGCCGGTCGTGTTCCAGGGCTACTTCGGCCAGCCTGACGTGACCGCGTATACGCTGCGCAACGGCTGGCACCACACCGGCGACGTCGGGCGCTTCGACGACGAGGGCTGGCTCTACTACGTCAGGCGCAAGCCGGAAAAGGAGCTGATCAAGCCCGGCGGGGAGAACGTGTATCCGGCCGAGGTCGAGTCGGTGATCGTCCAGATGGACGGCGTCGCGGCCGCGTGCGTCTACGGGATCCCCGACGTCAAGTGGGGCGAGGCGATCAAGGCGGTCGTCGAGGTGAGGCCGGCCGATCGCTATACCGCCCAGCACGTCATCGACTTCGTGGGCTCGAAGATCGCCCGCTTCAAGCGCCCGCACGCGGTCGCGTTCACCGACGCGCTGCCGCGGACCGCCGACGGCGCCGTCGATCGCGAAGCGGTGAAGACCCGGTGGGGCACCGGGGCGTGATCATCGCCAAGGAGCTCAAGCTCTGGCCCTGGCGTGAGCGCGCCTGACTTCGTCGCCATCGGCCACGTCACTCTCGACCGCTTCGGCGAATCCACACGCCCGGGCGGCTCGGCGCTCTATGCGGCCGTCACGGCCCATCGGCTCGGCCTCTCCGTCGGGCTCCTCACGAGCCACGGCGACGATTTTCCGCTCGAGGTGATTCCGCCGAAGATCGAGGTCGTCAGCGTCCCGGCCGCCGACACGACCGTGTTCGAGCACCGCCACGAGCCCTCGGGGCGCGTCTCCCACGTCCGGTCGGTCGCGAGCCCCTTGACGGCTGACGACGTCCCCAACGACTGGCGTGGTGCCTCGCTGGGCCTGCTGGCGCCGGTCGTCGACGAGGTCGATCCGATAATCGCCACGCTCTTCACCGAGGGCGCCGTGGGGGCGGCCGCACAGGGCTGGGTGAGACACGTGAAGCCCGATGGGCTCGTGATCCCGCGCGCCTGGCACTCGGCCGAGCGCCTGTTGCAATCGGTTCAGGCTCTGTTCCTGAGCCGAGAGGACATCCGCGGCCAGGAGGCCGAGGTGGCCGAATGGTTCCAGCGCATGCCGGTCGGCGTTCTGACGGCCGACCGCGCCGGAGCCCTCTTGTTCGTGAACGGCGAGCGGTACGAGGTGCAGCCGCGGCCGGCACGCGAGGTCGACCCGACCGGCGCCGGCGACGTGTTCGCCGCGACCTTCCTCATCCAGTACCAGCGCGCCGGCGACCCCTGGCTGGCCGCGGCCGCTGCCACGTGCGCCGGATCGCTCGCGGTCGAGGGCGAGGGGTGGTCGGCGGTCGCCGATCGCGCGGCGCTCGACGCGGCGCTCGCGGAGTATCAACGCGACCAGTCGCCCCTGAGGCCTTGACACCCGTCGGAGGCGGAGCCTAGGCTGATGTTGTGAGTGCTGTAGGCCGTCGCGGGGCTGGGGCCCCGCCGGCCGAGGCGCGCTCATGAAAGACGATGGCTCGCGCGATCCGGATCACGGCGGGCTCGGTATCGGCCGAGGCGCGCCTCAACGATTCGAAGACGGCCGGCGCGATCTGGGACGCGTTGCCGATCGACGCGAAGGGCCAGACGTGGGGCGACGAGATCTACTTCGACATCGGCCTGACGGCCGACCCCGAGTCGCCCCTCGAAGTGGTCGATCTGGGCGATCTCGCGTACTGGCCTCCCGGCCACGCGTTTTGCATTTTCTTCGGACCGACCCCCGTGAGCCGCGGCAACGAATGTCGCGCGGCGAGCGCGGTGAACGTCGTGGGCAAGCTCCAGGGCGATCCGAGCGTCTTCAAGACGGTGCGTTCGGGAACGCGCGTGACGATCGAACGGCAATAACTCATTGAGGGGGACGATATGAAGATCTTTCTCGACACGGCGAGCCTCAGCGAGATCAAGGAAGGCGTGGCGCTGGGCGTGGTCGACGGCGTGACCACCAACCCGTCGCTGATCGCCAAGGAGAAGCGTCCGTTCCGGCCGCTCGTCGAAGAGATCTGCTCGATCGTCCCCGGCGACGTGAGCCTCGAGGTGGTCGCCACGGACTTCGAGGGCATGGTGAAGGAAGGCGAAGAGCTGGCCCAGGTCGCGCCGAACGCCGTCGTGAAGTGCCCGCTCACCAAGGACGGCCTCAAGGCCGTGAAGTATCTCTCCGGCAAGGGCATCCGCGTCAACCAGACGCTCTGCTTCTCGGCGACTCAGGCGCTGCTCTCCGCGAAGGCGGGCGCCGTCTACATCAGCCCCTTCCTCGGACGTCTCGACGATATCTCCCACGTCGGCATGGACCTCGTCCGCGACATCTGCGAGATCTACCGCGTCCAGGGCTTCAAGACCCAGGTGCTCGCCGCGTCGATCCGTAACCCGCTCCACGTGATCGACGCCGCGAAGGCCGGCGCCCACGTCGTGACGATCCCGTTCGCGGTGCTCGAGCAGCTCATGAAGCATCCGCTGACCGACATCGGCCTCAAGAAGTTCCTGGAGGACTGGGCGAAGCTCGGCGAGAAGATCTGAGCCCGGCCGACGGGCCGACGGCTCGGCCTACTTCGGCGCCATCCCAGAGTTACACGCCGTGGAGAAAACTACACGCTTCTCCGCGCGCCCCGCCGTCCAAAACCTTCTAGAACTCCACTCTCCGGACGTGGCAAAGAGCTTGCTGCGCGAGGGTTTGTCGGCAACGCTCGGCCGCCGGGGAGGAGAGTCCGGATGCTCATGTCGGGCACGTTCTTGATCCGCTGCGGCGCCTGTCGCGCCACCAACCGAGTGCCACGCGAGACGGTCCACATGGGGCTCGAGGCCATCTGCGGTCGGTGCAAGCGCCCGTTGATCGTCGACGGAAGACCTCGAACCGTCACCGACGCGACGTTCGCCTCCGACGTCGAGCGCTCGCCGGTGCCGGTGCTGCTCCACGCGTGGGCGCCCTGGTGCTGGCCGTGTCAGATGATTGCGCTGATGATCGAGGAGATCGCGATCGAGAAGGCGGGCCGGCTGCGCGTGGGAAAGCTCAACGTCGACGAGAACCCGTCGACGGCCGCGCGCTTCGAGATCAGCAGCCTCCCGACCCTGCTGGTGTTCGAGCGTGGCCGCGAGATCGAGCGCATCGTCGGGGTGCAGACCAAGGCCGAGATCGAGCGAAGGATCGAGCGGGTCATTCGAGCCCGCTCGCGCGCGGCCTCGTGATGCTGAGCCGTGGTGGTGTCGCTGGATTCGTGTGGGGTTTCGTCGCCGTCGCCCTGTCGGCGGGCTGTGCGACTCAGCGAAGCGCCGGCTCACCCGTGGTGATGGACAGGGGGGGGTCGTGGGACACCGCATCGATCGCCGGCGTCTGGGAAGGCGAGGTGTGGGAGATGCCCACGCACTATCTGCAGGGCGTCCGCCGCATCACGCTGAATATCTCCCGAGACGGCAGGTGGACGGCGACCAGCGCAGGCACGACATGCGCCTCGGGGACACTCTCGGTCCGGGGCAGCCTCGTCGTCCTGGGCGGCGAGCGGACGGGGCCGGATTTCTGTATGCCGTATTCGGTCGCCTCGAGCGACGGGCGCATGAACGCCGTGTTCGAGACCTCGTTCAAGGCGCGCCAGGCCTCCGCGATGATCGACCTGCAGCGCGTCCGCGAGCCCATGCCCGAAGCCGCGCAGGGTCCGACGCAGCCCTAGCGGCGGGCGCGCCTCGTACGATCAGGCGCCGGGTGGGTCGTTCAGCCGCGTCTCGCCGAGCCCGATCCGCATCGCCTCGACGTCGAGCTCCTGCTCGAGCCGGTGCAGGACTTCGTCGCTGACGACGCCCTGATCTCGCAGCTTGATCAACGCTCGGCGCTCGGTGGAGAGCGTCTCGTGGCGGAGCCGGCGAAAGGCCGCCTGGGCCCGCGCGGCGCCGACGTCGGCGCCGAGCTCGATCGGTGACGCGAGCCGGATCCGCTGCGTGTAGACCGCCCGCAGGCGGTCCACGTCCTGGCGTCTCGCCCACGGTGTGCTCGCCAGCCCGTCCAGATGCGCGATCGCGGCCTGCGCGGCTTCCTCGCGGGCGCGCGCCTCTTCCAGCTCGAGCGTGCGATCTTCTCCCAGCTCGAGGACGCGGATCAGCGGGGTCAGGGTGAGCCCCTGCAGGACGAGCGTCGCGAGAATCACCGCGAAGGTGACGAGGATGATCTCGGCGCGGAATGGAAACGGCGCGCCCGACGCCGTCGTCACCGGCAGGGCCAGGGCCGCGGCGAGCGAGACGATGCCGCGCATCCCGATCCACGACAACAGCAGCACCCACGGCCACGGCGGGATCGGATCGCGCGCGCGCAGCGCGCGGCTGACGTAGCGCGGGATCACGACGGCCAGCGGCACCCAGATCAGGCGGATCGCGATGGCGGCGATGCTGATGAGGGCGCCCAGCCGCACGAGAGTCCTGAGGTCGGCGGATAGTCCCGCCTCGCGGATCGCGCCGAGCTGGAGCCCGATCAGCGCGAAGATGACGCCGTTCAGCACGAAGATGAGCAGGCGCCAGACGGCGTTGGACTGTATCCGGGTCGCGGGTGCGACCGCCGCGCTGAAGAACTGCCGAATGTAGAGGCCGCCGGCGACACACGCGAGCACCCCCGAGGTGTGGGTACGCTCGGCGAGGATCCACGCGGCATAGGGGGCCAGCAAGGTGATCGCGGTCTCGGTGAGGCTGTCGTCGGTGAGGCGCAGGGCCCAGCAAACGAGCCCGCCGATAAGCAGCCCGATCAGCACGCCGCCCGCCGAGGTCAGGACGAATTGCCAGAGCGCGTCCGTGAGCGAGAAGGCGCCCGTCACGACCGCCGCGACCGCCGAGCGGTAGAGCACGAGCGCCGCGGCGTCGTTGATGAGGCTCTCGCCCTCGAGGACGGTGACGATCCGGAATGGGATGCCGAGACGGCGCGCGATCGCGCTGGCGGCGACGGCGTCGGGGGGCGAGACGATCGCCCCGAGCGCGACCGCCGCCGGCCAGCTCAGCCCGGGCATGACGAAGCGCGCCACGGCGGCGACGACGGCCGTCGTGGCGAGCACCAGCCCCACCGCGAGCAAGGTGATCGGGCGAAGGTTGGCGCGGAAGTCGCGGAGCGAGGTGAAATATGCCGCCGACCAGAGGACCGGCGGCAAGAAGATCAGGAAGACGAGGTCGGGATCGAGGCGCAGGGTCGGAACGTTCGGCACGACGCCGATGACGAGGCCCCCGAGCACGAGGAAGATCGGGTACGGGATCAGGACACGGCGCGCCGCCGTCGCGAGCGCCAGCACGGCGGCGAGTAGCGCGATGACGGTCTCGAGCTGATGGAGCTCTTGCATCATTCCTCCATATCATTCTCTGGGCGAATCGAGCGAGGCCTACCTCGCCTCGTGCCGCCTGCCGTAGAATGCCAGTCGACCACGACGACCGGCTTCACGACAGGGAGGACACGGCCATCGACACCGCGCCAGTCGGACTCACACGCCGGGGATTCAGCGGCGGTCTCGTCGCGACCCTGGCCATCCTCTCGAGTGGCTGCGCGACGATCTCGCCCAGCGAGGAGGGCAAGCTCGGGGCAGAGGCCGCGGAGGAGGTCGAGCGGACGGTCGGCCTGCTCAGCGATCCCAAGCTCGTGGGCTATGTGCGGCAGGTCGCCGGCCGGATGGCGCAGGTCGCGAAGCGCACCGACGTGACCTGGCGGTTCAACGTGACCGACGACATCGAGCCGAACGCGTTCGCGCTCCCCGGAGGCTACGTTTACATCACGCGCGGATTGGTCGCCCTCCTCAACAGCGAGGACGAGCTGGCCGGAGTCCTCGGTCACGAGATGGCTCACGTGCTGGAGCGGCACGCCGCGCGCCGGGCCGGCGCCGCGACGCCGTTCGCGCTGCTCTTCGGGATTCCGGCGGGGATACTCGGCGCGGTGAGCCCGGCGCTCGGCGGTATCGTCGGCGGCACGGGCGAGCTGGCGTCGGGGATGGTCCTGGCGTCCTACAGCCGCGACCAGGAGCGGGACGCCGATCAGCGCGGCATCGCGCTGGCGGCCCGCGCGGGCTGGGATCCCGCCGGCCTGGCCTCCTTTCTTCACACCCTCGAGCGTGAGGAGGCGCTGGCCGGGCACGATCCCAACCGTCCCGGCTTCTTCGCGACTCACCCCGCTACGCCCGAACGCGTGGGGAACGTCCGTACGGCCGCGCGCTCGCAGACGCGGGCGACCGCTGCGCCGTTCGCGGGAAGCCGCGGCGCATTTCTCCAGAAGCTCGAGGGGCTCGTGGTCGGCGACAATCCGGCGTCCGGCGTGTTCCTCGGGCCGCTGTTCGTGCACCCGGTCTTCGACGTCGCGCTCGAGATGCCGACGAAGTGGAAGACGATCAACACCGCGGAAGCCGCCGGCGCCGTCGCGCCCGACGGCGACGCCGCCGTCGTCCTGAGCCTGTCCGGCGACGGCGACGACCCGGTGGCGGCGGCCAAAGCCGATGGTCTTTCCGAGGCGCAGCTGAAGCAGCTTCAGCGCGTGCGCGTCGCGTCGCTTCCGGCCGCCCGGCTGGTGGCCGATACGCGCTCCGGACAGCGGGCCGTGCTCACGTGGATCGCGCATCGCGAGCGCGTCTTCCGCGTGACGGCCGTCGCGCGCGTCCGCGACTGGGGCCGCTACGGCGCGATCCTCGAACGGACGGGAGGAACGTTCCGGCCGCTTCTGGCCGCCGACCGCGAGCGGCTCGTCGAGAGCCGATTGCGGGTTCGTGTCACCGGCGCGAACGAGACCGTCGCCGAGGTGCTGGCGCGCGGCGGCGGGACCTGGAACCCGGCCCAGATGGCGGTGGCGAACGGGACGACGGTCGACGCGAAGCTCCAGCCCGGCTGGCCCGTGAAGGTGCCGGTCTCCCAGCGCTATGACGCAAGCCGTGGGTGAGACATGAGCATCATGACCGCCACACCTGGGCGCGCCGTGTTCGCGCCGGGCCGCTTCCGCATGCTCCTGCTGGCGCTGCTCGTGCTCATCGTTGGAACGGCGGTCTCACCGCAAGTCGGGCCGGCGCAGGTCATCGAATTCGTCCTTCTCGTGATGACCCTCGGCATCGCCGTCGTCGAGCTGCGCGCGCCCGGACAGCCCCGTCTCGTCCCCATCGCCCTGGCCGCATCCGTGATCCTCATGAGCGCCGTGGACTACACCGTGCGGCTCCGGCACCTGCCGTTGGTCGCCAGTGCCGTTGTCGCGGTCTTCGCCGGAACCGTGGTCTGGCTCACGTACGGGTCGGTGATGCGTGGACACCGGCCGGTCGGTGATCGTATCGTCGGCGCGATCTGCGTGTACCTCCTGATCGGGCTCGGGTGCGCGAGCGTGTACGAGACGCTCGACGGCGTGATCCCCGGCTCGTTCCGCTTTCCCGCGGACACTGCCTGGATGACCTTGAGCCCGATCCGCTACCGGTATTTCTCGTTCGTCACCCTCGCGACGCTCGGCTACGGCGACGTGACGCCGGTGACCGCGCTCGCCGGGACGCTCGCGTCGATGGAGGCCATCGGCGGTCAGCTCTACATCGGAATCACCGTCGCCCGCCTCGTGGCGCTGTCCCTGGCGGATCATTCCGGCTCCGAGAAGAGCTCGAGATCTGATGCCTGAGATGTACGACTATGGTCGAGTGGTGTCCGGGATCGGGCCGGTGTAGCGTCCAGCCGCGATCTCGCTGACGGAGCATCGACCCAAGGAGAGTGACGGTGGACGAGAAGCCGAGCGACGACGAACCCCGGCCGCGGGGCGCACTCCTCCTGATCATGATCTACCTGGCTGTCATGGCCGCGTTCTGGCTCAACACCTATCTGCGTATCTGGAGGAGCTGATCCATGGCAACGGGCCGCCCCTCGACGGTGTACCTCTGGGAGCTGGCCTGGATCCTGCCCAGCATTGCCCTGCCGGTCGGCATGCTCGCCGCGCTCGCGGTCACCGCGTTCGGCGCCGGCATCAATGTCGCCGGCGATCGAGGCCGGATCGACCCGACGAAGGTCGCCGAGCACGCGCTCTTCAGGGAGCCCGGCGTCGCGGAGATCGCGCCGGGGCAGTACGAGGTTCGAATGACGGGCCAGATCTGGGCGTTCGCGCCGAACGAGGTTCGCGTGCCGGCCGGCTCCACGGTCCACTTCTGGGCGACCAGCAAGGACCTGGTCCACGGTCTTTTCGTTCCGCGCCACAACGTCAACGTGATGCTGCTGCCGGGGCAGATCTCCCATGCCCAGGCGCGCTTCGACACGCCGGGCGAGTACCCGATCATCTGCCACGAGTACTGCGGCATTGCGCACCACACGATGGCCGGCAAGATCATCGTCGAGGCGCGGCGATGACGCGGACCGAGCAGCGCCTCGCCGCCGCGAACGTCACGGTCGCGCTCGTCGCCCTGTTCGGCGGAGTGGTCACCGGGCTCTTCCAGGCGCTCGAGTACGCCGGCGTCGAGATCTACTCGTCGCTGGCGCCCGTGATCCGCTCCCACTACCACAGCGTCTCGATCCACGGCGTCCTCAACGCGCTCGTGTTCACCACGTTCTTCATCTGCGGCTTCGTGCCCTTCGTGCTCAGCCGGTCCTTGCAGGCGCCGCTGGCGAGCGCCCGGCTCGGCTGGCTGACCTTCTGGGTCATGGTGGGCGGCCTGGTCCTGGCGTCGATTCCTCTGGTCGGCAACGCCGCGACGGTCATGTTCACCTTCTATCCGCCGCTCCAGGCGCACTGGGCCTTCTACGTCGGGCTCACCCTGGTCGTCGTCGGAACCTGGCTGGTCACCCTGAATCTCGTTCTCACGTGGCGCGCGTGGCGCGCGCGGAATCCGGACGGGCGGACGCCGCTGGCGGCGTTCATGTCGCTCGTGACATTCGCGATGTGGACGATCGCGTCCCTCGGCCTCGCGGCCGAGATGCTCGTCCTCCTGATCCCGTGGTCGCTCGGGCTCGTCGGCGGAACCGACGCGCTGCTGGCGCGGACGCTCTTCTGGTTCACCGGCCACCCGATCGTCTACTTCTGGCTCCTGCCCGCGTATATCTCGTGGTACACGCTCGTGCCGCGGCAGGCCGGCGGCAAGCTCTTCAGCGATCCGATGGCGCGCACCTCGTTCATCCTGTTCCTGATCCTCTCCACGCCGATCGGCATCCATCACCAGTACACGGATCCGGGCATCCACCAGGGCTGGAAGCTCCTGCACGCGCTCCTGACCTTCGCCGTTTTCTTTCCGAGCCTGCTCACGTTCTTCAACGTCACCGCCTCGCTCGAGACCGCGGGCCGGGCGCGGGGCGCGCGGGGATGGATCAGCTGGTTCGGGAAGCTTCCGTGGACCGATCCATCCGTGGCCGCGCAGGTGCTCGCCATGGTGCTCTTCGCCTTCGGCGGGGTCGGCGGCCTGATCAACGCGTCGTTCAACGTCAACATGGTCGTGCACAACACGGCGTACATCGTCGGCCACCTGCATCTCACGGTCGGCACGGCGGTCGCGCTGACGTTCATGGGGATCACCTACTGGCTGGTGCCCCACCTCGCGGGACGCGTGCTCTGGAGCCGCGCGGTCGCGCTCGTCCAGGTCTGGCTGTGGTTCGGCGGCATGCTGATCTTCTCGCCGACGCTCCACGAGCTCGGGCTGCGCGGCATGCCGCGCCGGACCGACATCGGCCACGTCTCGTACATGCAGCCGCAATGGAAGACGCTCCTGCCGCTGGTCGGAATCGGCGGCTCGATCCTCTTCGTGAGCGCGGCGCTCTATTTCCTCAACATGGTCCTCACCGCGACGGTCTCGCGCCGCGCCCCGCAGGCGGCCCCCGACTTCGCGGAAGCGGTGTCCGGGCCGGATCATGCGCCCGCGTTCGTGGATCGCTGGCGGCCGTGGCTGGCGCTGGCGGCCCTCCTGATCGCGATCGCGTACGGACCGACCTTGATCCGGCTCGCCATCACGACGCCGCTGACGACGCCGGGCCTGCGCGTCTGGTAGGGCGTGCGACCAAGGTCGCATAGTCAGAAGTACACGACCGGCGTATCGTCGGCTGTCGATGAAGGCCTTGCGGATAGGATTGAGCGCGCTATTGCTGCTGGCGGCCGCGGTCGCGGCCAGCGCGGCGCCGCCGTACGACGGCACCAAGCCGATGCAGTGCGCGATCCAGACTTCGATGATCTGCAGCGACCCGAGTGTCTGCGTTCGCGGAACGGCTGACACCGTCGGCCTCCCTGCGGTCCTCAACGTCGACGTCGGCCAGCGCCTGATCAGCGGCGCGGCGACCGGCCGGACGATCAAGATCGCCTGGGTCAGCCGCGAAGGCGGGCGACTCCTCATCGGCGGGACGGAGCTGGGCGGCGGATGGACGATGTCCGTCTCCGAGGACTCGGGCGCCATGTCGAGCGCCGTCATCGTTCGCAGCGGCGGCTTCCTCGTGTTTGGCAGCTGCTCGTCGAGCTGATCCCCGTCGAATCTCCTGACAGTCGAGGTGGGACAATGAGCGTGCTCGAGGCCGTTCTATTGGTGATCTCGCTGGCCGGCCTGATCCCGGCCGCGGCGTCGGCCCAGGATCTTCAAGGCACGCTCAAGAAGATCAAGGACAGCGGGACCATCACGATCGGCTACCGCGAGCAGTCCCTTCCGTTCTCCTTCCGCGGCGACGACGGCAAGCCCACGGGCTATTCGGTCGACCTCTGCCAGCGGATCGTCACCGGCATTCAGCAGCAGGTCGAGCTGCCGAAGCTCGACGTCAAGTGGGTTCCCGTGACGGTCGACACCCGGATTGCCGCGGTCGTGAACGGGACGATCGACCTCGAGTGCGGCTCGACGACGAGCTCGCTCAGCCGCCAGGAGCAAGTCGACTTCAGCAACATGACCTTCGTCGACGGCGGCAGCCTGCTCGTGAAGCTGACCAGCAACTTCGCGAACCTCCAGGACCTCGGCGGCAAGAAGATCGGTGTCATTCCCGGCACGACCACCGAAAGCGCGCTGAAGTCCCTGCTCCAGAAGACGTCCGTCACGGCGCAGATCGTGACGATCACAGACCATCGCGGCGGCCTGGCGGCGCTCGAGAGCGGTAGCATCGACGCCTACGCGTCGGATCGCGTCATCCTCATCGGGCTGGCGGCCACGGCGAAGGATCCGGGGCAGTTCGCCATCGCCGAGCAGTACCTGTCCTACGAGCCTTACGCGTTCATGATGCGACGCGGAGACGCGCCGTTCAGGCTCGCCGTCAACCGCGTCCTATCGAGTCTCTACCGGTCGGGTGAAATCGTGCAGATCTACGGCCGCTGGTTCGGCAAGCTCGGTCCGCCCCCGAAGATCCTGATCGCGATGTACGCGCTGCACGCGCTGCCCGAATAGCCGCGCGACCGCGCGGGCCCTGGACGGACGGGCTATCGAGCCGGCGTCGTCCTCGGCGGCTGCGCGCGTATCGGCAGCACGATCTCGACCGGCTCGTCCGGACGGCCGTCGGCCGGGCGCCAGCCCGGCGACACCTGAAGATCGACCCATCGCAGACGCCCGTGCACACCCCACGGAAGCATCCTGACGCGCCCGGCCCACGGCTCCACGCGCACCTCGACGAAGCTCTGGAAGAACGGCGCCACGTTGTAGTCGAAGGCGGCCGAGAGCCACTCGACCGAGAACGGCCAGGCTCCGAAGTGCTTCGTCCACACCCAGAACGGCCACTTCCAGCGCGGCGTGTGGAAGTCGATCTTCGCGGTGAGGGCGGCCGAGGTGGGATGGAAAGCCCATTGCGGCACGGCCGGTGCGATGGGCCACGCCAGGGCGGTCCCGGACGAGAGGTACGCGCCCCCGCCGCCGTTGACGACGTGGTGCATCACGTGCTCGGTTCCCTCTGCCTGATAGCGCTCGACGTAGAGCTCGAGGTCGTGCGTGTCGCCCGCCATCACGATCTCGACCCGGTGCTCGCGCATGAGGTCGTGCAGGGCCGTGAAGTCGCCATCGCCGGTGGCCTGGTAGAGCCCGCCCGCATACAGAGGATGTCCGAGGATGACCATCTTGAACTTGCCGCGCGATTGCTCGAGCGCGGCGCGCAGCCACGCGAGCTGGTCTGGATCGACGCGCCGGAGCACGCCGGTGTCGACCGCCAGCAGGGCGAAGCGGTCGCTCTGGATCTGGAAGTAGGGCGCCCGCTGAAAGCCGGTCGGCACGCCATACTCGCGGCGCAGCCGCGCCGCCTCGCCGACCAGCCACGCGATGCGATCGTCGGTGGTGCTGGTCAGCCGGTTGTCGGCCTCGACCCGCGCGCGCATAGCGACCCTGGCGGCTTCCGGCGTGAAGAACGTGGCCACGAAGCCTTCGAGGGCGTCGTACCAGTCGTGGTTGCCCGGGATCGCGTAGACCGGCTTGTCGAATCCCTTGAACGGCAGCCAGAAGTTCGCCTCGTAGTCCTTCATCGACCCGGTGGGATAGATGACGTCCGACGAGATGACCATGAAGCGCACGTCGGGGCCGGCCCCGGCGCGGATGATCTGGTCGCGCAGGACGTGCTGGGAGGCGTCGCCCTCGCCGGGATCGCCGATCACCAGGAAGGCGAAATCTCCGCCGAGCTTCGGAGGATCGAGCGCGAGCGTTCCGGCCGCGCCGGGGCTCGGCGCCGAGACCAGGACCGCGCGGGTCATGGCGACGCGCCAGGTGTCGGTGCGGTGCTCGGCCCAGGAGTTGTAGATCGCGGCCGCCCAGTTCTCGGAGTTGAAGTACCAGCTCATCCCCCAGATCGGCACCGTGGCCACCGCGACCGCGACCACCGGCAGGCCCATCTGCAGGCCCCGCTCGAAGACGAACGGCAGCGAGTCGCGCATCTGGTGGAAGCGGATCCAGATTCGAAAGCTCCGGATGAGATAGGCGCGCAGAAGCCGGTCGAGCAGCCCCAGGGGGCGGTCGACGGATCCCGCGAGAATCCGCGCCCACCCGCGTCGCTCCAGTGGCCACGTCACGCGGCGCAGCGCGAACCTCGTCGGGCCGATCACGCCGAGGGCGATGAGGAACGCCGACGCGACGTCGCCCGCCACCGCGACGAACGGCGCGAGCAGGCCCACCAGGGTCCATTCGGCCTGCATCCGACCGACGTGAGTGGCGAAGAGGATCGCCACGAGCGCGACGCTCCAGCGCCGATCGTACGGCCGTCGCGCCGTCTCCTCTCGCGCCAGCCGCTCGCCGAGGCGGGCCACCTCGGGATGATCCGGCAAACCAGAACTCCGGATCACCGTGGCGGCATCGCGGGAGGGGAGAGGCGACATGACCATGTTCCAGCCAACTCCGACGATGCGAAGCGCGCCGGCGATGGCGATGGTCCATAGGCTGGAGCGTCGCCACAGCACGAGGAGGAGGACGGCCATCGCGACGTTGCCAGCGACGCCCAGCACGATCGTCAGCGCCGTTCGGCGGTCCTGGCTCCGTCGGAGCTCGACGGCCCGCTGGACGGCATCGACGACGAACGACGCGCCGAGTAGCAAGGTGAGCGCAGTCTCGGCCAGCGCGGGAGCGCTGACAACCAGCAGACCCATCAGAAAGGTCAAGCCGGCGCTCGCATAAGCCGAGCGCTGAACGGCTTGACGGACGCGCCGGAAACAGTGCAGGACCTCGATCAGACTCGCGACCATCAGCAAGGTACCGACGAGTCGCAACGCACCCGGGCCTACTAAGATTGGCGCGCCGGCGGCGAGCCCGGCGAGGACGAGCGCGAAGGTCCCGAGCCCGAACCGCTCGCGCTCGATCTCTTGCGGGGAGAGCGTCGCCGTCAATTCTTCTCGCGCCGGGCGAAACGAAGGTACGCCGCGACACTCAGTAAGTTGATCACGACCGCGATCATATTCCACGCGATGACCGGTCGCGACGCGATCAACAGGCCGTAGTAGATCCAGCCGATTTGAAAGACGCCCATGATGCCCGCCATCCTCGGGTTCATACCTCGACTCGATCGGCGCCTGAGCATCGCGATGAGGTCGGGCAACGCGGCAAAGGTCGTTCCCGCACCCGCCACGAAGCCGAAGACCTCGGACCGTTGAAACCTGGGCGCGAGCAGGCTGGCCGTGTCGTGCACGACCAGGCCCGCGCAACCGGACACCACGAGCACGCTCGCCACGAGAACCACGGACGTCAGCATGTTGCGCGAAGCCATATTCGTCTCCGTCGCTCGCGTCTAGTGAATTGTCTCGGCGGCGAGGTGTTCACGGTCGCCGAGTGCTGGCGGGGAGGTGTAGTCGGCGAGATGCACTACTCGAGGATCTTGAGCTCGACGCCCTCGGCAGCCTCCGTGCCCTGGTCGACCGATCGAGGATCTAAGTACCCCTCGGGCCGCTTCACTTTACCCGATGCCTTGAAATCGAAGGCAGCCCTTTAGCTCCTACATCCACGAGACTATGGTCTCAGTCGGAGGTGCTGTCGGCCCAAGGTCGCATTGCGACGCAGGCCGCTCGACGAATAGGCTGCGGGGGCCCGTGGAAGCCGTAGTCCACCGGCCGCCTCAGGAGCCGCTGCCAGCCGCCCCGGGAGCCCCTACGGCGATAACAGCTTCTCCAGCTTGCCGGCAAGGTCGCGGTTGACGAGACGCTGCAGCGTCACGCGCAGATCCGGCCGCTTGTCCATGAAGCTGCGCAGGTTCGGGAGCGACCAGCGCATGTAGCGTGCGGGCTCGGTGAAGACTATTTCCACCGGCGATGGAGCGCCCGTAAGGGCCAGCGATGTGCCGATGATGTGTCCTGGTCCCAACGTCCCGATTCGATCGCTCTGCTTGTGGACTTCTGCGCTCCCGGTGATCGAGATGCAGAGGCCTGATACAGACTCCCCTTCGGTCACCACCCTCTCGCCGGCCTCCGCGCTTTTCCACTCGCCCGCGAGCGCCAGTGCCACGAATTCTCGCTGGCGAAGCGATCGAAAGCCGAGGTCATACAGCTTCCGTTCGTCATCGGAGAGGACAACTGGACGACGCTCGAGATAGATGCGCGTGATCTGATACAGGTTGATGGCGGTGAATACGAGTGCCCAAAGAACCGGTGGCCAGAGCACCGTTCCCTGGAGGAGAAAGTACGGGATGTTGATGAGCGCGGCGCCAACGGCGAACCACCGCAACCAGAGAATGTCGCGCACCGAATACGACACGAGCAGCATGATGTTCGAGAGATGCACCAGATAGTCAGCGAACTGCATATTCATCGTGAACCTCCGGCGCGAGGCACCCGCGCCTGCCGCCGTCGCCCCCCGCGCCATGAAGCCGCGCTGACCGGGACATCGTTGAGAGCTATGGGGAGTGTTCGCCTGCAGTGTGTCGATCTTGGAAACGTGCGCCAGTGGCGTCCATAAGACCTTGGTCCAATGCCGCCTCGCAGGTCGGCTCTTCGGCAGTTCGACAGCGATTGCGAGACGTGCGGCCGTAACGGTTTGGGACGTGGGTCGACTTCAGTTCCCGCGCGTGAAGCCGTCGCCGCTGCAGCGTTCGCTGCCGACGCGGTGGTGAACGAAGAAGAGTCCGTCCAGGTCGGACGCCCGGCGTACTCTGACGCCACCTGGCGAGTAACATCGGGGGACGAGAACCGGGAAACGACCGGGGTGAGCTACAATTCGTGATCAGAGATCGCTTGGCTCAATTGACCTTACGATCTCGAGAGTTGTTCACTCGAACAAGAGGAGAGGCGCGATGACACTCAGTGGCGCTCGATCGCTGTGGACCGTTCTCACCGGCACCGTCATCGTCGGATTCGCGGCCTCGCTGATCGGTTGCGCCAGCGCCGGCCCGATCACCCCCGTCGAGGTGTCCGACGTCAAGTCCGTTGCTGGCACGTGGAAAGGCACGGTGTACCGGTCCGGCTTCGCGCCGGACTACGTCACGCTGACGATCCGCGAGGACGGCTCGTATGACGTCGTGTCCGCCCAAACGATCGGCGCGTCTCGCGGAAAGGGCAAGGTCGTGATCAACGCGGGACGCCTCCTCATAGAGGGC
>Ga0066710_100000839_pt1 | contig 20685 bp, 20 predicted proteins | sample GraSoiAngelo_159_FD_79666 | JGI IMG/M metagenome (GOLD analysis project Ga0066710, IMG submission 79666) | Grasslands soil microbial communities from the Angelo Coastal Reserve, California, USA - 14_1009_16_40cm | ecosystem: Environmental > Terrestrial > Soil > Grasslands | place: USA...
GAGGTGGCGGCGCTCGGCGGGTTCATCCGCAGGATGCGGGACGAGCGCGAGCTCACCGTTCTGCTCGTCGAGCACCACATGAACCTCGTCATGGGGATCTCGGACCACGTGACCGTGCTCAGCTTCGGCCGCAAGATCGCGGAAGGGCCGCCGGCGTGGGTGCAGCGCGACGAGGCCGTGGTCGAGGCCTATCTTGGCGCGCCCGACGAGGAGGATCTTTGAGCCCGTTGCTCGAGCTCGAGAAAGTCGAGGCGCGCTACGGCCCGGTCCAGGCGCTGCGCGGGGTCTCGCTCGAAGTTGCCGAGGGGGAGATCGTTGCCGTCCTGGGCGCGAACGGGGCGGGGAAGACGACCACGCTGCGCGCCGTCTCGGGAACTGTCCGCCGGTCGGGCACGATCAGGCTCGCGGGCAAACGGCTGCGCGGCGGGCCCGAGGTCGCCGCCCGCGCAGGGGTCGCGCACGTCCCCGAAGGTCGCGGGACCTTCACGGAGCTGACCGTGACCGAGAACCTGCGGCTCGGTGCACACACCCGCCGCGGCCCGATCGCGGCGGACATCGTGCGGGTCGCCGAGTGGTTCCCATGGCTCGTCGAGCGCGGCGGCCAGACTGCCGGCACGCTCTCGGGCGGTGAGCAGCAGATGCTTGCGCTCGCGCGGGCGCTCATGTCTCGTCCGCGACTGCTGATGCTCGACGAGCCCTCGCTGGGGCTCGCGCCCCTGATCGTGCGCGAGATCTTCAGGATCGTCCGCGAGCTCAACGACCGCGACGGCCTTGCCGTGCTCGTCGTCGAGCAGGACGCCCGCATCGCGCTCGACTCGGCGCAGCGCGCCTACGTGCTCGAGGTCGGCGAGGTAAAGGTCGCGGGATCCAGCAGCGAGCTTCGCGACAACGAGTCGGTCCGGAAGAGCTACCTCGGCTATTAGGTAGCGGTCGATGGCCAACTTCTTCCAGCAGGTCGTCTCTGGGCTCGCGTCGGGCGGCATCTACGGCTCGTTGGCACTGGCGCTCGTGCTCATCCACCGGGCCACGGGCGTCATCAACTTCGCGCAGGGCGAGATGGCGACCTTCTCGACGTACATCCTCTGGACGCTCACGGCCAACCACGGCTGGCCCTACTGGCCCGCCGTCGCGTTCACCCTCGCCGTCTCGTTCGCCGGTGGCGTCGGAGTTCACCAGCTGGTCGTCAGACCGGTCGAGCGCGGATCGGTGCTCAGGGTCGTGATCGTGACGATCGGCCTGCTGTTGATGCTCAACGGCTTGACGACGTGGATCTGGGGCGGGTCGCAGCACACCCTGCACAGCCCGTTCCCGACCCGGACGTTCGATGTCGGGGGCGTCGCCATCTCGATCCAGGACGTCGGGACGATCGGGGTCTCGATCGGCATCGTCGTCGTGCTCTGGCTCTTCTTCCAGTTCACGAAGGTGGGTCTGGCGCTGCGGGCGGCGGCGACGAACCCGACCGAGGCCCGCCTGGTGGGCGTGCGCGTCCCGTGGATGCTGGGGCTTGGCTGGGGTCTCGCGGCGGTGCTCGGCGCGATCGCCGGAGCCCTTGCCGCTCCGAGCCTCGCCAGCCTGGACCCGAGCCTCATGCAGGCGATCCTTATCTACGCCTTCGCCGCTGCGGTGCTGGGCGGCATCGACTCGCCGGCAGGCGCCGTCGTCGGTGGGCTCCTGCTCGGGGTCGGGCTCAACCTCCTCGGCGTCTACGTCGACTTCATCGGCGCCGATCTGCGGCTGCCCGCGGCGCTCGCGGTAATCCTGGTCGTGCTGCTGCTGCGCCCGTCCGGGCTGTTCGGCAAGACGGCGGTGAAGCGCGTATGAGAAAGGTGTGGCGTCTGGGAGTACCGCTCGCCGCGTTCACGACGCTCGCGGTCGCGATCGCCGTGATGCCGCGTTATCTGTCGGGGTTCCGCGAGCAGCAGGCCGCGTACGTCGGCATCTTCACAATCGCCCTGCTCGGTCTCAACGTGCTGACCGGGTACACCGGGCAGATCTCGCTCGGGCACGGCGCCTTCATGGGCGTCGGTGGGTACACGACCGCGATCCTGATGACCGACCACGGCGTCAAGGACCTCTGGACGATCCCGCTCGCCGCGCTCGTCGCAGGCGGCGCCGGCTTTCTGTTCGGCATCCCGGCCCTGCGTCTGTCCGGGCTCTACCTTGCTCTCGCGACATTCGCGATCGCGGTCGCGACGCCGGCGGTGATCAAGAAGTTCGAGCACTTCACCGGCGGTGGCTCGGGCAAGAACCTCTTCGGCAAGCCCGAGCTGACCGGATCGCTGGGCCCGGTCCACCTCTTCGGCCATCCGCTCAGCTTCTACAACTGGCTGTACTACCTCGTCTGGACGATCGCGCTGCTCGGCTATGTCGTCAGCTGGCTGTTCCTGCGCGGCAGGGTCGGCCGGGCGCTCCGAGCCGTGCGCGACAGCGAGACCGCGGCCGTCTCGTCGGGTGTGAGCCTCGCCCGCTACAAGACGCTCGCGTTCGGGGTCAGCGCGGCCTACGCGGGCGTCGCCGGATCGCTCTACGTGATCGTGACGAACTTCGTCAACCCGGACACGTTCCCGATCAACCTGTCCATCTTCCTCCTCGTCGGCGTCGTCGTTGGCGGGCTCGGCTCGCTGCTCGGCGTCATCGCCGGAGGCGTCCTGATCGAGTTCCTGCCGTTCTGGGCGCAGGACCACTCCAAGTCGCCGGGTGCGCCGTCGGTCGTGTACGGCGTCGTGCTGATCGCGCTGATGGTGTTGCTTCCCTCCGGCGCAGCGGGCCTCGTTCGCCGGGGCTCCGACGTGCTGGTCGGCCTGACGGGAGGGCGATACCATCGGCGCTCCGGGGATGAGTGACTCGAGGAGACCTGTCCGCCCCGCCTCGCCGGGCGGCGTCATGGTCGCGGCCGTAGTGGCGCTGATGCTCGCGCTACTCGCCGCCGCCGTCGCGGTCGCGGGGCCCGGGCGGGTGAGCGCCGACCCGGGGGTGACGCCGACCTCGATCCTGCTCGGCGGGACGACGCCCTTGACAGGCCCCGCTGCGGCATATGCCTCGGTCGCGCGCGGCGCGAACGCCTACCTCCAGTATGTGAACGCGCGAGGGGGCGTCTTCGGACGCAAGATCACCTACAAGTACCTCGACGACGCCTACAACCCCGCCAACACGGTGCAGCAGACGCGGCAGCTCGTCGAGCAGGACCACGTCTTCGCGATCTTCAACTCGCTCGGGACGGAGCAGAACCTCGCCATACGGGACTACCTGAACGCGATGAAGGTGCCGCAGCTCTTCGCCGCCACCGGGGACACCTCGTTCGGCGCCGACGCCGCCACGTACCCGTACGCGATCGCCTTCCAGCCCAGCTACCAGGCCGAGGGGTTCCTGCTCGGCAAGTACCTCGCCCGCGCCCGCCCGTCGGCGAGGATCGCCGTGCTGGCCCAGAACGACAGCTACGGTCGGGACCTGCTGTTGGGTCTCAAGCGCGGCCTTGCCGGCGGCAAGGCGAAGGTGATCGCCGCGCAGAACTACGAGGTGACCGCCTCGGACGTCCAGTCGCAGGTGGCGAAGCTGAAGTCGTCCGGGGCGAACACGTTTGCGATCTTCGCGACGCCGCAGTTCGCGATCCAGGCGTACGTCTACGCCGATCGTCTCGGCTGGCGGCCGTTCGTGGTCAACAACGCGGTCTCGTCGGCGTCGAACATCATGGTGCTCGCCTCCGAGGGAGGAAAGAACCGCGACGTGATCGGCACCGTCTCGGTCGTCTTCCTCAAGGACCCCACCGACCCGAAGTGGAAGGCGGACGCCGCCATCAAGCTCTACCGGCAGATCATGGCCAGGTACGCGAAGGGCGCCGACGTCGGCGACGTCTACCACGTCTACGGCATGGCAGTGGCGTACACCCTGGTGGAGGCGTTGAAGAAGGCGGGCAAGAACCTGACGCGCGACGGCCTCGTCAAGGCCGTCGGCCACCTCGACATCGAGAACAACCCGTTCGTGCTCCCCGGCATCGCGATTAAGACCGGGCCGACCGACCACTTCCCGCTCAACCAGGTCTACCTCCAGCAGTGGACGAAGAGCGGCTGGAAGCAGTTCGGCGGGTTGCTGACCTACAAGGGGCAATAGAGGGGCGAGGCAGCGGCCTCGCCCCTCAAGCGACCCGCTTGTCGCTCTAGTGGTGAACGAGCTCGCGCTCGCGGACGTCCGGCACGTCGCCGGCCGGTGCGGGTGACCGCTCGATCGTCGTCTCCGGCTCTGCCGGCAGGTGCTGCGTGACCGGCTCCCACGCCGGTTCCGTCGCGACCTCGTCGACCACGCGGCGCTCGAACACCAGGCCCAGCAGGACGCCGAGACCGAACGCGAGCACCGCCGCGTACGGGCCGAGGTCGCGCACCACTCGGGCGACGCCGATGTCGCTCGACCAGGCGAGGACGTGGCCGCGATACGTGTTGCCCTGAGGCTGCGTCGCGACGACGACCCACCCGGCTGCGATGAGCGACGGCAGGAATGCGAGCCCGAACGTCGGGAAGGACGGCTTGAGCGTCCTGACGCCGACGTCCGGCAGACGCGCGAGAGCCAGCGAGAGACCCGCGCCGGCGATGATCCCGATCCGCCCCCAGTAGTGGCCGGTGGTGTCGTGGCTCAACTGCGCTGCAACCCAGATCAGCCCGCCTGCGACCCCTGCGCCCATCAGCGTGAAGAAGGCCCTCGTCATCGTAATCACCTCCGAACCGATGCTCCCCGATTCGGGCGTCCTCTACACCTCGGGCGACGCGATCAGGTCGTCTTCGAGCCGGAGCAGGCGGCCGGCGGCGACGAGCTCGTCGATCGTTCCGCCCGGAAGCGGCCACGTGAGCCAGCGGCCGATCTCGCGCTCCCGGGCAGTGACCGCGGCGCGGACGAAGGCGACGAGGACATCTGCCACGCCGCCCGGCGCCGCCCGGGGAAAGACCTGGTCCCAGCGCAACAGGACGCTCGTGTGGCTGTGCGGCTCGACGACCACGGATTGCGAGACGACGGCCGCCACGCGCTCCAGGCGGGCTCTGGCAGCCTGGAACGGGCGGGACGTGGAGTCCAGCTCGGCGCGGAGGTCTCCGATCTCGCCCGGCCCCGTCGCCGCGAGGTGGTGCACGAGACGCTGCTCGAGCTTGCCGAGCCTGCCCGCCTCGGCGTCCATCAGCGCGGCTCGGGCCGGCCCGTCGGCGAGCTCTGCAACGGCGGTCGTGACGAGCACGGTCTTGCCGCGATGGATCTTGAGGGCGTACAGGCCGTCGCGCCTGGCGAGCTCGCCACCCCACCACCACGTCGTCCGGGGGTAGAGGCCGAACCCGCGCGACCCCGGCTTGTACGGCGGCTCGTGCACGGCGACATGCAGGGAAGGAAGCGAGCAGTGGCTCGTCAGCTCGACGACGCCCCGCTCGCGCACCCAGGACTCCGCCTCGTCGAGCGACGTCAACGCCGAGCGCGGGTCGAGCCGGCAGAGCCGGTCCCTCAGCGCGTGGACATCCATCGGAAGACAGAATGGCTCGGCGACCGGCTTGTCTAAGCTGCCTGTGTGACGCCGGCCGAACTCCTCACGGCGCCGCTCGCGGATGTTCTCGTGGAGGCGCGCCGGCTCGGACCGCAGCGCCTGGTCACCTACTCGCCGAAGGTCTTCATCCCGCTCACCACACTGTGCCGCGACGTGTGCGGCTACTGCACGTTCGCCCGTCCGCCGAGGCGCGGCGAACGCGCCTTCATGCGCGAGGACGAGGTAGTCGCGATCGCGCGTTCCGGCGCGGCGGCGGGGTGCACCGAGGCGCTGTTCACGCTTGGCGACAAGCCGGAGCTCCGCTACAAGGCGGCCCGCGAGGAGCTCGCGGCGCTCGGCTGCGAGACGACGCTCGAGTATCTCGCCCGCTGCGCCAAGCTCGTGCTCGACGAGACCGGCTTGCTGCCGCACCTCAACCCGGGAGTGATGAGCCGCGCGGAGCTCGAGGCGCTCCGACCGGTCTCGGCCTCGATGGGGATCATGCTCGAGACCACGGCCGAGCGGCTCTCCGACCGGGGCGGGCCGCACTGGGCATCGCCCGACAAGGCGCCGCGCCGCCGGCTGGAGACGATCCGGCTGGCGGGCGAGCTTGCGATCCCGTTCACGAGCGGCGTCCTGATCGGCATCGGCGAGACGCGCGTGGAGCGCCTCGACGCGCTGCTCGCGCTGCGCGCGCTGGGAGAGGAGTTCGGGCACCTGCAGGAGGTGATCGTCCAGAACTTCCGGGCCAAGCCGGGAACCAGGATGTCCTCGCATCCTGAGCCGTCTCTCGACGATCATCTCTGGACGATCGCTGCGGCGAGGCTGCTGCTCGGGCCGACCTGGCACGTCCAGGCGCCCCCGAACCTCGCCTTCGACGACTTCCCCCGCCTCCTCGACGCCGGCATCGACGACTGGGGCGGCGTCTCGCCCGTGACGATCGACCACGTCAACCCCGAGGCGCCGTGGCCGGAGGTGGCGTTGCTGCGTGCCGCGACGCACTCGCGCGGCCTCGAGCTGGCAGCGCGGCTCCCGGTCTACCCGGAGTATCTCGGCGAAGACTGGATCGACGGCGCTGTGCTGCCCCCTGTTCTCCGCGTCGCGGACGCCATGGGCCTCGCGCGCGAGGACCGGTGGGCGCCCGGTGAGCACGCTGCCGTGCCATTCGTCGTTCGCCGCGACGCTCCGCCGCTGGAGCTCTCGAGCGAGGACCTGGGCGAGGACGAGCTGACGAGGCTGTTCGAGTCGCGCGGCTCCGAGCGGGAGCGCGTGCTCGCCGCGGCCGACCGGCTTCGGCGCGAGGTCTGCGGCGACGAGGTCACCTACGTCGTGACCCGCAACATCCAGTACACGAACGTCTGCTACTTCCGCTGCGGCTTCTGTGCCTTCTCCAAGGGCAAGCTCGCGCGCAACCTTCGCGGTGCTCCGTATCTCGTTCCGCTCGGGGAGATCGTCCGCCGCTGCGAAGAGGCATGGGAGCGTGGTGCCACCGAGGTGTGCCTTCAAGGTGGCATCCATCCCGGGTTCACCGGCGCCTACTACGCCGAGGTCGTGTCCGCGATCAGGGCCGCCGTGCCAGATCTCCACATCCACGCGTTCTCCGCATTGGAGGTGTGGCAGGGGGCGGCCACGCTCGGGCTCTCGCTCGACGAGTACCTGGCGATGTTGCGCGACCTCGGCCTGGGCTCGCTCCCGGGAACCGCCGCGGAGATCCTCGACGACGAGGTGCGCGCCGTGCTCTGTCCCGACAAGGTGACGACGGGCCAGTGGCTCGAGGTGCACGACGCGGCGCACCGCGCCGGGCTGCGCTCGAACGTGACGATCATGTTCGGGCACGTGGACGGGCCGCGATCCTGGGCCCGTCATCTCCTCCGTGCGCGCGAGCAGCAGCAGCAGACGGGCGGCTTCACGGAGTTCGTCCCGCTCCCGTTCGTGCCGATGGAGGCTCCCATCTACGTCAAGGGAGGCGCCCGGCGCGGGCCAACGCTCGCCGAGGCCCTGCTCGTCCACGCCGTCGGCCGTCTCGCGCTCCATCCCTGCATCCCGAACATCCAGGCCTCGTGGGTGAAGCTCGGCCCCGACGGGGTGAAGCAGGCGCTCTCGGCCGGCGTGAACGACCTCGGCGGAACACTGATGAACGAGTCGATCTCCCGTGCCGCCGGCTCGGAGTGGGGGCAGGAGATGCCGCCCGAGGAGATGGAGGCGCTGATTCGCGCGTCCGCGCGTGTGCCGCGGCAGCGGACGACGCTCTACGCCGACGCGCCCGAGGAGCGCATCCGCTCCTCGTTCGGGGCCGCCCCGCTCCTGGAGCCGCTCAACCCGACCGTTCGGGACTCGGGGCTCGTGGCGCCGCCGCGGCTCGTTCGGCCGGGGCTCCTCGCTGCCCGGAGCTGAGACCGCCTACGCGACGAGCGCGGGGACCGGTTGCAGCCGTTCGAGCAGCCCCACGAACGTGTCGACGATCGTCGGGTCGAACTGCGAGCCCGCTCCCTCGCGAAGACGTGCGCGTGCCTCGTGCTCCGGCAGACGCGACCGGTAGGGCCGGTCCGTGGTCATGGCGTGGTAGGCGTCGACGACCAGGATGATCCGCGACTCGAGCGGGATGTCCGTGCCGGAGAGCCCGTCGGGGTAGCCGCGGCCGTCCCAGTGCTCGTGGCAGTGGCGGACGACCTCGCGCACGTCGGCGAGGCGCGCGATCGGTGCCAGGATCCGCTCGCCGAGCTCGGGATGCTGCTTCACGATCCGGTACTCCTCCGGCGTGAGCGGCCCCTGCTTCGTGAGTATGTCCGTGGGGATGCCGATCTTCCCGATGTCGTGCATCAGCGCGCCGAGCTCGAGGCGCTTGAGTCGCGTCGGGTCGAACTTGAGCTCTTCGCCGACGGCGAGGGCGAGATCGGTGATCGCCCGGGCATGCGACGACGTCTCCTGGTCGCGCGCCTCCAGGGCGTTCGCTAGCGCTTCGACGGTGGACAGGAAGTCCTCCTCGAGCCCGTCCGCCTTCCGCCGCATGGTCTCCAGAAGCCTTGCGTTCTCGATCGCGACCGAGGCGTGGCCCGCGAGCACCTCGAGGAGCCGCACGTCGCTCTCGTCGAACTGGTTCAGCCCCAGCTTCGAGATCACGATCACGCCGATCGCCCGCGCGCCGTAGAGAAGCGGCACGGCGACCATCGACTCGTCGATCGGGCTCGTTCCTGGGATCTGAACCGCGAACTCGCACCTGTCGGCGTCGGGGATCAGGAGCGGCTCCCGCCTCGCCGCTGCGGTGCCGGTCACGCCCTCGCCGAACTCGACGATCAGCGACTCGACGCTCTCGTCCTCGTAGACCTCGTGCTCGCCGCGAAGCGCGACCGGAACGAGCAGCGCGCCGTCGTCGACGTAGACGCGACAGGCGTGATAGTCGATCAGCGTCCGGAGCTCGTCCACGATCGCCTCGCCGATCAGGGCGACGTCGTTGAGGCGGTTCAGCTTGCCGGCCAGGCTCTGGAGCATCTTCAGATGGGAGATCGAGCGCAGATCCTCCTCCCGGCGCGACCGGCCCGACCGGGACGGCCGCGACGCTCCGGCCTCGTAGACGACGACCTGGTTCTTCCCACGCGACTTCGCCGTCAGCATCGCCATGTCTGCGCAGACGGCCAGCTCCCGTGCGCTCGACGCGTCGCCCGGAGCGGCCGCGATCCCGATCGACACGTTCACCGTGCCCGCGGGGTCGAGCTCGCAGGTCGAGAGCTCCCCGGCGATCCGGTGGGCCAGCGCCCTGGCCGCCTCGGCGTCGGTTCCGGGCTGGATGACGACGAACTCCTCGCCGCCGATCCGGCACACGTGGTCCTCGGGCCGGGCGGCCGCGCGGAGAATCCCGGCGATGCGTGACAGCACGTGGTCGCCGACGGCGTGCCCGTGGACGTCGTTGATGCGCTTGAAGTCGTCGATGTCCAGCAGCAGCAGGGCCACCGTGCCCGTGCCGCCCCGTACGGCCGCCAGCTCCGCCCCGAGGCGCTCGTGGAACGCGCGGTGATTGAGGAGGCCGGTGAGCGAGTCGGTCTGGGCTTGCCGCTCGAGGACGGCCCGCGCCTGAGCGTTGTCGAGCGCGAGCGCCGCAGCATCGGCGAACCACTGGACGAGCTGCACCTCGTCGGCGTCGAACGCCCCGGCGCCGGCGCTCCGCCAGACGCTCAGGATGCCCTTGCGAAAACCGCGGCTCATCATCGGGATCTCGACTTCGGTGACTCCGGCCTCCGTGCGCGCCCCGCGCTCGAGCAGTGAGCGAGCCTCCTCTGCTGCGTCGTCGAAGCCGACGATGCCGACGCCGTCGATCGCGATCAACGTGGAGAGGGTGTCGGCGATGCGGTCGAGAGCTGTCTCGAGCGTGCCCTCGGCGAGGATCTGGTGGTACGTCTCCGCGAGCAGCTCGGTGCCTCGGTAGGCGCCCGAAAGCCCGAGGGTCGGACCGAACGCGTGCCGCCGGGTGAGCAGCCGCATCCAGCGGAAGCGGTGACGGACGAGCCGGCGGTGCACTGTCGCCTCGATCACGTGCGTGCTGGGAGCATGGCAAGCGCCTCCACCGAGGAGTGCCAACCGACAGGTCGCAGAGCCGCAGCGTGCATCGAATCCCCTTGTGGACGGTCGCGTGGATACCGCCTCACTCATCTGTCCGGATTCGACGGCGGCGTCATCCCCCGAAAGGGTGGGCCAGACCCTCTTTCGAGGTACTGAGCCGTCTTGTGGGCCGAGGCCCCTGCCCTTATCGCGGGCTCGGGGGCGCGACGGCCTCGAACGCCTCACCCAGGCTGAACGCCCCCGACCAGAGCGCGCTCCCCACGACGGCTCCCTCGCACCCCAGATCACGCAGCGCGAGGAGGTCGTCGAGCGAGGCGATTCCTCCTGCTGCGAGCACCGGAAGCCCGCAGGGGAGGACGTCGGCGAGCAGGTCGAGGTCGGGTCCCGAGAGCGAGCCGTCGCGTCGAGTGCCTGTCACCAGGAGCCGCCGGACACCCGCAGCCGCGCAGCGATCGGCGAGCTCACGCGCACCGAGGTCGGACGAGCGCGTCCAGCCCTCCACGGCGACGCGTCCGTCTCGTGCATCGACGGCAACGACGAGCCGGTCGCCGAACCTCTCGGCCGCGGCCGCGAGGAAACCGGGCGCGAGGGCCGCCGTGCCGACCATCACCCGGTCGGCGCCCGCCGCGAGCGCCTCCTCGACCGCGGCGAGCGACCGGTAACCGCCCCCGACCTGGATCGGAATGTGCCTCGCCACGGAGGCGATGCGGGCGAGCACGCCGGGGGATGGGCTGCCGGCGAAGGCGCCGTCGAGGTCGACGAGGTGCAATCGTCGCGCTCCCTCGCGAACGAACCTCTCCGCGAGCACGGCCGGGTCGCCGCCCTCGATCTCGATTCGCTCGCGAACGCCTTCCCGTAGCCGGACGGCACGTCCCTCGAGGACGTCGACCGCAGGGAGGACATCGAAAGAGGCCGCTATCTGTGGCTCGTTCATCTTTTGTTGCGTGTTAGCACGTTATCATGATATCATGCAAGCATGAGGGAGCTGAGATGACGGGCCGCCGCTCGGTGCCGGTCGCGCCGGAGGTGGTCGTCGAGCCGCTCGCCGGTCTCGACGACGTTGCCGACGCGCTGCTGACGATGCGGAACCGCGAGGAGCTCAAGCGGTTCCTCCGCGATCTCTGCACGCTCTCCGAGCTCGAGGCGCTCGCGCATCGCTGGCAGACGGCTCGCCTCGTCGACGAGGGCGTGCCGTACCACGAGATCGCTCACCGAGTGCCGACGTCGACCGCGACCGTGACGCGCGTGGCGCAATGGCTGCGGCACGGTGCGGGCGGCTACCGGCTTGCACTCGAGCGGACCCGACCGCGGGTGCGTCCCAGGTGACCGCGAGCTTCACGCGCGCGGGCGCCGACGGACGCCTCTCCCTGGCTGTGCCCGCCAAGGGCCGGATGGCCGAGCCGGCGCTGCGACTCTGCGCAGACGCCGGGTTGAGCTTCGAGACGACCGAGCGCTCGCTCCTCGTACCGTGCGACAACGCCCCCGTCGATCTTCTGCTCGTTCGGCCGAGCGACATCCCCGAATACGTCCAGGACGGCGTCGTCGACGTCGGCATCACGGGCGCGAATCTTGTCGCGGAGGCTCAGGCGAGGGTCGAGACGCTCGCCGAGCTCGGTTTCGCGCACTGCACCCTCGAGGCGGCGGTGCCCGAAGATGCGTCGCAGGAGGCCGTAGAGGACCTCGCCGGGCTTCGCGTTGCCACCGCGTACCCGGTATCGACCAGGCGCCTGCTCGACGCCCGCGGCGTTCGCGTCGATCTCGTTCCCGTCTCGGGATCGGTCGAGGCGACGCCGCGACTCGGTCTGGCGGATGCGATCGTCGATCTCGTCTCGTCGGGATCGACGATGGACGCCAACGGCCTGCGGCGTATCGGCATCCTGCTCGAGTCACAGGCGGTACTCGTCGGACGGCCGGGGGCCGGCGACCGAAGTGACCTGGTCGAGCGCCTCGGCTTGATGCTGTCGGGGGTGGTCGCTGCGAGGCGCCGTCGCTACGTGATGATGAACGCGAGCGTCGACGCGCTGCCGGCGATCCGCGACGTGCTGCCGAGCATGCGCGCTCCTACCGTCTTGCCGCTCGCGGACGAGGGGCAGATCGCCGTGCATGCGGCGGTGGACGCCGCCGACATCTGGTCGGTGCTTCCCGCGCTCAAGGAGGCGGGGGCGTCGGGGATCCTCGTGCTGCCGGTGGAGAGGCTGGTGCCGTGAGAGCCGCCGGGCTCGACGAGGCGATCACGGTCGCGGCGCCGATCGTCGCGGATGTCCGCGAACGCGGCGACGAGGCGCTCCTCGAGTGGACGGAGCGGCTCGACGGTCCGCGTCCGGGTGGGTTCCGTGTGCCGGCCGAGCGGATCGCGGCGGCAGCGGTCGAGGACGACGTGCTCGAGGCGATGCGCCGGATGATCGCCGCGGTGCGGGTGTTCAGCGAGGTACAGCGGCCACGCGACACCTCCGTCGAGGCGGTGCCGGGCATCGTCTCCGAGCGCCGCTGGGTGGCGATCGACGCGGTCGGGATCTGCGTGCCGAGCGGGCGGGCGCCGCTGCCTTCCTCCCTCGTCATGACCGCAGTGCCGGCCCAGGCGGCCGGGGTACGGCGCCTTGCGGTGATGACGCCCCGCCCGGTCGACGCCATCCTGGTCGTTGCGCGCGAGCTCGGCATCGACGAGGTGTACGCGATCGGCGGCGCGCAGGGTGTGGCCGCGCTGGCGTTCGGCACGGCGTCGATCGAGCCGGTCGACAAGATCGTCGGTCCGGGCAACGCCTACGTCACGGCGGCCAAGCTCCTCGTCTCGAGTCACGTCGGCATCGACCATCCGGCAGGGCCGAGCGAGGTCGTCGTCATCGCCGACGCGGGCGCCGATCCCGCACTCTGTGCCGCGGATCTGCTCGCCCAGGCCGAGCATGGGCCGGACTCGGAGGCGCTCCTCCTCACCGACGACCCCGTGCTGTCCGCCGCGGTGACTACGCTTGTTGACGGATATGACAACATCACCGTGGATCTGGTGTCGTCGCTGGAGGAAGCGCTGGCGCGGTCGGAGGCCTACGCGCCCGAGCATCTCGAACTGCTCGTCGCCGATCCCGAGGCGCTGCTCGCCGGCGTGCGGAACGCGGGCACGGTATTCGTCGGTACGTCGGCCGTCGTGGGGGACTACGCGGCAGGTGCGACCCACGTGCTGCCGACGGGGGGTCTCGCGAGGGCCTCCGGCGGACTCGGCCTCGAGTCCTTTCTGAAGCCGCTCCAGGTGGTGCGTGCCGGCACGGTGGGCGTCGTCGCGGCGCAGCAGGTGGTCGGTCCGCTCGCCCGGGTCGAGGGGCTGCCGCTGCACGCGGCGGCACTCGACGCGCGCCTCGCAGGGAGCGCGGCATGAGCGGGCAGCAGACGGCTGCCGCGGTGGTCGGTCGCGCGGTCGTCCTGCCCGATGCGTTCACCCCGTACGTCTGGGCGCCGAAGTCGCACGAGGTCGCGACACAGCACGGATTACGAGTCGAGCAGGTCGTCCGCTTCGACCAGAACACGCCGCCGTTCCCCGGCGTCCCGCAGATCCCGCTCGCGCAGAGCTTCGCGCACCTGAACGAGTACCCGGACGGCCAGTACCGCGCGCTGCGCGAGGCGGCGGCGGGCTACGTCGGCGGTCTGGACTGGAGCCAGATCGTGGTCGGAGCCGGTGCCGACCAGATCATCTACCTCTGCGCGCGCACGTTTCTTGCGCCGGGCAGGCGGGCGGCCATCTCGAACCCGACGTACGTCGTCTACGAGGAGGCGAGCCAGCTCGCCGGCGCGGACGTGGGCGAGGAGATCGGGGGCGCCGACCTGATCTGGCGCTGCAACCCGAACAACCCCACGGGAGAGGCCGTCGGCGCGCGCGAGCTCGTCGCGCTTGCCGCAGAGCATCCCGACATCCCGGTCGTCGTCGACGAGGCGTATGTCGAGTTCGGCGGTGAGTCGGTCGTGCCGTTCCTGGACGAGGCGCCCAACCTGATCGCCATCCGCACGCTCTCCAAGGCGTTCGGCTTCGCCGCTCTCCGCGTCGGCTACGCGGTCGCCTCGCCCGCCGTCGCCGCCGTCCTCGAGGACCGTCGCGAGCCCGCTCCCGTCGCCGGCCCTGCGGCGGACCTCGCCGCCGCCGCTCTCCGCGACCCGCGTTTCGAGATCGAGCCGGTGGTCGCGGAGCGCGAGCGTGTGCGCACATCGCTGCTCGCTGCGGGCTATGACATCCCCGCGACCGCGACCAACTTCGTCTACGTCCGTTCGGACGACGATCTCGCCGCCCTTCTCGAGAAGCACGGGCTCGTCGTGCGCAAGGTTCGTGGCGGGATTCGGATCACGCTGCGCGGCCCGTCGGACGACGACCTCGTTCTCCGCGCGCTCGGCGCCGCAACGGGATCCGAGGGCGGCGAGAGCCCCCGCTCGGCGACGGTGATCCGGACGACGACCGAGACGGCGCTGCGCGTCACGCTCGACCTGGATGGCCGCGGCCAGACGAGGATCGCCACCGGGATCGGCTTCCTCGACCACCTGCTGACGCTCCTCACGTTCCACGCCGGATTCGATCTGGAGTTGCTTGCAGGAGGCGATCTCGATGTCGACGAGCACCACACCGTCGAGGACGTTCTCGCCTCGTTCGGGGACGCGCTGTCGAACGCACTCGGGTCCCGCGAGGGCGTGACGCGCTACGGGGCTGCGACGGTGCCGATGGACGAGGCGCGCGCAACGGCCGCCGTCGACCTCGTCCGGCGTCCTCATGCCGAGATCGCGCTCGCCTTCGCGGGGGAACGGGTCGGCGCGCTCGCGGTCACGCTCCTCGCGCACGCGCTCGAGCGGTTCGCCATGCAGGCGGGATGCACCGTCCATGTCGAGGCCTCGGGCACCGACGACCACCATGTCGCCGAGGCGGCCTTCAAGGCGCTCGGGCGCGCATTGCGCGACGCGTGCGCACCCGGCTCGGCCGGAATCAGGTCGACGAAAGGGGAAGCCTGAGGTGAGAGTCGTACTCGCGGATTACGGCGGGGGAAACTTGCGGAGCGTCTCGTCGGCGCTCGTGCGTGCCGGCTGCGAGCCGATCGTCTCGACCGACGGTGCCGAGGTGCGCGAAGCGCCGCTCGCGGTCATCGCCGGTGTCGGCCACGTCGAGAGTGCAGCGCGCGGGCTCGCGGATCACGGCCTCGACGATGCGATTCTCGAGCGTGCCGCCGCGCAGAGACCGGTGCTCGGAATCTGCGTCGGCATGCAGCTCTTGTGTGACGAGAGCGAGGAAGGCGGTAGAGGCCTCGGGCTGCTTGCCGGCCCGGTGCGCCGGCTCCGAGCGAGGCGCGTCCCGCACATGGGCTGGAACGCGCTCGAGGTCGTGCATCCGTCTACGCTCTTCGACGGTCTCGACGGCCTCGATGTCTATTTTGCGCACAGCTACGCCGTCGAGCCCACGGCCCCGGGCGTGATCGTGGCTCAGGTCGACCACGACGGCGTCGTCACCGCGGCGGTCGAGCAGGGGGCCTTGGCGGGTGTCCAGTTCCATCCGGAGCGAAGCGGCCCCGCCGGTGCCCGCCTGCTCGCCAACGTCCTGCGATGGTCAAGAAGCGCGTGATCCCCTGCCTCGACGTCGCCGGCGGCCGCGTGGTCAAGGGCGTCAGGTTCGAGCACCTCCGCGACGTCGGCGACCCGATCGAGCTCGCGACCCGGTACTCGGAGCTCGCGGCCGACGAGCTCGTGTTTCTGGACATCACCGCCACGCTCGAAGACCGCGGTCCGACGCTCGATCTCGTCGAGCGCGCCGCCGGGGAGCTCACGATCCCGTTCACGGTCGGCGGCGGTGTCTCCGGTCTCGCCGACGCCCGTGCGCTCCTCCGCGCCGGCGCCGACAAGGTGGCCGTGAACCGCGCTGCATTCGAGGATCCGGCCATGCTCACCGCGCTCGCCGACGAGTTCGGTTCGCAGGCTGTCGTCTGCGCCCTCGACGCTCGCGGCGGCGAGGTGGTGACGCATGCCGGCCGCAATCCACGCGGACGCGAGGCCGTCGACTGGGCGCAGGAGGCAGTGGCGCGAGGCGCGGGCGAGATCCTGCTGACGTCGATCGACGCCGACGGGACGCGGGCGGGGTACGACCTGCCGCTCACGGGTGCGGTCTCGGCCGCCGTGGCAGTACCGGTGATCGCGTCGGGCGGAGCGGGGGAGACGAGGCACCTCGCCGACGCGTTCGCCGCGGGTGCCGAGGCGGCCCTCGTTGCGTCGATCGTGCACGAGCGGCCCGAGCGCCTGCGCGAGCTGAAGGCTGAGCTGAGGGAGGCCGGGTGGCCGGTCCGGAGCTGAGCGGCGGTCCGGTCGGCGAGCTCGTCGCGGCGATCGTGCAGGACGCCGACGACGGGCGCGTGCTCATGCTGGCGTGGATGGACGACGAGGCTCTTCGACGAACGCGCGAGTCGGGCGAGGCGTGGTTCTGGAGCCGCTCCCGGAAGGAGTACTGGCACAAGGGCGCGACGTCCGGGAGCACGCTGGCGATCGAGGAGATCCGAGAGGACTGCGACGGCGACGCGATTCTGCTCCGCGCGCGTCCGGCCGGCCCGGTCTGCCACACCGGTGCCGAGTCCTGCTTCGCGCCGTGGTTGTGGCGACGGATCGTCGAACGCCGTGCGGAGCGCCCGGAGGGCTCATACGTGGTCTCACTGCTCGACGGTGGCCCGGCCGCTGCGGCGCGCAAGGTCGGCGAGGAAGGGGTCGAGGCCGCCCTCGCGGGCATCGGAGAGTCGGACGAGCGCCTCGTCGAGGAGCTCGCCGACCTCTGGTTTCACAGCTACGTGCTACTCGCCGCCAGAGGGCTCGACCCCGCGCGCGTCGAGGAGGAGCTCCAGCGCCGCGTGCGCTGAGCGGAACCGGCCCCGTTCCGGGCTGCCTGCTACGCTCGCGTCGCTATGGCCGAGACGTATCACCGGCCGCGCGAGCACGAGTGGCGCGCGACCATCTCGAACAAGCACGGCTAGTCCGCCGCTTCCCGAACACGCGTCGGTGGAAGCGGCGGGACAGGACGCGACTCGGGTCGCCGCCGGCGCACGGCGGGCGGCGCCACGTAGACGCTCCTTCCCGCACGACAGGGAGGAGTGAGCGATGCCGATGCCGCATCGCACGTTCGCGCAGGTGGCAAGACGCAGACTGGTCGGCAAGGAGGGCTCCGAGCGGGTGCGGACGATCCGTGCCCTCATGGACGAGCTGCCCGACTACCGCAACGGCCCGTACGCCGATCTCCGCAAATGGCTGCAGGAGGAGCTCGACCGCACACGCATGCGCGCCAAGGTCGTGTACCGGGACTCGATCTCGGTTCGTCGCGAAGGGGCCGCCCAGGTCGCACTCGTCGGCGCGCCGAACGCCGGCAAGTCGTCGCTCCTGCAGGCGCTCTCGAACATCCAGATCAGGACGGGCGACTATGCGTTCACCACGCTCCGCCCCGTGCCCGCACTCACGTCGATCTGCGGCGTGCCGGTGCAGCTCGTCGAGATCCCGGGTCTGATCGAGGGAGCGACGGAGGACCGCGGCGGCGGTCGGGCGCTCCTCGGCGTGCTCAGAGGCGCCGACGCGATCGTGCTCTGCCAGCCGGTCACGTCTCCCGTCTCGGAGCTCGAGACGGTGCGGGCCGAGATCGCGGCAGCGGGGATCGAGAAGCCGACGATCGTCGCTGCGACGAAGGTCGACGACGCGCCAGCCGGCGCGCTCGCAGCCATCACGGCTGCCTTTCCGGAGCTCGACGTCATGGGCGTCTCGGTGCTCGACGACGCGCTCCTCGACGAGTTCCGGGGCGCGGTGTTCCGGTTGACCGGGCTGATCCGTGTCCACCTCCGCAAGAGCGGCGAGATCGACGGCGAGCCGCTCGCTCTGCACGCGGGCGCGACCGTCGCGGACGTGGCGGACGCCATTCACCACGAGCTCGGAGAGGCGTGCATCGGTGCGCTGCTGTGGGGGCCGTCGGGGCGCTTCCCGGGCCAGCGCGTGGGTCGCGAGCACGTGGTCGTCGACGGCGACGCGGTCGAGATCCTGACGTGAGGCACGCCTGACGCCGAGGCGCGGGGGCGGTTGCGGCGGCCCGGCCGCCGGGCCGCCCGGTATACCCGCGTCATGGGTCGCAGGGAATTCGTGCTGCAGCGGGTCCAACCCGCGCTCGTCGGGCTCATCGATGGGTCGATGTCGACGCTGGCGCCGATCTTCGCCGTGGCGATCGCCACGCACGTGCCGCGGTACGCCTTCCTCGCCGGCGTGGCCACGTCGATCGCGGCCGGGATCAGCATGGCGTACTCCGAGGGCCTCTCGGACACGGGTGAGATCACCGGTCGCGGCAGCCCGGTCGTGCGCGGCATCATCACGGGCGCCGGCACGTTCGCCGGCGGCATCTTCCACACGCTGCCGTTCCTGATCCCGCGCTACCACGCCGCGCTCGTGGCGGCGTCGATCGTCGTCGCGGTCGAGCTCGTGGCGCTCGCGTGGATCCGCTACCGCTTCCTGGAAACGAGCTTCCTGCGGTCGGTGGCGCACATCACGCTCGGCGGGGCGGTGATCGTGGCCGTCAGCGTCGCGCTCGGCGCGTCGGGCTGAGTCCAGCGCTTCGGCGCACGGTGGGCCGGGTGGAATGATCAGGGCATGCAGGTGCTGCCTTTCCTCGCGGTTGCGGTGGTGGTCGTCGTCACACCGGGCATCGACACCGCTCTGGTGACGAGAAACGCGCTCCTCTACGGACATCGCGCGGCCGTCGCCACCGCAGTGGGGGTCAACGTCGGCATCGCCTTCTGGACGGTGGCCGCGTCGATCGGCCTCGCCGCGGTCGTCGCGGCGTCGGCGGAGGCGTTCACGGCCATCAAGCTCGCCGGTGCCCTCTACCTCGTCTATCTCGGCCTGCAGGCGATCCGCGCCTCCCGCCGATCAGGGCGGGTGCGCCCGGAGGCCGCGCCGCGCGCTCCGCTCACGCGTCGAGTCGCCTTCCGCCAGGGGCTCGTCAGCAATCTCCTCAACCCGAAGATCGCCGTCTTCTTCACCAGCCTGCTGCCGCAGTTCGTCGGCAGCGGCGGCGTCCTCGCGGCGCGGCTGGCGCTGCTCGGGGCGCTGTTCAACCTGATCGGCGTGGTCTGGCTGCTGTCGTACGCCGTCGCTGCGGCCCGGGGGCGGGCCGTTCTCAGCCGACCGCGCGTGAAGAGGGTGCTCGACCGCGTGAGCGGCATGGTCCTCGTGGGGCTGGGGGCGCGCTTGGCGCTCGAGCACCGCCGCTGAGGGCACCTCAGGCGTTCTCGAGCGCGAGCAGGTCGTCGACCGTCTCTCGGCGGCGAATCAGTGTCGCTTCCCCGGCGCCGACTAGCACCGCAGCCGGCCGGCCGACACCGTTGTAGTTCGAGCTCATGGAGAGCGTGTAGGCCCCCGTCGCCGGAATCGCGAGCAGATCGCCGCGAACAGGTGACGGTAGGCGGACGTCGTCGATGAGGACGTCGCCCGACTCGCAGTGCATGCCTGCGACGCTCACGGTCTCCTCCGCTCGCTCCGCGGCGCGGGTGGCGCTGAGCGCGGTGTAGCGCGCGTCGTACAGCTGCGGTCTCGGGTTGTCCGACATGCCGCCGTCGACGGCAACCCACGTCCGCTCGGCGAGGCGTTTCACCGCACCGACGCGATACAGCGTCGTTCCCGCCCGTCCGACGAGGCAGCGTCCGGGCTCGAGCCAGATCTCCGGCTCGGGCAGCCCCGACGCGCGGAAGAGGCCGCGCGCGGTCGCGGCCGCCGATGCCGCCAGCCCGGCTGCCTCCGGCACGTCGTCGTCCGGATGATGGCGGATGCCGAACCCGCCGCCGAGGTCGGCAACGCGCGGAGCCCAACCCGTCTTCTCGTGGCAGCGCTTCGCGAAGCCGGCCAGCCGTCTGATCGTCTCCTCCTGCGCGGTGAAGTCCGACAGCTGGGAGCCGACGTGGACGTGCAGCCCGAGCACGTCGAGGCCGCGCGAGCGAGCCTCCTCGACGAGTTCGAGAGCTTGCTCCTCCGGCAAGCCGAACTTCGAGCCGTGGTGACCGGTGCGAATCGCCTCGTGTGTGTCCGCGTCGACACCGAGCGTGACACGCACGAGCACGCGTTCGGCTCCCGCGTCGGCGGCAAGACGTGCCTCGTCGGGTGCGTCGAGGACGACGGTGGCATCGAGGTGAGCGGCCTCCGCCAGGAACGACTCGTCCTTGTTGTTCCCGTGGACGACGAGCTCGTCGCCGGTGTGGCCGGCGGCCCGGGCAAACGCCAGCTCACCCGCGGAGGCGACATCGGCGCCGATGCCCTCGGCGCGGAGGAGTCGGAGGAGCGCCACGTTCGGAAACGCCTTCGTGCCGTAGGCGACGCGCCCGCCGGTTGCTGCGAGGAGTGCGCGCGCCTGCCTGTGCAGCGTCTCTTTGCAGTAGACGACGAGCGGGGTGCCGAACTGCTCTGCGAGCTCGGCCGCACGCAGCCCTCCGAGCATGAGCTCGCCGTCCTGTATGCGCGCCGAGGCCGGGAAGAGATCGATCATCAGAGGCGAAGCGCCGTCACGTCGAGTGCCGCCTCATGGCTGCCGACGGTAGCAGGTGTCCCCTGCGGCCCCGCACTGGGATGGAATCGGTCGGCGCTGACCGGTATGTCGCCTATCACGAAAACATGCGTTCGGC
>Ga0066710_100000841_pt1 | contig 20681 bp, 22 predicted proteins | sample GraSoiAngelo_159_FD_79666 | JGI IMG/M metagenome (GOLD analysis project Ga0066710, IMG submission 79666) | Grasslands soil microbial communities from the Angelo Coastal Reserve, California, USA - 14_1009_16_40cm | ecosystem: Environmental > Terrestrial > Soil > Grasslands | place: USA...
CACGGGCAGCGCACGAAGACGAACGCCCGGACCCGTAAGGGCCCCAAGAAGACGGTCGGGCGCGGGAAGAAGGCCAAGTAATGGCGCCCCCACGCAAGACAGCGGCCCGCGGCCGCACCCGCCGCCGTGTCCGCAAGAACGTCGCCATCGGTCAGGCGCACATCAAGACGTCGTTCAACAACACGATCGTGTCGCTGACCGACAAGGAAGGGAACGTGCTCGCGTGGGAGTCCGCCGGCTCGGCCGGGTTCAAGGGCTCGCGCAAGTCGACGCCGTTCGCCGCGCAGGTCACCGCCGACAACTGTGCGCGGAAGGGCATGGAGCATGGGCTGCAGAAGGTCGAGGTCTTCGTCAAGGGGCCAGGCTCCGGTCGCGAGACTGCGATTCGCTCGCTGCAGGCGGCAGGCCTCGAGATCCTCGGTGTCCGCGACGTCACGCCGCAGGCCCACAACGGCGTTCGCCAGAAGAAGCGGAGGCGGGTTTAAGTCATGGCACGTGATCTCGGACCCAAGTGCCGCATCTGCCGGCGGGAGGGGCTCAAGCTCTTCCTCAAGGGCGAGCGCTGCCTGACGGAGAAGTGCGCGATCGAGCGCCGCTCGTATCCACCGGGTGAGCACGGACGCGGCCGTATCAAGCAGAGCGAGTACCTGCTCCAGTTGCGCGAGAAGCAGAAGGCGCGCCGCGCCTACGGGTTGCTCGAGCGGCAGTTCCGCAACTACTACGAGAAGGCGAGCCGCGGCACCGGCAACACGGGCGAGACCCTGCTCCGGATGCTCGAGACGCGGCTCGACAACGTCGTCTACCGGCTCGGCTTCGCCGGCTCACGTGCCCAGGCGCGCCAGCTGGTCAGACACGGACATTTCAACGTCAACGGGCGTCGGGTCAACATCCCGAGCTTCGGCGTCAGGCCGAACGACGTGATCACGCTCCGGCAGGGGAGCGCCGTCGAGTCGCTCGTCCGCGACGCCACCGACCTGACCGCATCGGTCGCGCCCTGGTTGCAGGCCGACCACGACGGGCTCACGGGCAAGGTCCTCAAGTGGCCCGAGCGCGTCGAGATCGACACGCCCGTTCAGGAGTCTCTGATCGTCGAGCTGTACAGCAAGTAATAGCCCGCAGGCCTTGCCTGCGGACTAGGACACGAAAGGACTGCTTTGTCAACACGCTCCAGTCTGATGGACTTCCAGATCCCGCGGATCGTGGCCGAGGAGGCCGACGAGCACCGTGGTGTCTTCGAGATCGAGCCGCTCGACCGCGGCTTCGGCTACACGTTCGGCAACTCGCTGCGCCGTGTACTGCTCTCGTCACTCGAGGGCGCCGCGGTCACCGCCGTGAAGATCGAAGGAGTCGCGCACGAGTTCACGACTCTGCCCGGCGTCCGTGAAGACGTCACCGACATCATCCTCAACCTCAAGAACCTCGTCTGCGTCCTTCACGGGGACTCGCCCGAGATCGAGGTGCACATCGCGAAGAAGGGCGCCGGCATCGTCACCGCCGCCGACATCGAGGCGCCGGCCGACCTCGAGATCCTCAACCCGGAGCTCGAGCTCGCGCATCTCGCCGACAAGGGCAAGCTGGAGATGACGCTGACGATCGGCCGCGGCCGCGGGTACGTCCCCGCCGAGCTGAACCGCGGGCCGGAGACGACGATCGGCGTCATCCCGATCGACTCGATCTTCTCGCCGGTTCGGCGTGTCGCCTACGAGGTGGAAGCAGCCCGTGTCGGTCAGCGGACCGACTACGACAAGCTGCGCCTCGACGTCACCACCGACGGCTCGATCGCACCGAAGGACGCGATCGCGGAGGCTGCGGAGATCCTGATCAGGCAGCTCGCCATCTTCACCGACCTCGAGAAGATCGAGGGCTTCGGCGAGGCTGCTGCCGAGTCGGCGGCCGAGACGACCGTCTCCCACGGGATGGAGAACTTCCCCATCGAGGAGCTCGAGCTCGGTGTCCGCTCGTACAACTGCCTCAAGCGTGTCGGCATCGAGACGATCGGCGATCTCACATCGAAGACCGAGGCCGAGCTTGCCGCCATCCCGAACTTCGGTCGCAAGTCGATCGACGAGGTCCGCGAGACGCTCGCCGCGCACGGTCTCACGCTCAAGGGCGAGGAACTTCCACAGTGATCCTCGGCGCAGAGGCGCGAAACCGCTACAACGAGAATCACTAATGAGGCACGCGAAGGCCGGGAAGAAGCTCGGGCGGGATTCCGCTCATCGCAAGGCGCTCTACTCGAATCTCACGGGCGCCCTGATCGAGCACGGCCGGATCGAGACGACCGAGGCCAAGGCCAAGGCGGTCAAGCCCTTCGCCGAGAAGATGATCACGCTCGGCAAGCGCGGCGATCTCCACGCACGCCGCCAGGCGCTCGCAGCGCTGCGCTCGAACGACGTCGTGCATCACCTCTTCGCGGAGGTGGCTCCGCGCTTCACGGAACGTGCCGGCGGCTACACCAGGATCGTGAAGCTGGGGCCGCGGCTCGGCGACGCTGCCGACATGGTCTACCTCGAGCTCGTCGACCACGAGCCGACCGCGACCCCGGCGGCGTAACAGCTCCAGTGCGGCCTCTTCGAGGCCGCACTATCCTCGGCTCGGTGCTGCTCCGACTCACGCTCGAGTACGACGGGTCGGGGTTTCGCGGCTGGGCCCGCCAGCCGAACGAGCGCACCGTCGAGCAGACCGTGCGCGACGCTCTGGACGCGACCTTTCCCACCTGGGAAGGCCTCGCCGTAGCGGGCCGCACGGACACGGGCGTCCACGCCATCGGGCAGGTGTGCTCGGTCGACGCTACGGGCGGTCCGCCGCTCGACCGTGCCGCCGAGGCGCTCAACGCGGCGCTCCCGGAGGACGTAGCCGTGCTCGCCGCGGAGGCTGCGCCGGAGGGCTTTCACGCCCGCTTCTCGGCCAGGGCGCGCTCGTACCGCTACGTCGTCCTCAACCGGGTCGAGCGGGCCCCGCTCGAGGCACGGCGGTCGCTCTGGTGGCCGCGGCCGCTGGACGACGGGGCGCTTGCGACGGCCGCAACGCTCCTTCCGGGGCAGCACGACTTCCGCGCGTTCACGCCGACCGAGACGCAACACGAGCTGTTCCTGCGCGACGTGCGCCAGGCGGCGTGGGAGCGTCGCGGCGACCATCTCCACTTCACGATCACCGCAGACTCGTTCCTGCGGCACATGGTGCGGACGCTCGTCGGCACGATGCTCGAGCGCGGCGGCGACGGGATGGCGGAGCTCCTGCGAGGACGCCCCCGTTCGGACGCCGGGATGACGGCGCCCCCGTGGGGGCTGTATCTCGAGCACGTGGAGTACGAGGGTCTGGCCTTCCGGCCAGACCCGAAGTTCGGGTCAGACCGGAAGGTCTGACCCAACCGGTTAGCGGTGAGTGGCGATCGTAGCCGCGCCGGTCGGCGCGGCTACGATCGCCACATGCGCTACCCGGTGGTCTTGTTCGACCTCGACGGCACGCTGATCGACTCCGGGCCGATGATCCTCGCCTCGATGCGGCACGCCGCCTCGACCGTGCTCGGCGTCGAGATCGACGAGACGCGGGTGCGCGCAGCCATCGGCGGGCCGGGTCTGGTCGCCCAGATGCACGAGCTCGACCCCGACCGCGTCGACGAGCTCGTGGAGGCGTACCGCGCTCACAACGAGCCGCTCCACGAGGAGCTCCAGGCATTCGAGAGGATGCTGGACGTGCTGTCCGTCCTCCGGCAACGCGGGCACCGTCTGGGGATCGTCACGGCCAAGCGCCGCTTCACCGTCGACCTCGCCTTCGCCCGCTTCCCGCAGCTGCGCGACCTCACCGACGTTCTCGTGGGAGCCGACGACACCGAGCGGCACAAGCCCGAGCCCGACCCGCTGCTCGAAGCCCTCGCACGCCTCGGCGCCGAGCCCGCGGAAGCAGCATACGTCGGCGACTCGCCGTTCGACATCCGTGCCGCCAAGGCCGGAGGGCTGCTCGCCGTCGCGGTGGGCTGGGGCGGCATCCACGACGACGACAGGCTGCTGGCCGAGGAGCCCGACGTTCTCGTCCACCAGCCCGAGGAGCTGCTCGATGTCCTCTGAGGGGCGGGTGGCCGAGCTGCGGCGGGTGATCGACCACCACAACTACCGCTACCACGTTCTCGACGACCCGGAGATTCCCGACGCCGCGTACGACGCGCTCTTCGACGAGCTGAAATCGCTGGAGGAGGCGAATCCCGGTCTCGTCACTCCCGAGTCGCCGACGCAGCGCGTCGGTGCTCCGCCCGCGGAGGGCTTTCGCAAAGTCGACCACCTGCTGCCCATGGGGTCGCTGGAGAAGGTGACCACGGACGACGCCCTTGCCAAGTGGGCGGAGGACGTGCGCAAGCGGCTCGGCACGGACGAGCCCGTCCGGTACGTCGTGGAGCCGAAGATCGACGGGTCGGCGATCTCGCTCGTCTACGAGAACGGTGTGTTCGCGCGCGGCGCCACGCGTGGCGACGGGACGCGCGGGGAGGACGTGACCGCGAACCTGCGCACGGTCGAGCCGGTGCCGCTGCGGCTGCGCGAGCCCGAGGGCGAGCCCGTCCCTCCGCTGCTCGAAGTCCGCGGCGAGGTGTATTTCCCGCTCTCGGGCTTTCGGCGCTTCACCGAGTCGCAGGTTGCGGCCGGGAAGAAGCCGGCGCCGAACCCGCGCAACGCGGCCGCCGGGTCGCTCCGCCAGCTGAACCCCGCAGTCACTGCCGAACGGCCGCTCTCGGTGTGGATCTACGGGGCGGGTGCCCGCAGTGACGGCTCCGGCCCGGACTCGCACTTCGCGATGCTGCAGTGGTTGCGGGAACTCGGTTTTCGCACGAACCCGCACGTCGAGCTCGTCGCGTCGATCGAGGAGGTCGCGAGCGTCGTCGCCGGCTGGGAGCGCCGCCGCTCGGAGCTCGACTACGAGATCGACGGGGTCGTGATCAAGGTCGACTCGTTCGACCAGCAGCGCAGGCTCGCCGCACTGCACGAGCGTCCGCGCTGGGCGCGGGCCTACAAGTGGGCCCCCATGACCGCTCAGACGAAGCTCCTCAAGATCGCCATCCGGGTCGGGCGGACGGGCGCGCTCAACCCGTGGGCGATGCTCGAACCGGTCGAGGTCGGCGGCGTGACCGTGTCGCGGGCGACGCTGCACAACGAGGAGGACATCAACCGCAAGGACATCCGCGAGGGCGACCGCGTGATCGTCCAGCGCGCGGGTGACGTGATCCCGCAGGTCGTCGGCCCGGCGGGCGAGCACGCGCGCGGCACCAAGCCGTTCAAGATGCCAACCCACTGCCCGCTCTGCGGTGTCGAGGTCGTGAAGCCCGAAGGCGAGGCCATGCACCGCTGCCCGAACCGGGCCTGCCCGTCCCGTGGGCTGGAGACGCTCATCAACTGGGTCAGCGCGGCGATGGACATCGAAGGCGTCGGCGAGCAATTCGTGCGGCGCCTATGGGATCTCGGGCTGCTGCGGTCGATGCCGGCCCTCTACCGGCTCACGGTCGAGCAGATCGCGGAGCTCGAGGGCTACGGCGAGATCTCGGCCACGAAGATCGTCGACTCGATCGAGCTCTCGAAGCAGCAGCCCTTCTCACGGGTGCTGTTCGGTCTCAACATCCCGGATGTCGGCTGGGTGACGGCACGCAACCTCGCGCGTCATTTCGGCAACGTCGATCGCCTGCTCGACGCGAGCATGGACGACATCCAGGAGGTCGAGGGGATAGGCCCCGACCGGGCCGAGTCGATCGCCGAGTGGTTCAAGGACGGTGACAACCGGGCGCTCGTCCAGGAGCTTCGTGAGCTTGGTCTGCGCTTCGAGACCGGAGACGAGGAACGGCCGGTCGAAGGCCCGCTCACCGGCCACGCATACGTCGTCACGGGAACGCTCGAGGGGTACTCGCGCGAGGAGGCGAAGGCGGCGCTCGAAGCCCTCGGAGCCAAGGTCTCCGACTCGGTCTCCGGCAAGACGACGGGCCTCGTCGTCGGCGAGGAGCCGGGCGCCTCGAAGCTCACGAAGGCGCAGAAGACCGGCGTACCCCTTCTCACCGAGGCGGATCTGCGCCGCCTGCTCGAGCGCTAGCGCCCCCAGCATCTACGGCAGACGCCGCCCGAACAGCGCGTACAGCACGAGGTCGTAGGCGGTCTTCAGCGCGCCCGCGATTGCGAAGGGCGCGCCGAGCGATGCGCCGGCAACGGCTCCCGACAGGAGCGACCCGAGCGGCCGCGTCGCGTACCTCGCCGCATTCGTGTAGGCGGCTGCCGCCGTCCTCTCGTCCGGCTCGACGACCGTGATCACGAGCGCCTGGCGGGCGGGCACGTCCATCTGTGAGAGGAGATGCCGCGCGAGGAGCAGCGCGATTGCCGTCTCCAAATTCGGCGCGAGGACGATCGCGGCGAGGAGGAGGTTCGAGGGCAGGTGCGTGAAGACCATCGTCCGCACGAGCCCGATCCGGCCCGCGAGCCGGCCGGCGAGCTGGAACGAGATCGCCTGGAGGACGCCGATGCCGAAGAAGACCGCGCCGATCGTCTCGGCAGACGCGCCGTACCGCTTCGCCAGCAGGAAGGCGATCAACGTCTGCGGCACGAATCCGCCGCCGAAGCTGTCGAGCGCGAAGAGCGCCGCCAGCTGCCGGACCGTGGGCAGCGAGCGATGGAGCCGCGGGCGCTCGCCCGGTGCGGCGGGCTCCTCCACGGCCGGGGAGATCCCTAGTGCCAGGGGCAGCGCAAGGGCGGCGACGAGGGGGAACGCGAGCAGCCATCTGGCCGACCCGGTGTGAAGCAGGGTCGGCCCGCCCGCCGCGAGCGCGCCGAGCGAACCCGTCGCGGTCGCGATCGTGTTGTACGTCGCGAAGAGCCGCGCCGGGGCCGTGTCGGCGGCCGCCCGCGGGAGCATCGCCTGCTCGAGCGACGTGAAAGGACCCGACTCGACCACGTCGGTCGACACGGTTCCGGTCAGCGCTGCGACGAGCAAGGCGGGCAATGAGCCCGAGAGCGCGAAGACGGTCCCGGCGCCCGCCATGACGACGAGCAACCCGGCGTAGGTGCGGCGACGACCGAGCCGGTCCGCGTAGCGGGCCACGAGGACCGACGCGAGCGCGATACCGGCGAGGAGCGCCGCCGCGACCCCTCCCACCTCGAAGCTGGACAGCCCGCGACGAGCGAGCGTGACGCCGACGAGCACGCTCCCCAGGCCGTACGCAAACGCGCGGAGGGCCTGGACGCCGAAGATGCGCCGTGCGTCCTCGGACAGGCGGGCTCCCTCTCTAGGCCTCGCGGGCGAGAAGCGTGACGAACCGGTCCTGCGCCTGTCGCGCGACCCAGTAGGCGACGGGGCTGCCGTTCTCGATGATCACGAACGCGAAGCGGTCGGCCACGAATCCGGACAGCGAGCACGCCAGGTCGGTGGTGCCGGTCTTCCCGCGAACGAGGCCCTTCAGCTGCGGCAACCGGTTCCTGAGCGTGCCGCTCGTGCCGGCGACCGCGAGCGACCGGACGAACGGAGCTCGCACGGCCGGGTCCGACCAGGCCGCCTCGAGGATCCCCACGAGCGCCGACGTGGTCAGCCGGTCGGACGGCGAGAGGCCCGAACCGTCGGCGATCCGGACACCGGTCACCGGGATGCCGGCGTGCTTCATCGCCGCCGTCACCACGCGCGCACCGCCGGCCGTCGTGCCGACCTCGCCCGTTGCCGCTCCCAGCTGTTTTAGCAGCATCTCGGCGGTGAAGTTGTCGCTCTCGTGGTCCATGAAGCGGAGAATCCCGGCGAGCGGCACGGAGCGGTCCGACGCGAGCGGCACGGCCGACGCCGGCGTGCGGCCGAGCCCGGGGCGTCCGGCGACGCTCACGCCCGCTCCGGCGAGCTGAACGGTGAGGTTCTTCGCGGCGAGCAGCGGTGGCGACAGTGCGGGCCAGCCTGCCGCCCGGTCGACGGCCAGTGCGGAGAGGGGCGGCGACTCGATGCCGAGGAACCCGCGCTTCCAGCTGGAGACGCCCCGTTGCCGATCGTAGAACGACTCGTCACCGCGGACGCGACCGGTCACCGCCGTGATGCCGAGCTGCCTCACCTTCCGGGCGAGCGCCGCCAAGTCGGTCGTCGCAAGCGTCGGATCGCCGTATCCCTTGAGGACGAGGTCGCCCTCCCACGTTGCGCCGACACGGCTGCCGACGCCGTAGAGCTCGGTGTGGAAGCGGTACGCAGGCCCTAGCTCGACGAGCGCGGCCCAGGCGACCGGGAGCTTCTCGTTGGATGCCGGAATGACGGGCTTCGTGTCGTTGTGGGCGAACAACACCGTGCCCGTCTCGAGCTCGACGGCGATCGCCGCGGTGTTGCGCATCGGCAGATATGGCCCCGCGAGCGCGCCGGTCAGTCGATTCGACAGACCGGGTGCCGCCGCCGGCGTCGCGTCGACGGCCGCAGCGGCGGCGAGGCTCCAGACGCAGGCGCAGGCGACGACGGTCGCGCGCAGTCTCATGGGGGTCAACCGTAAATGGTGATCGTGACGGTACGCCGACCCCATGCACCAGCGTTGGCCCTCGTCGGCATCCAGAGGTCGATGATGTTGCCCTTGATCGCCGTGCCGACATCCGCGGCGACAGCCCGTCCGTAGCCAGGGACGAACATGCGCGTCCCGAGAGGGATGACGGTGGGGTCGACGGCGACCACGCCGACGCCGACCGGCAGTCCACTGGCCGTCCGGCCCGTCAGGTGGTACGCGACCGCGTCGACGACCAGTGTCCGCTTCCCCTTGCCGGCGGGCCCCGCAACGCTCGCCGCCACCGGTCTCGCCGCGGTCGTCGTCACCGATGCCGTCCGCGTGCGCGAGCGGGTCAGCGTTGCCGAGCGGCGCTCAGCACGGCGTGCTGCGGCGTCGAGCTCGGCGATCTCACGGCGCGTCAGGTCACCGCGTGCGCGCAGCCCGGCGAGGGCTCGTACACGGTCGCGTGCGACGCTGCCGAGCCAGGCGGCCGCGTCGCCGGCGCTGCGCCTGACGGCTGCGAGCTCCCGGTCGCGCACCCCGAGCAGTGCCTCGAGTGCTCGGAGCCGGGCCTCCTTGCGCCTCAGGTCGGCGATCAGGCGGCGATCGGCATTGGCCATCCGCTTGAGGCTGTCGATCCCGGCAACGGCCTCGTCGATCGACGTGGCACCGAGCAGGATCGCGACCGGATCGGGTTGACCCTGCTCGTAGAGGGAGCGCAGCTCACGCGCCAGCCGGCGCCGCGCCGCGGCGAGCGACCGCCGCACTGCTGCCGCATGCCGGCGGACGACCTCCCGCTCGCGTGCGACCGCAGCGGCCTGCGCGTCCAGCGCCTTGGCCGATCCGCGCGCCCGGGCGAGCCGGGTTTCCGCGGCGTAGAGGCCGAGGAGGGCCCGGTGCTCCCGGCGTGCAAGCGCCGCCTGCTCGGCCCGCAAGGCTCCCGCGTGGGCCCGCGGCGTGGCGCTCGACCGCGCGTCGCCGAGCGTCGGCAGGACACCGGCCGCCACAACTGCTGCGACCGCGGCGGCTGTGCGCCGCGTCTTCCCGCCTGTCCCCCGTCTCACGAGGGCAAGACCGTACCACAGGATCGCCTGTCAATCCCTCGGAAAGGCCCAATTTGCTGGTGTTTTCCCCGCGGTTCTCGGTTGCGGCCGTCCGTGGCGGGTGCTAGGCTCCCCACTTCGTGACGGGTGACGCCCTTGGGGCGAGCCTGTCGAACCATCGAACCAGAGGATTTTCGATCAGTTCGAGAAAGCGACAGGCCTCGACGTTGCTGCTGTTCGCCGCGTCTTTCGTGATCGGGATTGTTGCGATCGCCGGTTCAGCGACCGCAAATCCGTCGATCTCGTCGAAGCAGGCGCAGGCACGGGCGGTGCTCGCCCAGATCCAGCAGATCAACTCCAACATGGAGCGTGCGCGGAGCGCATACGACGCCGCGACCCAGCAGTTGCAGCAGATCGAGGGTGATCTGCACCTCAACACGAAGCGGCTCACGGTCGCGAGGCAGAGCCTGGATGTCGCGCAGACCCGCGTCGAGGCGCGGCTTCGGGCGCTCTACATGAACGGCACCGCGGGAGGCACGGTCGAGATCCTCCTCGGCGCCCAGAACCTGGACGATCTGCTGAACCGGATCGATGCTGCCAAGCGCGTCAGCCGGCAGGACACGGAAGTCCTACGCGAGGTGCGTGATTTCCGCACGGAGATCCAGCAGCGGCAGACGAACCTGACGAACGCGCGCGCCTCCCAGACGAAGCTCGTCGCGCGGCGCGCCGCCGAGAAGCACTCGATCGAGACCCAGCTCGGCCAGGCGAACCAGCTCTATGCGTCGATCAAGGACGAGATCGCCAAGCTGAGGGCCGAGGAGGCGCGCAGGCAGGCGATCCTCGCGGCACAGGCACGCGCGCGCTACCTCGCGCAGCTGCAGGCGGAGCGCCAGCAGGCGCTCCAGGCGTCGGCGCTCGGCCAGACGTCAGACACGCCCCCCTCGCCGCCGGGCGGGTTCCTCCCGACCGAGGGGACGGCACCGCCGCCGTCTCAGTACGGCAGCGTTGTGGGCATTGCTCTCCAGTACCTCGGCACTCCGTACGTCTGGGGAGCGTCGGGGCCGGGTGCATTCGACTGCTCGGGCTTCACGTCATACGTGTACGCGCAGGTCGGCGTCTCGCTTCCGCACAACGCTGCAGCCCAGTACTCGTACGGCGTTCCAGTCGCGCGCGACCAGCTCGAGCCCGGAGACCTCGTGTTCTTCGACGGGCTGGGACACGAAGGGATCTACATCGGCGGCGGCAACTTCGTCCATGCGCCGCACACCGGCGACGTGGTCAAGATCTCGAGTCTCTACGACTCCTGGTACTCCGCGACCTACGTCGGAGCGCGAAGACTTTAGGGGCGACCCAGGGGTCAGGACTTGTCCTGACCCGTCTTTGGGTCTCGAGCATCGAAATGCGGGTCAGACCGGAAGGTCTGACCCATTGGAGTACAGCTCGTCGACGGTGTCCGCGAAGTGCTCGAGGATCGCGCGGCGCTTGAGCTTCAGGGTCGGCGTGATCTCACCGGCCTCCATGGTGAAGTCGCGCGGCAGGATGGCGAAGCGCTTCAACTGCTCGAACCGTGACCTCGCGGCATTGACCTCGTCGACGGCCGCCTGGACGAGCCCATGGGCGCGTTCGTCCCGCGAAAGCGCCTCGAGGTCGCCGTCGAGCCCCTGGGTCGCGGCCCACTTGCGGATCTCGTCGGCGTCGAGCGTCACGAGCGCCGCCAGGTAGGGCCGGCGATCGCCGACGACGATCGCCTGCGAGATGTAACGGGCAGTCTTGAGCTCGTTCTCGAGGTTCTGCGGCGCGACGTTCTTGCCTCCGGCCGTGACGAGGATGTCCTTCTTGCGGTCGGTGATGCGGACGAAGCCGTCGGCGTCGATCTCGGCGATGTCGCCGGAGCGCAGCCACCCGTCGTCGGTGAGCACCGCCGCAGTTGCCTCGGGATCCCGGTAGTAGCCCGCGAACACGGTTTCGCTCCTGATCAGCAGCTCGCCGTCGTCGTCGAGCCGCAGCTCGAACCCGGGGAGCGCGGGGCCGACGGTGCCGAAGCGGTAGCGCTCGGGCGTGTTCGTCGTCGCGGCGGACGTGCATTCCGTCAGCCCGTAGCCCTCGAGGATGCGAATGCCGAGCGCATCGAAGAACTCGGCGATCTCCTGCGAGAGGGGAGCGCCACCGGAGATCGGAGTCCGGAGGCGACCGCCGAGGCGGTCACGGACGTGGCCGAAGACCAGGCGATCGGCTGCGGCCAGCCGGATGCGCAGGGCGCCCGGCAGCGGCTTCCCGGCCCGGCGGAGCTCGCTTGCCCTGCGCCCGACCCGAAGCGCCCAGTCGACGATGCGGCGTTTCGCACCGGTTGCGTCGTCGAAGGCGGCGACGACTGCCGTGTGCACCTTCTCGTACACACGCGGGACGCTCGGCAGGATCGTCGGCCGAACCTGTGGCAGTGCAGCCGCGACCGCGAGCGGGTCGGGCAGGAACGCGATCGTGAAGCCCACGTACGGCCCGACGAGATGCATGAGGCGGCCGAAGTTGTGCGCCAGCGGCAGGTACAGCAGCATCGTGTCGTCGTCCCCCACGTAGCGGGGCAGGCCGTCGACCACGGCCGCCATCTCGTAATAGTTGCGGTGACGGATCATGCAGCCCTTCGGCGGCCCGGTCGTCCCAGACGTGTAGATGAACGTGTAGAGGTCTTCCTCGTCGATTGCGGCAACTGCCCGCGCCAGCTCGTCCGGATGGGCAGTGGCATACGTCCGTCCCTCTGTCTCGAGCGTCGAGAGGTCGTCGTACCTGAGCACGTGCTGCAGGCGGGAACGTGCTGCGTCGGTCAGCTTCGCTCGCTGCTCCGCGTCCTCGCAGAGGACGCCGACCGACTCCGAGTGCGTGAGGACGTACTCGACGTCGGCCGGCGAGTTGTTTGCGTAGACGGGCACCGTGACCGCCCCGACGTGCGCGAGCGCGAAGTCGAACAGCGACCACTCGAGCGTCGTCCGGGCCAGGATCCCGAACGCGTCACCTTTGCGCACGCCGCGCGCCAGCAGCCCGTTCGCCAGTGCGGTCACACGCTCTGCGGCCTCGAGCCAGGTGATCTCGTGCCAGTGGTCGCCATGCTGGACGAGGTATGCCGGGCTCTCTTGGCCCCTCGCGACAGCGTCGCCCCAGAGCCGTGGGATGGTGCGGGGTGCGTCCACCGGCCAGAATGTAGTTGAGCTCGAAGGGAACGAGAGCTCGGTCGAGAATCCATCCGGTCCGTCTACTCTGCCGTGCTAAAGGGGTACAGGAGGAGCATGCGCACGACCTGGAACGGCTCGCTCAGCTTCGGACTCGTGACGATTCCCGTCGGGCTCGCGCCCGCGACCAAGTCGGCTGCCCGTCAGTCCGACATCTCGTTTCGCCTGCTGCACCGCGAAGATCTGACGCCGATCAAGCAGAAGCGGTGGTGTCCCAAACACGACCGTGAGGTGACGCAGGACGAGCTCGTGCGCGGTTGGGAGGTCGCGAAGGGGCAGTTCGTCGTCGTCGAGGACGAGGAGCTGGAGGCGATCGAACGCAGCGGCGACTCCCGCGCGATCGATATCGCCCGGTTCGTCCCTCTCGACGAGGTCGACCCGGTGTGGTTCGATCGGACGTACTTCCTCGTACCGGCGACGGCACCCGCGCAACGAAGACCCTACAGGCTGCTGCTCGAGGCGATGCGCGACGCGGGCGTGGGGGCGATGGGCCGGTTCGTCCGCGCAGGGCGTGAGTCGCTCTGTCTCGTGCGCGCCAAGGGCGACGCCCTCGTGCTCGAAACGCTGTTCCTCGCCGAGGACGTCAACTCCCAGGTGGAGATCGATGAGGCGGTCGAGGGCACCGAGTTGAAGAAGGCGGAGCTGGCGCTCGCGCAGCAGTTGATCGACGGGCTGCGCGGCAGCTTCGACCCGGAGGACCTCACGAGCGACTACCGGCGCGACCTGCGCGTGCTGCTCGAGGCGAAGCTGCGCGGCGAGGAGATCTCGATCCCCGAGCCCGAGACCGAGCCGGCACCGGCGGTAGACCTGCTCGAGGCGCTCAAGGCGAGCGTGGCGGCCGCAAAGAAGGGCGGCGAGGAGAAGCGCCCGGCGAAGGCCAAAGCGGCCACACGCAAGCGCGCAGCCAAGTCGACCTAGAAGGACCTGCCCCGAGGAGGCGACCGAGCCGGTCGCCTCCGTCAGTCGATGTGTCTAGTCGGTCTGCGGCGAGCCGGCGCCGACGGCCTGGAGCTGGGCCTGGAACAACGTCTTGTCGATCTTGCCGTGGTAGATCGGGACGCCCTCTTCGATGCAGACTCGGATGATGGTCTCACGATCGATTCCGAGCTCCTTCGAGAGCTCCTCGGGCGTCAGGTGGTTCGCCATGCCCTTCCTCCTTCGAGCATCAAAAAAGCCCGTCGGCGCACTGCGCGCGATCGGGCTAGCCGGACGCTCGTTTGTTTGTGACGGGGGTCAACGGGCCCGCCTCCCGGAATACTCCATGACACGCTGACGATACTCCGCCGTGATGACGTGCGCAATGATTCTCACGGGGCTCGAGGAGAGAACGGCGGAGACGGCCTTCGGTCGACTCCGCGCGTTCGTCGGCGGTGCCGGCGTTCCGGTCGTGCTGCTCCACGGGCTGAGCGCGGGGGCGACGACGTGGGTGGAGGTGATCGACCGCCTGCACCCGTCGCATCACGTCGTCGCGCTGGACCTCCCCGGGCACGGTGCGTCGGGGCCGCCGCCGGCCGGAGCCAAGATCGAGTGGTACGCCGACGCGGTGGCGGCGGGCATGGCCGCGCTCGCTGCGTCGCCGGCCGTCGTCGTCGGGCACTCCTTCGGAGGCCAGGTCGCGCTCCGGCTCGCCCAGCGCCATCCGGAGGACGTGCGAGGCCTCGTGTTGATCGGCCCATCCGGTGTGGTGCGGCTGCCGCGCAAGACGCGCGTGCTGGCGGTCTTGACCACGGTGCTCCGGCCTGGCGCGCGTGCCGCACCGCTCGGGGCCCGCCTGGCCGGTCGCGCCTGGTTCAGGCGGATCGCGTTCGGCCCGTTGCTCGTCTCGGACACGGCTGCGCTCCCGGCACGGGCCGTACTAGGGTTCTTCGCCGAGTTGCGCGAGCACGCCGACGTCCGCACGGCGCGGCGCGCGATTCTCGCAGATCCGCCGTTCGCGAGCGATCGCGGACTTCGCTGTCGAACGGTCGTGCTCTGGGGCTCGGCTGACGCGGTGGTACCGGTCGAGCACGGGTTTGCGCTGGCCCGGAGTGCGGATATCCGTCTTCGGGCGGTCGCCGATTGCGGCCATCTGCTGATCGGCGAGCGGCCGGACGCGGTCGTCGACGCGATCGCGGCCGTCGCGTAGAGGCTTGATGTGGATTAGCCGCCTAACCCACATCAAGCCTCTGGCGGCTTGAGGGTCGCTCAGACGGGGTTCTCGGCCTCGAGGAACTCCCACTCGACGCCGAACCGGTCGCCGATCCGTGCCGCGAGCGCTTGCACGCCGAGCCGCTCCGTGGCGTAGTGGCCGGCGGCGATCAAGTGGATCCCCAGCTCGCGCGCGGTGTGCAGGCTCGGCTCCTCCGGTTCGCCGGTGACGAGGCAGTCATAGCCCTCGTGTGCGGCGGCGATCAGGTCGTAGCCTCCGGCGCCGGTCGAGACGGCAACGCGTTCGAGGCGGCTGTGCCCCTCCGCGAAGACGAGCGGCTCTCGGTCCACAGCCTCTCGAACGCGATCCGCGAGCTCTTCGATCGAGACCGGTTCGCCGAGGCGGCCGCCGACGCCGACGGCGCCGAAAGAGCGCTCCGGCTCGATGCCGAGCGCGCGCGCCAGCAACGCGCTGTTCCCGACCTCCGGATGCGCGTCGAGTGCGAGGTGGTAGGCGACGAGCGAGAGGTCGTGGGCGAAGAGGGCCGCGAGCCTCCCGCGCAGTCGCCGGTCGACGACGAGCGGCTCGTTGCGCCAGAAGAGACCGTGGTGGACGAGGACGAGCTCGGCCCCGCTCCTCGCGGCCCGTTCGAACAGCTCGAGCGACGAGGAGACGCCGCACGCAATCCGGGATACCTCGTCTGCACCGACCACCTGCAGCCCGGCGGGCGCGAACTCCTGCCACTTGGCGACGTCGAGCAGCTCGTCGGCGAACGCCACGATGTCGTCGCGTCGTGCCATCGCCACCGATCCTAGAACGACCCGGTCGGCGCACGACCCTCGAAGGGGTCATTGATAGGTCGATGTAGATGCTCGCGGGGGAACCAGGGGTTCCCCCGCGACCAGTCGGGGTGCCCAGATTTGAACTGGGGGCCTCTCCGACCCGAACGGAGCGCGCTACCAGGCTGCGCCACACCCCGAGCGTGGAAAGGGTAGCGGGTCGGCATCGTCGAAGCCGTGGGGCTCGGCGCGTATCCTCGAAGCATGCTCAAGGCCGTCTTGTTCGACGTCGACTTCACCCTGTTCCGGCCGGGGCCGGAGCTCGGACCGGAGGGGTACCAACGCCTCGGGCAGCGCCACGGGCTGACGCTCGACCCCGCACGCTACGAGGACGCACGGCTGGGCGCGATCGATGCCGTGCAGCACCATCCCGAGCTCGTCCACGACGAGCAGATCTGGATCGCCTTCACCGAGCAGATCATGGTCGGCATGGGCGGGGATGCCGGCCGTTGCCGGGAGTGCGCCGTCGCGATGGTGCGCGAATGGGAGCGCCACGAGAACTTCCATCTCTACGAGGACGCGCTGCCGGCGCTCGAGGCGATGCGCCGCCACGGGCTCCGCGTCGGGTTGATCTCGAACGGCCAGCGGGACCTGGTGGAGTTCGCCGCGCATCACGGCCTCGCCGTCGACGTGGCGGTCGGCTCCACCGAGCACGGACGGATCAAGCCGCATCCGTCGATCTTCGAGACCGCTCTGACCGCGCTCGAGGTGGACCCGTCCGAGGCGGTGATGGTCGGTGATTCGTACGAGGACGACATCGAAGGGGCGCGAGCCGTCGGCATCCGCGCCATCCTCGTCGACCGCGACGGGCTCCACCCCGGCGAGCCGGATCGGATCGACACGCTGCTCGCGCTTCCCGCGGCGCTCGGTCTCCCCCTATCGGGGTAGAGACAGCCGTTTCCAGCCGCTGATGATGCGTGCGGTGTCAGGCGTCATGGCGGTTCTGCGGTCGAGGTCGGCGCGGCGTGTTTTCGGCGTCGGCTCGGCCGTGTTCGGCCTCGGCGCTGCGGCGCTGACGGGCAGGCATTTCGCCTCGGCCGGCTGGCCGATCCACGATGCCAACGCGTGGCTCGTCCTGCTCACCGGAGAGCTGTTCGTGATTGCCTATGCGCTCAAGGCCTGGGGTTGGCGCTACCTCTTCGCCCAGGACAGGCGCCCACGGGTGCTTACCCTGGCGGCAGCGGGCGGGGCCGCCTCGGTAGGCGGCGTCGCGCTGCCCGGCCGGTTCGACGAGGTGATCCGGATCGCGGTCGTCCGGCGCTGCCGCGGCTGCAAGGCAAGCCTCGGCGCTGTCGGTCTCTCCATCGTGCTCGTCGGTCTGCTCGACAGCGCAGCGCTGACCCCGCTGGCCTCGGTCGCGGCGGCTCTCTCGGCCCCGTCGACGATGTTTCGCGTCGGGCTCGCCGTCGTGGCGGCCGCCGGCGTCGCGGCCGCGGTGCTCGTGCTGTTCCTGCCTCGATTCGCGGCACACTCCAGGGTGGAGCGCTTCCGCCTTGCCGCGTGGGCGCGTGAGCATGCCGCGTGCCCCCGAGCGGCGATCACCGCCTTGACGCTCATCGCGGGGTCCTGGGTCGTCCGCGGGCTTGCGCTCTTCATTCTCCTGAAAGCCCTCTCGATGGGCGCCTCCCTCACGCTCGCGCTCGCCATCCTCTGTGCGTCGGCTGCTTCCGCGGCTCTCCCGGTGGCGCCCGCCGGTCAGGCCATGCAGGCCGGTGCGGGAGCTGCGGTCCTCGTCGCCTCCGGCGTGCACGTCGAGCAGGCGCTCGCGTTCGCCGTTGCCGCGCAGGCGCTCGTCGTCGTCGCCGGCGCACTGATCGTCGTGGCGATGGGCACCGACCACGTCGGCGCACGGCTCCGCGTCGCTCTCGCGCGTTAGCCACCGACCGTTTGCGGTCGTCCGAGGCCTGTCACTACGCTTCGCCGGTTGACTGACCGTTCAACCGCACAGGAGGAGCGTCGGCGGGCAATTCTCGCCGCGGCGGTGCGCGTGTTCGCTCGCCGCGGCTATCACGGTGCACGCGTCGGTGACATCGCCGAGGAGGCGGGAGTCGCCCACGGCCTTCTGTACCACTACTTCTCGTCGAAGGAGGAGGTGCTCGAGACCGTCTTCCGGGAGAACTGGCGGCAGCTCCTCGACGCGCTGCACCGCGTCGAGGCGAGCGACGAGCCCGCAGACGAGCAGCTGCTCGGGGTGGTCAAGATCTTGCTGCGCTCGTGGCGAAACGACCCCGATCTCGTGCGGGTGATGGTGCGCGAGGTCGCGCGCAGCCCGCATCTGCAGTCGCAGGTGGACGAGGTGCGCGAGGTCTTCCTGGTCGTCCAGCGGATCATCGAACGCGGTCAGGCCGCAGGTATCTTCCGTGCCGATCTCGACGCGCGCCTCGCGAGCTGGATCGTCTACGGCGGGCTCGAGGAGCTGCTCACCGGGTGGGTGCTCGGGCAGCTCCCGGACGGCGACGACGAAGTGGCGCTCGCGGAGCGCACGATCTTCGACCTCGTGTGCGGGGGGCTCGGTGCCGTTGCGCCCGTCCGCGCCTGAGGCGCGGAGCACCGACCGGGGTCTCGTCTGGACGCTGGGGCTCGGCGCCTTCGGGCTTGCGTTCTCGCTCACGACGACGGCGACGTTCCTGCCACGGGTGCTGCACCGCTTCACCGAGTCGACGGGGTTGATCGGCCTCGTCCTCGGTGCCGAGGGCGCGTTCGCGCTCACGTTGCCGCTCGTGATCGGGCCCTGGAGCGACACGTTCCATACGCCGATGGGCCGGCGGAAGCCCTTCATGCTGGCGTCGATCGGGCCGCTCGCGTTCTGCCTCGCGCTGATGGCCTTCATGCCGAGCCTCTGGACGACCACGCTGATCGTGCTGGCGTTCTTCTTCGCCTACTACGTCTACGAGCCGCCGTATCGCGGTCTCTACCCGGATCTCCTGCACGAGGCCGTGTACGGACGCGCGCAAGGCGCCCAGCATCTGATGCGCGGGCTCGCGCTCGGCACCGCCGTGCTAGGTGGGCTCGGGCTGTTCCACTTCTGGCATCCGGCGCCGTTCCTGCTTGCGGCGGTCGTCGTCAGCGGCGCGTGCGCGGCACCGGTGGTGCTCGTGGCCGAGGTCGGAGGCGACGAGCGGGTCTTCGAGGGCGTGGGGACGTACCTCCGCCACTCGTGGCACGTCTTCACGGCGAACCCGAACGTGCGCAGATTCCTGATCGCGAACGCGGCGTGGGAGGGGACGTTCGCGGGCGCCCGCTCGTTCGTCCTGCTCTACATCACCGTCGGTCTCGGAGCCTCTGACTTCGTCTCGTACGCAGTTCTCGGCACCGTCACAGCGGGGTACGTCGTCGCCGCGCTCGTCGCCGGCCGCATCGGCGATCGCTTCGGTCTCGCCCGCGTGATCTGGGGGTCGTCGATCCTCTACGGGCTCGGGCTCCTGGGCGGCGGCGTCGCGCAGCACTGGCACTACTGGTACCTCGGCCTGGTGTTCGTCGTGTCCATCGCCGCCGGCTCGGTGATGACGCTCGCCTGGGGTCTTCTCTTCAAGCTGATGCCGCCACGAGACCGCGGCGCCATCGCCGGGCTGGCCACGACCACGAAGGGGTTCGGCCTGCTGGTCGGCGTGCCGCTGACGGGGCTCGCCATCGATCTCCTGCGCCCGCACCTCTCGGCGACGCAGGGCTTTCAGGCGCTCTGGCCGCTGCTCGGAGTACCGATCCTCGCCGTGATCCCGCTCGTGATCAGGCTCGAGAAGATCGAGGCGGACGTCGACCGCCTCGGCCTCGACGACTCGGAACGCCAGGAACTGTTGTCAACGACGTAGACGCTGTCGGCGGACGTCATTACCATCAGGTTGTGTCCGAGGTGAGGGCAGACCGCTTCCTCGAGCTGGCGCGGAGCCGGATCGAGCGCCTGAGTCCGGAAGCTGCCTGGTCTGCGCTCCAAGCGGGCGAGGCGCTCATGATCGACATCCGCTCGACCGACGCACGTGCTGAGGACGGCGTCGTCCCCGGCTCGGTCCACATTCCCCGAACGGTTCTCGAGTGGCGCCTGGATCCGCAGTGCGAGTGGGGAAACCCGCATGCCGCAGGAACGGATCGTCGCATCGTCCTCGTCTGTGACCACGGCTACTCGTCCAGTCTCGCGGCGGCCGGGCTCGTCGACCTCGGCTACACAGGCGCGACGGATGTAGAGGGCGGGATCGACGCCTGGCGTGAAGCAGGGCTGCCTCTCACCGCCGCAGCCGATGCGATCCTCGCTCCCGGTGAGCTGCCGGGCATGCGCGGCCCCGAGGCTCTCTAGCGCCGTCGGCGTTCTTCCCCGGACGAAAGCGGGTCTTGACACGCGCATGTTGCTTTGGTCAAATGCCTTAGTCAAGCGACTAAGGAGCGGAAGATGGCATACCAGCTCGAAGGGAAGCTGCTCGAGGTCTGCACGTGCAACGTGCTCTGCCCCTGCTGGGTGGGCGAGGATCCCGACGGCGGCACTTGCACGGGCGTGCTCTCGTGGCACGTCGAGAAGGGAACGGTCAACGGCACCGACGTCTCGGGTCGCACCCTGACGATCCTCACCTACATCCCCGGCAACATCCTCGCCGGTAACTGGCGCGTCATCGTCTACGTCGACGACGGAGCCACGGACGAGCAGCAGCAGGCACTGTTGGACGTGTGGACGGGCAAGCTCGGCGGCCCCGTCGCCGATCTGGCGCAGCTCGTCGGCGAGGTCGTCGCCGTCGAGCGCCAGCCGGTGACGTTCCAGGTCGAGGGCGCCGCCGGCCGGCTGGCGATCGGCAACGCGATCGAGGCCGAGCTGGAGCCGTTCACCGGAGCGACCGGTGAGCCGACGGCCCTGCACGACACCGTCTTCACGACCATTCCGGGGTCACCGGCCTATGCCGGCAAGGCCTCCTTCTACAAGGTCGCGGTTCCCGACTACGAGCTCTCGCTCGAGGGGCACAACGCGATCTCCGGATCGTTCCGCTTCGCGGCGTGAGCGGCATCGAC
>Ga0066710_100000842_pt1 | contig 20674 bp, 26 predicted proteins | sample GraSoiAngelo_159_FD_79666 | JGI IMG/M metagenome (GOLD analysis project Ga0066710, IMG submission 79666) | Grasslands soil microbial communities from the Angelo Coastal Reserve, California, USA - 14_1009_16_40cm | ecosystem: Environmental > Terrestrial > Soil > Grasslands | place: USA...
GATCGACTGGAAGAACGTGCCGCCGCTGGGCGGCTACGTGGCCACCTCGCTCAAGCCGACCGCCGAGATGGTGCTGATGAGCCACCAGGAGGACCCGGTGCTGGCCACCTGGCGGTTCGGCCTCGGCCGCGCGGCTGCCTTCACCTCCGACGCCAAGGCCAAGTGGGCCGTGCTCTGGCTGCGCTGGCGCGACTTCAACAAGTTCTGGGCGCAGATGACGCGTTGGACGCTGCGCAGCGGCTCGCGCAGCGAGACCACGGCCTCCGTGCAGCGCATCGACACCACCGGCGAGGTGCTGGTGGACGCCGTGGACGCCAAGGGCGACTTCATCAACTTCCTGGATTCCCAGGTGGGCGTGGTCGCACCCAACCGCGAGCGGAGCGTCCTCGACCTGGAGCAGGTGGGGCCGGGCCGGTACCGCGGCCGCTTCCCGGCCCCCGACGAAGGGGTCTACCTCGTCGGCATGGCACAGCGGAAGGGGGAGCGCGTGATCGGCTCGCAGCTCGCGGGTCTGGTGGTACCGTATGCTCAGGAGTTGCGTGATCTCGGCGTGGACGAGACGCTGCTCCGCGAGCTCGCCGAGCTGACGGGCGGCGGCGCGCTGGAAGCGCCCCGTGAGGCGTTTCTCAAGGGGCGCCGTCAGTCGCGCATCGCCGTGGAGATCTGGCCCTGGCTCGTCGGTCTCGCAGCGTTCCTGCTGATACCCGACGTGGCGCTGCGGCGTCTCGGACCGGGCGGCTTCTCCCGCCTGGGCGGCGCGCTGCTGCGATTCAAGTGGCGTCGCTCCCGCGAGGCGGGCGTGGAGACGCAGGAGGGCACATGATGCGTGACCCCGGACGCTCTGGACGGTGGACGCTCGTGCTCGCAGCGTTGGCGGTGTTGGCCTGGAGTGGCGCGGACGCCGCGACCAAGCCCCGCGCCGTGATGATCGTGCCCTTCGACGCCAGCGCGCTCGATCGCGAGGAGCACTGGCTGGGCGAGGGCATCGAGGAGATCCTGGCGCTGGGCTTGGCCCAGCACGCCGCCTTCGTCCAGGTCGATCGCGCGCGCATGCGCAGCGTCGGCCGCGTCGAGGCGTGGGGTGAGCCGGTCGTCGTCCAGACCGCGCGCACGCTGCACGTGGACGCCGCCCTGTTCGGCCGCATCGAGCGCAAGGGCACCGACTACGTCATCCAGCCCAAGCTGCTCGAGCTGAAGAGCCCGTCGAGCGAGCCTGTCGCCCTGGAGCCGCTCACGGTGCCCGAGGCGGACCTGCTTACGCGTCTGGCGCCGCTGCCCGCCGTCTACGCGCGCACGATGAAGCTGACGCTCACCGAGGCCGAGGCCCGGCGGATGGACAAGGCCTCGCTGCCGACGCGCTCGCTCAAGGCCTTCGAGCTGTTTGCGCGCGCCCAGATGGCGGTGAGCCAGAAGCCGGGGCAGGAGGGCAACGAGGCGGCGGTCGACCTGCTCGCGCGCGCGATCGAGGCCGACCCCAACTTCGTCGTGGCGCAGTACACGCTCGGCACCGTGCACCAGGAGCTCGGCAACCGCTGGAAGGCGGCCGCGCAGTTCCGCGCCTCCACCCAGCTCGATCCGCAGTACCCCGAGCCCTACAAGGCGCTCGGCGACCTCTTCCTGGCCGCCCCGCGGCGACTGTTCGAGCAGGCCGTCGAGGCCTACGACAAGGCCATCCAGCTCCGGCCGTTCTACGGCGAGGCGTGGGTGGGGCTCGGCGAGGCTAAGGCCGCCAAGGGCGACGTGGATGGCGCCATCGGGGCCTACACGAAGGCGCTCGCGTTCAACCCGATCAACCCGCGCGTGCACATGAGCCTCGGCAAGATCTACTACGCCGAGAAGGGCCTCTACTACGAGTCGGTGACGTCGTACAAGAAGGCGATCGATCTCGATCCCACCGCCGTCGAGGCGCGCATGGGACTCGGCGAGGTGTACGAGGACAAGGGCCTCTACAAGGAGGCGATGGAAGAGTACAAGCGGGTGATCGATCTCGACGGCAAGCACACCGGCGCCATGTACAACCTGGCGCTCGTCTACGAGAAGGTGGATCCCAAGGAAGCCGTCGCCCAGTGGGAGCGCTACATCACGCTCGCCTCGCAGCTGCCCTCGGAAAAGGACTGGGTGGACGTCGCCCGCCAGCATCTGAGGAAGCTCAAGAGTCAGATCAAAGACTAGTCTCGTGGACGAGCTTCGCAAGGATCCGACCCGCGGTCAGTGGGTGCTCATCCGGCCCAAGGCCCAGCCCCTGATCGAGGGGCCGTGTCCGTACTGCCCGGGCGCGGAGTCGATGTCGGGCGGCGAGATCTCCGCGTATCGCAAGGACGGCTCGCCCGCCAACAGCCCCGACTGGACGGTGCGGGTGGTGCCGGAGGCCGACGCCTACTTCCGCATCGAGTGGGAGCTGGCCCGCGAGGGCGTCGGCATGTTCGACATGATCACGCCGCGCGGGGCCAGCGAGCTCATCATCGAGTCGCCGCGCCACGACGACACGCCGGCCACGATGTCGTCCGAGCAGATGGAGGCGGTGCTGTGGATGTACCGCGACCGGCTGCTCGACCTCAAGCGCGACGGCCAGATCCGCGACATCTTGATCTCGCGCCGGCATCGCAAGCCCGGCGTGGCGCTACACCACCCGTACACGCGGGTGACGGCCATTCCCATCGTGTTCGACGAGACGCGGCGCGAGCTGCGCGAGGCGCGCGAGTACTATCAGTACAAGCGCCGCTGCCTCTACTGCGACATTCTGCGCCAGGAGATCGCCGCCGAGGAGCGCATCGTGAAGCTCACGCCGCGCTTCGCCGCGGTGGTGCCGTACGCCGCGCGCGCGCCCATCGAGGTGTGGATCGTGCCCCGCCAGCACGCGTGTTCCTACGAGGACTCGTTGAGCGCGGAGTCCGCGCGCGACCTGGCCCGCTTGCTGGTCGACACGTTCGCGGCGATCCACCGGGCCTTCGACGATCCCGGCTACGAGATGAACGTGCACACCGCCCCCAACCTTCGCTCGCGCATCCTGCAGGGCGACTGGGCGACGATCCGCGACGACTACCACTGGCACCTCGAGATCGTGGCCCAGCCCGAGCGCGTCAATCGCCTCGGCGGCATCTTCGTCAACGAGACCGCGCCCGAGTCCGTCGCCGCCGGCCTGCGCGCTGCCTGGGAAAGACGGTAAGGCCCCACCGCTTTCGAGCGCCGGCTTTGCCGGCGCAGTCCGATGGTCTGAGGGGAGGCAGGGAGGAGCGCGGCGTCAGCCGCGCGACGACCGCCGGAAGGGGAGCGAAGCTCCCCTCCGGGCATCAAGGATATAGGCCGCGGACCTTGTAGCCTTCGGCGACGCGGCGGACGCCTTCCATGAGGGCGGCGGTGCGGAGGTCGGTGCCCTCCTTGCTGGCCAGCGCCCACACGCGATTGAAGGCGCGGGTCATGACCTCCTGGAGGCGGGAGGTGATCTCGCTCTCGCGCCAGAAGTAGTACTGCAGGCCCTGCACCCACTCGAAGTAGGAGACGACCACGCCGCCGGCATTGCAGAGGATGTCGGGGATGACCGTGATGCCGCGATCGCGCAGGATCACGTCGGCCTCCGGCGTCGTCGGTGCGTTGGCGCCCTCGGCGACGATCGTGGCCTTGATGCGGTCGGCGTTGTCGGCGCGGATGACGGAGCCGACCGCGGCAGGAATCAGGACCTCGCACGGCTGCGTCAGCAACTCGTCGTTGGAGATGGGCTCGGTCCCCGGGAATCCGGCCACGCCGCCCGTGGCCGCCACGTGCGCCTCGAGCTGGCGGATGTCGATGCCGTGAGAATTCCAGATGCCGCCCTTGACGTCGCTGACGCCCACGATCACGCAGCCCTCTCGCCAGAGCAGCCGCGCCGCGACGCCACCCACGTTGCCGAACCCCTGGACGGCGATCTTTCGGCCTCTGAGATCCTGGCCGAGGTGACGGGCCGCCTGGTAGAGCGCATAGACGATCCCGCGCCCCGTGGCCTCGCGCCGGCCCGCCGAGCCCCCGATGATCAGCGGCTTGCCCGTGACCACGCCGGGGACCGTGCGGCCCTGCGTCATCGAGTAGGTGTCCATCATCCAGGCCATCGTCTGCTCGTCGGTGCCCATGTCGGGGGCTGGGATGTCGAGGTCGGGACCGATGAACAGGATGATCTCGGCCGTGTAGCGCCGGGTGAGGTTCTCGAGCTCCTGGCGGGAGAGCTTCCGCGGGTCCACTCGGACGCCGCCCTTGGCGCCGCCGTAGGGCAGGTTCATGAGCGCGCACTTCCAGGACATCAGCATGGCCAGGGCGCTGACCTCAGCCAGGTCGACGTCCGGCGCGTACCGGAGGCCGCCCTTGGTGGGTCCAAGGACGGAGTTATGGTGCACCCGGTAACCCGTGAATACTCCGGTGGTTCCGTTGTCCATCTGGATCGGGATCGACACCACCAGGGCCCGCCGGGGGTGGCGCAGGCGCTCGTGGACCCCCTGGTCGAGCTGCAGGCGCTCGGCGGTCTGGTCGAGCTGGGCCAGGGCGGTCCGGAGCATGGGGGAATCGAAGTCGGATTTGTCAGTCATGAGAGCCCTTTCCGTTTGACAAGGCGCACCCCGGGTGTCACACTCTGATTCCGACTGAAAGAGTCGCCGACCAAATGGGTCGGGTAGGGGAGAAGGACTAGAGAATGCTCCGCTTCACCAAACGCGCCGACTACGGCCTGATGGCGATCCACTACATCGCCATCCACGACGACCTGGGCGCCGTCAGCGTCAAGCGTATCGCGGAGGAGTTCTCCATTCCACAGGAGTTGCTCGCCAAGATCCTCCAGAAGCTCGCCAAGCAGGGGCTGATCGTCAGCCAGAACGGGCCGAAGGGCGGGTACGTGCTCACCCGCCGCGCGGCGGAGATCTCCGTCGGCGAGGTTGTCCGGGCGCTCGAGGGCCCGATCAACATCGTGTCCTGCCTGGAGGACAGCGATTGTCCCCAGATGGAGCGCTGCAGCCTGCGGCGTCCCGTCACGAAGCTCCAGTTGGCGATTACCCAGCTCCTGGACACGATGACCCTGGCCGAGCTGACCACTGACGACGTCCCCGAGATTCTCACGATCAAGGGATAGGACAAAGATCCGATGGCACTGAAGTTTCCGATCTTCATGGACGCCCAGTCGACCACGCCCTGCGACCCGCGCGTGGTCGAGGCCATGCTGCCGTACTTCACCGAGAAGTTCGGGCACCCGGCCAGCCGCAACCATCCCTTCGGCTGGGAAGCCGAGGCCGCGGTGGACGCGGCGCGCGGCAAGCTGGCGCGGCTGATCGGCGCGCGCGATCCGAAGGAGCTGGTCTTCACCTCGGGCGGCACCGAGGCGATCAACCTGGCCCTCAAGGGCGTGGCGGAGATGTACCGGGAGAAGGGCAACCACATCGTCACCACGGTGATCGAGCAGCGCGCGGGCATCGACGTGTGCAAGCGGCTCGAGCGCCAGGGCTACGAGGTGACGTACGTCCCCGTGCAGCCCGACGGCCTCATCGACGTCGAGGAGATCCGCAAGGCCGTCACCGACAAGACGATCCTGATCTCGGTGATGTTCGCCAACAATGAAATTGGGACGATCCAGGACATCGCGGCGATCGGCAAGCTGGCCAAGGAGAAGGGGATCATCTTCCACACCGACGCCACGCAGGCCGTCGGCAAGACGCCGATCGACGTCGAGGCCATGGGGATCGATCTCCTGTCGTGCACGGCGCACCTGATCTACGGGCCCAAGGGCGTGGGCGCGCTCTACGTGCGCCGCAAGGGCCCGCGCGTGCGGCTGGCGCCGCTCTTCGACGGCGGCGGCCACGAGCGCGGCATGCGCTCCGGCACACTGCCGGTGCCGCTCTGCGTGGGCTTCGGCCGCGCGGCGGAGATCGCCCAGGAGAGCATGGCCGCCGAGAACGCGCGCATCGCCAAGCTGCGCGACCGCCTTCAAGACGTGATCCTGTCCAGCGTGGACGAGGCCTTCCTCAACGGCCGCCCGGACCGCCGGCTGGCCGGGAACCTCAACATCTCGTTCGCGTACGTCGAGGGTGAGTCGGTGCTGATGGGCCTCAACAAGGAGACCGCGCTGTCGTCCGGCTCGGCCTGCACCTCCTCGACGCTCGAGCCCTCGTACGTGATCGCGGCGCTCGGCGCCAGCGCGGAGCTGGCCCACTCGTCGATCCGCTTCAGCCTCCACCGGTTCAACACCGACGAGGAGGTCGAGTACGTCGGTCAGCGGACGATCGAGGTCATCAAGCGCCTGCGCGAGATGTCGCCGCTCTACGAGCTGGCCAAGGAAGGCATCGATCTCAAGACCATCAAGTGGAAGGCCGAGTAAGGGGGAGCGCGATGGCATACAGCGAGAAGGTGGTCGATCACTACAACAACCCGCGCAACGTCGGGTCCTTCGGCAAGGACACGCCCGGCGTGGGCACGGGGCTCGTGGGCGCGCCGGAGTGCGGCGACGTCATGAAGCTGCAGATCAAGGTGAACCTCGAGACGGGCGTCATCGAGGACGCCAAGTTCAAGACCTTCGGCTGCGGCAGCGCCATCGCCTCGTCCAGCCTGGCCACCGAGTGGCTCAAGGGCAAGACGGTCGACGAGGCGGCCAAGATCAAGAACACGGACATCGTGAACGAGCTCAAGCTGCCGCCGGTGAAGATCCACTGCTCCGTCCTGGCCGAGGACGCGATCAAGGCGGCGCTCGCCGACTACAAGGAAAAGAACGCATCGGCGGCGGCGCCGGTCGCATCGAAATAACGGGAGGAGACGACGCATGGCGGTGGCGCTTTCGGAAAACGCGCAGAAGCAGGTGAAGCAGCTCAAGGAGTCCCAGAACCTGCCGGAGAACGTGTTTCTCCGGATGGGCGTCAAGGGCGGGGGCTGCTCGGGCATGAGCTACAGCCTGGAATTCGACACCGAGCAGGGCCCGCACGACAAGGAGTTCGTGATCGACGGCATCAAGGTGGTCGTCGACAAGAAGAGCTACATCTACCTGAACGGCACCACGCTCGATTACGTGCAGCAGGGGCTGACGGGAGGCTTCACGTTCGTCAACCCCCAGGCCAAATCGAGCTGTGGCTGTGGGACCTCGTTCTCGGCGTAGCCGGGCCCGGCGCGCAGGTCGAACGGGCCCGACCGAGGGCCCGTTCGTGTTTTAGGAGGCGGCAAGCGTGAGCGACTTCTTCGAGGTGTTCGGTCTCCGGCGCACGCTGGCGATCGACGGGGCGGCCCTGCAGCGGCGGTTCTACGAGCTGTCGCGGCAGTGGCACCCGGACTTCCACCAGGCGGCGTCCGCCGAGGCGCAGGCGCGCGCGCTGCAGGAGTCCGCGCACGTCAATGCGGCGTACCGCGCCCTGCGCGATCCGCTGGCGCGCGTCGAGTACCTGATCCGCCTCGAAGCGGGCCGCGCCACCAAGGAAGGCGCCACCCTGAAGCCCAAGGCGCCGCCGGCGCTGCTGGCCGAGATGTTCGAGATCCAGGAGGCGCTCGAAGAGGCGAAGGCAGGCGCGCTGGACGAGGCCGCCCGCGCCACGCTCTCCGCCCAGCGCGACGCGCTGCAGGCGCGGATGAGCGAGACCGAGGTCCAGATCACCGGCCCGCTGAGCCAGGCCTGGGACGCCGCCGCGCCTACCGCCCGCCCGGCCGCGTTGAAGGCCCTCGAGGAAGCGCTCGCCACGCGTGCCTATCTTCGCACCGTCATCGACGACCTGGCCAACGTGCTCGAAGAGGCAGGCGACAACGAGACCTCAGGAAGCGAGTCATCGAGGGATGCCACGGCTTCGCCGGGGCGGCCCGAGCGAGTGGGGGGTATGGGGGGCCATATCGGGGCCCCCCATCAATAATGATGTCGCGCATCGTCGGCATTGACCTGGGGACGACGAACAGCCTCGTGGCCTACGTGGATGAACGCACGGGTCTGCCCGTCGTCATCCCCGACGGCGAGGGCCGCCGGCTGCTGCCCTCGATCGTCGGCTTCACGCCCGACGGCATCGTCGTGGGCGAGGCCGCACGCCGCCAGCTCGCGCGCCGGCCCGCCGACACGGTCTACTCCGTCAAGCGCCTGATGGGCCGCGGCTGGGAGGACCTGAAGGACGAGCTGCGGTACTTCCCCTTCAAGGTCCTGGCGGGCGAGGGCGTCGTGAAGCTGGCCGTGGGCGGGCGCGAGGTGACGCCGCCGGAAGTGTCGGCCATCGTCCTGCGCGCGCTCAAGGAGCGCGCCGAGGCGCACTTCGGCGAGCCCATCGAGCAGGCCGTCGTCACGGTGCCGGCCTACTTCAACGACAGCCAGCGCCAGGCCACCAAGGACGCCGGCCGCATCGCCGGTCTCGACGTGGTGCGCATCGTCAACGAGCCCACGGCCGCCTCGCTCGCGTACGGCCTGCACCGGCTGGGGCAGGGCGTGATCGCGGTCTACGACCTCGGCGGCGGCACCTTCGACGTCTCGATCCTGCGCGTGAAGGACGGCATCTTCGAGGTGCTGGCCACCAACGGCGACACGCACCTCGGCGGCGACGACTTCGACCGCGTGCTGATGCTGTGGCTGCTCGAGGACATCCAGGCCCGGCACCACGCGCAGCTCGACCGCGACTGCATCGATCTCGCGCGCGACAACGAGTTCATGCAGGAGCTGCGGCTGGCCGCCGAGGCGGCGAAGATCCGGCTGTCGACCGAGGAGCGCACGACGCTCACGCTGCCGCTGGCCGGCTTCACCTATCACCGCGTGATCACGCGGGCGGAGATCGAGCGGCTGCTGGAGCCACTGGTCGCCCGCACGCTCGGCCCGTGCCGCAAGGCGCTGGCCGACGCCGGGCTGACGCCGGCTGAGATCGACCAGGTCGTCCTCGTGGGCGGCTCCACGCGCGTGCCGCTCGTGCGCAAGCGCGTCCAGGAGCTGTTCGCCAAGACGCCGCACAGCCAGCTCAACCCCGACGAGGTGGTGGCGCTGGGCGCCGCCGTGCAGGCGCAGATCCTGGCGGGCGGCATCAAGGACATGCTGCTGCTCGACGTCACCCCGCTGTCGCTCGGGATCGAGACGCTCGGCGGCATCGTGTCGGTCCTGATCCCGCGCAACACGACGATCCCGACCAGCGCCCGCGAGATGTACACGACGTCCGTGGACGGCCAGACCGTGGTGGACATGCACGTGGTGCAGGGCGAGCGGGAGCTGGTCAAGGACAACCGTTCGCTGGCGCGCTTCGAGCTGCGCGGCATCGACCCGATGCCCGCCGGGATGCCGAAGATCGAGGTGACCTTCCTGATCGACGCCAACGGCATCTTGCAGGTGCAGGCCCGCGAGCAGCGTACCGGCAAGGCGGCGTCGATCGAGGTGAAGCCGACCTACGGGCTCACCGACGCTGACGTCGAGCGCATGGTCGAGGACTCATTCACCTATGCCGAGGCCGACGTGGAGACGCGCCTGCTCATCGAGACGCGCAACGAGGCCGACACCGTGCTGACCCACGTCGGCCGCGCGCTCCGCCAGGCGGGGCCGCTGCTGGAGGCCGGTGAGCGCCAGACGATCGAGCGTGCGGTGGCGGCGCTGCGCGAGGCCCGCGAGGGCAAGGACCGCGACGCCATCCGCGAGCGCACGACCGACCTGAACCACGCCACCGAGCACCTGGCCGAGGTGATGATGGACGCCGCGCTCAAGGGCGCGCTGGGGACCAGGCGCGCCAACGAGATCATGACGTCGAAGGCGGAGGCCCCGCCCTCGAGCGGAGACAGGCGGTAATGGCAGTGCACAAGGTCACGTTTCTCCCCCTGAACAAGACCGTGGAGGTGGACGACGCCAAGTATCCGCTGGCCGACCACGGCAAGCCGGGCTCGCTGCTCGACATCGCGCTGGCCAACGACATCCACCTCGAGCACAACTGCGGCGGCTCCTGCGCCTGCACGACCTGTCACGTGATCGTGAAGGAGGGCGCCGAGAACCTCAGCGAGATGCAGGAGGACGAGGAGGATCGCCTGGACACCGCCGTGGGGCTGACGATCCGCTCGCGCCTGGGCTGCCAGGCGGTGGTCCGCGGCGACGTCGTCGTGGAGGTGCCGGAGTCATGAGCCTCAAGTGGCGGGACGCCGAGGACCTCGGGATCGCGCTCAGCGAAAGGTACCCGGACGTCGACCCGCTGACCGTCCGCTTCACCGACCTCCACAAGTGGGTCACCGAGCTCCCCGACTTCACCGACGACCCCAAGACCTCCAACGAATCCACCCTCGAAAAAATCCAGATGGCCTGGCTCGATGAATACCGAAATCGCTAGCCCGCCTTTGAGCGCGATGAGTACCGCAGTCGCGGGTCCGCGTTCGGGCGCGGGCTTTGCCCGCGCAATCCGAATTCTGGGGGGGGAACTACCACGCTATAACCTGGTCAGCCTCGAAGATCTCTTCGAGAAGGCCGTCCCAGGAGAGCTCGTCGGGGACGCGGCGGGCGGGGATTCCCGGGGGCGGCGTGACGGTGGCGCCGGGCAGCAGCGCGAGCGTCACGAGGTCGCCGGCCGCGCTCTGGTGGCCGATCATCTCGAGCGCCAGCGCGGTGTCGCCGGGCTTGAGCAGGTGGAGGACGCGCGCCATCAGAACACGATGAAGCGGCGGCCCTGGCGCAGCAGCGCGCCGATCGCCTGGCGGGAGACGGGGACGATCGGATGGCCGCCCTCGTTCCAGTCGGGATCGGTCGGGATGGCGGTCTCCTCGACGTGGAACGGCACGCCCAGCCGTTTGAGGTTGTCCCGGAACTTGGCGATGTCGTCGCCGTCGACCAGGTCGTCGGTGTCGGCGTCGAGCAGATGGACGGCCGGCCCTCGCAGCACGAACGTCACGTCGTTCTCGCCGGCCACCACGCCCACGCCGATGCGCATGGCCTCGAACGCGCGGCCCGACGATCGGGGATCGACGCTGATGAGCACGAGGACGGGCTGCGGGTCGGGCACGGGCGGCGCGTCAGTTGAGCGCGATGAACCGATCGGTCCCGTTGATCAGGTCGGTCAGCACGACGAGGCCGCAGTACGTCACGCGCTCCGGATCGCGCAGCGGCACGCCGCGCTTCTGGCAGCCGTACGCGCATACGAAGAGGCGGGCGCCGCGATCGGACAGCGCGCCGATGCGCGGGTCGTCGAGCGCCCGCACGCCGTCGTCGATCAGGTAGAGATAGAGCTGGGCGCCGCGATCCAGCGCCGCCCGGGACAGTCCGACGGCCACTTCGAGATTCGCGTGTTCGGGACCGGTCGAGAGCAGCACACCGAGCTTCTTCCTGGCGAGATCCACGGCACGCGCAGCGTAACATCGGGACAGAGGGAGAGCAACGAATGACCCGTCGCGTATACCTTGATCACAACGCCTCGACGCCCGTCCATCCGGACGTGGTGGCCGAGATGCTTCCGTACTTCGGCGAGCGCTTCGGCAATCCGTCGAGCGTCCACGGCTTCGGCCGCGAGGCGCGCGCCGGCGTCGATCTCGCGCGCGAGCGCATCGCCCGCTTCATGAAGGTGCCGGCCGACGAGGTGGTGTTCACCTCGGGCGGCACCGAGTCCGACAACATGGCGCTCAAGGGCCTCGCCTTCGCCCGCGGGAAGGGCCACCTGATCACCTCCAGGATCGAGCATCACGCGGTGCTGCGGGCGGCGCAGTGGCTGGAGACCCAGGGCTTCACCGTCACCTACGTCGGCGTCGACGAGCACGGCATGGTGGATCCCGACGAGGTCAAGCGTGCGATCCGGCCCGACACCATCGGCATCTCGATCATGCACGCCAACAGCGAGGCCGGCACCATCCAGCCGGTGGCGGCCATCGGCGCGCTGGCGCGCGAGCGCGGGATCCCGTTCCACGTGGACGCCGTGCAGACGTTCGGCAAGCTCGACTTCGACGTGAACGCCTGCGGGATCGACCTGCTGTCGTTCTCGGCCCACAAGATCTACGGGCCCAAGGGCGTGGCCGGGTTCTGGATCCGCAAGGGCATCAAGGTGCAGGCCGTCCAGCACGGCGGCGAGCACGAGCGGCGCCGCCGCGCGGGGACCGAGAACGTGCCCGCCATCGTCGGCTTCGGCAAGGCCGTCGAGATCCGCGGGCGCGACATGAAGGCGGAACACGAGCGCCTCACGGGGCTCCGCGACCGCCTGTGGGAAGGCATCCGGGCCCGGGTGCCCGACGTGCGGCTCAACGGCCATCCGACCGAGCGGCTGCCCGGCACCGCCAATCTCTCCTACCGGGGCGTCGAATCGGAATCGATCGTGCTCGGCCTGGATCTGAAGGGCATCGGCGTCTCGGCGGGCTCGGCCTGCACGGCGGGCAGCGTGGAGCCGTCGTACGTGCTGGTGGCGATGGGCCTGCCGCTCGACTGGGCGATGGGCGCGGTGCGCCACTCGCTCGGGCGCTCGACGACGGTCGAGGACATCGACTACGTGATCGAGTCGGTCGAGCCCATCGTACGCAAGCTGCGGGCGGCGATGCCGGTGGGAGCAGCGTGAGATACAGCCCCACGCTGCTCGACCACTTCCTGAACCCGCGCAACGCCGGGCTCATGCGCGAGCCCGACGGCACGGGCGTGGACGAGTACGAGGGCTGCGGCGACCTGGCGCGGTTCTTCCTGCGGGTGCGCGACGGGCGCGTGACCGAGGTGCGGTTCCAGACGTACGGGTGCGGGCCCACGATCGCCGCCGCCAGCGCGGCCAGCGAGAAGGTGGTCGACCGCCCGGTCGAGGAGCTGCTGAACCTGAAAGCCCAGGAGGTGGAGGACGCCGTGGAGGGATTGCCGGAGGACCGCAAGCACGCGGCCGACGTCGTCGCCGGCGCGTTGCGGGCTGCCGCGCTCGACGCGCTTCGCCGCCGGGAAGGGGAGGCCTGATGTTCGACGCGATCCGGGACGACATCCGCACGGTGATGGAGCGCGACCCCGCCGCCCGCTCACGGTTCGAGGTCTTGCTGTCCTATCCCGGCGTCCACGCGCTGGCGCTCCACCGGGTTGCCAACGGCCTGTGGCGCCGCGGCTGGCTGACGAGCGCGCGCTTCGTGTCCCATCTGGCGCGCTTCCTCACGGGGATCGAGATCCACCCGGCCGCCAAGTTCGGCCGTGGCGTGTTCATCGACCACGGGATGGGCATCGTGGTGGGCGAGACCGCCGAGATCGGCAACAACGTGAGCCTCCTCCAGGGCGTGACGCTGGGCGGCACCAGCACGCGCCGCGAGAAGCGCCATCCCACGCTGCGCGACAACGTCACGGTGGGCGCCGGCGCCAAGATCATCGGGGCCATCACGGTCGGCGAGAACAGCCGTGTCGGCGCCGGCTCGGTCGTGGTCCGGGACGTCCCGCCCAACGCCGTTGTCGTCGGGGTGCCCGGCCGGGTAACATCCAAGGACGGTCAGCGGGTCGGCGGCATCGACATGAACATGACCGACCTGCCCGACCCGGTGAGCCGGGCGATCGAGCAGCTCGTCGAGAAGATCCACGGCCTCGAGGCCGATCTCGACAGCCTGCGCAAGCAGCTCGAGCGCAGCGGCATTCAGGACAAAGAGGAGGCGCCGTGACCCCGAAGGACGTGCTGGACCTGAAAGAAGCCTCGAAGTACCTCGGCATGGACGAGGCGTCGCTGAAGCTGCTCGCCAGCGAGCGCCGCATCCCATGCCTGGTGCTCGACGGCGCCTGGGTGTTCTCCAAGAAGTCCATCGACAAGTGGAAGAGCCAGCAGAGCCTGCGCGCCTGATGCCGTGACGCGCGACGACGCGTGGTCGCTGCTGACCGAGTTCACCAAGGGCGATAGCCTCCGCAAGCACGCGCGCGCCGTCGAGACCTCGATGCGCGCTTACGCCGACCGCTTCGGCGAGGATCCGGAGCGCTGGGGCATCGCCGGCATGCTCCACGACTTCGACTACGAGATGCACCCGCACGCGCCCCACCATCCGGTGAAGGGCGCCGAGATCCTCACCGCCCGCGGCGTCGAGCCCGGAGTCGTCTACGCGATTCTCGCCCACGCCGATTACTCCGGCATGCCGCGCGTCTCCCGCCTGGACAGGGCCCTCTACGCCTGCGACGAGCTGACGGGCTTCGTGCACGCCTGCGCGCTGGTGCGCCCGGGCAAGGTGATCAGCGGCCTCGAGCCCGCCTCGGTGAAGAAGAAGCTCAAGGACAAGGGCTTCGCGCGCACGGTCAACCGCGACGACGTCTACCGCGGAGCCGCCGAGCTCGGCGTCGATCTCGACGCTCACATCGCGTTCGTCGTCCAGGCCCTGGAGGGTGTCGCGCCCGAGATCGGGCTCGCCCGGGCCTGAGCGATGGGGTAGCATCGCACCACTGCAGGACGCATGGGCCTGCGCTCACTCCCGACTTCTGTCGGACTCGGGGCCGACGTCAGACGAGTGACAGGGAGGACCCCATGGCCGAGGCTCGTCCGGAAGTCCCCTTATTGATCGCCTTCGTCGATCTCACGCGCTACGCCGCCCAGAGCCAGCGTGTCACCGACCGCGCGCTTGCCGACACCATCGACACGTACTACGAGCGCGTGGCCAGCCTGGTCGAGCGCGCCGGCGGCCGCGTGGTCAAGTTCATCGGTGACGCGGCGCTCCTCGTCTTTCCCGAGGACGCGGTCGATCGCGGCGTCGAGGGCCTGCTGCAGCTCAAGGACACCGTGGACGACCTCATGCAGGAACGGGGCTGGGACTGCCGCCTGGCGGTGAAGGCGCACTTCGGCACCACGGTGGCCGGGCCGTTCGGCGCGGCCGGCGCGAAGCGGTTCGACGTCATCGGCAAGGCCGTCAACACGGCCGCGACCCTGGACTCCACGGGCGTCACGCTCTCGGTGGCGGCCTTCCGCAAGCTGGGGCCCGAGCTCCGACGTCGGTTCCACAAGCACACGCCGCCCATCACGTACATCCGCATGGAAGACCCGCGGCGCGTCCGCGGGGCCGCTTCGGGCTGACGCTGCCGTGATTCGCGCCATCGCCCACGTCGACATGGACGCCTTCTATGCGTCCGTGGAGCAGCGCGACCGGCCCGAGCTCCGCGGGTTGCCGGTGATCGTCGGCGCGGACCCGAAGGGTCGCGGCGTCGTCTCCGCGTGCTCGTACGAGGCGCGCGTGTTCGGGGTGCACTCGGCGATGCCGATCTCGAAGGCGGCGCGCCTGTGCCCCCAGGGCGTCTACCTGCCGGTGGACATGGACAAGTACGTGCGCGTGTCGGCCGACGTCATGGCGATCCTCGGCGAGTTCTCGCCGCTGGTAGAGCCCGTCTCGGTGGACGAGGCCTTCATCGACCTCACCGGCACCGAGACGCTGTGGGGGCCGCCGTACGAGGCAGTGCGCGCGATCAAGGCCCGCATCAAGCGCGAGACGGGCCTGACGGCCTCCGCCGGCCTCGCCGCCAACAAGTTCATCGCGAAGATCGCCTCCGACCTCGACAAGCCCGACGGGCTCGTCGTCGTCGAGCCGGGCCGCGAGCCGGAGTTCCTGGCGCCACTGCCGATCGAGCGGTTGTGGGGCGTGGGCAAGGCCACGGCGAAGGAGCTGCAGGGGCTCGGCGTGGCCACCATCGGCCAGCTCCAGCGCATCGCCCCGCGCGCGCTCGTGGCACGGCTGGGGCCGCACGGGCCGGACTTGCTCGACCTCGCCTTCGGCCGCGACGAGCGCGCCGTGGAGCCATTCACGCCGCCCAAGTCGATGGGCGCCGAGACGACGTTCGAGCGCGACTGCCGCGAGCCCGCGCGGCTCGAGGAGACCCTGCGCTACCAGGCCGAGCGCGTGGCGCGCGAGCTGCGCGCCGAGGGCCTGGCCGCCTGCCGCGTGACGCTGAAGCTCCGCTGGGCCGACTTCCGCACGCTGACGCGCAGTCACACCGGCGATCCGACGCAGGACGGGCTCGAGATCTACCGGCGGGCGGCCGTGCTGCTGGCGCGCGAGCGGCTGGTGCAGGCGGTGCGGCTCATCGGCGTCTCGGCGTCCACCTTCCGTCCGCAGGCACGCGGCCAGCTGCCGCTGCTCGATCCCGCCGCGGTCCGCCGCGAGCAGCTCGCGCGCGCCGTGGACCGCATCACCGGGCGCTTCGGACGCTCGGCGATCCTGCCGGCCCGGCTGCTCGGCCGCGACGATCCTTCCGAGTAGCCGTCGCGCGTGATTTGCGGCCCTCCACCTTTCTCGGCTACACTGCCGACTGAATAGCGGTTCACCGCCCGGGGGGACAATGGATCGGCCGATCGCCTACGACAAGCTCGCGCGCGAGGATCGCTTCGTTCGCATGCGCACCCGCGACGTGGCCAACGCCAAGATCGAGCAGGGGATGCCGCCGTTCCCCGATCTCTCCAGCGAGGCCTCCATGCGCGACCGCATCCACGGCATCCTCGTCGGCGAGATGCAGGCGATGGAAGGTGCGGGACGCTCGGTCTACGACTTCCCCGACGCGCCCTGGGAGTTCACGCTGGACATGGCGCGCCAGGTCTGGGACGAGTCGCGCCACGTCGAGACCTACCTGGGGCTGCTCGACCACCTCGGCGGCTACGTCGGCGAGTTTCCCGAGACCACGCTGCTCTGGCGCTGCGCGTGCGCGGAGGACGCGGCCGCCCGCGTGGCCGGCGTCAACCGCGGGCTGGAGGGGCTGGCCTGCGACGTCTTCAATCAGCTCATCCACATCGCGCGCAAGATGGGCGATCCCGTCATCGAGCGCTCGGTCGACTACGTGCTGGCCGACGAGATCACCCACGTGCGCATGGGCTCGCGCTGGCTCAACGAGCTGACCCGGGGCGATGCCGAGCGGCGCCGCCGCGCCATCGAGTTCCAGGACTCGATCGACGAGCGCTTCAACCTGGGCGGCCAGCGACAGGACGGGCATCACGAGGTGGTGCCCATCTCGATCGCCAAGGACGCGCGCCGCCTGGCCGGCTTTACCGACGAGGAGATCGAGCGGCTCGTCAAGAGCACGCAGCGCTCCCAGGTGTACTAGCTGTCCGCGCACCCGCTCGCCGGTCACTTCAGCGTCGACGTCGCCGCGCGGCGCATCCGCCACTATCGTTACGTCGAGGAGCGCATGATGCGCATCCTCGGCGGCTGGATCGCGCTCACCCCCGAGGTGGATGCCAAGCTCCTGTTCGGCCGCCACGTGTGGGACTGCGCGCAGCACGCCGACCTCTGGGGTAAGCGGCTGCCCGAGCTCCGCGCGGCCGCCCAGGTGTCCGAGCCGGGCGGGCCGGCGGTCGTCGCGGCGTTCGATCTCATCGAGACGGCCGAGAGGCCGGAGCAGACGGTCGAGCGCGTGACGGCGATCTATCGCGTCGTGAAGCCTCACCTGGCCACCGTGTACGAGCGCCACCTGGCCGTCGCCAACCCGGTGTACGAGCCGCCCACGCGCCGCATCCTCCTGCGCTGCATCGAGGAGGAGCGCCGGCACGCCGCCGCCGGCGCCCTCGTCCTCGAGCGGCTGTTCGCGCGCGACCGCGCGAGCGCCGACCGCGCGCGCCTGTGGGAGCGGAAGCTGCTGGACGCGCTCGGCGCCGCCCGCGGCGTGACCGGCGACGTCGAGCTGCCGCTGGTGGCCGAGCCGGCCACGCCGCCCGAGCGCGCCAGCGTGGCCCAGGACCTCGTGACGCCGCCGAGCGGGTTCGACGTCGAGGCCGCGCTGGGGGATCTGGCCGCGCCGCTGGCCGCGCATCGCGCCGCCCTCGCGCGCGGCGAGCTCGCCGCCGTCCGGGGCGAGCTGAGTGGCGAGGCGCCTCCGGAAGCCGTCGTCGAGTACGCGCGGCTCGTGCCCCCCTTCGAGCGCGTGGAGGTGGTGGGCGTCGCGCGCATCGGCCGGCAGCGGGTGGTGAAGCTGGCGCTGGCCGGGCCGCGCGGTCGCCAGGTGCTGCAAGAGCGCTGGACGCCGACCGAGGCCGGCTGGCGTATCGTGACCGTCGAGGTCACCGACAGCACGTCCTGATGCGCACCGTGCTGGTCGCCAATCGCGGGGAGATCGCCCGGCGCGTCTTCCGCGCGTGCCGCCGACTCGATCTCGCCACCGTGGCCGTCTACTCCGAAGCCGACCGGGACGCGCCGCACGTGCGCGACGCCGACCAGGCGATCCTCCTCGGCCCGGCGCCGGCCCGTGACAGCTACCTCGACATCGACAAGCTGCTGGACGCCGCCCGTCGCAGCGGCGCCGACGCCGTGCATCCGGGATACGGCTTCCTCTCCGAGAACTGGCGCTTCGCCGACGCGGTCGCCCGTGCGGGGCTGACGTTCGTGGGGCCGACGGCCGAGGCGGTGCGCGCGATGGGCGACAAGACCGAGGCGCGACGGCTGATGGCCAACGCCGGGGTGCCGACGGTGCCGGGTAGCGTGGGGCCGATCGCGGCGGCCGCCGAGGCCGAAGCGCTGGCGGCGGCGATCGGGTTTCCGCTGGTCTTCAAGGCCGCCGGGGGCGGCGGCGGCATCGGCATGGCGCGCGTGGACAAGCTCACCGACCTCGCCGGCGCGTTCGCGGCCGCCACGCGGCGCGCGCAGTCCGCGTTCGGCAACGCCGCCGTCTACGTCGAGCGCTACCTCGAGCGGCCGCGGCACGTCGAGGTCCAGGTCTTCGCCGACACGCACCGCACCGTCGTGCATCTCCACGAGCGCGAGTGCTCGATCCAGCGCCGCCACCAGAAGCTCATCGAGGAGTCGCCGGCGCCGAATCTCCCGGCGTCGACCAAGCGCGGGCTCACCGAGGCGGCCGTGATGGGGGCGCGCGCCATCGGCTACGTGAACGCGGGCACGATGGAGTTCCTGGTGGACGCCACCGGCGAGTTCTACTTCCTGGAGATGAACACGCGCATCCAGGTGGAGCACCCGGTGACCGAGGAGGTGACGGGGCTCGACCTCGTCGCCGAGCAGCTCCGCGTGGCGGCGGGCGAGCGCCTCGCGTGGCGCCAGGAGGAGATCGCCCAGCGGGGCGCCGCCATCGAGGTGCGCGTGTACGCCGAGGATCCCGACAGGAACTTCCTGCCCTCGCCGGGGACCATCACGCGGCTCGTCCTGCCGGGCGGTGAGGGCATCCGCGTGGAGTCGGGCGTGGAATCGGGCAGCGTCGTCTCCGTCCACTACGACCCGCTGCTCTTCAAGCTGATCGCGCGCGGGGCCGACCGCGACGGCGCGCTGGCCCGCATGCGCGCCGCCCTGGAGGCCACCGTGGTCGAGGGCGTCCGCACGACCGTGCCGTTCCTCCGCAAGGCGCTCGATCATCCCGACGTCCGTCGTGGCGCGCTCCACACGCAGATGGTGGACCAGGGCGCCTTCCGCTAAACTTCGGGTCCACAAAGGAGCGTTTCCCCATGTCCGAGGAGATCAAGGCCCACATCACGGGCGTCGTGTTCCAGATTCCCACCAAGAAGGGCGACAAGGTGGGCGCCGGCGATCCCGTCATCGTGCTCGAGTCCATGAAGATGGAGATCCCCGTGGAGGCTCCGCGCGCGGGCGTCGTGCGGGAGATCAGGGTGCAAGAGGGCCAGACGGTGCAGGAAGGCGACACGGTCGCCGTCCTGGACTAGGAGGCGTGCGATGAGCGTCGCGATGGTGCGTGACCTCTACGAGTATCACCGCTGGGCCAACCATCGCCTGTTCGACGTCGCGCTGGCGCTCGGCGAGGAGGCCTGCGCCCGCGACGTGGGCAAGCACTTCAGCGTGCCGAACCTGACGCGCATGTTCGCCCACATCTACGGCGCCGACCTGAACTGGCTCAAGCGCTGGGAGGGCTCGTCACCGACGGAGTCCCCCTTCTTCGAGATCGACTCGATGGCGGAGGTCCGGCGTAAGTGGGACCCGCTGGAAGCCGAGCAGAAGGCGTACGTCGACGGCCTGACGGAGGCGGACCTGGGCCGCACGATCGACTACAAGAATTCCCAGGGCCGGGCCTTCCGCGTCGCGCTCGGCGTGCTGCTGCAGCACGTGGCCAACCACGCCACGCACCATCGCAGCGAGATCGCCACGATGCTCACGCTGCTCAGCGGCTCGCCGCCCGACACCGGCATCAACACCTGGATCCTGCTGAAAACCGGTCAGTCGCACTGACCGCATGGGGATGAAGGACCACGCCGACGAGCTCGCCCGGCGCCGGGCGAAGGCGCGGCAGATGGGCGGCGACGACGCCGTGGCCAGGCAGCATGCCGCCGGCAAGCTGACCGCTCGCGAGCGCATCGACCGCCTGTTCGACAAGGACACCTTCACCGAGATCGGCATCCACGCCACGCACGCCGGCATCGCGCCCGACCTGGCGGGGCGCGACACGCCGGCCGACGGCGTCATCACGGGCTTCGGCAAGGTGGACGGGCGGCTGGCCTCGGTGATCGCCTACGACTTCACCGTGATGGCGGGCTCGATGGGCCGCAACGCGGAGACCAAGTGCAATCGCGCGCGCGAGATCGCGTACACCAAGCGCGTCCCGATGATCTGGCTGATCGACTCCGCCGGCGCGCGCATCCAGGAGGCGATCGGCTCGCGCTGGTTCGCCGGCTCGGGCGTGCTGTTCCGCGAGGAGTCGGTCTTCTCCGGCGTGGTCCCGCAGGTGGCCGCGATGATGGGCCCCGGCGCCGCCGGCACCGCCTACATCCCGGCGCTGGCGGACTTCGTCCCGATGGTGAAGGGCACGAGCAACATGGCCCTCGGCGGCCCGCCCCTGGTGAAAGCCGTGGTGGGCGAGGACATCACCGCCGAGGAGCTCGGCGGCTCCAAGATCCACACGGAGATCTCGGGCGTGGCC
>Ga0066710_100000843_pt1 | contig 20671 bp, 20 predicted proteins | sample GraSoiAngelo_159_FD_79666 | JGI IMG/M metagenome (GOLD analysis project Ga0066710, IMG submission 79666) | Grasslands soil microbial communities from the Angelo Coastal Reserve, California, USA - 14_1009_16_40cm | ecosystem: Environmental > Terrestrial > Soil > Grasslands | place: USA...
CCCCTGCAGCGGCCCGTACCTGCCGTGGTAGGTGATCTGGCCGAGGTCGGGGCTGAAGAACAGCGCCAGGAACGTGCCGGTGAGCACCAGCACGATGAACGAGTACAACGCGACCTCCCCGAGCATGAAGCTCCAGTGGTCGGGAAACACGTAGTCGAGCACGAAGCGCAGCCCGCGCGCCGCGCCCAGCCGCTCATCGACGAAGCGCAGCGGGTCCGCCAGCGGGTCGCGGCGGCGGCTCATGGCGAAACCAGCCTCATCGCGAAACCAGCCTCATCGCGAAACCAGCCTCATCGCGAGGCCCGCCTCATCGCGAACCTCATCGCGAGGCCCGCCTCATCGCCGATCGCCCCACCACGCCGGCCCCACCGCGTCGGACAGCGAGCCGGCGGCGCGCAGCACGCCGGCCGCGTCGATCGCCAGCGGCAGTTGCGGAAGCGGGCGCCCGGCAGGCCCGAACTCGACCCTGCCGGCCTCCAGCACGTCGAAGGTGGAGAAGTGGCACGGGCACACCAGCGCCGGCCCGCGCGACTCGGTCGAGGGGTTCAGCGGCGAGCGGTATAGCGAGATCGCGCACGCGGCGTGGGTGCAGATCTTCGAGTAGGCGAGGATCCCCTCCGGCGCCCAGCCCGCGCGCGGGGCGGGCAGGCGCAGCATCGCAGGGTCGACCCGTACGACGACCACCGCTGCGCCGAGGTCGTCCTGCTGGGCGCCTTCGGGAAAGGCGGTCAGGAAGCTGCCCGTGCGGACCTCGAGGGCGGCCACGGGCGTGCCCCCCTCATCCACGAGCCGGCGTCCCGCACGCCACGGCGTACGCGAGAGCTGGTCGGTGATGCCCGGCCCCAGCGCAGCCACCGGGATCGCCGCCGCCGCTGCGATGCCCGCGCCCGCGGCGCCGGCGGCAGCACCGAGCAGGCGCCTTCGCGTGATCCCCTCCGCGCCAGCGCGCAGCTGCTCGGCCGCCGGCGCGAGCTGGTCGGGGCGAGCCAGCGCCGGGCGCTCCTCGACCTTGGTCTCCTGCGGCACCAACCGCCGCCCGGCGACGATCAGCGCTGCGGCGAGCGCGCCCAGCGCCAGACCCAGCGCGAGCCCCAGCAGCTGCGTGTCGGGCTCCAGCACGAACAGGGCCGCGAAGCACGCCGCCAGCAGCGCCGCCGCGAGCAACAGCACGACGACCGCCAGGTCGGCGCCGCGCGCGGCCCCCGCGTGCCGCTCCGAGGGGTCTACTTCGCCCGGCAACGGCCGGCCGCGGCGGCGCAGCGCGCCCGAGCGCAGCAGCACGATCGCCACCAGCCACCGCCACAGCGCGCGCGCCGCGCCCCTCATGGGCCCGCTCGCTCGCCGATCAGGCGCACGATCAACAGCAACGCGAATATCGCCAGCAGCCATGCGACCATGCCCTCCGGGATCGGGCCGATGCGGCCGATGCCCCAGCCGCCGCGGTCTTCGGGGTGATTGGTGCTCTGCACGTAGCGCGCGATCGAGTCCACGTCGGAGTCGGACAGCTCCCCGCTCGAGAACCGCGGCATCACGTAAGGGCCAATGCGGATCGCCTCCGCCAGCTGCGTAGGGGTCGCCGGGCCCAGCGACGGAGCGATCGCGCCCGTCACGATCCCGCCCTGCCCCTGGATCGTGTGGCAGCCGGCGCAGTCCAGCGCGAACAGCTGCTGCCCGCGCGCCAGCGATCCGCGGCGCGGCTGCACGACGGGGACCGGAGGCCCGCCCAGTGAGGCGACGTAGGCGACCAGCGCACGGATCTGCGCCTGAGGCAGCGCGGGCGTCGCGCGGAGCGGCTGCGCGCGCGGCGAGGGCAGCGGCATGCGGCCGGTCTGCAGGTAGAAGTCGGCGGCCAGGGCGCCAACGCCGTGGAGGTCCGGCCCGCGCCCGTAGATCCCGTTCGCGTCGAGCCCGTGGCAGGCGGCGCAGGAGGAGACGAACAGCGCATGACCCGCGGCTGCTTCGGACGAGGTCGCGCTCGCGGCGGCGCCCGCCCGGGCGGGGCTCCCGCCGCGCGGCGGGCTGCCTTCTCCCGCGCCTGCGAACTGCAGCAGCGCCAGCGTGGCGCACGCCGCAGCCGCCAGCGCAAGTAGCGGGGACCTCACGCGCCCGCCGCCTGCGTGGTGTGGCGCTCGCGCCGGCGCTGGCGCCGCTCTTCGGCGATCATCGCGCGCATCGCCACGCCGAGCGCCAGCGCGAACATCGCGCACCCTCCGCCGATCCACATGATCACGCCGGCGAGATGCTGATCGCCGAGCGCCGAGGCGCCGAGCGCGCGCGCCGGGGCCAGGTAGAACCGATAGCGCACGTCGGGGGAGAACGTGAGCAGCGCTCCGGGAACGGCCATCACGATCATCGCCGCCGAGAGCCAGCCAAAGCGCACGATCGCGCCGGGAGGCCGCGGCAGCGGATCGGAGCCGACCAGCGGCGCGAGCAGCAGCAGGCCCGCTGCCAGGTAGCCGGCGTGCTCGAGCGCGTGCACCGCCGGGTGGCGCAGGGCCACCTCGAACACGCCGCTCGCGTGCGAGCCGAGCACGATCACAGCGAACGCGCCGAAGCCAACCGCAGGTCGAGAGGCGAGGCGCGTGGCCCGGCTCGCGAGCATGCGCCCCAGCACATGACGTCCGCGCGGGGGGAGCGCGCGCAGGCCGAGCCGTATCGGCGCCGCCCACAACAGCAGCACCGGCGCCAGCAGCAGCAGCATCAGGTGCTGGAGCATGTGCACCGACAGCCAGCGTTGCGCGTCCGCGTCGACCCCTGACAGCAGGGCCACCGCGAGCGCGAGCAGGCCGCCGGCGAATGACAGCGCTCGCCAGCTCGGCCAGTCGCGTCCGCGCCCCGAGCGCGCTCGCGCCAGGCCGGCCAGGTACAGCCCGGCGGCCGTCACGAGCAGGCCGACGATCGGCGGGTCGAGCGCCCAGGATCCAAGCAGGCGACCGGCGCTGGGTGCCACCGTGCTCACCTGTCGCTCCCGGATTGCAACGTGCTGGCGCTCCGCGGCGGCTGCGCGCCGGCGCTCCTTGATTGCAGCGCGCGCCTGCGCGCGCGTCCCTCGCGCACGAGCCCGCCACATCCGAGCGCGGCGATGCCCGCGCCGATGAGGATCAGCCACAGGCCGAAGCCGGCCCCGAGCAGGGCCAGCGAGAGGCCCACGGCGAGCGTCGCGCTCGCCACGGAGCTGTCGCTGATCGCCCGCCAGCGCTGCCGTCGCCGGCGCCTGGAATCGAAGGCCCAGAGCACAAGCCCCGCCACGAGGGTCGCCGCGGCGGCTCCTCCGAGCAGACCGTACTCGATCACGCGCGGGTGAAAGGGCGCCTGGACCGCGGCCGCCACACCGAGCCATGCCCCCCAGGCGAGAAGCACGACCGCCGCGCGTCTCATGACGCGACCGCCTCGCGGGACTCGCGCAGGTCGAGCAACGGCGCGTAAGAGCGGATCGCGGGCAGCGCGGCGAAGTTGTAACGCGGCGGCGGCGAGCTGGTTGCCCACTCCAGCGTGTGCCCCTGCCAGGGGTCGTCGCCGGCGGGGCGGCGACGCCTCAGGGACACGACGACGTTGATCAGGAACACGAGCACCGACAGCGCGATCAGGAACGCACCGGCCGTCTCCAGCTCGTTGAGGCCCTGCCAGCCCATGCTCGGCGGATACGCGGCGATACGCCTGGTCATGCCTTGCGCGCCGAGGATGAACATCGGGAAGAAGGTCATGTTCGTCCCCAGCACCATCAGTCCGAGATGCAGCTTGCCCAGGCCCTCACGCAGCAGCGCGCCGGTGACCTTGCCGAACCAGTAGTACACGCCCGCGAACAGGCCGAACGCGCTGCCGGCGAAGATCGTGTAGTGAAAGTGCCCCACGATGAAGTAGGACATGTTCAGGTCGTAGTTCAGCGGCGGCGAGGCCAAGATCACGCCGGTGAGCCCGCCTACCAGGAACTGCAGGACGAACGCGATCGCGAACAGGAACGCGCAGGTGAAGCGCAGGCGACCGCGCCACACGGTCGCGAGAAAGTCGAAGTACTCGATCCCGGCGGGAACCACGAGCGCGGTCGAGGTGAGCGCGAAGTACTTGTTGGTGACCTGCCCGATCGTGAACATGTGATGCGCCCACACGGTCATCGAAAGACCGGAGAAGGCGAGCACCGCGACGATGAAGGCGCTGTAGCCGAAGAAGCGCTTGCTGGAGAAGGTGGCGAGGACCTCTCCCACCATTCCCACGAAGGGAAAGAACATCACGTACACGACCGGGTGCCCGTAGAACCAGAACAACTGCTGGTAGTCGACGGCCCCGAGGTCGCCCACGAGCACGCCGCCAAAGTGGCGCTGCGCCCACAGCAGCGCGAGCGCGACGATCAGCGCCGGGAACGCGAACAGCGTCAGCAGACAGGTCGCCACCATCGTCCAGGTGAACACCGGCATGCGCATCAGCGTCATTCCCGGCGCGCGCCGGCGCAGCGCCGTCAAGAGCACGCACCCCGCCCACAGCAGCTGCCCGACGGTGACGAGGAGCACGCCGAAGATCCACAGTTCCATCCCGCTGCCAGGCGAGTGGCTGGCGTCCGAGAGCGGGTCGAACCCCCACCACGACGCGGCGGCAGCGCCGCCGCTCGTGAGGAAACCCGACCACATCGTGATGCCTCCGCACGCGAACAGCACGAGTCCGGCGAGCGCCACTCGCGGCGCGACGAGCTCCGCCGCGCCGACCTGCAACGGCACGAGATACAGGCCGACGGCGAGCGAGATGGGGACGACGAACAGGTAGATCATCGTCGAACCGTGCATCGTGAACAGCTGGTCGTAGACACCCTGGGAGACGACGCCCCCGTCAGCCGCCAGCTGGGTGCGCATGATCAGCGCGAGAACGCCGCCGGCGATGAAGAATCCGAGCGACAGCACGCCGGCGCTGGCCGCTATGCGCTTGTGGTCGGTCGAGGCCAGCGTCGCACGCTGGACGCCCGCACCGGGAACCGCGATCGTGCTCACGCGCTGCTCCCCCCGCTGGCCAGCCAGCGCTCGAACTGCACCGCCGGCACGGCCTGCAAGGCAAAGTGCATCTCGGTGTGCTGCTCGCCGCAGAAGACCGAGCACGTCCCCATGTAGGTGCCTGGCGCGTGAAAGATGAGGTCGAAGCGACTCACGTGGCCAGGCAGCAGCTGGCGCATGAAGGACAGCTGCGGCACCCAGAAGCCGTGGATGACGTCGCGCGAGACGCCGGCGAATTCGATCTCGACGCCCGTGGGAACCAGTGCAGGTCGGGGATGCCAGGTCGACACCGCCGCGACGGCGACGCCGCCGGGGTATTCGAAGCGCCAGCTCCACTGTGCGGCGATGACCCTCACCCGCAGCGCGGGGTGAGCGACGGTGCGGTCGAGCGGCGTCTCCGTGCGGAAGGTGATCACGACCAGGAACGCCGCCACGCACGCCAGCACCGCCGCGTTGGCCAGCTCGAGCCGGAGTGCGTTGCTGCGCCGCCCAGGACGGTCGCGGCCCGCCCCGCGCACGAGCAGGATCAGCACGGCACCCACCACGAGCGTGAATACGACGATCGCGATCGGCAGGTAGACGGCTTTGACGTGCTCGAAGGCGTGATGGGTGTCCGGCATCAGCGCTGGAACCGCTCCACGTCGGACTCGCGCAGCTCCATGCCGTGGCCAGGCCTGCCCGCGTCGGGCCGCAGAGCGCCTTCCTGCAGCTCGGGCAGACCGTCGAAGAACAGCGCCTCGATGCGCGCGTGGTCGTGGAAGTACTCCACGTGCACCAGCGGGCCCAGCGCGGTCCCCACGTGCGCGTGAATCGCCGGGCTGGTGTGCGCCGACAGCGGCACGCCGGCGGAGGCGCACAGAGCCGCCACCGCCACCAGCTGGGTGATTCCCCCGCAGCGGGTGACGTCTGCCTGCAGGACGTCGACCGCGCCCGCCTGCAGCATGCGCCTGAAGTAGAAGAGGTCGTAGCCGTACTCCCCGGCGGCGATCTCCATGCCGGCCGGCGCCCTGTCGCGCAGCAACCGCAGGCCCTCCAGGTCATCGGAGGAGACCGGCTCCTCGAACCAGCTGACGGCGCTCTCGCCGGCGAACACCTCGGCCAGCCGAAGCGCCTGCTTGCGCGTGTATGCCCCGTTGGCGTCGACGAACAGCTCGGCCGCCGCACCGATCGCCGCGCGCGCGACTCGCACCCGCTCGGGATCCCGCGCGGGCTCGCTGCCGACCTTCATCTTCACGCGCCCGATACCACGCTCGACCCACTCCGCCAGCTGGCGCTCCAGGCGCGCATCGCTGTAGGAGGTGAAGCCGCCGCTCCCGTACACCGGCACGAGCTCGCGCACGCGACCCAGCAGGTCCGCGAGCGACACGCCCAGCAGGCGGCCCTTGAGGTCCCAGAGCGCGACGTCCACGGCGGAGATCGCGCTGGCCGCGACCCCCGGGTAGCCGATATTGCGCACGCTCGCGCGCATGCGCTGCCACGCCGCAGGCGGGGACAGCGCATCGCAGCCGACCAGGGCCCCGGCCAGCAGCTCCTCGATCAGCCCCGCGGCGGCACCCGCCGCGTAGCTGTATCCGAGCCCGGTGCAGCCGCCCGCGCTCGCCCGCGCCAGCACGATCGTGGTCGAGTCCCAGCGCAGGGTGCCGTCGGCCTCCGGCGCATCGGTGGGAACCACGAAGGCGCGCGCCGAGAGCTCCTCAATGCGGGGCTCGTGCGCCTGCGCTCCTCCCACCCCTGTGCGGCTTGCGCCTGTCACCGCGCCCCCACGCCGACCTGCTCGCCGGCCGGCTCAGCGGTGCGGTACGAATCGCGTCCGCTGCTCGCCGCTCACGCGCACGTGCTCGGGCCGGTGCCCGTCCGCGCCGCGCCGCTCTCCGGTGCCCTCCACCTTGTCCCCGGCAGGGTGCAGCTTGCCACGGCGCAGCGCCGAGGCGATGCCCAGCACCAGCGCGGCGATGACGGCCACAACGATCGCGAAGATCACGAGGATGAAGATCCCTCCAAATTCCATCGCCGGGGGCTTACCCGCTGGCTTCAGCGGTCAATCCCGCTCGGCTGGTGCTCGCCGGCGGGACCGTCGCGCAGCGCGACGGCCGCCGCGATATGGGACAGGTGGCTCAGCGCCTGCGGGTAGTTCCCGAGCAGCTCGCCCGCGTCAGGGTCGATCTGCTCGGAGAACAGCCCGACGGGATTCGCCGCGGTCATGGCCGCGTCGAAGGCCTCGCGCGCCTCCTCGGCGCGTCCCTGGCGCGCGTAGCAGGCCGCCAGCCAGAATGAGCATGGCACGAACGCGCCCTCCTTCCCCGGCAGCCCGTCCCGGCGCCGGTAGCGGCGCAGGAAAGCACCTTCGGAGAGCTCCTCGCGCACGGCGTCGGCGGTGCGAAACATCCGGTCGTCGTCGTATGCGATGAAGCCCATCAGCGGCAGCAGCAGCAGCGCGCCATCGAGCGCGCGCTCGTCGAAGCACTGCACGAACACGCCGCGATCGCGGTCATAGCCGCGCGATTCGATCGCCGCCCGGATCTCTTCGCGCGCTTTGCGCCAGCGACGCACAGGCGCCTTGCGGGCACAGTCCTCGGCGAGGCTCAAGCCGCGATCGACGGCGACGCAGCAGGCTGCCTTGGAGTGCACGAAGTGTCGAGGCTTTCCCTGCCACTCCCAGATGCCGCGATCGGGCTCCTGCCAGCGCTCGATCGCGGCCTCGACCAACTCGACGAAGAAGCGCCACTCGTCGTCGTCGGGCGAGTGACCGCGCAGGTGCCAGCGCCATCCGAGGTTGAGGATCTCCCCGAAGGCGTCGAGCTGCAGCTGGCGCGCGGCGTCGTTGCCCACGCGCACCGGACGCGAGCCGCGGTATCCGGCGAGCTCGAGCTCCTGCGCGGACACGCGCCGCTCGCCGCCGATGCCGAACAGGACCTGCAGGTCGTCGGCGTGGCCGGCCGAGCTGCGCACGATGAAATGGCGGAACTCCGACGCCTCGCGTTCGCAGCCCATCTCGGCGAGCGCGTAGGCGGCGATCGTCGAGTCGCGGATCCAGCTGAAGCGGTAGTCCCAGTTGCGCACGCCGCCGAGCGTCTCGGGCAGTGACGTGCTTGGGGCGGCCACGATCGCCCCCGTCGGCGCATAGGTGAGCGCCTTCAGCGTCAGCGCCGAGCGCACCGCGCCGCCCAGCTCGGACCCCTCGGCGGGCAGTTTCTTGCGCCACCGCCGCCACCACGACAGCGTCTCCTGCAGGCGGGCGTCCACCTCGGCGGCGTCGGGCGCCGCCAGCCGCACCCCTTGCAGCAGATGCGGGCGCACGAACCGCAGCAGCAGCCGCGAGCGCTCCCCGGGCGTGAGCTTGACGCGTGCGAGCAGCGAGTCGCCGTCGATCGCCAGCTCCGACTCGCTCCACACCAGCAGCCCGTCGTCGCCGCCAATCGCGGTGAACGACTCGGTTCCCGCTCGCCGCAACCAGGGCCGCACGGCGCCGTAGTCGAAGCGCGGCGCGATCTCGAGGCTCACGTCGGCGATGCCGCGTGAGCACTCGACGATCCGCACCAGCTCGCGGCCGGAAACGCGCGCTCGACGCGCGCGCATCGCGAAAAAGTCCCACACGCAGATCTCTGCCTGATCGCTCGCGAGCGTGGTCAGCAGCACGAGCGTGTCGTTCACGTAGCAGCTTCGGCGCGATTGCAGCTTTGAGCGCAGCGACACCGAGCAGAAGCCCCCTCGCTGCCAGTCCAGCAGCCGACCGAAGCAGCTGCCGCTGTCCAGCCGCGGCAGGCAGCACCAGTCGATCGACGCCTCGCGCGAGACCAGCGCCGAGCCGTGGCAGTCGCCGATCAGCGCGTAGTCGCCGATCGCCGGCACCTGATCGCGATCGCTCATACGGCTCGGCGGCGGGCGCGCCAGGCGAGCGCGGAGCCGGCTCCCAGGCCCAGCGCAAGCACGCGGCGATGGCGCGTGAGCCCCCACTGGAGGCTGCGCGCGTGCGCGCTCGCGTCGAAGTCACCGTGCGCACCATGATCTCCCGGCACGGGATCCAGCAGGTTGTCGGCCCGTCCGGGCGGCACCATTTCGTCGGTTTGCTGCGCGTCAAAGCCGGTACGCGCGAGATAGCGGTCGCCCACGCCCGGAACCAGCGCATTGCCGATCAGCGTGAGCGCCGTCGAGGCGCCCACCCACCACTCCCGCCGTGCGGGGTGCCGCGCAGCGGCCACGATCGCGCGAGCGGCGACCTCGGGCTGATAGATCGGCGGCACCGGCTGGGGATGGCGCGGCAGGCGCGTGCGGACCACGTCGAACTGGGGCGTGTTGAGCGCAGGCAGCTGCACCATCGTCACCCGCACGGCGCTGCCCTCGTGCATCAGCTCACAGCGCAGCGACTCGGTGAATCCCTGGATCGCGTGCTTGGCGGCGCAGTAGGCGCTCTGCAGCGGTATGCCCCTGTAGGCCAGCGCCGAGCCGACCTGCACGATCACGCCGCGATCGCGATCGCGCATGCGCTCGAGCGCGAAGATCGTCCCGTGCACCACGCCGAGGTAGGTGACCTCGGTGACGCGCCGGTACTCCTCCGCGGTGATCTCGCGCACAGGCGCGAACACCGACACCATCGCGTTGTTGACCCACACGTCGATCGGCCCGAGCTCGCGCTCGATCGCGGCGGCTCCGGAGCGCACGCTGTCGGGATCGGACACGTCGGCCTGGAGGCACAGCGTGCGAGCGCCGTCGCGCTCGAGCTCGGCGGCCGTGGCCGCCAGGCCGTCTGCGCCCCGCGCCATGATCGCCACCGCCGCCCCCTGGCGCGCGAACGCCCTGGCCGAGGCGCGGCCGACACCCGAGGTCGCGCCAGTGATCGCGACCACCCCTGGCGCGTGGTGCGCGCTCGTCATCCGCGCGTCAATCTGAGCGGGTCAAATCCATGTGCAGCCGCACGGCCGTGCCGGCGGAGCCCGAACGGATCTGCACGAGATCGCATAGCTGGTTTACCAGCCACAGGCCCCGGCCGGTGAGCTGCTCGGGGCGTGGCCTGATGCGACCGGCCAGCGGCGCGTCGATCTGGCCGGAATCGAGCACCTCGCACAGGAGCGTCCCGTCCTCCCGCCACATCCGCAGCCGGCCGCTGCCGCCGCCGTAGCGCACGCTGTTGCTCGCCAGCTCGCTTATCGCGAGCACGAGCTGCTGGCGGCGTTCCTCGGCCAGAAGCGCAGCGGCCGCCTGTGCGGCGACGGCACGTCGGGCCGCTCCCAGCTGCTCGCGCGAGAAGCCGATTTCTTCGGCGAACGGCGGAGGCTCGGGCAGGGTACCCTCAAATGCCCCCACCGGCCAGTCCGCGGGGCGGTATGAGCCGTTCCTCGCGCTCGCCCCGCCCGTGCTCACGAACGGGTGGTTGCGCTGGGCTGCCTCGATGACGTGGTCGTCCAGGCCATCGAGGTCATACGGACACACCAAGCGCCACGGCTGGCCGCCCGCAAAGGCCAGGTTCAGCAGCGACTCGTGGCGCTCGCACTCGGTCAGCTCCGCGTCGCTGCGGCCGGGCCAGATCGGTTCCCCGATGCCCAGAACAGGATCACCCAGGGGGTCCCGCTCCTCCAAGAACTGCTGCCAGGCAGGAATGATGCAGGCCGGGTTGCGCCCCAGCGCATACATGTCCACGAAGTCCACCCAGCCGGCGCGCGCGCCCAGCGCCTCCCGCAGCAGGGAGATCCTGACCGGCGCTACCGCGGCCAGCACCGGTTGCTCGAGCGCGAGCGCCTCGTCGATCAGCGGCAGCGTGCCTTCCAGGAACTCGTCCTCGCCGGCGTAGAACAGGGACTGATGCTCGAAGCCCTGCGGACCGGCGCCCGTGGGGGCGCGCCCGTCACGCGCCTCAATCGCGATTCCAAGCTCGGTGGCGACCGTTGGCGCCATCTCGCACAATCCGCTCGTTCGACACATCGTCAAGGGCCCACCGCAGGCGGGAAGCACAGCCGTGCTGAGGAGGGACGATCCATGCTTGCCTTTAAAAATCGGGGCGCGCGGGGCGCGCTACCAGCGCCCTACCAGCGACGCCTACCTTTCTGTACCCCGCTGGCGAGGAAGTCAATCAGGCGCCCCACCCGGGCAGCGGTTGCCCGTCTGCGGCGCCGACCTGCGTTCGTCGCCCGTTTCCGTTGCCACGGCTGGGGTAAACGCGAAACGAGGGAAACGACACGCCAGGAGGTGTCCACATGGCCGGGAACTTGGGCGGAAAAAAGATCGCCTTCGTCGTTGCCAATGAGGGCGTGGAGGAGGTGGAGCTGACCGAGCCGTGGGCAGCCGTCGAGCAGGCCGGAGGCCGGCCCGAGCTGATCGCCCCCGAAGGCGGGGAGGTCCAAGCCTTCAACCACCTCGACAAGGGGGACACGTTCGCGGTCGACAAGCGCATCGAGCAGGCGCGGCCGGAGGAATATGACGGCTTGGTGCTGCCCGGGGGCGTCGCCAACCCCGATCAGCTGCGCACCGTCCCGCGGGCGGTGGAGTTCCTCCGGGAGTTCTTCTCCGAAGGCAAGCCGGTCGGGGTGATCTGCCATGGCCCCTGGACGCTCGTCGAGGCAGATCTGGTGCGCGATCGGACGCTGACCTCGTGGCCGTCGCTGCGGTCCGATATTCGCAACGCGGGCGGCAACTGGGTCGACGAGGAGGTCGTCGTTGACCATGGCCTCGTGTCGAGCCGCAAGCCCGACGATCTGCCCGCATTCTGCGCCAAGATCCTCGAGGAGTTCGCCGAGGCTCGCCACGAGGTCGCACCCGCCGGCGCCACGGCCGGCACGCGCGGGTGAGCGATGCACGGCCGGCACGGCACGCGCGGGTAGCGATGCACGGCGGCGGGCGGCACGCGCGGATGAGCGATGCACGGCAATGACGCGATGCGCGCGCATTAGGCCCAGCCGCCTTCATGGCGGCTGGGGCTGATCTACATACCGGTCCTCAGCAAGGCCAATCGGGCCCGTTTTGGCCCGTGGCTGCCACGGGTAACTGTGAGCTCGTGGCAGATTTGGACGGACAGGCGAGCGGGCTCCTTCGCCGCATAACCGGCGAGAGCGAGGCGCGCACCACGCTCGAGCGAGTCGCTCGCGAGCTGCGCCGCCGCCGTGACGACCTCCGTCAGCGCCGCCGGCGCCAGCGCGCGGGCGAGATCGCCGCGGAGAACCCCCGCCGAGGCGTGCATCGAAGGCCACCGGAAAAGGAAGCGGATTGATGAGTCAGAGCGTCAGTGATCACCTGCTCGAGCGCCTCGCTCGCGAGTGGCGCGTGAAGCGCATCTACGGCTACCCCGGCGACGGGATCAACGGGATCATCGGCGCGTTCGCGCACGATGGGCCGCGACCGGAGTTCGTGCAGGTGCGCCACGAGGAGATGGCCGCGTTCATGGCCTGCGCGCACGCCAAGTTCACGGGCGAGGTGGGCGTCTGCCTGGCGACCTCGGGGCCCGGCGCGATTCATCTGCTCAACGGCCTGTATGACGCCAAGCTCGACCACCAGCCGGTGCTCGCGGTTGTGGGCCAGCAGGCCCGTCTCGGGCTGGGCGGCAACTACCAGCAGGAGGTCGACCTGCAGACGCTGTTCAAGGACGTCGCCCACGAGTTCGTGCAGATGGCCACCGAGGCGGGGCAGATCCGGCACCTCATCGACCGCGCCATGCGGATCGCGTTGGCCGAGCGCACGGTGACTTGCGTAATCGTCCCCAATGACCTGCAGATGGAAGACGCCGTGCCGGTCCCCCCGCATGCGCATGGCACGGTCCACTCGGGGCCGGGCTACGACCGGCCGCGAGTCGTGCCGACCGACTCCGAGGTGCAGAGGGCGGCTGGCATCCTCAACGAGGGCCAGCGCGTTGCGATGCTGGTCGGCGCGGGCGCGCTGCACGCCACGCAGGAGGTCATCGAGGCCGCCGACATGCTCGGCGCGGGCGTGGCCAAGGCGCTGCTGGGCAAGGCCGCGGTCCCGGACGAGCTTCCGTTCGTCACCGGCTCGATCGGCCTGCTGGGGACGAAGCCCAGCTGGGAGCTGATGCAGCGCTGCGACACGCTGCTGATGGTGGGCTCGAGCTTCCCCTACTCGGAGTTCCTCCCGGAGGAGGGCCACGCCCGCGGCGTGCAGATCGATCTCGACGGGCGCATGGTCGGCATCCGCTATCCGATGGAGGTCAACCTCGTCGGCGACAGCGCCGAGACGCTGCGGGCGCTGCTGCCGCGCCTGGAGCGCAAGCAGGATCGCTCCTGGCAGGATCGCATCGCCGGCGAAGTCCGCGACTGGTGGCAGGTGCTGGAGGCTCGCGCGATGGCCAAGGCCGAGCCGGTGAACCCGCAGCTGGTGTTCCACGAGCTCTCCAAGCGACTGCCCGACGGGGCCATCGTCACCTCTGATTCCGGCTCGGCGGCCAACTGGTTCGCGCGGGACCTGCGCCTGCGCCACGGCATGATGGCATCGCTGTCGGGCACCCTCGCGACGATGGGCGCCGGGGTCCCCTACGCGATCGCCGCCAAGTTCGCCCATCCGCAACGCCCCGTGATCGCGCTGGTCGGAGATGGCGCGATGCAGATGAACGGCCTGGCCGAGCTGATAACGATCGCCAAGTACCGCGAGCGCTGGAGCGACCAGCGGCTGGTGGTGCTCGTGCTGAACAACCGCGACCTCAACCAGGTCACCTGGGAGCAGCGGGCCATGTCAGGGGATCCCAAGTTCACCGGCTCGCAGGACCTTCCCGACGTGCCCTACGCACGCTGGGCAGAGATGCTCGGACTCGCTGGCATCCGCAGCGAAGACCCGTCGGAGATCGGCGAGTGCTGGGAGCGCGCGCTCGCCAGCGAGCGGCCGGTGGTGTTCGAGGTGGTGACCGACCCCGAGGTACCGCCGCTGCCCCCGCACATCACGCTCGATGAGGCGCGCGCGTTCGCCTCGGCCGTGCTGCACGGAGATCCGGGGCGCAAGAGGATGATCAGCCAGTCCATCCGGCAGAAGCTGCCCGAGGTCCTGCACGGACGATGATCGGAGCCTCGCTGGGACGGCGGGGAGCGCGGCGACGGGGCTGGCTGGCGCGGCGACGGGGCTGGCGGGATCAGCTGGCGACCGGCGTGCGCGACCTGCGGCGGGCGCGGCTTCAGCGGGTCCTCGCCGGCGCCACCGCCTTCAGCGCGATGCCGCTGGGCCTGGAGATCTACTTCGAGCATTTCCGGGGCTCGTTCGGCGACAAGTGGATGTGGACGCCGGTGGTGCTCTCGCCGTTGCTCACGGCCGCCGGCGTGGCCGCGGTGCGCTCGCCACGGGCCGCGACGACGGTGCTCCCCGCGGTCTCGGCGCTGTACTGCCTGGACGGGCTCATCGGCCTCTACACCCACGTTCAAGGCGTGCGCAAGCGCCCGGGCGGATTTGGCGAGCCGCTTTACAACATCGTGATGGGGCCGCCGCTGCTGGCTCCGGGCTCGCTCGCGATGGTTGGCGGCATGGGCCTTGCATCGGCCCTGGCCGCGCGCGAGCGCTGAGATGCCGCCGGTCAGGAGCAGCGCCGAGCACCTGCCTCAGCGGCGCGCGGACAGTGGTTTGCCGGGGCCGCCTCCGGAGCTGCCGCGGCAGCGCCGCGGCGTGACGCCGCAGATGCGCGGCCGCTACCCCGACTACGACGTCCTGTCCGAGGCCCAGCATTGGGACTCGGTCACGCGCGAGCTGGTCCTGGACCGGGTGAGGAAGGTCCCGCCGATCCGCTTCTTCGACGACGCCGAGGCCGCCGCGCTGCGCGCCTTCTGCGACGTGGTGACGGCCCAGGACTCCGAGCCGCGGATTCCGGTGCTCGAGATGGTCGACGCCAAGTTCCATGCCGGCAACCTCGACGGCTTCCGCTACGAGGACCTGCCCGAGGATCCGCAGACGTGGCGCGCCGTGGCGGCGAGCTTGGACCGGACCGCCGAGCGTGCCGGCCACTCGAGCTTCGCCGAGGCGCCCGTGGAGGAGCGCCGCGCGATCGTCGCGCGCTTCGCGCGCGGCGAGCTCGACTGGGAGATCCCGGTGCAGCGCGCCTGGACGGTCGTCATGCGCGCGGTGCTGTCCGCGTTCTACTCGCATCCCTGGGCCTGGAACGAGATCGGCTTCGGCGGCCCGGCCTATCCGCGCGGCTATGCGCGACTCGGGGCCGGTCAGCGCGAGCAGTGGGAGGCACCGCCGGAGTTCAGCCGCGACCCGGTCGGCGACGTGCGCGAGCGGGGGCTCGAGTGAGCCGGCGCACGCGCGTTGCGCTCAAGGGGACCGTGCGTCCGCCGGAGAACGAGTCCGCGTTCCTGCTCGATCCCCATCGCCGCGGCCTGCCCGGTCGCGAGCGCATGCGGCGCTACGGCGACTCCGAGCCGGTGGACATGGTGATCGTCGGCGCCGGCGCCGGCGGCGCGACGCTCGCGCAGAGGCTGGCGCGTCGAGGGTGGCGCATCGTCGTGCTCGAGGCGGGCCCGTTCTGGGACCCCGACAGCGACTGGGTCTCCGACGAGGCGGGGGCGCACGACCTGTACTGGACCGAGCCGCGCGTGATCGGCGGCGAGGACCCCGTGGAGCTGGGCAAGAACAACTGCGGGCGCGGCGTGGGTGGATCGATGGTGCACTACGCCGGCTACACGCCGCGTTTCCACCCGTCGGACTTCGAGGTTCTCAGCCGCGACGGGGTCGGCGCGGACTGGCCGATCGCCTACGCGCAGCTGCGGCCCCACTACGAGCGCCTGGAGCGCGAGCTGCCGGTGGCCGGCGAGTGGTGGCCCTGGGGTGACCCGCACGGCTACCCCCATGCTCCCCACCCGGTCGGAGGCGGAGCGCTCAGCGCCATGGAGGGCGCCCGGCGCTGCGGGATCCGCATGCGCGTTGGCCCGGTGGGGATAACCAACGGCTCCTTCGGCAACCGTCCGCACTGCATCTATCGCGGGCTGTGCCTGCAGGGCTGCAAGGTCGGAGCGAAGGCCTCACCCCTCGTGACACACATCCCCGACGCGCTCGAGCACGGCGTGGAGATCCGCTCGGGCTGCATGGTTACCCGGATCGAGATCGATGCGGGCGGGCGCTGCACCGGCGTCAGCTATCGCCACGAGGAGCGCGAGCGCTTCCAGCGCGCCGACACGGTCGCGGTCGCCGGCTACTCGATCGAGACCCCTCGCCTGCTGCTGCACTCGACCAGCGCGCGCTTTCCCGCGGGATTGGGCAACGACAACGACCTGGTCGGTCGGGGCATCATGGTCCAGGGAGCGCCGCAGGTGGCTGGTCGCTTCGAGCAGGAGATGCGCATGTACAAGGCGCCACCGCCGGAGATCAGCAGCGAGCAGTTCTACGAGACCGATCCCGAGCGAGATTTCGCCAGGGGCTTCTCGATCCAGACCGTGGGGCCGCTGCCGATCGGATGGGCCGAGCACGTCCTGGCGGACGGGCACTGGGGACAGGCGCTGCGCGAGTACGTGCGCGACTACAACCACTGGTACACGCTGGGCGTCCTGTGCGAGCTGCTGCCGCGTCCCGAGAACCGCGTGACGCTCGCCGAAGAGCGCGATCGCCACGGGATGCCGGTGGCGCGGCTGGACTACACGCAGTGCGATAACGATCGCGCCAACATCGCCTATGCAAAGCGCAAGCTGAGTGAGATCATCAGCGCGGCCGGTGCCCAGGACGTGCTCGCGATCGACCGCTACGCGCACCTCGTCGGCGGCTGCGCGATGTCCGACTCGCCCGACAGCGGCGTGGTCGACTCCGATCATCGCGCCTGGGGTGTGCCCAACCTGTTCGTTGCCGACGGCAGCGTGATGCCCACGCAGGGTTCCGCCAACCCGGCGCTCACGATCATGGCGCTGTCCTCGCGCCTGGCCGAACGCCTGGGCGCCAAGCGCGTGCATACCAGCAGGCGTCCTGCGCGCCCGCTCGCGAGCTCCGCGCCGGCGCCCGCTTAGGACACCGGCGCGAGTCGCTCGCTCGGCCACGGCGCACGCCCGGCCTTCGCGCACGGCCGCCCGTCGACGATCACGACATCGGCGGTGAAGTCGGTCTGCCCGCGCAGCAGCGCCGAGCCCACCCCATAGGCGTCGACGGGCACGCCCTCGGCCTCGAAGCGGGCGATGCGCTCGTGATCGAAGCCGCCCGAGACCACGATCTTCACGTCCGCGAAGCCCGCTTCGTCAAGCCGCGCGCGAACGCGGCGAACGAGGCTCGGGTTCACCCCTGCCAGCTCATCGGGCGGCGCCTGCACGTCGGCGAGGGAGCGGTCTACGAGCGTCTCGCTGGTGTCCAGGCGGACGCCCCACAGACGGGGCCCGAGCGCGCGCGCCACCGCGATCGCCGTGTTTGCCGAATAGTTCTCGAAGTCCACCAGCACCGTCACGTTCATCGAGCCGTGGTAGCGCTCTGCAAACGCGGTGGCCGCAGCCACCGTGTCGCCGCCGTAGGCTGCGATCAGCGAGTGCGGTACCGTGCCGACCCCGCGCCCTCCCCACCAGGATGCCTGGGCGTCGGTCGACACTCCGATCGCGCCGGCCACATGGGCCGCCCAGCCGTCGCCCGTCTGCACGAGCCAGTGGTCGTGACGGGCGGGGAAGAAGAAGATCGGCTTTCCGGCGGCGGCCGCGACAGTGCGACGGACATTGGTCATCACCCGCGTGCGCCTGGCCAGGCATCCGAGGTACACGGTCTCGAGGTGTGCGAACAGCGTGTAATCGCCCTCGATCGTGAGCACGACCTCGCGCGCGGCGATCTCGTCGCCCTCATACAGCGCACGCACGTTCAGCTCGCTCCAGCCGTGCTGCCAGGATCCGTCGGCGCGCCTGCGCCCGGAGCACTGCCTGAGAATCGCGATCGCCTCGTCGATCCCCCCGAGCACCGCGCCATCACGCTTCTGGAACACCTGCATCCTCACCCTGGGATGGCGCTCCTGTGCTTCCAGCAGCGCCCTGGCGTGGTTGAAGTAGGCATCCGAGTAGTAGCCCGCGCGGATGCGCTCCACGGGCAGCCGGAACACCGACGCGGCCAGTCGCTCGCGGCCGCTCATCTGCCAGGCATCAACGCGCCGTGGCGGGAAGGCAGGCGCCGTTGCATCCACTGCAACAGTACGTGCGCGAGCCGCCCCTCGCACGAGCGCGCTCCTTGCGCGAGCGGCCCCTCGCACGAGCGCGCCCGCGGTGATGTTTAGAACTTCGACTAAGGGGGCATAACGGGCCTGGAGTTGTCCTCCCTCGGGCGGTGGCCGCGCCCCCCGGCGGCCACCGCCCATTCGCCTTTCTGCGACGGGTCGAGATGCCGTGGACTCCACCGCAGCCAGTGCCGCCGGGACCGCAGCCGCCGCCGCCGGATCCGAAGCCACCGAGCCCGGGCCCAAATCCGAGTCCGATTCCACCGGACCCGAAACCGCCGAGCATCTGAGCCGAGCGGCCGGCGGGACTACTCGCGATCCACCAGTTGCAGCGCGAGCACCTCGGATGAGCCGACCGCGGCGACGCGGCGATCGTCGGTCAGCTTCTCGATCACCGGCCCCAGGCCATCGACGTCGGAGTCCAAGATCAGCCTGTCCGCGCGGCCGGCTCCGAGCGGCCCCACGCACAGCTCCAGGTTGCGTGCCTTGACGCTCACCGTGAGGCTGAGCCGGTCCGACCCGAGCGAGCTGGGCGCGTGCGCCGCGAGCGAGTCCGCCACGAGCTGGGCATCGGAGATGCGGTCGGTAGAGAAGTCCGCGCGCGCGGCCAGAACGCTGAGCACACGCGGCAGCACCGTGCGCGCGAGGCTGGCCGGCGCGATCGTCAGCGCGGTCGTGGAGACCAGGTCCTCGTCCGCCGGGGATGGGACGTCGCCGTCCTCCTGCAGCGGCTCAAACGCGCAGCGCGATGGCGCGAGGAAGCGCATCCGAAGTTCGGTGCCGCGGCCATCCGCGTCGGTGAACTCCACGCTGTGCACGAGCGCCTGTATCAGCGGCAAGCCGATGCCCAGCGCGGCCTCATTGGGCGCGCGGATCCTTGGCCGGATCCCGACGCCGTAATCGCGCACCACCACCTCGATCGCGTCTGCGGACGCGCTGATGTCCACCTCCAAAGGGCCTTCCTGGCCCTCGTAGGCGTGCAGCACGACGTTGTTACAGGCCTCGGTGACGGCGGTGCGAATGTCGTACAGGTCGCTGCTGTCGAGCTCGATCGTCTCGGCCACCCCGGTCAGCACCTCCCGCACGAGCAACACGTTCTCGGAGCGGTTGGAGATCTTCAGACGAACGTTGGGAGGCTCAGCCATGAGATGCGCCATCGATTATCGACGACCGGACTGGCGGGTGTCGACTGACTCGCATTCGTCTCCTTGACGGTTCTGTCGCCTAACTGCATCGGCGGACCGGCGTATTTACGGCAGCGCTAAAGCGCCTCCTTCCGCTGCCCCAACGGCGTTCTTGCCTCCTGCGTGAGCGCCCGCAGCTGATCGAGCGAGCGTCGCAGCAGGCGGGAGACCTGCATCTGAGAGATGCCGACCCGCGCCGCGATCTCGGTCTGGGTGAGGTCCTCCACGAAGCGCATCCGCAGAATCAGGCGCTCGCGCGGAGGAATGTGCTCCAGCACCGCCGTGATCGTGGCGTCCAGCTCGACCAGCTCGAAGCGCTCATCGTCGCGGCCCATCGCGTCACCGTAGGCCATCACGTCGTCATCGGCGCCGGGGCGCGGAGCGTCCAGCGACAGCGCTTCGTAGGCCTGGATCGCCTGCAGCGCGTCGATGATGTCCTCGATGTCGAGCTCCAGATACTCGGCCAGCTGGTTCACCGTCGGGGCGCGCCCGCGCTCGTTCGCGATGCGCTCTTGCGCGTCGCGCACCCGTAGGGCCCGCTCCTGCGCGCCTCGCGGAACGTGAACGGACCAGCCCGAGTCGCGGAAGTAGCGGCGCATCTCGCCGAGGATCGTCGGCACGGCAAATGACGGGAAGGTGTGCCCGAGGTCCGGGTCGAAGCGGTCGAGCGCCTTGAGCAGCCCCAGAGAGGCAACCTGTACCAGGTCGTCAAAGGGCTCCGATGAGCGGTCATAGCGCCGTGCGAGGCTGCGTGCGAGAGGCATGAACCGCGACACGAGCGCCTCGCGGGCTTCGTGATCTTCCTCCTGGTGCCAGCGCCGGAAGAGTTGCTCCTCGTCGCTTGGCGTACCCACGGCCGCTGACCGAGGGGTGACTGGCGCGGGTGAGGCCATGTCCGTCTCCTCCATCTTTTCCGATCGACTGCTGCGATCCGCCGGAAAAAAGCCGGCTTCAGGGCAATCTACCCAGATCTGGGACCTGTAACCCAGATCCGCGTCGCTGCCTTCCCTCACGCGTTCGTCTTTTCCGTCCCCGTAGCCGACTTCCTCGCTGCCCTCAGCCGGCCCGGGGGCCATCCCGGCGCCATCGCACGCAGCGGTGGCGTCTTCTCCCCCTTTCCGACGGGACGGGCTCCTGCGAGCCACTACTCGTCGGCCTCCGATGCCGTGAGGGAATTGCCCGCTGTGCAAGGCACGCCGCTCACCTCAAACCACCATCCTTATGCGTTTCTGTCTGCGACGGTCCGCCCGGTCGTCAGACGATCTGCCGACCGGGCCTCCCGTACGTGGAGGACGCCTGTCGGCCCCTCCCCAGGACACTAATGCGGGCAAGCTCGATGCTACCGCCTTTCGGCCAGCATGCAAGCTGCTTGGGCTGAATGGGGGCGATTGCACGACAGCGCGGCAGCGCGTCTTGACAGTTGCCGCCCC
>Ga0066710_100000846_pt1 | contig 20666 bp, 16 predicted proteins | sample GraSoiAngelo_159_FD_79666 | JGI IMG/M metagenome (GOLD analysis project Ga0066710, IMG submission 79666) | Grasslands soil microbial communities from the Angelo Coastal Reserve, California, USA - 14_1009_16_40cm | ecosystem: Environmental > Terrestrial > Soil > Grasslands | place: USA...
CGTTCACCATCACGCCCGACGCCAACTACCACATCGCCGACGTGCTGGTCGATGGCACCTCGGTGGGCGCGGTCGCGAGCTACACGCTCACCAACGTGACGGCGAGCCACACCATCGTCGCCAGCTTCGCCATCGACACTCACACCATCACCGCCACGGCGGGAGCGCACGGCGCGATCTCGCCGGCGGGATCGGTGAGCGTCGCTCATGGCGCCAACCAGCCGTTCGCCATCACGCCCGACGCCAACTACCACATCGCCGACGTGCTGGTCGATGGCGCCTCGGTGGGCGCGGTCGCAAGCTACACCTTCACCAACGTCGTGACCGCTCACACCATCGAGGCCAGCTTCGCCGCCGATCCGACCTTCACCATCACGGCGTCGGCCGGTACGGGTGGCTCGATCTCTCCGTCGGGGGCCGTGTCCCTCAACTCGGGCGGGTCCCAGACGTTCACGGTCACGCCGGACGCCGGGCATCACGTTCTGGATGTGGTCGTGGACGGGAGCTCGGTGGGTGCCGTGACCAGCTACACGTTCACGAACGTCACGACCAATCACACCATCGCGGCGAGCTTCGCGGCGGACGTTGCCGCTGTGCCGCCCGCCAGGGCGGTGCTGGCCCTCAAGGGACTGGCGCCGAACCCGGCGGTGACCAACCTGAATGTGCTGTTCTCGCTCCCGAACTCCGAACCCGCGCGTCTCGAGCTCTTCGATGCCAGGGGCCGGCGCCTGTTCTCGAGCGAGGTTGGATCGCTCGGGGCCGGGCCGCACCTGGTGAGGCTGGGAGACGGCCGCGCGGTGCCGGCCGGGATGTACTGGATCCGGCTCACCCATGGCGGTCGGACGCTCGGGGCCAAGGCAGTCGTCATGAAGTAGGGGGCCCAAGGAAGGGCAAGGTCCTCCCGTCGGCGGAGGATCCGTCAGCGGGCTCCAGGTCGCGGACCTCGGGGCCCGTTGCGTTTTCCGGGAGCCGGGAAGCGTGGCGGCGGCAGGCCGCCGTTAGCCGCGCGTCTCGCGGTTGTCAGGGGGCGTCCAAACGGGTAAATTCCACCTTCCGCAGGACGGGAAGCGGCGGCAGGATCAGCCGATGGATTGCCGTCGTGAAGCTCGCGAGCGTTGAGGCCGCTCCCGCCGGTCGTCTATAGTCGGCCATTCGGCAGTCTCGCGGAGGGATGGCCGAGTGGTTGAAGGCGCCGGTCTTGAAAACCGGAGAGCGAAAGCTCCGTGGGTTCGAATCCTACTCCCTCCGCCAGACGTCGCATGATGGAGAGGTGGCCGAGTGGCTGAAGGCAGCCGCCTGCTAAGCGGTTGACCGGGTAAAACCGGTCCGGAGGTTCGAATCCTCTCCTCTCCGCCAGCCGGGGCCCATGGGGTTCCGAGGCGCGCCCTTAGCTCAATTGGATAGAGCATCCGACTTCGGATCCGTTCCGGTTGAGCGGGGCGCGTCGGGGCCGGTACCGGACGCGTTGGGGTGCGATCGCCGGCGTGGATCCAGGCGCTGAACGGCCCGCCGCCGCGACCCTTTCAACTCCGCAGGCGGTCTTGCTATCCTGCGCCTGCCGCGCACGAGGCGGCCTCGACCCCTCTACTCGTACCCAACGAGGTGATTCCATGAAGCACTACGCCATTGCAGCGGCTGGATTGACGATCGCGTCATTCGCCCTGCCCGCCAGGGCGGATCTCGAACTGCCGCGCATCAGCCCCGACGCCACGGTCACGCAGACGGTCGGGCTCACGAAGCTCACGCTCACGTACAGCCGGCCCGGCGTCAAGGGACGCAAGATCTGGGGCGAACTGGTGCCCTATGGCAAGGAATGGCGAACGGGCGCCAACAACGCCACGGCCTTCACCACCAGCGACGAGATCATGTTTGGCGGGCAGAAGCTGCCGGCCGGTACCTACGGCCTCGCCACCATCCCAGGCGAGCGGGAATGGACCGTGATCATCAACTCCCAGAGCGACGTGTGGGGCACCGTCTACGACTCGACCAAGGACGTCCTGCGCGTCACTGCCAAGCCCGAGGAAGCACCCCATCAGGAATGGCTCTGGCTCGGCTTCGAGGACTTCTCTCCCGCTTCGAGCACCTCGATCTCGAATAAGGCAAATCTCGTGATCCGCTGGGAGAAGCTGCGCGTCGCCGTGCCGATTCAGGTCGAGGTCACGAACAAGGTGCTCGCCAATTGTCGGGCCGCGGTCGCCGAGGCCAAGCCGGACGACTGGCGCACCCCGTTCAATGCGGCGCGCTACACCTTTCAGAACGACGTGGGGCTCGACGAAGGCAAGGGATGGCTCGACGCGTCGCTGAACCGGCAGAAGAACTACACGAACCTGTCGCTTCTCGCGCGCTGGCAGATGAAGAGCGGCCAGAAGAAAGAGGCGATCGCGACGGCCAAGCAGGCGATCGCGGCCGGTAAGGCGAGCCAGGAGAAGGTCGACACCAGCGAGACCGAAAAGCTCGTCGAGGAGTGGACGAAGGGACCCGCAAAGAAGGGCTAGTTTCGGAGTCCTTCCTCCGGATCGATCGGGATAGGGGGTAGCGGTTGGGCCGCCATCCTGCGGTCCACCCGCTACCCCTTATCCCGATTCAGACGATCGCCGGCTCGGCAGCCTCGGTGTCCGACCTCCTTGGCCAGACCGTGCTCAGCGCCAGCGAGAGCAGCATCACCAGCGCACAACCGATCAGGTTGTACCAGAGGAAGCTGATCGAGGTGAGCTTGAAGCAAGCCACCACGGCCGCCTCAGCGACCAGCGCGCCGACGAACACCGCCGTTCCACCGACACGCTCGAGCCAGAACGCGGTGAGGAAGATCCCCAGGACAGTGCCGTAGAACAGGGAACCGAGAATGTTCACCGCCTCGACGAGCGTTCCGAGACCGCTGACGAAATCGGCGAATAGCACGGCGAAGCCGGCCCAGCCCAGAGTTACGAGCCGCGAGGCCACGAGGTCGGCCCGGTCCGTCCAGCCCCCGAACGGCATCCGCTTGAGGACGTCCACGACCGTGGTGGAGGTCAGCGCATTGATCTCAGCCGAGATCGAGTTCATCGAGGCCGCGAAGATCGCTGCGAACACGAGCCCCACCAGCCCAGCCGGGAGATGCCCGAGCACGAAGCGGAGAAACACGTAGTTCGTATCGTTGGTCGCGGCATTGGTGTCGGTGCGTTTCAGCAACTCGACCGTCTCGGTGCGAATCTCGGCCATCCTTGCTTGTGCGTCTCGCGCCGTCGCAGCCGCTCGGTTCACCACCTCGTCATCGGCGTGGAGCATCCCGATCACCGCACGCTGGCGCTCGCGATGTGCCTCGCGGTGCCTCAGTTCCAGTTCGTGGTACTCGGCGGCCCTGGGGCCGTTCGCCAGCCTCGCCGTCTCGGCGGGATTGAAGAACAGCGGTGGGGTTACGAACAGATAGAAGACGAACACCATCACGCCCAAGAACAAGATGCCGAATTGCATCGGTACCTTGGCCATGGCGTTGAACAGGAGTCCGAGACGGCTCTCCGCGACCGAGCGACCCGTCAGGTAGCGACCGACCTGCGACTGGTCGGCGCCGAAATACGAGAGCTGAAGAAAGAAGCCGCCGATCAGTCCCGACCAGAGCGTGTATCGATTGTTCGGGTCGAAGTGAAGGTCGATCGCATTCATGCGTCCGAGTGCGCCCGCCGCGCGAACCGCGTCGCCGAACCCGACGCCCGCGGGAAGCGACGACACGACGATCGTGAACGCCACGAGCATGGTGCTCATGATGATGAGGAACTGAAGCACGTGCGTGTACGAGACGGCCTTGCTGCCGCCCGTCGCGGTCGCGAGCACCACCAGCCCGCCGATCAACGCGCAAGTCCAGCGGAGGTCCCAGCCGAGGATCACCGACAGCACGAGCGACGGCGCGTAGATGGTGATGCCCGCCGCCAGACCCCGCTGGATCAGGAACAGCAGCGAAGCCAGCGAGCGCGTCTTGCCGTCGAAGCGACGCTCGAGAAACTCGTAGGCGGTGAACACCCGGAGCTGCTGATAGATCGGGACAGCCGTGACGCACAGCACGATCATCGCGAGCGGCAGGCCGAAGTAGAACTGCACGAAGCGCAGACCGTCCGCGTATCCCTGCCCAGGCGTGGACATGAACGTGACGGCGCTGGCCTGGGTGGCCATCACCGACAGCGCCACCGCCGGCCACGGCATGAGGCGTCCCGCGACCAAATAGTCCGTGAGGTTGCGCTCGCCGCGGCTGCGCCACAGTCCATAGAGAACGAAGGCGGCGAGCGTGAGGGACAGGACCCACCAGTCGATGGCGCTCATCGCCGTCGCACGGCCCGCTCGTCCTCCGCGAAGTGCGAGGCGATCACGCCAGCTTCCACGTGAGCCAGAGCAGGATGAGAATGATCGCCACCAGCTCCACCACCACGAGGGCGTACAGACGGGACCAACGACCGAGCACGGGTGGCGGTTCGTCGGATCCGTTCATGGCCGGACTTCGGGGCTCACCAGGTTCGCGAACAGACGGTAGGCACCCGGCACGCCCGCGGCCAGCTCGCGGAAGAACACGAGCCCCGTGTACACGAACTGCCCGCGACCGTAGCGTGCGGCGATCAATCCGCCCGTGAGCTGCGGTTCGCCGGGGTCGTGGCAAGACAGGATCGCGTCGTACTTCGGATCCACTCCAGCCGCGAAGTAAATGCCTCGCTCCTGCACCCAGCCGTCGAAATCGCGCCCCTCGATCCGGTTCGGCCTCGTCATCAGCGGATGCTCGGGGGTCACGATCGTGATCGGGGCGGTCTCGACCGTGACGCGATCCCGCGAGATGGTGAACGGCCAGGGTCCGAGTGCCTCCCCCAGCCCGGGTTCGGACGTGTTGTATTGGACGACGAGCCTGCCCCCCTGGGACACGTAGTCGAGCAGCCGCGGCTGGAGCGCACGCAAGCGCGGGCGGGTGTTGTAGGCGCGAATCCCCGTGACGATCGCGTCGAATCGAGAAAGATCCGCCCGCTCGACATCGGTATCTGACAGCAACGACACGCGGACACCCATGGCCCGCAGGGCCTGGGGTATGGCGTCACCGGAGCCGTCGATGTAGCCGACGTCACGTGCGGTGCACACGACCTGGTCACGAACCAGTCGCGCCTCGGCCTCGGGAAACAGCATCTGGATAGGGATATGCTCGTAGTCGATCACGACTCGCCGCGTCCCCCACGCACGACCCTCGACCACCAGCTCCGCACGCATCCTCTCGGCGAGCCGCTCGCCGCCAGGTTTCACGTTGAACGAGACGGTCGTGTCTTGCCCCGCTCGAGCCAGACGGATCGAGTGCGACGCGGGGGTCGACGACCAGCCCGCCGGCAGCACGAGCCGCAAAGATCCCGCCACCGCGCGATCGGCGCCTTCGACCGTGACCCGAACGGTCTTCGTCTCCGTGCCCGGCTTGGGGAACAGATAGACATCTTCCTCGAAGCGCATCGTCGCAGGCGGGACGATCACCAGGTCGCGGTACCGTTCTCCCTGAACGCGGTCGATCCAGCGATACGCCACCGGGACGTCGTACACCAGGCGCTCGCCGGCGATTCGTACGACGAATCGCGCAGCAAGCGCCGGCGCGTTCTCGGGTAGCCCCGCCTCGTCACCCGACTCGATCCGGAACGACCCGGCATTCGGGGGGGAGCGCAGCCAGAACGGCTGGGAGGGCTGCCGGGTCTCCGCCACCTCGACCTGGACCGTGTCGGTCACCGGCTCGTTGTAAGCGAGCGATCGGCCACTCCTCCGCGCCGCAGGGCCCGGCCGGAGTTCCACCGATTCGAGCACGATCGGGGCGTGCGACCGACTGAGCGCCGCCGTCGCGACTCGGATCGTCGAACCGGGCGACACGGTCGGTGTGGGCGCGATCGCCTCGAGCCACAGACCCGCACAGCCCCGCATGACTTCTGCAATCTCCTGCCGCTTGTGGCGCACCCACGGATCGTCCGGAAGCGCGGCACAAGCACGATGCGCACGGCCCAACGCAGGCAGCAAGAGGTGCGGCCGCTCGGGATCCCAGGCCTTGCGGGCCTCGGCGAGTGCGCGTACGACGCTCTCGCTTCCCGGAATGCGCTTCCACGTGAGATCGACTCCCTCGAACAGGTCGTTCGACGCACCGTCGCCGAGCCGTACTTCGAAGTCGTTCGTGAAGGTTCCACGGCGCTCCGGGGCGCCGAAGCCCTGGCTCTTGTGCATGCTCCGGCTCTCGCCCGCGATCTCGGTGTACGAACGGCCGAGCAGAGGGTCGTAGGCGCCAAGATCCAACGGGATGCGTCCGGGTGTCGTATCGGGCCCCGCGGTCGCAGGGCGGAAGGCATTCCACACGAGCCGCTTGGCACGCCACACCTTCACCCTGTCGAGTTGCTCCGGAAATCGGGTGGGATCGGCTGCCGCCTCGAGGGCTTCCTCGGCCAGGACCGCCGAAGCGGTGTGATGACCATGGCCACCGACCGTCGGCGTGAATCGCGTGATGATCAGGTCGGGCCGGAGATCGCGAATCGTCCATACCACATCGGCGAGGATTCGCTCCTTCTCCCACAACGCGAGCGTCTCGTCGGTCGTCTTCGAAAAGCCGAAGTCGAGCGCCGAAGTGAACCGCTGTTCGGCTCCATCGATTCGTCGCGCGGACAGCAGCTCCTGAGTTCGTATGACACCGAGCTGAACACCCGTCTCGGCGCCGATCAGGTTCTGGCCGCCATCTCCCCGCGTCATGGACAAATACACCGTGCGCACTTTGCGACCGTTCGCGAGCCACGCCAGCAGGGCCGTGTTCTCGTCGTCCGGATGCGCGGCGATCATGAGTGCGGTCCCCACAACCTCTAATCGGTCGAGCGCAAGACGGATCTGCGCCGCGTTCATCGGCGGGTGTGGACGCGGATCCGCCGAGGCATGCGCGCCGACGAGGAGACTGATGGCGCACAGCGTGGCGGCCGTGAGTAGCCGCGGCCGCGGATGTGAAGATCCGATCATGGGGCTCCGCCGAGGCGGGTTGGAAGGAACAGCCGCGGGGACGCGGACAAGGGTCCGAAGACATCGCCATGCTACCATGACGAAGATGGGGGCCACGCGCACGGCGTCCGCCCCATTCGCTTACTGTGAGCTCGGGCAGGCAAGGCCTCGGGCCTTCGCCCCGTGCACACCAACTCGACCCGCCGCCACCGGAGCTCACGCGGGTACGAAGGTCGGGCCCTGGCGAGCAACTCGGGACGTTCCGCAAGGCGTGGGACCACGCTTGCAAGGCGGCCGGTAGTCCGGATAGGTTGGTCCACGATCTCAGGCGGACGGCCGTCAGGAACATGGTAAGGGCGGGCGTTTCGGAGCGGGGTGGCGATGCAGTTGACGGGGCACCGGACGCGGGCCATCTTTGACCGCTACGACATCCTGCCCGAGGCCGACCTGACCGCGGCCGCCGCGGAGCTGGCGAGGGCCTGAGCTGCCTCAAATCTGGCCTCAGGACGAGTGCTCGGCGTCGTAAGCTGTTGCGCGCCCTTAGCTCAATTGGATAGAGCATCTGACTACGGATCAGAAGGTTGCGGGTTCAAATCCTGCAGGGCGCGCCAACTTAGCTCCGGGAATGTAACTTATCTGTCACTCCAGAGCCGGGATCGCTGAGGTAGGCACCGAGGCGCTGCACGCCCTCGGCGAGGTCGCGGGCCGACGTGATGTTGTAGCGGTCGAACATCGCCCGAGTCTTCCACCCGCACAGGTCCATCACGACCTTCTCGGGCACCCCGGCACGGACGAGATTCCGGGCCGCCGACCGCCGCATGTCATGGGGCGTGAGCCATGGGAGCCCCGCCTTCTTCACCGCGTTCCGCCATCCCGTCCGGAACGCCATCAGTCGCTCGCCGTCGAGGTGGAACACCCACGGGATCACTCGTGAGCGCCGGCGCTCGAGCGCCATCGTTCGCTCGCGCTGCTCGCGCAGGAGCGCCGCCAGTGCTGGTAGGGCTGCGAAGGGGAAGGTTCTCGGCTTGCCGCTCTTGCTCTGCTCGGCATCGAGCCTCATCGTTCCCGCCTCGAAGTCCACCCGCCGCCACTCGAGCCCGAGCACCTCACTGGTCCGCCAACCGGTGAGATACAGGCACCGGACCGGGCCCTTCGCGTGGTCGGGCAAGTGCTGGATCACACGCTCGATGTCTTCGGGGCTCGCAAAGCCGGTTCGAGTATTCTCGACTCTGACCGTCGGGAACAAAGGCACCTGGCTCACCTTCCCCGCCCGGTACGCGATGCTGAAGGCACGCCGCAGGACCGCCCGCTCGTACCTCACCGTCGCCGGGGAAGCCGCCTTCAAGCGGAGCGCGACGTACCTGCTCACCGTGCTGTAGTCAATGTTCTCGGCCTTCATCGCGCCGAAGAACTCGCGCAGGCGAGGCAGGATGCTCTTCTCCACGTTCTCGATTGAGCGCCGCCGATTCGCTCGCATGTCGTCGAGGAGCATCCGCTCCATGTCCGAAAATCCGATACGTGCCGGGACCCGCCCCTCGCCCGCTTCGCCAAGCCGCTTCTTCAACAGGTCCTCCGCGTCACCCTTGTTGACGCTGTCGGACGACTCGAAGCGCCACTCCGAGCCGACGCGGAACTTAACCCACCACCGGCTGTGCCTCCGGTAGACGCAGCCCATCCCTCGCGGGCGTCTCACGTGCCGCCGCTTCGTGCGCTTCCCGGTTTCCGGTGTGCCGCTCTCGTGCTGTTCGGTCATCGATGTCTCCTCTTGCGTGTCGCTCGCCCACGATGGAGCTTCTCGAGCAGCGCCACGACGAGCTTGCGCATCCCTTCGCAGGTCTTGGCTTCCCTTAGACTGCTTGCGCGGAGTGCGCATGGGGTAATGATATCAAGGCCGCCGCAGCCACCGTTCGAAGTCGGCCTCGCGGACGAGAACGGTCCGCCCCTTCTTCACCGCGCTCGGGAACGTCCTCTTCCAGTGCGTGTGCCACCATGGGCGCGACTTGTGCGACCGATCGACAAGCTCGTCGAGGGTGAGGAACCGGTCCCGGCTCCTCGATTTCTCCGGAGCGTGGGTGCCGGCCCCTCCGTTCTCCGAGGACTCCGGCGTTGCCGGAGGAGCCGCGAGGCGGGCGGCCAGGACGGTCTGGAGTGCCGCCATCTCGGTCAGCACCGCCGCTGCCTGCGCCGCCGTCAAGGTTCGCGCTCGGGTCGCATCGAGCGCGAGCTCGGCGAGCGTGGGCCGTAGTTCAGACACAGGGGCTCCCGCCGGTAACGATCGAGTCGAGCGTCCCGGCAACGCGGGCGACGAGATCGGCGGCTGCTGCGATGTCGTGCTGCACGTGCGCGGTGCTCGCGGTCGCCAACTCGGCCTTGGCGTCCTCGACGAAAGCTCGGCGGGCGTCGGCAGGCTCCAGGTCGCGCAAGGCGGCGGGGAACGGATGCCAGGAACAACGGATCTCGAAGATCCCCGGCACGGTGGTGGTGAAGAGCTCGGCACCGGCACGGTGTTGGTGAAGATCCCCAGCACGGTGGTGGTGTAGAGCCCCCGGCACCCCGTCGCCCGGCCCCGATTTCATGTTCATCGCGTTGTCGGCCATGGAGCGGGGTCGCGCTTCAGCATCCAGCGCCCCCGGCCCGCGCCCAGGTCGCACCACAGATACTCGCGGCCGTCGGCGAGCCGGACCGCGATGCTGTTGCGATCGACCACGCGGGCAGCCTGGATCTGGCCGGCCTGGCCCTCGGGGATCGGCAACTCGAGCACCCCGGTTCCCAGCTGAACGCGGAGCGAACCTCCCACCACCTCGATGGTCTCTTTCATGGCTTCTCCTTCCTGTCCTCGACGAGGCGCCGGGCCGCGTCTCGAATCTCGGCGCCTGTAGGCGCGCTGGCGGGCCCAACGGGCTCGGGTTCGACTCCGGAGCCGTTCGACCGAGGCGGGACGGCAGCGGTAACCGTCGTAGCCGTCGCAACCGTCGTCGGGGTCTCGGAGCCGGAGGCCGCACCAGCAGCGGCCGGCGACGCTTGCGACGGTTGACGACGGTTGTTTTGGTAACTTTCCCTATGCGCGCTCTCTCGCGTGAAGTTACCGACGGAACCGTCGTAACCGTCGTCGGGGCCACCGAGCCGGAACCCCCACCAGCCGCGGACCCTGGCCTTCATGCCCGGCTCGCACCCGCGATCCCGCAGTGGAGACGCCAGTGTCTTCGCACTCAACGGTCTCTCGCCGTTCGTCTCGCACCAGCGCACGTAGGCGTCGCGGAGTTCCTTGTTCGTGACGAACGCGCCCCGCTTCAACACGCAGCAGTCGGCCAGGAAGGGCGCCAGAACGTCCTGCTCCTCCCGGTAGGTATCAGTCGCCTGGCGCACCATCGCCGGCGGTCGCAGACCGTGCTCGAGCCAATCACGGAGCCCCTGGACCGCCCATGCGAGGATCGCGGCGCGGGCGGCGGGGTCGTTGGTGAGCGTCTCCTTCACCATCGGGTCGCGCTCGGCTACGGGCAGCGAGACCTCGAAGGGCACGAGCAGCATTCGCCGCCACATCGCCCCGTCCTCGGCGCTCACCCGGGGCTTGTGGTTCGCGACCAACCAGAGCTTGAAGGCCGGCTTGAACTCGAAGCTCTCCTGGTAGAGGAACCGCGCCGCCACCACGTCGCCGCCGGTGATGGCCTTCACCAACCCCTCGGCGAGAGCCCGGCCCTCGTCCACCTCCTGGGACAACACCATCCGGGCGCCGGCCAGCCTGGCGATGTCGTTCCTCACGCCGCCGTCGCCGCGCTTCCTCAGGAAGCACTCGAAGTCGGCGACTCTGGCGTAGTCGCCCAGCAAGGCGCTCATCGCGCCGGTGAAGGTTCCCTTGCCGGCGGCCTCGGGCCCGTGGATGAAGAACAGGACCTCCTCGCTCGTGTCGCCGGTGAGGGTGTAGCCGACCGCACGCTGGAGGAACGCCCGCTCGTCGGGGTCCGGGACCATCTTCTCCAGGAAGGCATCCCACACCGGGTGCGTGGCCTCGGGATCGAATGGCACGGGCGCCAGCTTAGTTATGAAATCGGCCGGGTCGTGCGGGCGCAGCTTGAGCGTGCGCAGATCCAGGGTGCCGTTCTTGACGTTGAGGAGCCAGGGGTCGGCGTCGAGATCCGCGGGCTTCACGGCCACCTCGGCCTCGGACGCGGCCAATGAGACCATCGCGTTGATGGCGTGCTCGGTCTCGGACCCAAACGCATGCTTGAAAACTTTCCCGCGCTGATCGAGATCGGTGATCTCCAGCGCCTCGAGGTAGATGCCGGCCACGGTCGCCTTCGCCCGGCGCTCGACCTCGGCGGTTGTGTCGTTGGTCCAGCGCACCCGGTGCCACACAAACCAGCGCCTCCATGCGGTCACGTGGCGAAGGTCCTGGCCATGGTCCCGCACCAGGCGCTTCGCGTTCCCGAGCTGGGTCAGGTGGAATGGGCTCTCCGGCGCCGGGGCCTCAGTGGGGGCCACGGCCGACGGTTGCCACGGGGCAGTTGCTTCGACCAGCCGCTCGAGCTCGTCGCGGAGCTGGTGGTCGGTGGCACCGTCAGCGCGGCGGCGAGCGACCCAATCGTCAATGGCCTGACCCTCGGCGAGCCCCGGCAGCTCGGGGAGTCGGATATCGGGCACGCCGGCCCCGTGGAAGCCGCCCGCGATCTGATCGACGTGCTGACGTCCGGGGTCGTCGTTGTCGCGCAGGATCACACTGCGCTGGGCACCCGCCATGCACGCCGTGTGCGCGGGCGCCCATTTCCCAGCCCCGCCATCGTTCGTGGTAGCGCAGAGCCCAAGTGCGACCACCAGCTCCGCGCACTTCTCGCCCTCGCAGACGTAGATGGGCTCGCCGGCGTCGATGGCCGTGCGGACCTCCGGCAACCGGTAGATCACCCGGCGACCGGCTCCACGGCCCCATGACCACCATCCGGCGCCGTCCGGGTGCAGGCACTTGTAGTCCTTCGTGCCGTCAGGTTTCCGCACCCGCGCAACCCGGTACACGACCTCGCCGCGCTCGTTCATGTAGTCGGCGGGGTAGGGCCACGGGCAGCGGTCGAAAAAGTCGCGGGGGACAGGGCCCGGCTCACGAGCCGCTGCCTGAGCCGGTGCCGGCCCGTGTGTGACGCCGCAGCGGCATGGGCCGGCGAGCCGATGGGTATAAGTCGGCGGGCTAGTTTTCGTGTCGAGCGGGAGCCGGCCGGCATGCTCTCCGCGAGAACACCGGGCGTAGCGGCCGTCAGACGACACGAAGCCGGCACAGCGCTCGCCCTTCCCACGTGCCTTCTTCTCGTGGCCGCCGCAGATGGGGCACGGGGCGTCGGCTGTGAAGCGGCGGACCGTCACCGGTCGTCTCCGGGGAAGAACCGGGGTGGTGAGAGCCGCATGAATTGCTCGCGCTCGTCCCGTTCAATCTCGAGGAGGAGCTCGAGCTGCTCCCGGTTCACATGGGTTTCAATCGCGTCACGGACGATCTTGCGCAGGTCGTCCGGCGCGATGGCATCAAGCTCGACACTCTCGCCACCTGTCCACGCCTTCGATCGCGTGTCGGTCGTCTTGGTGGGCCTCGTTGGAAGCTTCCAGCGGGCGATTTGCTTGCGGGTGACGGCCAGCTGCTTGAAATAAATCTCGGCGTCCGGGGCCATCTCGCGCAGCTGCTCTTCGATGTTTCGAGCCGCGTCCTGGCCGGACGGGTCGTAGTCACCGAGATGATAGATGTACGCGGGTCGCTCTTGGTCCGCGATCAGCTCGGCTGCGTCGTGCAGGAAGCTCAAGCTCGCGTAGCCCCGTGCGACCATCAGGGGCACGTCGAATTCCTCGGTGACCGGGTAGATGACGCCGGCCAGAGCATCCTTCTCGATCCAGATCTCGACGTACTCGTCCGCGTCGCACCAGAGGTCACGGCGGTAGAGCCGGGCCGTCTCCTGAAGGGCCTCCTCCTTCGAGCCGTAGGTCCTCGGCTTTCGCATCCAGCGGGTGTTGTCGACGAGCCAGTCGAACGGGATCGTGCCGTCCAGTCGCATGTCGACCAGCGCCCGCTGGACCTTGTCGTAGCCGCCTTCGGTCTTCTCGACGACGCCCGTGAGGGTCGCCTGGTAGAACACCTGCCGCACCGTCGCTGGCTGGATCTCTTCGACGATCTCAAGGAGCCGGTGCCGGCGGTCGGCCATCTCCGCCTGGGTCGCCCGCGACCGACGGTTTAAGGGGCGTGCCTCGTAAGTGGGGGCGGCGCTCACCGGGGTCGCCCGCCGAGCACCAGGCGGAGAAAGCGCGTGACCGCTACCAGCGCGAGCGGGACGCGGACCCGGCACTCGAGCATGGCCTCGGCGAGCAGCTCGCGGTGGGTCGCTCCATCCGGCTCGCCACTTGACGCCGGAGCAGGCCTCGGTTTCAATTCGAGCACGTTCGTTCCCTCCTCAAATAAGCGCCCGGTGTCACGGCCGGGCGTTTTTTCTAGGTGCCTGCCGCCGCCTCCGAGGCCCCACGCCGCCCGCGCCGCCGGCTCCTGGGCTGGACGAGTCGCTTAAGGTCGCCGAGCGGAACCAGGGCTGCGATGAGCCGGCCTCGCCGCCTCAATACGATCCTTTGGCGCTGGTAGAGGACCCGGTTGAGCGTGTCGCTGAACTCGGCGCGGACGATTGACGAATCAAGAATCAATGAAGACCTCCTGGTTGTTGCCGTGCTCTTCGCACGCGACGTACACTTGGCCACGGATCCACCACGTGCAGGGTTGAAACCTACGATGACGCGTCATACATGCGTCTGGAGCGGCGATTCTTGAAGGCGCACAAGGTCGCGATCACATAGTGAAACCGAGAAAAGTCCTCTTCGAACCGAGCGCGAACGCTGAAACCGAAGACGGCCTGCTTACGGCAGGCGAGCAAGATGCCGTCAAGACTGCCCGCACGAGCGCGCAGAAGCGGGGGCAGGACCCTGAGAGCGCGGCTGCTCAAGTCCTGGCGGTGATCCGTCGAGCGCGGATGCTCGACTCGCAGTCTGCCGACCGTGCGCGACTCACGCCTTCGCGTTCACGCCGCTACGCTGTGGGGGGCACGAAGGCTGAGCAGTGGTTCGCCCGCTGTATCTCTCAGCGGATTGCAGGCATCGCGGCCGCCGATGCGGGCGTTCTGGGGTCCCGCCGCATGATGTGGGGATCGCCTGAGCCGCTCTCGCCGGAGGCTGCACGAGCCATGCTGAACTCGCCAGCCCTCCGCATCATGCGGAAGGATGAACTCGAGGCGCACGGCATCCCCCTCGTCGGTCACGTCGCGACCCTCGAGCGACTTCGACCGGCTGGCGATGGGTGGTGCAAGGCGAAGCTTCGTGCAGTCTGGCCGGGTGGCGAGCATGCCGAGACGCGCCGCGTCCGCGAGATTCACCTGGCATGGGCAGAGGAGCCCCGCCAATGGCTGAAGGCGCTCGAACTGCCCGGATCGGAGGAGGTCCAGTTCCTTGGATGGGATGAAGGCGGGCGAGGGCAGGCCGTGCCCGTTGAACCCGGCTCGGTGCTCTACGCACTTCGCGTGTGGGCGAAGGAGTTCACGGACCTTCGACCCTACCTCGCGTGGAGGCTGTGCCCATTCGGCGCTGAGGCTTCGGCGATCACGTTCCTGCTCGCCGGGACCGCTCCCGTCATTTCGGCCATCGTCGTCCGACGCGAGATACCGGGGTTGGGGGCGGACACGATCACTGTTGAGGCTCTCGTGGAGTGCGAGACGGCGTCGGTTGCTGCCGCTTTCGAGAAGATGAAGCAGGCCGCGCTAGGACACCATCCGCAGCGTCGTCTCATGGCGTTGCGGACCGTTCAGAGGATTTACGGGCAGGATTCGATACCGAAGGGGCAAGTGAAGCCCTTCTGGCGATCGTGGCAACGCAATACGCCGAAGGAATTACATTTCCCGAGCTGGAAAACCCTCTGGCGGGACCTGCGCGACGCGGGGAAGCCGCGCAGGAAACCTCGTGCGTGAGTGCGACTCGAGAGTCGCAGGCGATGTCAAATCGCGTTCCTGGGGCAAATACGGAGGCCGGTTTGGCCCCGCAGCCTCCCCAGAAGGTACCCACCACCGTCTAGTTGCCGGTACCCCGCTTCAGCCGTTGCGGCGCTTCGCGAGGCACGTCGGGCCCGTCCTCGTCCTGAGGCAACACCAATCGTCGCGCATCGATCCTGAGAGGCACGCTATCGGTCCACTCGCGGTCCGCCAGCTCGGGGTCAACCTTTCCGCCAGGCCCTCGGCTGATGCGGCCAGACCTCACGGCCTTGTGAGCCGTGGAAAGCGGAATCCGGCGCGATCGAGCCCACGCCCTCAAGCTCATGGTGCCATCCGTGGTGTTCATCTGTTTACCTCCTTGTGCGGCCTGTCGCTGGCTGAAGATCGGGGGGGCCGTCACCCACAGTACATCGCGTCGGGAAGGACCCGCTCGCCACCCCTCGGACGCATGCCCGTCACTCAAGCTGAGGACACGGCGCTCGCCTCGTCATCAGCACCAACGTGTCGATTCGCCAGGGCCTCACCTCCACTGAATCGTAGGCGTCGTCCACACAGAGGCCGTGGAACCTTGAGCGGTACCTTCCAGGTGCGAGCTTCTGAAAGGAGACGCGACCCCGATTGTCCCCAAACTCGGCTCGGGGCACCTCCACCAAGCATACATAGGGCTGACGGTACGCCTTACCAGTCGTCGCTTCGCGAACGATGACCAAGAGATCTCCATAGGGAGTCGCGGGTGGTGGCGGCGGCAATGGAGGCAATGGACCACACGATGCGGCCAGCGCGATGGCAGCAACGGTGGTCGTGCGCTTGAGCGCCAGCCTTGGGCGCGGCAGACTCGCGGGTGACACCCGAGCGGGTAGACGAGGCCGAGGCGGCCGATCAGCGAGCGTGCCATGCTCGCAGGAGAGTACACGATGCTGCCATTCCTTATCGTGCTGGCGGTGGCTCTGTCGACGAAGGGCGACTCCGTCTTGACCGCCACGCTGCAACTGGAGCGAGCCAAGCCGCCCTATTTCAATGCCAACGCCGAATACATGAGTCTGGGGCCCCCGGGGGCCACCATTCCCGACACGTCATCCCGTCGAGGGTGGCGCTTCGAGAATCCCGTCACACACAGACTACGAGTGACGCTCGCCAGCAACGAACGGATCTCGTGGATGCTTATCGACGACATCGTCACGGGGCGGGCCGACACACGCACCGTGAGTGCCGAGTACATGTTCAGTCCTGTGGGGGAGAGCACGCGGGACTTGTGGACGGCGTTGCAAGGGGCACCTCGCGTCTTGGGCTCCGAGCGATTCGGTCTTCCAGGTGGCGGTCCGGGCTCGCATCAGGTGAGGCCGCGACGATGCGCCCCACGCTGCCGAGGATCTGTCGACTCTTGGAGCGGCGGCTTCAGGGGCAGTTTGAGCTAGCCGACCAGCTGCGTGAGGTTTACTGAACAGCCGCCATGCACTGGCGGGCGCCTAAGCCCTCGGGCGCCCCCCAGTGCTGTTCTTTCACCGGACAACGGCCGCCCGAGTCGTGAGGCTCCGCCCGTCCTGGGTCAGCCGGATGACGTAAAGGCCTGCGGACAGGTTGCCGCGCCCGCCGACCGACACCGTGTGCCAGCCCGGACCCATTCCATCCACGCGGCGCGCCGCCAGCTGCCGGCCGCTCACGTCGAAGAGCGCCAAGGTCGCCGCCTTGGAATCCCCGAGGCTGAAGCTCACCTGCAGCTCATGCTGCGCCGGGTTAGGCGTGACGCCCCGCAGCGCCAATTGGATTGGTCCGCGATCATCCACGCCAACCAGCGCATCGATGGAGAACGCCTCGCTCACGCCGAGCACGCCGTCAACGATGTTGCCGGTCTCGTCAGCGGATTCGGCCAGCACGATGGCCACCTTGGCCCGGTCGGTCCCGACGTTTGGCACTGTCCAATCGTAGCTCCCGGTGTTGGGCTGGCCGCGGGCAATCAGGCTCCAGGTGGCGCCGCCGTCGAGCGAGTGGAGCACGGCCACCGACTCGACCGTGATCCCGCTCGGCGTCTGCCAGCGCAACTGGGTCATTGAGCCTGCCGCCACGTGGCTGCCGGCCAGCGGAGCCGAGACCACCGCGTGGCGCACGCGGATGTAATCGGTACCGACGAATGAGTCGCTCCCGATCGTGCCGGTGACGATGATCGGAACGCTGTCGCCTTGCGACGCGGTCAGCTCCACCGCCGCCCGGTTGAACTTCACCATCAGGTCGGGGACGCCGTTGCTGTTGTGGTCCCCGAGAGCCGTCGGAGCCGCCGGGTCCACCGGCACGGTGCCGTTCAGCCGGATCGACGCAATGTCGATGTCGCTGGCGGCGAAGGGTGAGGGCGGCTCGAGGAAGCCGGTCACCCAGAGTCCCCGGGAGGCCAGGTTGAGGGTGTTGGGCGTGAAGTCGAACGCCATCGCGATCGGAGTCGGCGCGGGACCGAATTTCTGGATGCGGTTGTTCCCAGTGTCCGCGACGTAGACGTCGCCGGAGGCGTCGGTCGCAGCGCCTGAGGGATAGACAAACTCACCGTCGCCACTCCCGTACAAGCCCCACTGGGTCAGGTAAGTGCCGTTGCCCGTGAGCTTCTGAATGCGGTGATTACTCTGGTCTCCCACGTATACATTGCCGGCAGTGTCCGTCGCCACATCGCTGGGATTCCTGAACTCGCCGTCGCCAATGCCGTACGTTCCCCACTGGCCGAGGTAGGTGCCTGTGCTGGTGAACTTCTGAATGCGGGCAGCGAAGTACAGCGCGACGTAGACGTTGCCGAGGGCGTCCGTCGCCACTCCGTAAGGCTGGAGCACCAGCATGTCGCCACTGTCGAAAGTTGCCCACTGGGTCACGTAGGTGCCACTGCCGGTGAACTTCTGAATGCGATTGTTACTGGTGTCGGTAACGTAAACGTCCCCGGCGGCGTCGGTCGCCACTCCATAGGGCCCGCTGAACTGCCCATCTCCACTGCCGGGTGATCCCCACTGCGTGAGGTAGGTTCCGCTGCCGGTAAACTTCTGGATGCGATTGTTGTCGGTGTCGGCGACGTAGACGTCGCCGGCGACGTCCGTCGCCACTCCGTAGGCATTGTTGAACTGCCCGTTGCCACTGCCGTGCGAGCCCCATTGGGTGAGATAGGTGCCCGTGCCGCTGAATTTCTGGATGCGGAAGTTGGCCCGGTCCGACACGTAGACGTTGCCAAAGGCGTCCGTCGCCACTCCGGAGGGGTTTAAGAACTGCCCGTCACCGCTGCCGAACGAGCCCCACTGGGTAAGGTAGACGGGAGGTTGTGCTCCGACCGTCGCGGGCAGGATGGATGCGAAGCCGAGGAAGGTGAGCGTGATCCCGAAGCGCCAAAGCGAGGAAGTCATGTGAGTCATCTCCCTTCTGGATGGTCATCGCGAAGGCACGGACCGATCGTGGCACGGGCTCGACCGATGAATGGCCAGGGGAACCGGCGTGGGACGGCCTACCTCGCGAGACCTTCTTGCTAAACATCCGCTGGAGTCAATCAGGTTCGTCCCTTCTATGACGACCTGTTTGCCACTGGCGCATCGCGGCCCAGTGGCCGCGGTGTACGACTGGGCACCAGCGAGTGATTCCCGTTACTGAATCACGACCGCACGAACGACGAGCTGGCGACGCCCCTGCACCAAACGAACCAGATAGATGCCAGGGGCGAGCGTACCGGGCGCCCCGAGCGAGACCACGTGCCGGCCGGCTCCTAGCGAGCCCACTTGCCGCGTCATCACTTGGCGGCCGCTCACATCGTAGACCGCCAACCTCGCCGGCTCGGCACCCGGGAGAGTGAAGCTCACGCTCAGATTCCTGCTCGGGTTGGGTAGCGAGCCGTGGAGCGCCAGGGTGAACCTCGTCTCGCCCACTCCGAGCGCCGCCGCGATCACGAACCGTTCGCTCACCCCGAGCACGCCGCCCACCTCGAATCCACTCTGGTCTTCGGGCCCGGAGCGACCCGCTCGAGCGTTCGCCGGCCCCACCACCACCACTGCCACCCGCGCTTGGTCGGTCGAGGCGCTCGGGATTCTCCACTGATACGAGCCACTGTTGGGCAGGTCCGTGGCGGCAACCGTCCAGCTCGCCCCGTCATCGCTCGACCACAGCAACGCCACCGACTGCACCTGTACCCCCGCCGGCGTGTACCAGCGCACTTCGGTGGTGCCGCCACCCGGGAGCACGCTGCCCGCGCTCGGGGCCGTCACGTGCGGGCGGAACACTCGGATCCGGTCGGTCGCCTCGAAGCAGCCACTGCCGATCTTGCCGCTCACCGTGACCGGCACCGCCTCACCCTCGGCCACCGCCAGTCCCAAGGCGGCGCGGTTGAACTTGACCGAGAGGTCGGGCCGGCCGTCGCCATCAACGTCGCCGATCGAGATCGGCCCAGAGGGATCTACCGCCACACTGCCGTTCAGGCGGATCGAGGCGACGTCGATGTTCGCGGGCGAGTCCGGGGGCTCAGGCTCGAGCGTCGCCGTCACCCAGCGCCCCATCGAGCGCAGGTTGAGGGTGTTGGGGGTGAGATCGAAGCTCATTGGTGTGGAGGGACAGCCGGAGGGACCGATGTTGAGCAGCACCGAGGCCGTGTTCGAATTGAAGTCCGCCGTCGCCAGGTCCGGCTTGCTGTCTCCGTTCAAGTCCCCGATCGCCACGGAGATGGGAGTGCTCCCCGTGCCATAGTCGGTCTTAACCCCGAAGCTCCCGCCGCCGATGCCGAGCAGCACCGAAACCGTGTTGGAGCCGTAATTCGCCGTCGCCAGGTCGGGCTTGCCGTCCCCATTCAGGTCGCCGATCGCCACGGAGGTGGGATCGAGCCCCGTGCTGTAGTCGGTCTTGACCCCGAAGCTCCCGTCGCCGTTGCCGAGCAGCACCGAGACGGTGCTGGAGCCGAAGTTCGCCACCGCCAGGTCGGGCTTGCCGTCGCCGTTGAGGTCGCCGATCGCCACGGATTGGGGAATGCTCCCGGTGCCGTAGTCGGTCTTCACCCCGAAGCTCCCGCCGCCGCTGCCGAGCAGCACCGAGACCGTGTTGGAGCCGCAGTTCGCCACCGCCAGGTCGAGCTTGCCGTCACCGTTCAGGTCCCCGATCGCCACGGAGATGGGAGTGCTCCCCGTGCCATAGTCGGTCTTAACTCCGAAGCTCCCGTCGCCGGTGCCGAGCAGCAGCGAGACCGTGCTCGAGTAGTAGTTCGCCACCGCCAGGTCGGGCTTGCCGTCGCCGTTGAGGTCGCCGATCGCCACGGAGACTGGAAAGTTCGCCGTGCCGTAGTCGGTCTTCCCCCCGAAGCTCCCGTCGCCGGTGCCGAGCAGCACCGAGACGGTGTTGGAGCCGGAGTTCGCCACCGCCAGGTCGGGCTTGCCGTCACCGTTCAGGTCGCCGATCGCCACAGAGCTGGGATAGCGCCCCGTCCCGTAGTCGCTCTTCGGCCCGAACGTCCCGTCGCCATTGCCGAACAGTACCAAGACCGTGTTGGAGTAGTAGTTCGCCGTCGCCAGGTCGGGCTTGCCGTCGCCGTTGAGGTCGCCGATCGCCACCGAGGAGGGACCGCTCCGAGTGCTGTAGTCGGTCTTCCCCCCGAAGCTCCCGTCCCCGTTGCCGAGCAGCACCGAGACGGTGTGGGAGAGGAAGTTCGCCACCACCAGGTCGGGCTTGCCGTCGCCGTTGAGGTCGCCGATCGCCACGGAGTGGGGAATGCTCCCGGTGCCGTAGTCGGTCTTC
>Ga0066710_100000847_pt1 | contig 20665 bp, 20 predicted proteins | sample GraSoiAngelo_159_FD_79666 | JGI IMG/M metagenome (GOLD analysis project Ga0066710, IMG submission 79666) | Grasslands soil microbial communities from the Angelo Coastal Reserve, California, USA - 14_1009_16_40cm | ecosystem: Environmental > Terrestrial > Soil > Grasslands | place: USA...
CCCAGCGCCCAGTCGCTCTTGAACACCAGCGCGTCGTCGTTGGCCTGGTCGTCGATGTTGGTGATGGTCGCGTGCGAGGTGTTGATGATGTTCCAGCCGTCGCGGTCGGACGCGGTACGGATGACCAGGTGGTCCGAGGTGACCCCGGTGCAGCCGTTGATGAGCGCGGCGAAGTGCCCGCCACGGCGCAGCGTGATCCCGCTGATCGTCAGGTTGGTGCAGTTGGTGATCGAGATGATCTTGTCGGCCTGGCCCGACTTCGGGTTGCCGGTGATCAGGTGACCGCCGCCGTCGATCGTGCCGGCGCCGGTGAACTTCACGTTGGACACGTTGTTGCCGAAGAACACGGCGTCGTGGAAGTGGCTGTGGCCGAAGTCCTGGAACGCGGAGTTCGGGTTCGACTCCGGAGCGTCGTACCCGCCGGAGGATGCGGTCAGCGTGGTACCGGCCGGCACGTTGATGGTCACGTTGCTCTGCAGGTGCGTGGTGCCCTTCAGGGCGAGGTTGCCGATCGGGAACGTGACCTCACCGCCGCCGGCCCTGCTCGCCGCGGCGATCGCCTTGTCCAGCGCCGGGGTGGCGTTGGTGACGCCGTCGGCGACCGCGCCGAACGAGGCCACGTTGAACTGCTTGCCGGGGGCCTGCGTCGCGGCGCTGGCCACCATCGGCGCCGCTGCGGCGGCCATACCCACCAGGCCCGCGGCGGAGATCATGAACCACTTCGTCCTGCTTCTCACGCAGGCGCTCCTTCCTCTGGCCCACGGCTGCCGCGGCCGGTACGGCAGAACCACAGGTGACGGGATTGTTTCTGACGTGGGTCTACGCCAGGTCGCCGTGCTGAACCAACGACTTCTTCCGCGCGATGGAATGAAAACGATCGCATTCACGAGCAACAATGCGAACCTGCAGGTCGCAGCGTAGCCGCTCACGAGGCGACTTCAGCGAGGGACCTCTATGCAAACGTGTGCAGGTGTCGGTCACGCCGGGCGGCGGGTCAGCGCCACGACCGGGATCCGCCGGCGGATCCGCGCCTGGTGCTCGGCGAAGAACGGGTACCGCTGCGCGATGCCCGCGAACGTCTCCTCGTACTCGCCGCCCCGCAACGGGGTCGCGGTCGCCGGGTAGGTCTCGCCGTCGACCTCGACGGTGACCGTCGGGTTGGCCACGAGGTTGCGGTACCAGTCGGGATGGCGCACCGCACCGGCGTTCGAGGCGATCACGAGTACCCGGTCGCCGTCGCGGACATACATCATCGGCGTGGTCCGGGGCAGGCCGCTGCGCCGGCCGATCGTGGTGAGCAGCAGCAGCGCCCGGTCGCCGAGCCGGCCACCGGCGGCGCGGAACTGCTCGATGAGCTTGCGGTTGTGCTCGCGGATGTCGGGCGGCATCTGGCTCATCGTGTCTCCTGGGTCGCTACGCACGGCGCTGCGCTCATCGCGTCTCTCCGGAGTCCTTGGTCAGCATGAGGCCGGACGTGTCGACGGCCTCGAAGTCATTGCCGGTCAGGCCGCCGAGCGCGCGCAGGGTGTCGTTGCTCCAGCGGTCGTCGGGCGCACCACTGAGGTACCACGCCGAACCGTTGTCGGCGACGATCACGCCATAGGTCTTCATCGCCTGCGCGATCACCCGTGCCTGGGCCGGCAGCTTCGCGATGTCGACACCGGCCTTCAGCCGCAGGCGCAGGCCCATTGGCGGCAGGGCCGGGTCGGTGCTCGACGAGGCGAAGTGCCGCGCGGGCCACAGGTACCGCCGCTGGCTGTGCGGCACGGTCACCCGGATCGCGTGGTCGATCCGGCCGGCGGCGACCTCCTCGTAGCGCACCAGTCCGGCGACCACCGGCAGGCCGGCCGCGTCGGCGGAGGTGAGCCCCGCCGGTCGCAGCCCGTTGCCGCGCAGGTCGAAGACCGCACCGGAGCCGGCGTGCCAGGAACCGTCGGCGGCGGGGTGGGCGTTCCACAACTCGTACAGCCGGCATGCGCCGGTGTCGACGACCAGGACGTGCCGGTCGCCGCCCGCGGCGGGGCCGCCCTCGACCAGGGCGCCGCGGGGCACCGGGTAGGGGCCGCGGTCGCTGTCTTCGGCGTAGTCGAAGGACACCGGTACCTTCGGCTGGCCGGCCGGTACGTAGGTGACCGGGATGCCGATCGGGCCGCCGTCCCACAGGCCCGCGCCGAAGTCGGCCTTGACGCGGGCGGCCGCGCCGATGCTTGCGACGTATGCGGTGCTGGACGCCAGCGTGGGCAGGTGGCTGACGTCGGCGTGCCAGACGTTGTTCGCCGGCAGGTTCGGGCAGCCGTGCAGGCCGGGGCCGGCGGGCGGGGCGGCTTTCGTCGGCGTGGCGCCGGGGCTGGGACTGCCGCTGGGGCTGCGCGCCGGCTCGGTGGCCGACCCGGCCACGGTCGGCTGGTCGGCGAAGTGGGCCTGTGCCGCGGTCGGGTGCGTCGAGGGGTGCGCGACGACGAGGTACCCGGTGATGAGGAGCACAACAGCCGCCGCCACGAGTGCCCAGCGGTACCGGCGCATCGCCGTAGCCTACCCGGATGGTCCCGCCCCTGACCCACGGTACGGGCCCGGTACCCGGCGGGCATGTCGTCGGGGGTGGGTCACCGCACCGGCTCTCCTTGCCGGGGGCGGAGCAAGGATCGGGTCAGGGGCGGGCGTCCGGTGGGTTGGTGAGGGTCAGGGCATCGATCAGGTTGCTCATGTCGGCCGGGGTCAGCGAACCGAGGCCGAGCACGAGCAGGGGGCGTGGGCACACCCGGTGCCCGGTGGAGCGGGCGGTGCTGGTCAGCTGCTCGGTGGCGAGCACCTGGATGGGCAGGCCGGCGCCGGCACGGGCGAGGAAGCACAGCACGTCCGTCGTGGCCGGGTCGAGGTGGTGCAGGTTGTCCAGGATCAGCAGCAGCGGTCCGGTGCGGGCCAGCCGCCGGCACAGGTTCAGGAAGGACAGCCGTACCCCGGCCGGGCTGAAGTAGTCGGCCCGCGGGGCGGACCGGAACGGCGCTCCGGAGAGGATCGCGCGCTGCGGTTCGGGCAGGGGAGCGAGGTCGCGGTCGGTGACGGTGGCCAGCAGGTCGGCGAGCGCGTGGTACGGGCGGTCCGCGCGTCGCGGGTCGGCGCCGCAGCGCATGATCCGTCGCGCCTCGGCCTGCGCCGCGATGGAGGTGAGCATGGCGGCCGACTCGTCCGGCGAGGCGTTGCCCAGGAACAGCACGCTGCCGCCGCTACGCAGCCAGCCACCGGCCCGGTCGACTCGCCACTGCCGGTCGGGGGACACATCGCTCATGAGGGAAGTGTGCGGGAGAAAACACCACGCACGACACGGGAGAACTACCGAGGACTGTACGGAAATACTACGTACACTGGGCCGTTCGGCCGACGCGTTCGCTACAGCTCCTCGCGCCAGGGTGGGTCGGCGCCGAGCCGCCCGCAGGTGATACCCGCCACCCGCTGGGCGAAACGCAACGCGGCGGCCAGCTCGTCGCCGGTCAGGCCGGCCAGCGCCGAGCGGTTCAGCCGCCCGGTACCGTCGAGGGACGCGAGCAGGCCGGACATGAACGCGTCGCCGGCACCGACCGTGTCCACCACCTTCACGGGCGCGCCGGGAAGGTCGACCGGCCCGGCCGGCCCGAGCGCGTACGCGCCGTCCGGGCCGCGGGTGACCACGAGCACCGTCGGCCCCATCTCCCGCCACTGCCGCAGTACCGCGTCGATCGGGCGACCTCCGGCGATCCACGCCAGGTCCTCGGCGCTGGCCTTGACGATGTCGGCGAGGCCGAGCCAGCGCTCCAGCCGGGACCGTACCGCGGCCTCGTCCCGGATCAGCGACGGCCGGATGTTCGGGTCGAAGGCGATGACCCGCCGCGGCCGTTCCCGGGTGAGCAGGGCCTCCAGCGTCTCGGCCATTGACGGTACCGGCAGCGCCAGCGAGCCACTGACCTGCAGCGCGGCGGTCGGGGGCAGCTCGTCGGGCAGCTCGGCGACGGTCCAGCCGCCGTCGGCGCAGCCGTCGATGTAGAAGTCGTACGCCGCGACCCCGGCCGCGTCGAGACCGAGCACCGCCAGCGTGGTCGGCGCCGTGGACGTGACGGCGAGGTCCAGCGCCACCCGGGAGGCGCGCACGTGCTCGCGCAGCAGCCGGCCGAACCGGTCGCGGGCGAGCCGGGCGAGCAGGGCCACGTCGACGCCGAGCCGGCCGAGCCCGACCGCGATGTTCAGCGGGCCGCCGCCGGGCCGGGCTTCGTAGGCGGCGCCGGTGCCGGCCGGTACCAGGTCGATGAGCGCCTCGCCGCAGACCACGATCATCCGTTCATCTTCGAGCGCCAGGACCGATTCCCGCCAGCATGGCGGCGTGTCAACCGGCAGGCTTCACCGCATGGACATTCTTGCGATTCCCGCCGCGCAGCTCGACGGGATCCGGGCCGCCGGCCGGGACGTGGCCGGCAACGGGTACCGGCCGACGGTGGACCGGGCCGGCGGTTCCCCGTTGCGGTGCTGCCTGCGGCTGTCCCGGCCGGGCGAGCAGGTGGCGCTGATCGCGTACCGGCCGGCGGGTACCGCGGGTGCCTACGCGGAGATCGGGCCGGTGTTCGTGCACGCGGCCGCGTGTGACGGGTACCCGGCGGACGGCGGGTGGCCGCCGGAGTACCGCGACCGGCAGCAGGTGCTGCGGGCGTACGACGACCGCGGCCGGATCTGCGACGCGCTGCTCGTCGACGGGGCCGACGCGGGGACCGGCATCGCGAAGCTGCTCGCCGACCCGGCGAACGTCGTCGTGCACAGCCGCAACGTGCTGTACGGCTGCTACATGTTCGCCATCTCGCGGTAGGGCTTCAGCTCCCGGCGGGCCAGCGAGCGGCGGTGCACCTCGTCCGGCCCGTCGGCCAGCCGCAGCGTCCGGGCGTGCACCCACAGCTCCGGCAGTACCGTGTCCTGGGCGACCCCGCCCGCGCCGTGCAACTGGATCGCCTTGTCCAGGATCCACTCCACAGTGGACGGTGTGGCGATCTTGATGGCCTGGATCTCGGTGTGCGCGCCCTTGTTCCCCACCGTGTCCATGAGCCAGGCGGTCTTGAGTACGAGCAGCCGCAGCTGTTCCACCCGTACCCGCGCCTGCGCGATCCACTCGCCGACGACACCCTGCTCGGCCAGCGGGCGGCCGAACGCGACCCGGCTGACCGCCCGCCGGCACATCAGCTCGATGGCCCGCTCCGCCATGCCGATCAGGCGCATGCAGTGGTGGATCCGGCCGGGGCCCAGCCGCGCCTGGGCGATGGCGAAGCCGCCGCCCGCGGCGCCGAGCAGGTTCTCGACGGGTACCCGGACGTCGCGGAACACGATCTCGGCATGCCCGCCGTGCGGCCCGTGCGTGTACCCGAAGACCTCCATGCCGCGCCGCACCTCGATGCCGGGCGCGCTGCGGGGTACCAGGACCATGCTCTGCTGCCGGTGCGCCTCGGCGGCCGGGTCGGTCTTGCCCATCACGATGAACAGCGCGCACCGCGGGCTCATCCCGCCACTGGACCACCATTTGCGCCCGTTGATGACGTAGAAGTCGCCGTCGCGCTCGATCCGGGTCGCGATGTTCGACGCGTCGGAGGAGGCGACGTCCGGCTCGGTCATGCAGAACGCCGAGCGGATCTGCCCGTCCAGCAACGGTTGCAGCCACTCCTTCTGCTGGGCCGGGGTGCCGAACGCGGCGAGCAGTTCCATGTTGCCGGTGTCCGGGGCGGCGCAGTTCATCGCCTCCGGGGCCAGCGCGGGACTGCGCCCGGACAGCTCGGCCAGCGGCGCGTACTGCAGGTTGGTCAGGCCGGCGCCGAACGCCTTGTCGGGCAGGAACAGGTTCCACAGTCCGCGCCGTTTCGCCTCCGCCTTCAGCTCGTCGACGACCGGCGGCCGGTCCCACGGGTCGGCCAGCGCCGCAACCTGGTGCGCGAAGACCGGTTCGGCGGGGTACACGCACTCGTCGAGGAAGGCCTGGACGCGACCGACGTACTCGGTCGTGACGGCGTCGGGCGCGAAGTCCATCGGGGTGCTCCTATCCGAGTGCGGTGTGCCCGCGGGCCAACAGTTCCGGTACCACGGCGCCGATCTGGCCGAACCCCTCGCCGACGGTCAGCCCCTGGGTGTACCGGCAGTAGATGCCTTCGAGGATCACGGCGAGCTTGAAGTAGGCGAAGGCGACGTACCAGTCGAGGTTGCCGACCGCGACCCCGCTGGCCGCCGCGTACCGCTCGACCAGGTCGGCGCGGGACGGCCAGCCGGGCAGGCCGCCGGGCGAGGGCGGCGTGGACTCGTTGAGCTCGTCCAGACCGTCCCAGTACACGCAGGTCAGGCCCAGGTCGGTGAGCGGGTCGCCGAGCGTGGCCATCTCCCAGTCGAGTACCGCGGCGATGCGGTGGCTGTCCGGATCCACGAGGGCGTTGTCCAGCCGGAAGTCGCCGTGCACCACGGCCGGGCGACCGCTGTGCGGCAGCGCCTTCGCCAGGCGCTCGGCCAGCTCCTCCGCGCCGGGCAGGTCGCGCGTCCAGGAGGCGGCCAGCTGCTTGCGCCAGCGGCGGATCTGCCGGTCCAGGAAGCCTTCCGGGCGGCCGAAGTCACCGAGGCCGACGTCGTCGGGTACCACGGTGTGCAGCGCGGCGAGCGTGTCGGCGAGCGCCGCGCCGAGAGCCTGACCGGCGGCCTCGGACAGGGCCCGCAGGGCGGGAGCGTCGCGGTAGACCACGCCGTCGACCTTTGCCATGAGATAGAACGGTGCGCCGATGACGGTCTCGTCGCCGCAGTAGGCGAGCGTGTCCGGCACGGGTACCGGGGTCGGCGCGAGCGCGGTCAGCACGGTGTACTCGCGCAGCATGTCGTGCGCGGTCGCGAGCACGTGCCCGAGCGGCGGCCGGCGCAGCACCATTGACCGTCCATTGTGGACGATCTCGTAGGTGAGGTTGGACCGGCCGCCGGCGATGAGCCGCACCTGCGGCTCCTGGACCGGCCGGTCCGGGAACAGGCCGGCGAGCCAGGCGGTCAGCCCGGCGAGGTCGATCCCCGGCGTCTTACGTTCCATACCGACCAGACGGTATGCTACTGCGGTCGGACGGGCAAGAGGTCGGGAGGGCGGATGGCGCGGGCGCAGGAGCCGGCGGTACGCCGCCGGTTGGTCGAGGCGGCCGTCCGGCTGTTCGCGGAGAAGGGGTACGAGAACGCGTCGGTCAGCGAGATCGTCGCCGCCGCCGGGGTCACCAAGGGCTCGATGTACCACTACTTCCAGGCAAAGGACGACCTGCTGTTCGAGATCTACCACGGGGTCCTGGCGATGCAGCAGGACCGGCTGGAGCGGCTGGCGGGCGGCCCGGGTACCGCCGTGGACCGGCTGCGGGCGGTCGCCGTCGATGTGGTGGTGACCACAGTCGAGCACCTCGACTGGACCACCGTGTTCTTCCGGTCCATGCACCTGCTGGAGCCGGCCAAGTGGGCGACGGTACGGGCGGCGCGCCGGCGCTACCACGACAGGTTCCGCGCGATCGTGGAGGAAGGCCAGGCCAGCGGTCTGTTCCGGACCGACGTGTCGGCCGACCTCGCGGTGCACTTCTTCTTCGGCAGCGTGCATCACCTGCAGACGTGGTACCGGCCGGAGGGCGCGATGAACGCCCCGCAGATCGGCAACGTGTTCGCGCAGTTACTGATCGACGGGCTGGCCCCCTTGCCGGCGGCGGACCGGCGCCGTACGGTACCCATACCGACCGGTCGGTAAGGAGGAGTTCGCATGGCGGACAGGGTTGCACTGGTCACCGGTGCCAGCCGGGGCATCGGGCTGGCGATCGCGCAGCGGCTGGTCCACGACGGCTGGCGGGTCTGCATCACCGCGCGCAACGCGGAGCCGCTCGCCGCGGCGGCCGAACAGCTCGGCGGACCGGAGCGGGCGATCACGGTACCGGGGAAAGGCGACGACGAGGCCCACCACGCCGACGCCGTGGCGCGGACGGTGACCACCTTCGGCCGCCTTGACCTGCTGGTCAACAACACCGGCATCAACCCGGTCTACGGGCCGCTGCTCGGCCAGGACCCCGCCGCGGTCCGGAAGGTCTTCGACGTCAACTTCTTCGGCACGCTCAACATGATCCGCCAGGCGCACGGGCAGTGGCTCGGCGCACACGGCGGCGCGATCGTCAACGTGTCGTCGATCTCCGGCCTGCAGCCGGCCGAGGGCCTCGGCGCCTACGCGGTGAGCAAGGCCGCGCTCATCCACCTGACCCGCCAGCTCGCCATCGAGCTGGCGCCGGGCATCCGGGTCAACGCGGTGGCGCCCGCCGTGGTGGAGACCGCGTTCGCCCGCCGGCTCTTCGCGGGGCAGGAGGAGGAGCTGCGCAAGCGGTACCCGCTGGGCCGCCTCGGGACACCCGACGACGTGGCCGGCGCGGTGGCCTACCTCGCCTCGCCCGAAGCCGCCTGGGTGACCGGGCAGACGATCGTGCTCGACGGCGGCATCAGCCAGACGGCTCACCTCTGACAGATGGGACATGACGTGGCAGGAGAAGCTTCCCGGGTGGCGATCGTCACCGGAGCCGCCCGCGGCATCGGCGCGGCGACGGCGAAGCGGTTGGCGGCCGACGGTTTCGCGGTCGGGGTACTGGATCTTGACGCGGGCACGACGAAGGACACCGTGACCGCGATCGAGTCGGCCGGCGGGTCGGCGCTGGGCGTCGGCGTGGACGTGGCCGACGCGGCGGCGGTGAAGGCCGCTGTCGAGCAGGTGGCCGGAGAGCTGGGGCCGCCACTGGTACTGGTCAACAACGCCGGTATCACCCGGGACAACCTGCTGTTCAAGATGACCGACGAGGACTGGGACGCGGTCCTCGCGGTGCACCTGCGGGGGTCGTTCCTGATGAGCCGGGCGGTGCAGGGGTACATGACGCAGGCCACGTGGGGCCGGATCGTCAACCTGTCCAGTACCTCGGCGCTGGGCAACCGCGGCCAGGCCAACTACGCCACCGCCAAGGCCGGGCTGCAGGGCTTCACCAAGACGCTGGCGATCGAGCTGGGCAAGTTCGGGGTGACCGTGAACGCGATCGCGCCCGGCTTCATCGTGACCGACATGACCGCGGCGACGGCCGCGCGGATGGGCATCTCGTTCGAGGACATGCAGGCCCAGGCGGCGGCGGCCATCCCGGTCAACCGGGTCGGGCAGCCGGAGGACATCGCGCACGCGGTCTCGTACCTGGCCAGCGACGGCGCCGGGTTCGTCTCCGGACAGGTGCTGTACGTCGCCGGCGGACCTACGGTGTGACCATGCGGACCTTCAAGGATCTGACCGAGCTGGCCGGTGCGGTCGGCGAGCACCTCGGGTACAGCGACTGGCTGGCCGTGACGCAGGACCGGGTCGACCAGTTCGCCGACGCGACCGGTGACCACCAGTGGATCCACGTGGACCCGGACCGGGCCAAGCAGGGCCCGTTCGGCGGCACGATCGCGCACGGGTACCTGACGCTGTCGCTGGTGCCGATGCTGTCGCAGCAGATCTACGGTGTCGACAGCATCCGGATGGGGATCAACTACGGCACCGACAAGGTGCGCTTCCCGGCACCGCTGCCGGTCGGCTCGTCGGTACGGGCGGGTGCGGAGCTGGTGTCGGTGCGCGAAACGGCGCAAGGGGTACAGGCCGTGGTGAAGATGACGATCGAGGCGCAGGGCATCGAAAAGCCCGTCTGCGTGGCGGAGACCGTCGTACTGCTGGTGCCGTGACTGCTGCCAAACGGCGGCCGGGCGTCTGCCCGGCCGCCGTTCGCACGCCTTTGTCAGGCGGGCTGGACGTGCTCCGCCTGCGGACCCTTCGCACCTTGGGTGATCTCGAACGTCACCCGCTGGTTTTCGTCCAAGCTGCGGTAGCCGCTGGTCTGGATCGCGGAGTGGTGGACGAACACGTCCGGTCCACCGCCGTCAGGCGTGATGAACCCGAATCCCTTTTCCGCGTTGAACCACTTGACGGTTCCCTGAGCCACTGCTTCTTCTCCTCGCAAACACTACCGGCCGACTACCGTGTCGATGCCGGGTCGCTGTGGGTCGGGTCGGCGCCCGCCCACCGTCACAACTCCTGCGGGCGCTCATCAGAAACGTACGCGGAACTACGACTGCAACAAGGTGACTCTACTACGACTGCCGCGGGCGAGGGTGTCCACGCGGCGCAGCGCGTCCGGCAGCCGGTACCGGCCGGCCATGTGCTTGACCAGTTCGGCCGCTTCTGCCCGGGTGATCCCGGCCGCGGTGACGAACAGCGGCCGGGTGGCCTGGCCGCGACACACCGGTACCGCGTGGGTGGCGCTGCGGAACGCGGTCTTGGCCACGCCGATGACCGGTACCGCGAACTCCTGGTACGCGTGCGCGCCGAGGCCGGGCCGCCCGCCCGGGTCAAGGTCGACGTAGCCGTCGACGACCAGCAGGTCGACCGCGCCGGCCTCGGCCAGCACGACGCGCAGGGCGGGCAGCTCGCGGGCGAAGAACTCGCCCGGCCGGTACGGCGCGACGTCAGCCAGGGTCGCGACGTGCTCGGCGACGACGTGCTGGTACCGGATGTCGCAGGCCAGGACGCACGCGGCCCGCGCACCACCCGTTTCGGGGTAGTACACGTCGACGGCCGCGAAGCGGGCTCCGGTCATCGGGCCGCGCTCATCGGGCCGCCGACCGCAGCGCGTCGACGATCGCGCCCAGCTCGGCGACCAGCCCCGCGACGGTCGTCCCGTCGTGCCCGCCGATGGTGACCTGGCGCAGCTCGGCCGGCTTGGGCAGCTGCGCGACGATCTCCGGCAGCGCCTCGATCAGCCGGGCCTGTACCCGTGCCGGCGACTGGTCGTTGTCGATGGCCGCGCGCAGCCGGTCGCGCTCCAGCTCCAGCAGCGCGATCTCGTGGCCGCTGTCCGCACCGGACTTCTGCAGGGCCAGCTCGTGGTCGAGGGTCAGCCGGCGGACCGTGTACTCCTGCTCGACCCGCTGCCGGGCCATCGCCGCCTCCTCGGCCTGCCGCTCGCGTTCCAGCCGCAGGGCGTGCAGGGTCGACTCGTTCTGCAGCTCGGCCAGCCGTTGCGCGTCCTCCTGCTCGCGGGTGGCCCGGCGCAGCCGCTCGGCGGACTCCCGGTCGAAGCTCGCCGCCTCGTTGCGGGCGCGCAGCTCGGCCAGTTCCCGCTCGTTGCCCATCTGCTGGGTGTCGCGCTCCCGGGCCGCGGTCATCTCCCGCTCCGCGATGGCGACCTCGGTGGCCAGCTCCGCCAGGCGGGCCAGGCGTTCCTGCTCGGCGCGGTAGGGCTTCTGCAGGTTCTCCCACAGCCGAGCGGAGCTGACCACGGCCTCCTTGATCTGTACCGTGACGATGCGCAGCCCCAGCCCCGTGTCGCTGCCGCCCTCGCCCTCGGCCACCGCGCGCAGCCGCGCGGTCAGCTCCTCGATGATGGGCTGCTTGTCGCTGAGCACGTCTTCGACGCCGATCGTGGCGACCTTGTCCTTGATGGCGGCCTCGGCCTGCTCCTTGAGCTGCAGGTTGACCAGGCGCATCGGGTCGACCGGGTCGCCGAAGTCGAGCTTGCGGTAGGCGATGGCGAAGTCCTGGATGATCCACTGGACGTATGCCTGGACGAGTACCCCCTGCAGCTCCCGGCAGATGCAGTAGGCGCTGATGAGGATCGTCTGCATGGCACCGGGTACCACCAGAAAGGAGTCGGTCGCCGGGTTGTACCGGAACGAGATGCCCAGCCCCACGTGCAGCGGGTCGCCACGGCCGCGCCGGGTGTGCACGACGAACGCGTTGGGCGGTACCACCACGGTCTTCCAGCGCCCGAACCCGGTGACCCGCACCTCGACCGCGGCCGTGCCCCGGTCCGCGACCGCGGGCCCGGCCGCGAGCCTGGCCGGCGCGCCCGGCGGCGGGGGTGGCGGGGGCATCGCGGCGGCGACGGCGGCAGGTCGTGCCGGCGCGGCCGCCCGGCGCACCCGCAGGTCCTGCGCCAGCTGCTCCTGCTGCGCCACGACCTGGTCCAGGTAGGTGTTGCGGCTCTCCGTCGTGGTCATCCGCCTCATCCCCTCCGCGCTGCTCCGTCCATCCTGCCGAGGATGTCAAGCAGCCTGGCGGCCGCCGCTGGCGGCACCGGTCAGTCCGCGGTGAGGAACCCCGTCACGAGCGCGGCGATCCGGGCCGGCTCCTCCAGCAGGAACAGGTGGCCGCCGCCGGGTACCACGTGCAGCCGCGCGTCGCGGATGAGCCGGTACATGATGTGGGCGTTGACGAGCGGCACGATCGGGTCGTCGTCGCCGGCTATCACCAGGGTCGGCTGCGGCAGCCGGTACAGCCACGGAAGGCTCGTCCAGCCGGTGACCGCCCACACCTGGGCGAGGTACCCGGACAGCGACGGCGTGTGGGTGAACCGGGCGAGCGAGCCGTGCAGCGTCGCGTCCGGGTCGCGGCGGGCGGCGCCGCCGTACACGTCGGCCGCGATCCGCCGGAAGTAGTCCGGCTGCCGGTACCGCCGCGGGGTGGCCAGCGCCCACAACACCCTGGGGGAGCCGGGCACGCCGCCGAGTCCCGGGCCGGTGGCCGCGAGGACCAGGCGGCGCACCCGGTCCGGCGCCTGGTGCGCGAGCTGCTGGGCGAGCAGGCCGCCGAACGAGACGCCGAGCACGTCGACCCGGTCGTGTCCGAGGGCGTCCAGCAACCGTTGCATGGTGCGGGCCAGCCCGCCCATCCGGCGCGGCAGGGGGTACCGGCTGGAGCCGCCGACCCCGGGTGCGTCCACGGTGATAGTGCGCACCGTCCTGGCGTCGAGCGCGTCCTCGAACGGTCCCCACATCTCCAGGTTGGCGCCGATGCCCATCAGCAGCAGCAGCGGCCGGCCGGTACCCCGCAGCCCGACCCGTAACCGCACCCCGTCCACCTCGACGTGGCGCAGTTGCCGCCGGCCGCTACGCGAACGCGCCCACACCGGTGATGTCCCTTCCGACGATGAGGGTCTGGATCGTCTCGGTGCCCTCGTAGGTGTGGATCGCCTCCATGTCGGCCAGGTGCCGCATCACGTGGAAGTCGAGCAGGATCCCGTTGCCGCCCAACAGGTCCCGGGCGTCCATGATGACCTGCCGGGCCTTGCCGGTGTTGTGCATCTTGGCCAGCGCCGCGATCGTGTCGCTGAGGTTGCCCTCCTCGATGAGCCGGCCCAGGCGCAGGCAGTACAGCTGCATGCCGCAGATCTCGGCGAGCATCCGCACCAGCCGCTGCTGCACGATCTGGAACGCCACCAACGGTTTGCCGAACTGCTCGCGCTGCCGGCAGTACGCGGCGGCCACGTCGTAGGCCGCCGTCGCGTGCCCGAGCGCGGCCCACGCCACGGTGTTGCGGGTCGCCGCGAGTACCCGGCCGGTGTCCTTGAAGGTGTGCGCGCCGGGCAGCCGGTCGCTCTCCGGTACCCGCAGGTCGGTCAGCTCGATCTCGGCCTGCCACACCGCCCGCAGCGAACCCTTGCCGTCGATGCGTCGCGCGTGGTAACCGGGCGTGCCCTTCTCGACGAGGAACCCCTTGACCTTCCCGTCGGCGTCGTCGCGCGCCCAGACGACCACGACGTCGGCGATGGTGCCGTTGCCGATCCACTTCTTCTGCCCGTTGAGCACCCACGTGTCGCCATCGCGGTGTGCGCGCGTCTGCAGCGCCACCGAGTCGGAGCCGTGCAACGGTTCGGTGAGCGCGAACGCGCCGATCGCCGCCAGCTTGGCCATCGGTGGCAGCCAGCGCTGCTTCTGCGCCTCGGAACCGAGCAGCGCGATCGACCGCATCGCCAGCCCCGCCTGTACCCCGAGGAAGGTGCCCAGGCTGCCGTCGCCGCGGTTGATTTCCATGTGCACCAGGCCGGTGGCGATCGGGCTGAGCGCCGGGCAGCCGTACCCGTCGATGCCGTCCCCGACGACGCCCAGCTCGGCGAGCCCCGCGACCAGCGGCACGGGGAACTCCGCGCGCTCCCAGTACCCGTTGATGACCGGCAGTACCTCGTGGTCGACGAAGTCGCGGGTACGCCGCCAGATCTCGCGTTCGGTGGGGGTCAGCTGGTCGCCGATGCGGAAGTAGTCGGTGCCGAGCGAGCGGCCGATGTTCTCGTACATGATGGTTGTCCTTTACCGGTCCAGTACATAGGTGCCGGGCGCCTCGACGAGCGCGCCGTCGATGGCGGTGGCGGGCGTTTCGGCGCCGCAGCGCTGCGCCAGCCAGTCGCCGAAGTCGGGCCACCAGCTGCCGGCGACGGTCTGCGCGCCGTCGAGCCAGTCCTGCGCGTCGGCGGGGCTGGCGGGGTTGACGCGGTAGGTGGCCCTGGGGTTGCCCGGCGGGTTGACCATCGCGGCGATGTGGCCGCTGGTGGACAGCACGAACCGGGTGGTACCGCCGAGCAGCGTGGTGGTGCGGTAGCAGCTCTGCCACGGCGTGATGTGGTCGGCGATGCCGGCGACGACGTAGGCGTCGGTTTCCACCGCGCGCAGGTCGACCGGGGTACCGAGGACGGTCGCGCCCCCGGTCAGTCCATTGTGGACGGCCAGGTCGATGAAGTCCTTGTGCAGGGCGGCCGGCATCCTTGTCGTGTCGGCGTTCCAGTACAGCACGTCGAACGCGGGTGGCGGCCTGCCGAGCAGGTAGTTGTTGACCCAGTAGTGCCACACCAGGTCGCCCGGACGCAGCCAGGCGAACACCTCGGCGAGCGCCCTGCCGTCGAGGTACCCGCGCCGGCGGGACAGCCGGGTCGCGGCGGCGGCGAGGTACCGGTCGGCGAGCGCCGCCGGTACCCCGGCCTGCCGCTGGTCCAGCACCGTGACCGCGAGCCCGAGCCCGGCCAGCCGGTCCGCCTGCCCGGTCGCGGCGAGGTACCCGGCGGTGAGGCTGGCGAGGATGCCGCCGGAGCAGATTCCGGTGAGCACGGTCTGGTTCGCACCCGTTGCGCGCCGCACCGCGTCCAGCGCGTCGAGGATGGCGCGCAGGTACGTGTCCAGGCCCCAGGCGGCGTGCCGGGCGTCCGGGTTGCGCCAGGACAGCACGAACACCTGCTGCCCGCGCCGCACCAGATCCTCGATCCAGCTGCGTCCCGGTGCCAGGTCGAGCACGTAGAACTTGTTGATGGTCGGGGGTACCAGCAGCAGCGGTACCTCGTGGACGGCCGGCGTCTGCGGCGCGTACCGGATCAGCTCGAACACGTCGGTGCGCAGCACCACCGCGCCGGGCGTGACGGCCAGGTTCTGCCCAACCGCGAACGCCGAGGTGTCCACCATCGCCGGGATGCGGGGCGCCGTCGCCATGTCCCGCACCAGGTTCAGCGCGCCGCGCAGGAAGTTGCGCCCGGCGCTGTCCACGGCTTCCTTGGCGGAGGCCGGGTTCAGCAGCGGTACGTTGCTCGGTGCCAGTGCCTGCACCACGTTCTCGGCGAGGAACCGCACCCGCTGGTCGTCGCGCCAGCCCAGCCCGGCGTCGTCGACGAGGTCGCCGACGGTCCGGCCGGCGGCGAGGTACGCCTGCAGAACCCGGCGCAGCAAGGGGTTCTGCGACCAGGCCGGGTCGGTGAAGCGGCGGTCCTTCGCGTCGGGGGCGACGGCCGAGGCGCCGGCGCCGATCCGGGCCAGCTCCGCGGCGAACCCGCCCAGCCGCCGGGTGGTGGTGCCCGGCCGGGCGGCGAGCCGCCCGGCGAGCTTGACGAGGGACAGGTCCGGCAGCATCCGGCGCACCGGCCCGAGGGCCGCGTCGATCAGTAGCGCGTCCAGCGGCGCCGCGACGTCGTCGTAGTCCCCGTTCATGACGCCGGCTCCGGCGGGCGGATCTCGCGCTTGAGGATCTTCCCGGTCGGGCCCTTCGGCAGGGCCGGGACGAGCCAGACCCGGCGCGGGTACTTGTACGCGGCCACCAGTCCCTTGACGTACTCGCGCAGTTCCTCGGCGGTCGTGGTCGCGCCGGGCTTGAGCGCGACCGCGGCGGCGACCTCCTCACCGAGCACCGGATCGGCGATGCCGACCACCGCCGCCTCCGCCACGGCCGGGTGCTCGTAGAGAACCTCCTCGATCTCGCGCGGGTACACGTTGTACCCGCCGCGGATGATGAGCTCCTTCTTGCGGTCGACGATGAAGTAGTACCCGTCGTCGTCGCGCCGGGCCAGGTCGCCGCTGCGGAACCAGCCGTCCGGGATCGCCTCGGCGGTGGCGTCCAGCCGGCGCCAGTACCCCTTCATCACGTTGTGGCCGCGGATGGCGATCTCGCCGACCTCGCCGGCCGGTACCTCCTTGCCGAAGGCGTCCAGGACCCGCATCTGCACGCCCCGGACCGGTACCCCGATCGAGCCCGGCTTGCGTTCCCGGTCGGGATGGTTGAACGAGGCGACCGGCGAGGTCTCGGACAGGCCGTAGCCCTCCAGGATCATGCAGCCGAACGCCTTCTCGAACCCGCGCAGCACCTCGACCGGCAGCGCGGCACCGCCGGACACGCACAGCCGCAGCGCGGAGGTGTCGTAACCGGTGCGGTCGGGGGTGCCGAGCAGGGCGACGTACATCGTCGGTACCCCTTGGAAAACCGTGACCTTGTCGCGGGCCATCACCGCCAGCGCCTTGTCCGGCGTGAACCGCGACACCAGCGTCAGGCAGGCGCCGGTACCCACGGCGGCGTTGAGCCCGCACGTCTGGCCGAACGAGTGGAACAGCGGCAGCCCACCGAAGACGACGTCGTCCGGGCTGAGGCTGAACAGGTCGGTCGCCGCGACCGAGGCGTTGGTGGCGAGGTTGGCGTGGGTCAGTTCGGCACCCTTGGGCGCGCCGGTGGTACCCGACGTGTACAGGATGACCGCGGTGTCCGAGCCGGTCCGGTCGACGGTACCGGGCACCGCCGTCGCACCGTCGTCGAGGTTCGCGCCGATGACGAGGCAGTCGGCGCCGGCCTGTCCGGCACCGAGCCGGGCGGCTTCGGCGCACCCGGGCGCGGCGAAGATGAGGCGGGCCTGCGAGTCGCCGAGGTAGTAGGCGACCTCGCGCTCCTTCAGCAACGGGTTCATCGGTACCACGACGGCACCGGCGCGCAGGATGCCGTAGTAGATGACCGGGAACTCGGGGATGTTGGGCAGCATGACCGCGACCCGGTCACCCGGGCGCACCGCGTGCTCGCGCAGCAGTCCAGCGATCCGGGCGCTGCGCTCGTCGAGGTCCGAATAGGTCAGCACGGCGTCGTCGAGCCGGACGGCCGGGCGGTCCGGGTACGCCGCGGCGGTGCGGATCAGATTGTCGGCGAGGTTCATGGGGGGCCCTTCGGTCGTGAGTTGACCGATTCTGGCCGGCGCGACCAGGGCCGGACCATGTCCATGGGGACACAGTCCGCCACGCCGCGATTGTGCCCGCGCACAACGTAGGCTCCCGGCATGGATCCCATCGTGGCGATCGCCGAGCGGTTGCTGGGCCGGGCCGACGCGCTGGCCGACGAGCTGACCGCGGCGATCCGGCGCGCCGAGCCGTCCTACGACGCCGACAACCTGGTGCCCGTCGAGGATCTGCGGACGTCGGTACGCAACAACGTCGTCTACATCTTCACCCGGCTGGCCGGTGGCCGGCAGGCGCCCGGTCTCGCCCCGGCCCGCGCGACCGGGCGGCGCCGGGCCGAGCAGGGCGCACCGCTGCCGGCGATCCTGCACTCGTACCGGGTCGCCGGCACCTTCCTCTGGTCGGCCGTACTGGACGCGGCATCCCCGGCCGACCGCGCCGAGGCGCTGCTGCCCGCCGCCGCCGAACTCTGGTCGCTGATCGACGAGCTGTCCGGCGCGGTCACCGACGCCTACCGCGACAACGTCGCCGAACGCGCCCGCAGCAGCGAGCAGACCCGCAACGCGATGCTGGACGTGCTCCTGCGCGGCGACACGGGCGACGGGTCGCGGCTGTGGGAGAGCGCCGCGACGCTGCGCCTGCCCCGGCAGGGTACCTTCGTGGTGGCCGCCGCCCGACCGGACCGGCCCGGCACCGAGGCGGTACCCCGGGCCGAGGAATCCTTACGCACCAAGGGAATCCAGTCGGCGTGGCGGGTCGAGATCGACGCGCACGTCGGGGTCGTCGTGCTGACCCCGCGATTCGGCGTCGACAAGCTGGTCGCCCACCTCGCCAGGCTGTCGGGTGGGCCGGTCGGGCTCAGCGAACCGTACCCGGGCCTGGACCGGACGCCGGCCGCGCTGCGCCAGGCCCGGCTCGCCGCGACCGGTGCGGACGGCGTGGCCCGCTACGGCGAGGTACCCGTGGCCACGCTGCTCGCCAGCGCACCCGATGAGGCCGCCACGGTGGTCCGCTCGGTACTCGGTCCGGTGCTCGCGCTGCCGGCCGTGGAAAGCGACGTGCTGCTGGGTACCCTGCGCGCCTGGTTCGCCGCCGACGGCGCCACGTCCACCGCCGCCGCCGAGCTTCATGTGCACCGCAACACGGTGCGGTACCGGTTGCGGCGGCTGGAGGAGCTGACCGGCCGCAGCCTGGCGCGGCCCGCCGGGGTCGCCGAGTTGCACCTTGCACTGGAGGCTGCCCGGATTCTGCGCCTGGGGTGACCGGTGTGTGCCAATCCTCGCGGCGCAGGGTTGGGCCGACGGCGATAGGGGAACTCCCCGCCAACCCACGGGGAGAAAGGGTGGATGGCCGTGAACGACCTTCGCAGCCGGTTGGACGCATTGGCACGCAACTTCCGCTGGGTGTGGGATCCGCCGACGCAGGACGTGTTCCGTCTGATCGAGCCGCGCGCCTGGGAAGCCGCGCACGATCCGGTGCGGCTGGTGCGTTCGGCGCCCGACGACCGGCTCGCGCAGCTGGCCGCCGACGAGCTGTTCACCCATCGCCTCGCCGCGGTCGAGGAGGGGCTCGCGCGCTACCTTTCCGGTACCCCGGGCGAACCGCGGGTCGCGTACTTCTGCATGGAGCACGGCATCGCGCCACAGTTGCGCGTCTACGCCGGCGGGCTGGGCATGCTCGCCGGGTGCATCGAGAAGACCGCGAGCGACCTCGGGGTACCGATGGTCGCCGTCGGCCTGATGTACCGGTGGTGGTTCCGCCAGCGGCTGGACAACGGTTGGCAGCAGGAGGAGTGGCAGCACCAGGATTCGGCGGACAGCGGGCTGGAGCGGTGCCCGCAGCGGGTCCAGGTCGACCTCGCCGGCGAGCCGGTCACCGTGGCGATCTGGCGGGCCCGGATCGGCCGGGTGAACCTGTACCTGCTCGACACCGACCTTGCGGAGAATCCCGAACACCTGCGCGCGGTCACCGACCGGCTCTACGGTGGCGACCGGGAACACCGGCTGCGTCAGGAACTCGTGCTCGGCGTCGGCGGGGTGCGGGCCTTGCGCGCGCTCGGGTACGCGCCCACCGTCTTCCACGCCAACGAAGGGCACGCCGGATTCCTTGGCCTGGAACGGATCCGCGAGCTGGTGGCCGCCGGCACGCCGCTGGCCGGGGCGGTCGACGCGGTGCGGGCCACGACCGTGTTCACCACCCACACCGCGGTACCGGCCGGCTTCGACCTCTTCGACCGGTACCTGATGCAGCGGTACCACGCCGGCTGGGGCGTTGAGCTGGACTGGCTGATGGACCTCGGGCACTTCCCGACGCAGCGGCCGGACGAGCCGTTCAACATGGCGGTGCTGTGCGCCCGGCTGTCGGCGAACATCAACGCGGTGTCCCGGCTGCACCGCGAGGTCACCGAGGAACGGGTGCTCGGGCCGCTGTGGCCGGGGCGGGCCGCGCCGGTCCGGTACGTCACCAACGGGGTACACCCGCGCACCTGGACGCCGCGCCGGATGGCCGAACTGTTCGAGCGGTACGTGGGCGCCGGGTGGGACTACGCGGGCGAGCACGCCTGGGAAGGCGTGTGGCACATCCCGGACGAGCGGCTGTGGGCGGTACGGCAGCGGCAGCGCGCCGAACTCGTCGACTGGGTACGGGACCACCTGGGGTACCCGGTGCTCGACCCGGCCGCGCTGACCGTCGTGGTGGCCCGCCGGGCGGCCGAGTACAAGGAACCCGACCTGCTCGTGTCGATGCCGCACCGGCTGGCCGCGCTGACCGGCGATCCGGACCGGCCGGTGTGCCTTCTCGTGGCCGGCCTGGCCCATCCGCACGACGGTGGCGGCAAGGAACGCATCCGGCGCATCGTGGCATACTCCGCCGACGCCGCGGTCGGCTCCCGCGTGGTGTACCTGCCCGGGTACGACATGCGGATCGCGCAGCGGTTGCTCGCCGGTGCCGACGTGTGGCTCAACCATCCGCGGCGCGGCGACGAGGCGTGCGGTACCAGCTTCATGAAAGCCGTGTACTGCGGCGGTCAGGTGGTCACCACCGCCGACGGCGGCGCCGACGAGCTGATCGTCGACGGCGACAACGGCTGGATCGTCGGCGACCGCACCCCCGGCGCGCACCGGGAAGTCATGGCGGACAACGTGTTCCGCATCCTGGAGCGCGAGGTCGTCCCGCGCTTCTACGACCGCGACCCGGACGGCGTGCCGCGCGCGTGGCTGTACGGCGTGAAGCGATCGCTGGCCACGCTCGCCTGGCAGGTCAGCTCCGGCGTGATGATGCGCGGCTACGGACGGCTGTACCGCGACGCCGAACGGGCGGCCGGTTCCGGTCGCCGGCTACCCGCCGCGGCCTGACCGTCAGTACCGTGCCGGGC
>Ga0066710_100000848_pt1 | contig 20661 bp, 19 predicted proteins | sample GraSoiAngelo_159_FD_79666 | JGI IMG/M metagenome (GOLD analysis project Ga0066710, IMG submission 79666) | Grasslands soil microbial communities from the Angelo Coastal Reserve, California, USA - 14_1009_16_40cm | ecosystem: Environmental > Terrestrial > Soil > Grasslands | place: USA...
CGGAGGCGATCGCCGAGTGGTTCTCCGACAAGGAGAACAGGAAGCTCGTCGATGAGCTGCGGGGGCTCGGCCTCCAGTTCGACACGGGTGAGGAGCTGAAGCCGATCGAGGGTCCGCTCTCGGGCCAGACGTACGTCATCACCGGCACCCTCGAGTCGTTCACCCGCGACGAGGCCGCGGCGGCGCTCGAGGCGAAGGGCGCAAAGATCTCGAATTCTGTCTCGAAGAAGACCGCGGGCCTCATCGTCGGCGAGCACCCGGGCTCGAAGCTCCAGAAGGCTCAGCGCGCCGGCGTGCCGATCCTCGACGAGAAGGCTCTGAAACGCCTATTGGCGGGATCGTGAACGTTCGATCGTGTCGACCGGTCGTTTCAGACGGACGCGCGGGCGAAGCCCGCACGTCCTGAAGCGGCGCCGCAAGCGTCGCCTTACTGCGAAGCTAAGACCGCAGCGAAGCGGTCCTGCGCCCGGCGCGCCCAGAAGGTCGAGATCGGCGAGCCGTTCTGGATCACCGAGAAGGCGAAACGGCGCCTCGCATAGCCGGAGAGGGCCGAGGCCCGATCGGTCGTGCCCGTCTTCGCCCGGACCCGTCCGGCAGCTGCAGTCCCGCGCATCCGGTCGTCGAGCGTGCCGCTGCGGCCCGCGACCGGCAGCGCATCGAGCAGGAGCTCGCGCAGGTCCTGGTCGAGCCAGCTCGCCCTCAACATCGAGACGAGCGCGCTCGCCGTCAGGCGGTCGAGGCGTGAGAGGCCGGAGCCGTCGACGATGCGGACGCCGGCGAGCGGGATCTGCTGCTCCCTGAGGAGCTGCCTGACGACGGCCGCGCCGTTCGGCGTCGTCCCCTGGTCGGACAGCGCCGCGCCGAGCTGCTTCAGGAGGATCTCGGCCGTGAAGTTGTCGCTCTCGTGATCCATGAAGCGGAGGACGTCCTGCAACGGCACCGACTGGATCGAGGCGAGCGGCACCGCCGCGTCGTCGGCCTGCCCGGTCATGGCGCGCCCGCCCACAGAGATGCCCGTCCGGACGAGCGCGGCGCGGAAGGACAGGGCCGCGGCCAGCGCCGGGTCGCGGGTGACGTGGCCCCGATAGCGGGCACGGTCGACCGTCAGCGCCGAGAGCGGCGGCGACTCGTTGATCAGGAACCACGGCTTCCAGCCTGGGGCATTCCGGCGCGTGTCGAAGAAGGACTCGTCGCCGACGATCCGCCCCGACACCCGCCGGACCCCTTGCGCGTAGAGCTGGGAGGCGAGCTGGAACAGATCGAGACTGGACAGGGTCGGGTCGCCGTAGCCCTTGAGCACGATGTCTCCGCGCCAGAGCGCCCCGTCGAGCTCGCCCTCGCCGAGCACTTCGGTGTCGAAGCGGAAGGTCGGCCCGAGGGCGAGCAGGCAGGCGTAGGTGACCGCGAGCTTCTCGTTCGAGGCGGGGATCAGCGGCAGGCCCAGGTTTTGCGCGTAGAGCTGCTTGCCGGTGGTGAGGTCGACCGCGAGCGCAGCCGAGCGCGACTTGGCGACGTGCGGAACGGCGAGCGCGCGGGCCAGGCGCTTCGCGAGGGTCTGTGGCTGCGCAGCCGCGCCGTGCGGGGCGAAAAGCACGGTGGCAAGGAGGGCGAGCAGCGAGCGCCGCATTCGGGCATTGTCGAGAAAGGGTGAGGACATCGTCAAGAAGCTTAGGTCCGGAGGGCGTCAAAGATAGGCCGAGGGGCCCATGGAGTCCGACCGACGCGTTGCCCATAATCGGCGGGCCGTGCCGGACGATCTCGAGATGCTGCTCGAGCGCATCCGCGCTCTCATCGACGCCAATGCCGAGGGCGCAGGTCTGCCACGTCGAGAAGTCGAGCCGACTTTGACCGAGGGCTACGCCCGCGCGCTCGAGCTCGACGCCGAGTGCCTGCGGCTCGAGCACCGCATCGACCGGCTCACGATGGAGATCGCGGCGGGGCACGAGGTGCCGGCAGGCAAGCTCTCCGGTCTCCTGCGGCGCTTGCACGAGACCGAGCAGCGGGGCATACAGCTGCGCTCTCTGCTCGCGCCGTTGCGTGAGCTTGTAGCTAAAGCTGCTTGAGTCGAAGAAAGTCCGGCGCCCACTTCGCGCGCTCCATTCGCCAAACCCTCAGCTAGACGATTCCGCTTCTTACGGCGTACACCGCGGCCTGGATCCTGTTCTCAAGCTTCATCCTCGCATTCGCGCTTGCTTGACGCGATGACGGTCAGACAATTCCGCTACGCACCGCGTACACGGCTGCCTGGATCCTGTTTTCAATCTGCAGCTTCATCAGGATGTTCGAGATGTGGTTCTTGACCGTCTTCGGGCTGATGTGGAGCGCGCCGGCGATCTGTGCGTTGTCCTTGCCGTTTGCGATCAAACGCAGCACCTCGAGCTCGCGGTCGGACAGCTCGGCCCGGATCGTCTCCGCGCCCTGGTCGAGTGTTACGGCCCGCATGCGCTGAAGCACCTTCGCCGCGATCGGCGGTGAGATCAGCGACTCGCCGATCGCCGCCGCTTGGATTCCGCGCATCAGCTCCTGGATCGACGAGTCCTTGACCAGGTAGCCGCAGGCACCGGCGATGATTGCGTCCATGACGTCGGCGTCCTGATCGGAGATCGTCAGGACGACGACCCGGGTCAGCGGGGCGAACGACGTGATCTCCCGGGTCGCCTCGACCCCGGTCATGCCGGGCATGTTCAGGTCCATGATCACGATGTCCGGTGCGACCTCACGCACGACTCGAATCGCATCGTGGCCGTTCGCGGCTTCGCCGACGATCTGGACTCCCTGCTCCTCGAGCAGGTTTCGCAGGCCGGTCCGGAAGAGATCGTGGTCGTCGACGAGCAGCACGCGGAGCCCGTTGTCCTCGCCTTTGGCCTTCTGGCTCACCTGGATCGCCGCCTTGCCCCCTGATCTCAGTGGAGCCTGATCGTAACTGTGCGCGTTCCCCAGGCGAGCGCTTCTGCCTCAGTAGGGAACCAGAGGTCGATGCGGGAGCCGGTCACCGCGCCTCCCTTGTCGGCGGCGACTCCCTCGCCGTAGCCGGGAATGGTCATCCGGGTGCCGAGGGGGATGAAGGTCGGATCGACCGCGACGATCCCGTAGCCGACGGCGACTCCGGTCGCAGTTCGCCCCGACAGGGAGTAACCGGTCGCGGTCACCGTGAGCGTCTGTCCGTTGCCGGCCGGGGCAGGGAGTGCCACAGCTGCCGGTCGGGCCTGCGCCGCGGCCAAGGCCCTGGCCTGGGACTCGAGCGAGGAGATGGTTGCCGCGTTCGAGCTTCGGCGCGCGTTGAAACCGGCGAGCATGGCCGCGCGCTCGCGTTTTGCGGCGGCGAGCGCGACGATGCTGGCCGCGGTCGCCTCCTCGGTCTGCCGCGCAAGCGCCTCGCGCTTCGCGAGCCTCTGCGTCATGCCGACGAGCGCGCGGCGGGCACTTTCCGTCTCCTTGACGAAGAGGTTGTCCTGCCCGGCCATCCGGTGGAGATTCTCGAGCCCCGTGATGGCCTCGTCGATCGACTTCGCGCCGAGGAGGACGGCCATCGGATCGGTGTCTCCTTGCTCGTACAGGGCTCGGACGCGATCCGCGAGGTGCCGCTGTGAGACAGCGAGCGCCTTGCGTGCCATGGTCAGCCGGGTCTGAGCGTCGGCGCGCTCGCGCGTGAGCGCCCGCGTCCGCGCGCGCAGCTGGATGAGCGCAGCCTGGGTGTGCTCTAGTCGGGTTCCGAGGGAGATCGAGCTCAACCAGGCTGCGCGCGCCTGTGTGCTCAGCGATCCATTTTCGGCGCGCAGCGTCTGGGCCTGTTCCCGAAGGCTGAACGGCGAGCCCGCCCCGCTCGCAGCGGGCAGCTGGAGAGCGGTGACACCGGCTACGCATACAGCAAGGAACCCAGCCCGAAGGGCGCTACCTGGCTCTACCACGGCGCGGAACCGTACCACAGCCCCATGGCAGTTTGTGCGCCCCGGCACGCGGTGGAGGTTTGTGCAGTTTTGGCTTGACTACGCGTTTGCGGTCGTCCGTCGGGGTTGTTAGGGTGCCGTGCTCGTGACGTACCGGCCCCCTCCGGTGCGCCCGTCGTGGCCGGGGAAAGCGGCGTTGTCCGGCCTGATTTTGCGGCAGGCGCTCGTTTTTTCGCTCAGTCTGGTGATGGCTCTCCTGGCCTGCCAGTCCGCGTCAGCCACCCCCGGCCCGGTCGCCGCCAAGCAGGCGCAGGCACAGGCAGTCCTCGGGGAGATCCAGGGGCTCGACGCGAATCTCGAGCGTGCCGTCGAGGCGTACAACCTCGCCAACGCGAAGCTCGCCGCGATCAAGCGTGACCTGCGCGAGAACAAAAGGGAGCTCCGCATCGCGCAGGCGAACCTCGGCCGGGCGCAAGCCGCTCTCGAGTCCCGTCTCGTGCAGATGTACACGTCGACCGACGGGAACACGGGCCTCGAGGTTCTGCTCGGAGCGCGATCGCTCGACGAGCTGATCACGAGCATCGACACCGTCGACCGCGTCTCGAACCAGAGCAACGAGGTGCTGAGGGAGGTCAAGGTCTTCCGGACGGCTGTGCGCACCCGCCGGGCGCACTTGCGGGAGGCGCACGTGCAGCAGGCGAAGCTGGTCGCCGAGCGGGAGGCGCAGAAGGCCTCGATCCAGGGTCAGCTCGGGCGGCGCCGCCGGCTCCTCTCGTCGATCAAGAGCGAGATCGGGCATATGCAGGCCGCCGAGCGCGCACAGCAGGCCCGGCTCGCCGCCGAGGCTCGCGCACGCCTCGCATCACCGCAGAACGGGGTCGAGGTGCTGACTGCGAGCTCGGGTGCGGTCTCGAGGCCCGATCCGATCGAGGCGCCGCCTGCTTCCCGCTATGGCGGGGTTGTCGGCATCGCGATGCAGTACCTCGGTACGCCGTACGTCTATGGAGGTGCGAGCCCGGCCGGCTTTGACTGCTCGGGCTTCGTGATGTACGTCTTCGCTCAGGTCGGCGTGTCCCTGCCGCACAACGCGGCGGCGCAGTACGGATACGGGATGCCCGTGCCGCGCGATCAGCTCCAGCCCGGCGATCTCGTCTTTTTCAACGGCCTCGGCCACGTCGGGATCTACATCGGCGGCGGCCAGTTCATCCACTCGCCGCACACCGGCGACGTGGTGAAGATCTCGAGCATGACCGGTTGGTACGCGTCCACGTACGTGGGCGCCCGCCGCATGTAGCTACCTCTCGTAGAGCTTCTCGATTTCGTCAGCGAAGTGGTCTTCGACGATTCGGCGCTTGAGCTTCATCGTCGGCGTGACCTCATCGTCCTCCGCTGAGAAGTCGCGCGGCAGGATTGCGAAGCGGCGCACCTGCTCGAAGTGAGCGAGCTCGCCGTTGACACGTTCGACGGCTTCCTCGACACGCGTTCGGGCGTCAGTGCTCTCTGAGAGGCCCGCCAGCTCGTCCTCGTCGAGTGTGATCAAGGCGATCAGATAGGGACGACGATCGCCGACGACGAGCGCCTGCGATATCCACCGCTCGTTCTTGAGGAGGTTCTCGATGTTCTGGGGCGAGACGTTCTTGCCGCCTGCGGTCACGATGATGTCCTTCTTGCGGTCGGTGATCGTGAGGAAGCCCTCGGTGTCGATCTCTCCGACGTCCCCGGTGTGCAGCCAGCCGTCACCCGGCAAGACCCTGTGCGTCGCCTCCTCGTCGTTGTAGTAGCCGGCGAAGACCGTGGGGCCGCGGACGAGGATCTCGCCGTCGTCGGCGGTCGCGACCTCGATCCCGGGAAGCGCGGGCCCGACTGTCCCGAACTTGAACCGGTTGGGACGGTTCACGTTCGTCGCGGTGGTGCCCTCGGTCTGGCCGTAGCCCTCGAGGATGAGGACGTCGAGCGCGTGGAAGAACTCGGCGATCTCCTTGGCGAGGGGGGCTCCACCTGAAATCGCTGCGCGCAGCCGTCCCCCGAGCCGCTCCTTGACCTTCGAGTACACGAGCCGGTCGGCGAGACCGTGCTGGGCGGAGAGCACGCGCGGCAGGGGCCGTCCTTCCTGCCGGAGAACGCTCACCCCCCGGCCCACGCCCAGCGCCCAGTCGATCAGACGCCGCTTGAGGCCCGTCGCCTCGGCGAAGTTGGTCGAGACCGCGGTGTGCACCTTCTCGAGCACCCGCGGCACGGTTGGCAGGACGGTCGGGCGCACCTGCGGCATGACCTCGGCGATCCGCCGCGGGTCGGGGCAGAACGCGATCGTGAACCCGAGATGGGCTCCGAGTAATTGCATGAGGCGCGCGAAGTTATGGGCGAGCGGGAGGTAGAGCAGCATGACGTCGGTGGGGAGGAAGAAGTTCTCGATCTGGTCGATCGTCCCGACCATCTCGTAGTAGTTCCGGTTCAGGATCATGCAGGCCTTCGGCGGGCCGGTCGTGCCCGACGTGTAGATGAATGTGAAGAGGTCCTCGTCGCCGATCTGCGCCCGCGTCCGCTCGAGCGCGCGGGGGTCGCGCGCCGCATGCTCGCGTCCCAGGGCGCGGAGCTCGGCGAGCGTCTCCGGCGTGTAGAGGTGCTCCGGCCTAGCCGCCTCGATCCGGGCGAAATCGGCCTCGCTCTCGACGAGGCAGCCGACGGCGTTCGAGTGCTCGAGGATGTAGCAGCACTCCGCTGACGTGCTCGAGGGATAGATCGGCGCCGCAACTGCCCCCACCTGCGCGAGCGCCAGGTCAAGGAGCGACCACTCGAGCCGCGTGCGCGCGAGGATCCCGAAAGCGTCGCCCTTGCCGACGCCCAGCGCCAGCAATCCGTGGGCGAGCTCGTCGACAATCTGCGCGGCCTCCGCCCACGAGACCTCGCGCCAGCCGTCCGCCTCCTCGACGAGGTAGGCGGGATTCGTTCTCTCCTCAGCAATCGCGTTTTGCCAGAGCGACCAGATCGTCCGCATTTGCAGGCGCAAGATTACGGGAGGAAAACGGGGGTCCAAGTACAATTCGGTCTCCCCATGCGAACGATCTGGAACGGATCGATCAGTTTCGGCCTGGTCAACATCCCGGTCGGGCTCGCGCTGGCGACGAAGCCGGCCGCGAAACAGTCCGACGTCGCCTTCCGCACCCTGCACCGGGAGTGCATGACCCCGATCAAGCAGAAGCGCTGGTGCCCCGTGCACGAGCGCGAGGTCGAGCGCGACGAGCTCGTGAAGGGCTGGGAGGTCACCAAAGGCGAGTTCGTCGTCGTCGAAGACGCCGACCTCGAGGCGATCATGCAGATCGACGAGTCGCGGGCGATCGAGATCACCCGCTTCGTCGACACCGAGCAGGTCGACCCCGTCTTCTTCGACCGCACCTACTACCTCGCGCCCGCCAACGAGGCCGCGGCGCGCCGCCCCTATGTCCTGCTGCTGCGCGCGATGCAGGAGACGGGGAAGGCGGCGCTCGGCCGTTTCGTGCTCCGCGGCAGCGAGCATCTCTGCCTGATCCGGCCCAAGGGAGACGCGCTCGCGCTGGAGACGATGTTCCTCGCCGAGGACGTCAACTCGCAGGCGGAGATCGAGGAGGCCGTGAGCGAGAGCGAAGTCAAGAAGCCCGAGCTCGACCTCGCACGCCAGGTGATCGACAGCCTCGTCGGCGAGTTCGAGCCGCAGGAGCTGACGAGCGAGTACCGGGGGCGCTTGCGAGAGATGCTCGAGGCAAAGCTCGACGGCCAAGAGATCGCCCGGCCCGAGCCGGTGCCCGAGACGCCCGTCATCGACCTCATGGAGGCGCTCAAGAAGAGCGTCGAGGAGGTCAAGGAGGGCAAGCCGGCCGGGAAGGCGAAAGCCGCCCCGAAGGGCGGCTCTCGAAAACGCGTAGCAGCTCGAAAGTCAGCCTAAGAGGCGAGGGCCTCCGGCGGGCGCGTGCCCAGCGCCTGTAGCTGCGCCTGGAAGAGGGTCTTGTCGATCTTGCCCTGGTAGATCGGCACGCCTTCCTGCATGCAGACGCGGATAACGTCCTGCCGATCGATCCCAAGCTCCTTCGACAACTCCTCAGGCGTCAGGTGATTCGCCATCCCGTTCCTCCTATTCGCGGTTTCGGTTTGAGTTCAACCGGATCGACGGGTCATTTCCGACGGGCACGAAAAAGCCCGCCGGCTCAGAGGCACGGTCGGGCTCGGTTACCGGTTCGTATGTCACGCGGAGCTCAGACACCCCGCGCTCGGAAGACAACCATCGCCTCGAACTTTAATGACGTTTGAGGACGTCCGCAACGGCCTACGGGAGCTCGACGAGCGCTCGCTCGAGGTACACGGTTCGCGCGTCCGTTACTACGTCGGCGGCGATGGGCCTCCGCTCCTCCTCGTGCACGGGCTGAGCGGCGCCGCCGCGAACTGGGTCGCCCTCGCGCCGCTGCTCGTAGAGCGCTTTCGCGTGCTCATTCCCGACCTTCCGGGCCACGCCGGATCCTCGCCGCTTGCGGGCGTGAAGAGCCTGGATCCGTTCGCCGAGACCGTCGTCGCGCTCGCCGAGCATGAGCGGATGCTGCCCGCAGCGCTCGTCGGCCACTCGCTCGGCGGGCTCGTTGCGCTGCGACTGGCGGTGCGCCGGCCCGAGGCTGTGAGCGGGCTCGTCCTCGTCTCTGCCGCCGGAATCTCGACCGCGACGCGGCGTGTCGAGCGGCTGCTCCGAGTCAGCTCCTTTGTCCGGCCGAGCCGGTTTTACTCGCGATTTCGCGCGCGCGTCGGGCGAAGCCTGGCTCTCCGCTACCTCGTCTTCGGCTACTGGGGCGCGTCGGACCCCGCTGCGCTGCCGCCGGACGTCGTCGAAGGTTTCCTCTCCGGCCCGGCTTTGCACACCGATACCCTCACCGCGGCTCGGGCTCTCGCCCGGGACGATCCCCGGCTCGATCTCGAGCTCGTGCGCTGCCCGAGCCTGGTTCTCTGGGGCGCACGTGACCGGCAGGTGCCGGTTGCCGACGCTTTCGAGTACGCGCGACGCCTCCGCGCGCCCGTCCGGCTCGTCGCCGATTGTGGCCATCTACCGATCGGCGAGCGGCCCGACGCCTGCGCCGACGCGATCACCACCTTTCTGACTTAGCAACAGTCTGTTGCTAAGTCAGACTAGACGGGGTTGGGCAGGTCGATGAACTCCCACTCGAGCCCGAACTGCTCGGCGAGGCGGCGCGCAAGCGCCTGGATCCCGATCCGCTCCGTCGCGTAGTGCCCGCCTGCCACGAAGTGGATTCTCAGCTCCTGCGCCGTGTGCAGGCTTGGCTCCTCGGCCTCGCCCGTGAGGAAGAGGTCAAAACCCTCGCGAGCCGCGTCGGCGAGGTAGCGCCCTGCGCGTCCGGTCACCACCGCGGCGCGCGCCACCCGCTCGGGCCCGTATGCGAAGACGATCGGCTCGCTGCCGAGGGCCTCGCGGACGCGTGCGGCGAAATCGTCCACGCCCGCCGGCTCAGCCAGTCGGCCGCCGAAGCCGATGCCTGCGAACCGGTCCGCCGGCTCGATCCCGAGCTCGCGCGCGAGCAGAGCGTTGTTCCCCAGCTCCGCGTGCCCGTCGAGCGCCAGGTGGTAGGCGGCAAGCGTGATCCCGGAGTCGAGCAGCACCTTCAGGCGTCGCCGCATGGCGTCGTCGATCACGCGCGGGTCGTTGTCCCAGAGGAGGCCATGGTGGACGAGCAGGAGCTGTGCACCGGCTCCGACGGCGCGCTCGAAGAGCTCGAGCGAGGCCGAGACGCCGCAGGTGATGCGCTCGACCTCGTGAGTTCCCGCGACTTGCATCCCCATCGGCCCGTAGTCGGGGTAGGCCTCGAGCTCGAGGAGCTCGTCCGCGAAGGCGAGGATCTCGTCCCGTTCGGCCATCGGTCGAGTGTACGGGCCTTTTGGAAGATGCGAGGAAGCGCAGTAGCATCGGTCCGTGGCCCGGCGTTCCTTCTGGGAGAACCGACCCATCCCCGAGCTGATGATCGGGCTCGTCGCAGTGGCTATCGCGGTCATCGTCGCCGGCACCGTGATTGCGCACGCGTTTCGCGATGTGAAGAAGCGGCGGGACACGATCACGGTCACCGGCTCCGCGCGGGAGCCGATCAGCGCCAACCAGGCGACCTGGAAGTTGACGGTGACCGCGCAGAAGAGGAAGGCTGCCGATGCTTCCCGTGTGCTGCGGCGAGAAGTTCGGACCGTCCGTGCCTTCGTTCGCGACGGCGGCATCTCCGACCAAGACGTGACCCTGCCGCCGATCACGGTCAACCAGACTCAGCGGCAGGTCTCGCGCAAGCACTTCGTCACGGAGTACCTGCTTGCGCAGAACTTCCAGATCACAACAAGTGACGTGAACAAGCTCGAGGCGACGGCCGGCAGTGTGAGCACGCTGCTGGAACAGGGGCTGACGCTGACTGTCGGGCGGCTCTCGTACACCTCCACGGAGTTGAGCGAAGCGCGGCTGAAGGCGCTGCAAGCGGCGACGAAGAACGCAAGCGAGCGCGCGAAGACGATCGTCGAGGGCGTCGGCGGCGACCTCGGTGGGGTCCGGAGCGCCTCCCTCGGCGTGTACCAGATCGTGCCGCGGAACTCGAACCAGATCAGCGACTACGGGATCAACGACACGTCGACGAAGGAGAAGGACGTCATCGCCGTCGTCTCCGTCACCTTCGGCGTGGACTGACGTTCGAGCTACGACGCCGCCGCGGTTTCGAACGGAACGTCCGCGGCAGAGCCCTCTTTGCCAGGCGGCGGGGACAGGAACTGCACCCTGTTTGCCACCACCTCGATCGCGTTGCGCTTGTTGCCGTCCGAGTCTTCCCACGAGCTGCTCCGCAGCCGCCCGTCGACGGCGACCCGCTTGCCCTTCGTCAGGTAGCGGGCGCACGTCTCGGCCTGCTTGTTCCAGGTCGAGATGCGGACGAAGTCGGCCTCGTCCTTTCCCGGCCGGTCGACGGCGAGCAGGAAGTTGGCGACTTGCCGCTCTTCGTCGACATCCTTCAGCTCGACCTCCGTAGCGAGATTTCCGATCAGCGTGACGACGTTCACGCGCTTCCTCCCTCTGTTGACTGAGGAGGCAACGCTAGCGGAGGAAATGTGACAGCACGGTGCCGAGTCAGTGCCTAAACTGCCAGAGCCAGTGCAGAGGCGCGCGCGTCATCAATCGGAACCGCAGAGGTGGTGGAGGCGGCCGCCCTCGGACAAGTGGCGCTCCTGGGACATGGCGGTTGGGATCGCGATCGTCGTGCCGTTGGTTGTCGTCTCCATTGAATATGAGATGCCTTGGTGGGTTCATTGGCTGGCGGCGCCCGCAGGTCTGTTTGCGCTGATTTACGCGTGGGTCAGAATCCGGTTTCGGCTTGCCGGCCTCGACCCGGAAACTGGAGAGGAGAAGAATCGGGGTGCCCAGATTTGAACTGGGGACCTCTCCGACCCGAACGGAGCGCGCTACCAGGCTGCGCCACACCCCGAGAACCCACAGGTTAGCGGCGTCCGAGCGTGAGTGAAAGTCGGCGGGCGGAGCCGGGCTTTGCCCGGCGAGAGCCCACGAATTGGTGTGACTTCCGATCTGAAAGGAGGGGGCCAACGGGGGAACCATGGGTTCACCCGTTCTTCTCTCCGACCCGAACGGAGCGCGCTACCAGGCTGCGCCACACCCCGAAGTTCACACAGGTTAGCGGCGTCCGAGCGCGAGTGAAAGCCGACGGGCGGAGCCCGGCGGGAGCCCACGAATCGGTGTGACTTGCAAACTGAAAGGAGGGGGCCAACGGGGAACCATGGGTTCACCCGTTCTTCTCTCCGACCCGAACGGAGCGCGCTACCAGGCTGCGCCACACCCCGAGAGCTCACAGGTTAGCGGCGTCCGAGCGTGAGTGAAAGTCGGCGGGCGTAGCCGGGCTTTGCCCGGCGGGAGCCCACGATTCGTTGCTCCCAGAGAGCTATCCTGCGGCCGTGTCAGACGGGATCAAGGTCGCCTGCGTCCAGCTGACGAGCCGACGGGACAAGGCAACCAACCTCGAGAAGGCCGAGCGGCTCGTTGCCAAGGCCGTGGCGACAGGAGCCGAGCTCGTCGCGCTCCCCGAGAAGTGGAACGCGATCGGCCCGCCGGAGACGCTGCACGCGGCGGCCGAGTCGATCGAGGACGGCGAGTCGGTCGAGGCGATGCGCGGCTGGGCGCGCAGCCACGGGGTCACGCTCGTCGGCGGCTCGATCACCGAGCGGCGCGAGGGTCGCGAGAAGCTATCCAACACCTGTCTCGTCTTCGACCCGCAGGGCGATCTCGCCGCCACGTACCGGAAGATCCACCTCTTCGATGTCGAGGTCGGCGGGCTCACCTACCGCGAGTCGGAGGCCGAGGAGCACGGCGAGGAGCCGGTCGTCACCGAGATCGAGGGCTGGCCGGTCGGCCTGACGATCTGCTACGACCTCCGCTTCCCCGAGCTGTACAGGGTCCTCGCACTCGAGGGAGCGCTGCTCGCCACCGTTCCTGCCCACTTCACGCTCTACACCGGCAAGGACCACTGGCACCTGCTGTTGCGCGCCCGTGCGGTCGAGAACGGCTTCTACGTCGCCGCTCCGGCACAGGTCGGCGAAACCGGGATCGGCCGTCCCAGCTACGGCCGCTCGCTGATCGTCGACCCCTGGGGAACGATCCTGGCGCAGGCGCCCGACGAGGAGACCGTGATCTCCGCAGAGCTCGACCGCGCCTGGCTCGACGAGGTCCGGCGCCGATTGCCGTCGCTTGCGGCCCGCCGGCCCGAGGCGTACCGCTGGCCGACCCCGGCCTAGATCAAGACTGGCGCGACCGGCTGCCCCGGCTCGTAGCGGAGTGCGCTGACCAATGGGACCTCGAGCTCGAGGAGCCGTTCACAGGCGGAAACGTCTCGCACGTCGTGCCAGCCGGAGACAGCGTGCTGAAGATCCAGTGGCCGCACCGGGAGAGCGAGCACGAGGCGGCCGCGCTCGAGCTCTTGGACGGCGACGGGGCCGTCCGCCTGCTCGCTCACGACGAGGAACGACACGCCCTGCTGCTCGAGCGCTGCGTGCCCGGGACTCACCTCAGCGAGCGCGAGCCCGAGGCGGCGCTCGACGTCCTTGTCGAGCTTCTACCGCAGCTGTGGAAGCCCGCGGGACCACCTTTCCGGCCGCTCGCAGACGAGGCGGCCTGGTGGGTCGGCTACCTCCCCGAGCAGTGGAAGCGAGACGGCCGGCCCTTCGAGCGCGAGCTTCTCGACGCGGCGGTCTCGGCGCTGGAGGAGCTCGCCCCGAGCCAGGGCGAGCAGGTTCTCCTCCACCAGGATCTCCACGGTGACAATGTCCTTGCCGCGGAGCGTGAGCCGTGGCTCGTCATAGACCCGAAGCCGCTCGTCGGAGAGCGCGAATTCGGTCTCGCGTCGATCATCCGGTCGTTCGAGCTCGGCCACAGCGAGGAAGCCGTCCGGCACCGTCTGGACAGGCTGACCTCGGAGCTCGGGCTCGACCGGGAGCGTGCACGGAAGTGGGCGCTCGGCCAGACGATCGCGTGGACCTCAGGCAGCGACTTCCAGTCCACGCACGTCGAGAACGCCCGCTGGCTGCTACAAGCAGAGTGATGGAGCTCAAGGCCGTTCTCTTCGACGTGGACTTCACGCTGGTCAAGCCGGGGCCGGACCTCGGGCCGGAGGGCTACCAGCTACTCGGCCGCCGGTTCGGGCTCGAGCTCGACCCTGCCCGCTACGCCGAGGCGCGCGCGGCGGCGGTGGAGACCGTCGAGCGGCACCCGGAGCTCGATCACGACGAGGAGGTCTGGGTCCTCTTCACCGAGCGGATCATCCGCGGCATGGGGGGCGACTCCGACCGCGCCTACGAGTGCGCGGTGGAGATGACCCGCGCGTGGGAGCACGCGGAGAACTTCGAGCTCTTCGAGGACACGCTGCCGGTGCTCGCGGAGCTCCGCGCGCACGGGCTGAAGCTCGGGCTCGTCTCGAACACCGGCCGCGACCTCGACGCGTTCGTCGCGCACCACGCGCTCGACGTCGACGTGGCGGTCGGCTCATCGGCCCACGGCAAGACGAAGCCGCACCCCACCATCTTCCAGGCGGCGCTCGACCGGCTGGGGGTCGCCGCCGAGGAGGCGGCGATGGTCGGCGACTCGCCGGACGACGACGTCGAAGGTGCGCGGGCGCTCGGCATGCGCGCGTTCCTCGTCGACCGCGACGACCGTTTCCCGCAGATCGAAGACCGCCTCCCGGACCTCCGCGCGCTGCCCGCCGCCCTCGGGCTCCCGCCGAGCGGCGTTTCGGGCTAGTCTCGCGGGGGGCAGACAGGAGGCGGGTGCGCAGGGCAGTCATCGGATTCGCGGCCGGGATCACCACGGCCGGCGCGCTCTGTTCGGTCGCGGTCGCGGCCCAGAACGGCGCGACGGTCGCTTTCACGAGCTCCCGTGGCGGCTCGGCGGTCTACACGGTGGGCCAGGACGGCAACGGCGAGCAGCGGCTGACGTCCACGGCACGGCCCGCTATCGAGGGCAACTCGTCCTGGTCACCGGACGGCACCCTCCTCGTCTACGTCTGCGGCAACTACGACCTCTGCGTGATGAACGCGGACGGGAGCGGGCAGACGCGTCTCACCAGGCCCGACCTGCCGTGGCCGAACGCTTTCGTCTACCACCTGTCGCCTGCCTGGTCGCCCGACGGGACGCGGATCGCCTTTGCGAGCAACCGCCAAACCTTCAGGTATGACCTTTTCGTCGTCAACGCCGACGGTACCGGTCTCACACGGATCGGCGGCACGGCCGGGCAGGACTCCGAGCCGTCATGGTCACCGGACGGACGGCAGCTCGTCTTCACCAGCGGCGTGAGCGGCAACGGCGACCTGTACGTGATCAACGCGGACGGAACGGGCCTCAGGCGCCTGACGGCGACGTCCGTCTCCGAGTCGCATCCAGACTGGGCTTCCGACGGCCTGAGGATCGCGTACGAGCGGTCCGGGGAGGTGCAGTCCGATCTGTACGTCATCAACGCCGACGGGAGCGGCAGGCGGCGCCTGACGAGGACCCCGTTCGACGAGGTCGAGCCCTCCTGGTCGCCGGACGGCACGCAGCTCCTCTTCTCGGCCGATCCGGGCGGAAACTGGGACGTCTACGTGACGAGCATGCCGGGACGGCGCAGGCTGACCCGCGATCCCGGCCTCGACCTGTGGCCCGACTGGCAGCCCGCGCCGGGGCCGGTCGGCCCGTTCGCCGAGGGGCCGACCGAGCCACCGCAGGAAGCGACCGAGGACGCTCGGGTCGTGGCTGCGTTCGAGCTGTGGACGACCAAGCAGGCGGGCGATCTGACGGAGATCGGCTCCGACTCTCTGACCGTCTCGCTACGGAGCGCAACCGCGTTCCGCAAGGACTCCGGCCGGGGGAGGCGCGCGGTCAACGCTCTCCACCCGACGAGCATCCGAGGCAAGAAGCTGCGCCGGCTCAGCCTGCGCGCGTTCGCAGACGCGCAGGTCGTGGGCCGCGAGTTCGAGGCGATGAACGTGCTCCTGATGCGCCACAAGCGAAGGGCGGCGTCGCGACATGCGTTGCTCGCTCTCTTCGCCGTGATCATCTGGGGCGAAGACGTGACGGCTGCAGGCAAGGAGACCGGCCTCCCCTAGCGACAGACAGCTTCGCCGGGCGCGAGGAGGCCGAAGCCCCAGACCTGTTCGTCGACGACGTAGATCGCAGTCGTCGTCCTGCCGCGGCGGATCGTCGAAGCGGAGTACCGGCCGCAGTTGACGGAGAGCAGCGTTCCGTAGAGCCCCGCGACCCGCACGGCCGTGTCGCCGATCGCCAGGCCGCGTTCGGTCCGCCAGCCCTGCGGGCTCCAGAGGGTGAAGAGCGCGGCGGCGCGCCCCTTCCGGAAGGAGACGCCGGCGCCCTGCGGCTCGAACGGGCGGTAGTTGAAGTACCACGTCTGCTCGCGGCAGTCGCGGCACAAGCCGAAGCGAGGCCCCCAGGCGGCCCGAACCTGCGCTCGTGTGGCGCCGAGCCGCAGGCCGCCGAGGCTTTTGCCGGGGACGACGAGACCCGCTCGAGGCGGGGCTGCGGCTGCGCTCGTGGTCACAAAGAGAGCGATCGAGACGCCGAGGAGCGCTCGCATAGGATCGCATCATGCAGGTCGTCAACCTCTTCGGCGAGGAGTGGGACGGCCGGCGAGACCGGCCGGGCTGGCAGTGGAAGCAAGCGTCCGTCAGCGAGCGCCCAGGGGCGGAGCTGTTCGGCGCGAACCTCTACGAGATCGAGAGCCGGGGCAGAGGAGCTTTCCGTACGTTTGGAACAATCCGGTTCGCGCTGGATTGTGCGAGCGTGCCGAGGACTGGCCTTGGAGTGGCGGTCCAACCGATCTCTAGCGGGACGCGAGTGCCGGGCCCCAGGCGGCAAGCGGCGAGATCTCCCCGCCGCGGCCGTTCAGGTTGCGGAAGCCGAGTGCGTGCTCGGCCTGCATCATCTTGTGGATCTGCGTCGTCCCCTCGTAGATGATCGGCGCCCGCGCGTTCCTGAAGTAGCGCTCGAGCCCGTACTCCGCCGAGTAGCCGTAGGCGCCGTGCACCTGGATCGCGAGGTGCGCCGCCCGGAATGCCGATTCCGTCGCATGCCACTTCGCCAGTGACGTCTCACGCGTGTTCCGCTTGCCCTCGTTCTTCAGCCAGGCGGCCTGCATGACGAGCAGCTTCGACGTCTCGTAGCCGAGCACCATCTCGGCGATCATGTCCTGGACGAACTGGTACTTGCCGATCGGCTGCCCGAATGTCTGCCGCTCGCGTGCGTACTCGACGGAGCGCTCGAGGCAGGCGCGGATGACGCCGCACGCTCCGGCCGCGACGGTGAAGCGGCCCTGGTCGAGCCCGTACATGGCGATCTCGAAGCCTTGACCCTCCTCGCCGACGAGGTTCTCCGCCGGCACCTCGACGTTCTCGAAGAAGAGCTCGCCGGTCGAGCCCGCCCAGACTCCGAGCTTGTGCTCCGTCTCGGCCGAGGTGAGCCCGGGCATCCCCTTCTCGAGCAGGAACGCGGAGATGCCCTTGTGCTTCGCGGACGGGTCCGTCTTCACGAAGACGAGCGCGTGGTCGGCGACCGTCGCGTAGGAGATCCAGTTCTTCGACCCGTTGAGCACGTAGACATCTCCCTCGCGGCGCGCCGTACTCTTCATCGCCGCCACGTCGGAGCCCGCGGCGGGCTCGGTCAACCCAAAACAGGCGAGCTTTTCGCCCCGCGCCTGGGGGACGAGCCACTGCTTCTTCTGCTCCTCCGAGCCGTAGCGCAGGAGCGAGAGAGAGTTGAGCCCGACGTGCACCGAGATCAGCGTTCGGAAAGCCGCCTCGCCGCGCTCGATCTCCTCGCAGGCAAGCGCTTCGGCGACGAAGTCGAGGCCCGCGCCGCCGTGCTCCTCGGGAATGACGATCCCGAGCAGGCCCAGCTCGGCCATGCCCTCGATGACCCCCAGATCCAGGTGGTGATTGATGTCGTTCTCGATCGCGTTCGGGAGCACCCGCTCGTCGACGAAGGACCGGACCGTGTTCTGGATGAGGCGTTGCTCCTCGGTCAGCTCGAAGTCCATCGCGGCGGAGTCTATGTGCCGCGTTTGACTGGGCGGACAGCATGGGTACGATTGACTGACTAGTCAATCAACACTCGATTTTTGCCTAGCGGAGCCGATATGACCGCAGTGGAGCAAATGGTCGCAAGTGGAGTGTCCTTCGCGCTGACGGACGAGCAGCGCGCGCTTCGCGATCTCGCCCACGAGTTCGCCGAGAAGGAAATCCGCCCCCGGGCGGCCGACTACGACGAGCACTCCACGCACCCGGCCGACGTGATCGCGAAGGCGCACGAGCTCGGGCTGATGAACATCCACATCCCCGAAGAGCTCGGCGGGCTGGGCCTCTCGATCTTCGATGGGATCCTGATCGGCGAGGAGCTTTCCTGGGGCTGCTCCGGGATCGCGGTCTCGATCGTGGCGAACACGCTCGGTGCGGCGCCGGTCCTGCTCGCCGGCTCCGAGGAGCAGAAGCGCGAGTGGCTCCCGCCGCTCATCGACGAGCCGATCCTCTGCTCGTTCGCTCTCACCGAGCCGAACGCGGGCTCGGACGTCTCCGGCATCCAGACGACCGCCGTCCGTGACGGGAGCGACTACGTCATCAACGGCTCGAAGATGTTCATCACGAACGCGGGCCACGCGACCTGGCTCGTCGTCTTCGCCTCGACGGACAGGAGCAAGGGCCAGCGCGGGCTCTCGGCCTTCGTCGTCCCGACCGAGATCGAGGGCGTGACGATCGACAAGCACCTCGACAAGATGGGCCAGCGGGCGACTGACACCGCCGCCGTCTCCTTCCAGGACGTCAAGGTCCCCGCGGAGAACCGGCTCGGCGAGGAGGGTGACGGCTTCAAGATCGCGATGCGCACGCTCGACCACACGAGGCCGGGCACCGCCATCGGCGCCGTCGGTGTCTCGCGCGCCGCGTACGAGCTCGCCGTCGATTACTCGCGGGAGCGTGTCCAGTTCGGCCAGCCGATCGCCATGAACCAGGGAATCAACTTCCTGATCGCGGACATGGCCGCGGAGATCGAGGCCGCGCGCCTCCTCACCTGGCAGGCCGCCTGGATGCTCGACCAGGGCGTGCGGGCGACCCTCCAGTCGTCCTTCGCGAAGCGCTTCGCCTCGGACACGGCGATGAAGATCACCACCGACGCGGTGCAAATCTTCGGTGGCTACGGTTACATGCGCGAGTACCCCGTCGAGAAGCTCATGCGCGATGCGAAGCTGTTTCAGATCTACGAAGGCACGTCTCAGATCCAGCGCCTCGTGATCGCGCGCGAAATCTTCTTCCCGCGCGGGTAGCGATCTTCAAGCCGCTCTTGACCAAGAAGCGGGGTTAGCGGCCGCGGCGCTGGGTCGCCGCGACCTCTTACCGGCATCGCAAGCGACGCCTCGGTCCCGCGAGATTGAAATAGCCTCAGCGACGGATAGACTTCCGGCCTTGTCGGTGCGGGTGGCACATCTTCCTCGCGCCCGGCGGCGTGCGCGTGCCCGGGTGCGGCTTCTCTGGCAGTGGAGCCTGTTCGTCGGCGTGCTGCTCGCGCTCAGCGGGACTGTGCTCGGCCTCGCGTTCGCCGGCTCGCCCGAGCGGCTGCCGGCGGGAACGCACATCGCCGGGGTCGACGTCGCCGGTCTGACTCCCGCGGACGCGCGCGCGCTGCTCCGGCGGCGGGAGCAGGAGCTCGGAAGGGTGCCGGTCCAGTTCACGGCGGACGGTCACAGCTGGCGGGTGCGACCCGACACGGTGATCGTCGAGACGAACTGGGCGGCGGCGGTCGAGGCCGCACGGCGCCAGGGCGAGGGCTTCGCCCCGGTTCGGGGCCTCAAGCGCCTCGGGGTCCGTGTCTTCGGCGGCGACATCGTGCCGACGACGAGGATCTACCAGGCCAACCTGGACGCGTACCTGGCCCGCTTCGCGCAGGCCGTCGACCGGCCCCGAGTCGAGCCGTCGCTGACGCTGCGCGGGCTCGAGCCGCAGGTCATTCGCGGTCGCAACGGGCTGATGCTCGACCGGTCTGCCGCGGCTCGCGTCGTCGTCCAGGCACTGACCGGGCTCGCGCGCGGCCCGGTTTCGCTCCCCTTGCGGATCGATGCCATCCGGCTTTCATCGGGTGATCTCGCGGGCGCGGAGGTCAAGACGTCGACCGCGCTGTCGGCCCCGGTCGAGCTCAGCTACGGCCCGAGCGGCTGGCACCTCTCCCCGCGGAAGATCGCCAGGATCCTCGAGCTCCCGAGCAACGGATCGAGCGCATTGCACATCGGCGGGCCGGCCGCGGATCGCTTCTTCGCCCACCTCAGGAAGCGTGTCGATCACGCTGCGAAGGACGCGAGCTTCACGATCGGCGCGCGCAACGTCGTTCGCGTCGTCCCCGCCGAGCCCGGCCGCGAGCTCGACGTACAGGCGACCAAACGGGCGCTTCTCACCGCCATGCTCTCGTCGGCCGACCGCAAAGCCGACCTGCGCGTCGTTCCCGTCGACCCTCGGCGGACGACGCAGGAGGCGCAGGCGATGGGGATCACCGGGCTCGTCGGGGCCTACGAGACGTTCTATGGGGGGATCGCGAACCGGATCCACAACGTCCAGCTCGTCGCACACTTGCTCGACAATCACTTCATCGCCCCCGGCGCCACCTTCTCGTTCAACGCGACGACGGGCGAGCGCTCGCCGGACAAGGGCTTCCTCGAAGCGCCCGTGATCATCAACGGCGAGCTCAAGACCGCGCTCGGCGGCGGCGTCTGCCAGGTTTCGACGACGACCTTCAACGCCGCCTACGAGGCAGGCCTGCCGATCACCGACCGGACGAACCACGCCCTCTACATCAGCCACTACCCGCTCGGTCGTGACGCCACCGTCAACTATCCGGACACGGATCTTCGCTTCGTCAACGACACGCCGCACTGGCTCTGGCTGCGCACCTTCGTCGGTTCCTCGTCGCTGACGGTCGCCTTGTACGGGGACCCGCAGAACCGGCGCGTCGTGAGCGACGTCGCGCCGCTCGTCGTCACCGGCCCCGCGCCGACCAAGCGCGTTCCCGATCCGAATCTCTTCGTCGGGCAGCAGTCGCTCGAGCAGGCCGGCGGACCCTCGCGCGCGACCAGTGTGCGCCGCCGGGTTTACAGCGCGGGCGGAAAGCTCCTCTACGACCACACGTGGTACTCGTCCTACCGGGCCGAGCCGAACGTGATCCGGGTCGGGACGAAGCCGCACCCTGCCCCGGTGGCCA
>Ga0066710_100000849_pt1 | contig 20649 bp, 16 predicted proteins | sample GraSoiAngelo_159_FD_79666 | JGI IMG/M metagenome (GOLD analysis project Ga0066710, IMG submission 79666) | Grasslands soil microbial communities from the Angelo Coastal Reserve, California, USA - 14_1009_16_40cm | ecosystem: Environmental > Terrestrial > Soil > Grasslands | place: USA...
CGATCGTCCTCGGGTCGATCTGCGCCGCGCTGCTCAACGCGGCCAGCAACGTCATCAACCAGTACCACGACCTGGAGATCGACCGGCGCAACAAGCCGCAGCGCCCGCTCCCGTCCGGCGCCATTTCGCCGCGGGCCGGGCTGGCCTTCGCCGCCCTCCTGTACCCGTTGGCGATCGCGCCGACCTGGCTCATCGTCATCTACCCGCGCCAATCCTGGATTGACAAGGCCACGGCCCCGCTCGCCGAGCACCAGTGCTTCTTCATCTACTTGGCGGGGATGCTGATGACTTTCGTCTACTCCGATCCCGCCTGGGGCCGGACCAAGCGCTTCGGCCTGTGGGCCAACCTGACGATCGCCATTCCGCGCGGCTGCCTCCTGAAGGTTGCGGGGTGGTCCATGGTGGCGAGCGTCTTCGGCCTCGAGCCGTGGTACATCGGCGCCATCTTCCTGCTCTTCCTCCTGGGCGCCACCACGAGCAAGGACTTCTCCGACATGGAAGGCGACGCGGCCCACGGCTGCAGGACCCTGCCGATCACGCACGGGGTCGAGAAGGCCGCGCGCCTCATCGCCCCCTTCTTCGTCCTCCCCTGGCTCCTGATCCCCCTCGGGGTCCTGCTGCCCGACCCCTTCGGGGGAGGCCCCATCCTGACCGGCCGACCGGGCCCGCTCGTCGTGCTGGGCCTCCTGCTGGCCGCATGGGGCGCCTGGACCGCACGGCTGATCCTTCGCGATCCCTGGTCCCTGGCCCGATCCGAGAACCACCCGTCCTGGACGCACATGTACCTCATGATGATGTTCGCCCAGGTCGGCTTCGCCGTCGCCTACCTTGCCTGACGCCCGGGGGAGAGGCGGAGCGGCGACCGGCGCCATCCTCGCGCTCCTGGCGCTGGCCGCGGCTCCCGCCGGAGGGGCGCCGCATCCTCCTCCCGCGCCCCTGGCCGACACCGTGGTCCTGGTCTCCGTGGATGGCATGCGCTGGGACTATCCGGCGCGCGCCGGAGCCTCGACCCTCGAGCGCATGGCGCGCCAGGGGGCCTCCGCGGGAGGCCTGGTGCCCTGCTTTCCCTCCTCGACCTTCCCGGCGCACGCCACGCTCGCGACCGGCGTTTTTCCGGACCGGCACGGAATCCTGAACAACGAGTTTCTCGATCGGGAACGGGGCGACTACCGCAGAGACGACGACCCATCGTGGCTTCTGGCGGAACCTCTCTGGGTGACGGCCGAACGCCAGGGTGTGCGGACCGCCGTGTTCCACTGGGTCCTGTCGTACGGGCCCTGGCGCGGAGTGGCGGCATCACGCGGCGTGCCATTCTCCAGCGAGACGGGCGACGCGGAAAAGGTCGCGCGGATCGTCGCATGGCTCGGAGAGAGGGGGAGCGAGCGTCCGCGGCTGATCCTGTCCTACCTTCATGGCGTGGACGGGATCGGCCATCGCGAGGGGCCGGACTCGCCGGAGGTCCTGCGCGCCGTGCGACGAACGGATCGCCTGCTCGGGCGCCTGCTGCGCGCGGTGCAGGAGCGCGGCGGGGGAGCGGCCCTGATCGTCGTCTCCGACCACGGGATGGCGGCGGTCTCGCGGTCCCTGAGGCCGGACCGGTTGTTGCGGGGCAGGGCGCGTGGCGCGCGCCTCCTGTCCACCGGGGCCACCGCGAACCTGTACTGCCCGGACACGGGCTCCTGCGCGGCCGCCGGCGCGGCCCTGGCGCGGGTTCCCGGGCTCACCCTGTACTCCCAGGAGGACTTGCCGCCGGCGCTGCGGTACCGGCTGCCCTCACGGACCGGCGATTGGGTGGCGATCGCGCCCGGGGGGAGCTACTTCGGCGCCGGGGAAGGGGGCGCGCGCGAGCCGCCGCGCGGCATGCATGGCTACCGCCCCGAGGAGCCGGCGATGCGCGGGATCTTCTACGCCTGGGGATCGGGCCTGAGGGCCGGAGCGCGCCGGGACCTGTTGGCGGCGGTCGATGTCGCGCCGCTCGTCTGCCGGCTGCTGGGCATCCTGCCGCCGCCTGGCATCGACGGGCATGCGCCGGCCGATCTGATCGCCGAGGTCACTCCGTCTCCGGTTCCGCCTCGGCCGCCGTCCGGACGCGGGAGCGGGCGACCTTGACCCGCGCCGCCCGCAGCAGCGTGCCGCCCAGCATGTAGCCTCGCTCCATCTCCTCGACCACCTGGTTGTCGCGCCCGGGGTCGTCGGTCTCCTCGGTGGCGACGGCTTCGGCGAGGGCGGGATCGAACGGCTTCCCCACCGTTTCGATCGCCTCGGCCCCCTCCGATGCGAGGATCTGCGCCAGCCTCTCGCGGATGAGGGAGACGCCGGCGAGAAGTGGCGCGGCGTCGCCGGCACCGCGGGCGGCCGCGATGGCCCGGTCGAGGTCGTCGACGACGCCGATGATCTTGCGCAGCATCTCGGCGCGGGCGATGTCCACGCGCCGCTCGAGATCGCGGGTCAGCCGCTCGCGAAAGGCGTCGCGTTCCTGCTCGATGCGGCGGTACGCGGTGGAGATCTCGCGGGCGCGCTGCTCGGCCTCCTCGGCCCGCGCCCTCAGCTGCTCGACGACGGTCGGGTAGCGTGCCTCCGGCGCCGCAGCCGTCTCGTCGCTGAAAGCGGGCCGCCGGTCGACCACCGCGAAGGGCGCCTCGTCGTCGGCGTGCCGATCGTTCGTCATGATCGCCTCATGCTCCGCCGCGCCGCGACCATCCCACAGCGCTTCAGCGTCCCAGCAGACGCCGGATGCGCTCGGGGATCGGCGGGTGGGTGCTGAACAGGCCGGCCAGCGAGCGCCCGGTCAGCGGCTTGACGATGAACAGGTGGCTCGCGGTCGGGGCGTTGCTCATCATCGGGATCCGCCGGCTGTAGTCATCGAGCTTCTTCAGGGCGCTGGCCAGGCCGTAGGGGTTATGGGCCAGCTCGGCGCCGCTGGCGTCGGCCTGGTACTCGCGCGAGCGCGACACCGCCAGCTGGATGAGCATCGCGGCGAACGGCGCCAGAAGCGCCGTGGCCAGCAGGGCGATCGGATTGGCGCCCTGACGATCATCGCGGCTGCCTCCGCCGAAGAAGGCGGCCCAGCGGGCCATGTCGGCCAGGACCATGATGGCGGCGGCCAGGGTGGCCGCGACCGAGCCGATCAGGATGTCGCGGTTCTTGACGTGCGAGAGCTCGTGGGCCAGCACCCCCTCGAGCTCCTCGGCGCTCAGCAGCCTCAGGATACCCTGCGTGACCGCCACCGCCGCGTGGCTGGGGTTCCTGCCGGTGGCGAAGGCGTTCGGGGCATCTTCGGGAAGAACGTAGACGCGCGGCATCGGGGTCCCGGCGCGCGCCGTCAACCGTTCCAGGATCTCGAAGAGCTGCGGCGCCTGGTCCCGGGCCACCGGCTGGGCCCGGTACATCGCCAGGACCAGCCGGTCGGAGAACCAGTAGGAGAAGAAGTTCAGGGCCGCCGCGATCACCAGGGCCAGGATCATCCCCTGACGGCCGCCGAACGCGTTGCCAATGACCAGGATCAGGGCCGAGAGCAGCCCGAGAAAGAACGCCGTCTTCAGAGTGTTCATGGTGCGGTTCATCTCCTCGAAATGTTGCGAGTTGCGCGGCAGCCGAAGCGCCGCCGGGCGGCAGGAGGCGCCCGCGCGCCACCCCATCCGACCGGATCGTCATTCTACAGGATCGGACCCGGCTCCTAGCCCGCCCTCCGTGGCGTCCCGAAGGGCCTACTTCACCTCCACGCGGATCGCCTTGGTCTTCGCCTCCTGCCTCTTCGGCAGCACGACCTCCAGCACCCCGCTCTTCTGGACGGCCCGGATGCCGCTCTGGTCGATGTTCTGCGGCAGGCTGAAGGAACGGACGAAGGGGCCATGCGGGCGCTCGGCGCGATGGAATTCGTCGGCCTTCAGATCGGCCGGAGGCTTGCGCTCGCCCCTGAGAACCAGCACGTTGTCGTCCACCCGAAGCTCGATATCGCTCTGGTCGATGCCGGGCAGGTCGGCCTTCAGGACGATGCGGTCGCCCGTCTCGTAGATGTCGACCGCCGGCGCCCACTGTCCCGTCTCGATGTTCTCCTGTCCCCTCTGCCGGGCCAGGCTCTCCTGGAAGAGCCGGTTCATGCGCTCCTGCAGGGTCATCAGGTCCTGGAACGGATCCCATCGCGTGAGGGTCATCGCTTCTCCTCCTGTCCGTAGAGCGCCGTCCCGCGGGTGGCCGGCCGCGTCAGCGTGCGCGCCGGCCGGCCGCCGGCGCCGCACCCTCCCGGGCGGGCGCCTTCTCGAATGTCACCTGGCCGCGCCCGGGCTCCCAGTCGGCGCGGATCGGATCGCCCGGCGCGAAGCCTCCCTCCAGCACGCGGCGGGCCAGCGGGTCGAGGACCAGCCGCTGCAGCGTCCTCTTGAGGGGGCGGGCGCCGTACTGCGGATCGTACCCGGCCTCCGCCAGGTGGGCGCGCAGCCGCGGGGTGATCTGCAGCGAGAGCTGGCGGGCCTGCAACAGCCTGCCCAGCCGCGCCACCTGGATGTCCACCACCCGCAGCAGGTCATCGCGGGTGAGATTGTTGAACACGACCACCTCGTCGACCCGGTTCAGGAACTCCGGCTTGAAGTGCTGCTTCAGTTCGTCCTCGATCAGCCCCCTGAGGCGCGCCCGGTCCTTTCCCTCCCAGCCCTGGATGAGGGCGCCGGCCAGGTTGGAGGTCATGACGATGAGCGTGTTCTTGAAATCGACCACCCGGCCCTTGCCATCGGTCAGGCGCCCATCTTCCAGGATCTGCAGAAGGGCGTTGAAGACGTCGGGATGCGCCTTCTCGATCTCGTCGAACAGCACCACGGAGTAAGGGCGTCGGCGCACCGACTCCGTGAGCTGCCCCCCCTCCTCGTAGCCGACATAGCCGGGAGGCGCTCCGATGAGGCGCGCCACGGAATGCTTCTCCATGTATTCCGACATGTCGAGGCGGATCATGGCGCGCTCGTCGTCGAACAGGAACTCGGCCAGGGCGCGCGCCAGCTCCGTCTTGCCCACGCCGGTCGGGCCCATGAAGAGGAAGGAGCCCGTCGGGCGGTTGGGGTCGGCGAGGCCCGCGCGAGCCCGCCGCACCGCCTGGCTGACGGCCGCGACGGCTTCGTCCTGCCCGACCACCCTTTCCCGCAGGCGGTCTTCCATCTGCAGCAGCTTCTGGATTTCGCCCTCGAGCATCTTGCTCACCGGGATCCCCGTCCAGCGCGACACGATGGCCGCCACGTCCTCCTCGTCGACCTCTTCCTTGAGCATCGGCCGGCCGCCCTGCATCTCCACCAGGCGCTTGTTGGCGCGGGCGAGGCGCTTCTCCATCTCGGCGAGATCGCGATAGCGCAGCTTCGCCGCCTCCTCGAGGTTGCCTCCCTTGGTCGCCTGGTCCACCTTGAGCCGCGTGGACTCGATCGCCTCCTTGATCGAGCGGATCTCCTGGATGGCCTCCTTCTCCGCCTTCCACTGGGCCTTGAGCCCGTCGATCCGCTCGCGCAGGTTGGCCAGGTCATGCTTGATTTCCTCGACCCGCGCCTTGCTCTTCTCATCGGGTTCCTTCTCGAGGGCCTTCTGCTCGATCGTCAGCTGGATGGCGCGCCGCTCCAGCACGTCGATGTCCTGGGGCAGGGAGTCGATCTCCATGCGCAGGCTCGAGGCCGCCTCGTCGACCAGGTCGATCGCCTTGTCGGGAAGGAAACGGTCGGTGATGTAGCGGTGGGAGAGCGTCGCCGCGGCGACCAGGGCCGCGTCCTTGATGCGCACCCCGTGATGCACCTCGTAGCGCTCCTTGAGGCCGCGCAGGATGGCGATGGTGTCCTCGACATCCGGTTCGCCGACGACGATCGGCTGGAAGCGTCGCTCCAGTGCAGCGTCCTTCTCGATGTGCTTGCGGTACTCGGTCAGGGTGGTGGCCCCGACGCAGCGCAGCTCGCCGCGCGCCAGGGCCGGCTTCAGCATGTTCGAGGCGTCCACCGCCCCCTCGGCCGCCCCGGCGCCGACCAGGGTGTGCAGCTCGTCGATGAACAGCACGTAGCGGCCCTCGCCACGCTCGATCTCCTTGAGGAGCGCCTTGAGCCGGTCCTCGAACTCGCCCCGGTATTTGGTCCCGGCCACCAGGGCGCCCAGGTCGAGGGCGACGATCTCCTTGCTCTTGAGGCCCTCCGGAACGTCCCCGTCCACGATGCGGCGGGCCAGCCCCTCGACGATCGCCGTCTTGCCCACGCCCGGCTCACCGATCAGGACCGGGTTGTTCTTGGTGCGGCGGGAGAGGACCTGGATCACGCGACGGATTTCTTCGTCGCGCCCGATCACCGGGTCGAGCTTGCCGCGCCGGGCCATCTCCGTGAGGTTGCGGGCGTACTTCTCCAAGGCCTGGAAGGAGTCCTCGGGGTTCTGTGAGACCACGCGCTGGCTGCCCCGGATCGCCTTGAGCGCCTCGAGCACCTTGCCGCTGGTGGCGCCCGCCTCGCGCAGCAGGTCCGCGGCGGCTCCCCGGCCCTCGAGGTAGGCAAGGAGCAGGTGCTCGACCGAAACGAAGTCGTCGCGAAAGCCGTCGGCGCGCCGCTCGGCCGAGTCGAGCAGCGCCCGCATGCGATCGCCCGGCTGGGGACTGGCCCCGCCCTCGACACGGGGGCCGGCTTCGAGCCTCTCCCCCAAACGTGTCTTCAGGCGTTCGACATCGGCCCCGATACGGCCGAGCAGAACCGGAACAAGCCCTCCATCCTGGGTCAACAGGGCCCGCAGCAGGTGCTCCGGGGTGATCTCGGCGTGGCCCAGCTCGAGCGCGGCCGCCTGGGCCGCCTGCAAGGCTTCCTGCGATTTCACCGTCAGCCGTTCAAGATTCATTTCCGGGGTCGCTCCTCGTCACTTCGGATATATCTAACACGTGGCACAGTATAAATATTGAGTGTAGTATTGTCAATTATTATATTAGGCAAATTACACATTTATTTTCAATATCTTAGGATAGTTTAATGGCGGCAGTCACGGCGCTCCGCCTTCGATCCGGCGCGGGCGGGATCATGATCGGGAGGCTTGGGACCGCCGTCCCTCCTCTCCCCGGGTCACCTCCTCCTGGCGCAGGAAGCCGCGGATGAGCTCGAGACAGAGGCGCGTGTGGGTCAGGAAAAGATGATGACCCGTTCCCCGGATGCTCTGCAAGCGCATGAACGGGTACGAGGCAGGCAGGGATCGCACGTGGTCGAGAGGGGCGACGGAATCCTGCTCCCCATGGACGAGGAGGATCGGCGTGGGGGGGACCGACGGAAGGATGGTGTCGACCTGATAGTTGAGCAGGCAATGCTCGAGCGTGGATGTCAGGGACTTGAAGGTGAACTTGTGGCTGTCCATGAGGACCGCCCAGGGAAACCGGAACATGTAGCGCAGGGTAAGCTCGAGCCCGCTGCGCCGGAACTGGGCAAGGGTCTCGGCAAGCGAGTGCTCGTTCAGCAGACGGCGGTAGTGCGGGGAGCCGCTCCAGAAGATCCGGTGCGCGGTCACAGGGTCGGCGAAGCGAGGCAGGCTGAGAAGCACCATCCGGGACACGTGATCGCGGTAACGGGCCGCGTATTCGAGAGCGATGAGGCTGCCGAGGGAGTGGCCGACCAGCATCAAGGGCCGGTCGCCCAGCCGCAACTCCTCGATCAACCCACGGACGCTGTCGCGGAAGAGATCCATGGTGTACTCGACCTGGGGCTTGGGAGACAGGCCGAACCCGAGCAGGTCGGGCAGGATCAGGTGATAGTCAACGGCCAGGCGGCGCGCTTTCTTCTGCCAGTAGCGCCGCGAGCCGGTGATGCCGTGGAGGAAGAGGACCACCGGGGCCTCCGGGCGTCCGCTCTCCACGTAGTGCAGGGCGTTGGGCGGTCTCATGATATGCCTGGGGCGCCGGAAATCCGGCCTCCGATGAGAGGGCCGGATGATAGCACGGGAGGAAAGTGGCGGCCCGGCCGGCAGGCCCGGGCCGTCCTTGATCTCCGCCTGGCCCCTGGCTTATCATCGCCGCTTCGAGGGGCTCTCCATACGCGCACCACCGACTCCTCTTCACTCCCCGACGATGGGTCCGGAGGCCCGGGATCCCGACCCGAGGTGTAGCCGTGAGAGTGGCCCTGGGCAGCGATCACGCCGGCTTCGCCCTGAAGGAGAGCCTGAAGGAGACCCTGCGGGCGCTCGGCGCGGAGGTCGACGATCTCGGCACGCACGACGAAACGAGCGTCGATTACGTGGATTATGCACGTCGTGTCGGCGAGGAAGTCGCCCGGGGCGCTGCCGAGCGAGGCATCGCCATCTGCGGCACGGGGATCGGGATGAGCATCGCGGCCAACAAGGTCGCCGGGGTGCGCGCCGCGCTTTGCCACGAGGGTTACAGCGCCCGCCACAGCCGCGAGCACAACGACGCCAACGTGCTCTGCCTGGGCGCGCGGGTGATCGGGAAGGAGCTCGCCGTGGAGGTCGTGCGGGTCTTTCTGTCCTCCGGGTTCTCGGGGGGCCGGCACCGGCACAGGGTCGAGAAGATCGCCGCCCTCGAGGACTCGACGGGCGGACCCGGATCCCCCGCCCCGCGCTGACAGGCGCGGAGAACAGGCCGTCGCATCCCGCGGCGGGAAAGGGGAAGAACGTGCTCGAAGCCTTGAGACAGGTCGATCCCGAGGTCGCGGCGGCGCTCGAAGGCGAGATCCGGCGCCAAGAGGAGACCCTGGTCCTGATCGCCTCAGAGAACTACGCCTCGCGCGCGGTCCTGGAGGCCACGGGCTCCATCTTCACCAACAAATACGCCGAGGGTTACCCCGGCCGCCGCTACTATGGCGGCTGCGAGCACAGCGACGAGGTGGAGAGGCTGGCGATCGAGAGGGCCAAGGGGCTCTTCGGCGCCGAGCACGCCAACGTCCAGCCCCACTCCGGATCGCAGGCCAACATGGCCGTGTACCTGGCCGCCCTCAAGCCCGGGGACACCGTCCTGGGGATGGACCTCTCCCACGGCGGCCACCTCACTCACGGGCACCCGCTCAACTTCTCCGGCCGGTACTTCCGAATCGTGCCATACGGTGTGGAGCGCGCCAGCGAACGCCTCGACTACGACGCGCTCGACCGGCTGGCCCGCGAGCACCGTCCGCGACTCATCGTCGCGGGCGCCAGCGCCTACGCGCGGGTCATCGATTACCCCCGCATCCGGCAGATCGCCGACGCGGTCGGTGCGCTCGTGATGGCGGACATCGCGCACGTGGCCGGTCTCATCGCGGGGGGGATGCACCCCAGCCCGGTGCCGCATGCCGACTACGTGACCACGACCACCCACAAGACCCTGCGCGGCCCGCGCGGCGCCATCATCCTGTGCCGCGAAAAGTACGCCAAGGAAATCGACAGCGCGGTCTTCCCCGGCGTCCAGGGCGGACCCCTGATCCACGTCATCGCCGCGAAGGCCGTGGCGCTCAAGGAAGCCATGGGGCCTGGATTCAAGGCCTACCAGCGCCAGACGGTGGAGAACGCCTCGGATCTCGCCGCCTCCCTGGCGGCCGGCGGACTGCGAATCGTCTCGGGCGGGACCGACACGCACCTCTTCCTGGTCGATTTGCGCCCGCGGGGCCTGACCGGGAAGGTCGTGGAGAAGCGGCTCGAAAGGCTGGGGATCGCCCTGAACAAGAACACGATTCCCTTCGATCCCGAGAAACCGATGGTCTGCAGCGGCGTGCGCATCGGCACGCCGTCGGTGACCAGCCGCGGCATGGGGCGGGCCCAAATGAAGGAGATCGCCGGTCTGATCCTCGAAGCGCTCGAGGCCGAGCCGGACGAGCGCCGGGAGGCCTCCATCCGGGAGCGGGTCCGCGGGCTCTGCCGCGCTCACCCGTTCTATCCATGGCTGCTCCAGCGGGAGGGATCGACGGACCGTCGATGACCCCGCCCCCTGCCGACCCCGACCGCACCCTCTACCTGGTCGACGGCACCAGCAACCTCTTCCGGGCGTTCTACGCCATCCGCGGCCTGAGCAGCAGCAAGGGGCTGCCGACGAACGCCGTCTACGGCTTCACCACCATGCTGCGCAAGCTGCTGAAGGAGCACCAGCCGCGCTATCTGGCCGTGGCGTTCGATCGACCCGAGCCGACCTTTCGCCACGAGGCGTTCGCCGACTACAAGGCCAACCGCCCCGAGCCCCCCGCGGGCCTGGTGGCGCAGGTCCCGTACGTCAAGCAGGTCTGCCGCGTGCTCAACGTGCCGCTCCTCGAGCTGGCCGGCTTCGAGGCGGACGACCTGATCGCGACCCTGGCCGACAAGGCCCGCCAGGCCGGCCTGCAGGTCGTGATCGTCGCCAGCGACAAGGACCTGCTGCAGTTGGTGGGGAAGGGCGTGCTCGTCTATAACCCGGTCAAGGAGGAGTTCCTCGACGAAGCCGGCGTCGAGCGCGCCTTCGGCGTGCGCCCCGAGCAGGTGCGCGACGTCCTGGCCTTGAGCGGCGACGCTTCGGACAACATCCCCGGCGTGCCCGGGATTGGCGAGAAAGGCGCGAAGGAGCTGATCCGGCGCTTCGGCGACCTCGAGACGATCCTCAAGGAGGCCGGGGCGATCGAGAGGAAGAGTTACCGCGAGGGCCTGCGGGATCACGCCGAGACGGCCCGCATGAGCCGCGACCTCGCGACCGTGCGCCGCGATGTCCCGATCCCGTTCCAGCTCGAGGCGCTGCGGCTGCGGCCACCCGACGAGCGCGCGGCGCGCGAACTGTTCCACGAGCTCGAGTTCGCCTCCCTCGAGCGGGAGTTCTCCACTCCCGCGCTCGAGCTGCCGCGAGGCACGCACGAGGTGTTCTACGACCCCGATCGGCTGCGCCGACGCCTGGAAGAGCTGCGAGGCGCGGCGACGCTGTCCCTCAACCTGGAGCGCGACCATCCCCAGCCGATGCGCGCCCGCCTGATCGGGCTGACGCTCGCCGCTCCCGGCGGGAGGGCGCTCTACGTGCCGCTGGCCCACCGCCGTCTCGACGCCCCTGCGCAGATGGGCGCCGAGGCGGCCTTGGCCGCGCTGCGGCCTCTCCTGGTGGAGCGGCGCATCCACTGGGTGGGGCACAACATCAAGACCGACCTGATCCTGCTGCGCCGGCTGGGGCTCGAGCCTCCCGCCTTCTCCTTCGACACCATGATCGCCAGCTACGTGCTGAACCCGTCGCGCCGCAGCCACGCCCTGGAGGTGGTGGCGCAGGAGGTCGCCGGGATGACCGTGCCGTCCTACGAGTCGGTCCTGGGCACCGGCGCCGGGCGCGCCGACCTGCACGACGTCGACGTGGAGCGCGCGGCGGCGCTGGTCTGTGCGCGGGCCGGGGCGGTCCTTGCCCTGCAGGGACGGCTGCGCACGGCCCTCGAGGCCGACGGTCTTCTCCAACTTTTCGACGATCTGGAGCGACCCCTGATCGACGTGCTCGCGGTGATGGAGCGCACCGGCGTGCGCGTCGACCACCGGGTCCTGCAGCACCTCTCGGCTGCCTGGGACTCCGAGCTCCTGCGCCTCACCGGAGAGATCCATGCGCTGGCCGGGCGCGAGTTCAACATCAACTCGCCCCGCCAGCTCGGCGAGGTTCTGTTCGATGATCTGAAGCTGAGTCCGGGGCGGCGCACGCAGAAGACCCGGTCCTTCTCGACCAACATGGAGGTCCTGGAGGAGCTGGCCGAGGAGCACGAGCTGCCGCGGAAGATCCTGGAGTACCGCAGCCTGCAGAAGCTGCGCTCGACGTACGTGGACGCCCTGCCGCAGCTGGTGGATCCGGAGACCGGCCGGGTCCACACGTCCTTCAACCAGACGGTCGCCGCGACGGGGCGGCTGAGCAGCAGCGATCCCAATCTCCAGAACATCCCCATTCGGACGGAGGCGGGCCGCCAGATCCGCAAGGCCTTCGTCCCCGCGCAGGGCTTCCTGCTGCTCTCGGCGGACTACTCTCAGATCGAGCTGCGGGTGCTCGCGCACCTGTGCGGCGATCCGGGGCTGATCGCGGCCTTCCGCGCCCACGAGGACATCCACCGCCGGACGGCGGCGGAGGTCTTCGGCGTCGCCGCCGATCTGGTGAGCGACGAGATGCGGCGGCGGGCGAAGGCGGTCAACTTCGGCATCCTCTACGGCATGGGGCCCCAACGCCTGGCCCGGGACCAGGGGATCTCCTTCAAGGAGGCCGAGGAGTTCATCGCCCACTACTTCCGCCGCTTCCCGAAGGTCAAGGAGTACATCGAGGCGACCGTGGCGGCGGCCGAATCGGAGGGGCGGGTGCGAACCCTGTTCGGGCGCGTGCGCTACTTCCCGGAGCTGCAGGGGAGCGACCGCAACACACGCCAGCAGGCGGTCCGGGCCGCCGTGAATACGCGCATCCAAGGGACGGCCGCCGACCTGATCAAGATGGCGATGGTCGGCCTGTCCCGCCGCCTGGCGGAAGGAAGGCACGACGCCCGGATGATCCTGCAGGTCCACGACGAGCTGGTCCTCGAGGTCCCCGAGAACGACGTGGCCCCGACCGCCGCCCTGGTTCGGCAAGTCATGGAAGGGGTCCATCCTTTGGCGGTCCCGTTGACGGTCGACCTGAGGGTCGGGCCGGACTGGCTCGACATGCAAGAGGTGGGCCGATCCAAGGATTGAAATCCGACAACCTGCACGCCGGCGGGGATCACCCCCCTTGGAGCGTTGACACCCCGCCCTTTTCACCTAGATTGTTACAGTGCCGCAACGGCGGCGCAGCGGGGCAAACTCGTTCCCGACGGAGCGGTCTCGATGCCGGATTCCATCCATATTCTGGTCGTGGACGACGAGCAGGCGATCCGTGACGTCCTGTCGGAAGGCCTGAACGACAGCGGCTACCGCTGCGACACGGCCTGCGACGGCGCCGAGGCGCTCGAGAAGTTCAAGAGGAACGGCTTCGAGCTGGTGGTCAGCGACATCGACATGCCCCAGATGGACGGCGTGCAGCTGCTCCAGGAGGTCAAGAAGGTCCGCCCCGACACCGAGTTCATCATGCTGACCGGCGTCGTGGACGTCGACACCGCGGTCCAGTCGATGCGCATGGGCGCGAGCGACTACCTCACCAAGCCCTTCAACCTGGCCGAGGTCCGCATCACGGTGGAGAGGGCCCTCGAAAAGCAGCGCCTGATTCGCGAGAACCGCGAGTACCAGAAGGACCTGGAAGTCCGGGTCCAGAAGCGCACCGCCGAGCTCAGCCTCTCCTACCAGACGACGCTCGAGGCCCTGGCGACCGCCCTCGACACGCGCGACACGGAGACCCTCGGGCACTCCTTGCGGGTGGCCGCCTACACCGTCCACGTGGCCAAGAGGATGGGCGTACAGGAGCCCGAGCTGACCGAGATCTATCGCGGGGCGCTCCTCCACGATGTGGGCAAGATCGGCGTGCCGGACGCGATCCTGCGCAAGCCCGGCAAGCTGACCCCCGAGGAGTGGGTCGAGATGCGCAAGCACCCCGAGATCGGCTTCCGCATCCTGGAGGGGATCCACTTCCTGGAGGGATCCCGGCAGATCGTCCTGAGCCACCAGGAGCGCTTCGACGGGACCGGATACCCGCGCGGGCTCAAGGGCAAGGACATTCCCCTGGGGGCGCGCATCTTTTCCGTGGTCGACACCCTGGACGCCATGACGTCCGACCGGTGCTACCGCAAGGCGCTCTCGTACGAGACCGCGCGCGCCGAGGTCATGAAGTACAGCGGCACCCAGTTCGACCCGGGGGTCGTCGACGTCTTCCTGAAGATCCCGCCGCAGGAGTGGACGGAGATCCAGCGGAGGGTGCTCGCCGACGTGGCCTCCCGGAGCTCCTCGCGCTTCTAGGGGGGCCCCGACCGCCTCCTACGGGCTCCCCGCGGCCGTCCCCGCCGGGTCGAGCCTTCGCCTCAGCCCTTCCCCCAGCAGGTTGGCGCCCAGGACAGCGAGGACGATCGCGGCGGCGGGCACGACGGTGAGGTGCGGAGCGTCCAGGAGGTTCTGCGCCCCGCTCCGCAGCATGCTCCCCCAGCTGGGTGCAGGGGGAGGGACCCCGAGCCCGAGGAAGGAGAGCCCCGCCTCGGAAAGGATGACGCCACCCAGCCCGAGGGCCGCCTGGACGAGGATCGGTCCGGTGAGCCCCGGAATCAGGTGGCGGCAGACGAGTCGCGGCGCGCCGGCGCCCAGGGATCGGGCGGCCTCGAATGACTCGAGCCGGGCGAGCCGCAGGACCGCCCCGCGCGCCAGCCTCGCGTACGGGACCCAGCCGATGAGGCAGAGCGCCAGGATGAGGTTGCTCAGGCGCGGGCCGAGCACGGCGACCAGCGCGATCGCCAGCAGGATCCCGGGGAAGCTGAGGAAGAGGTCGAGCAGGGCGACGAGCGCCAGATCGGAAAGGCCGCCCGCGTAGGCCGCCGCGGCTCCGAGCAGCGCTCCGATCGTCGCCGACAGTGCCACCACGATAAGCCCCGCCGCCAGCGATATCCGCCCACCCCAGATCAGCCGCGACAGGACGTCGCGTCCCAGATCGTCACGCCCCAGGAGGTTCTCCCGGCCCGGCCCCTCCAGGCGCCGCGACAGATCCTGGGTCTCGGGCGCGGCAGGGGCGATCCAGGGAGCGAAAGCGGCCACGAGCGCCAAGGCCAGGAGCAAGGCCGCGCCGGCGCCGAGCGATCCCCAGGTCCGCCTCACGGCACCACCCGGGGATCGAGGAGCGCCCCGATGAGATCGGTCGCCAGGTTCACCGCCATGTACGTCGCCGCGATCAACAGGACACACCCCTGAACCAGGGGGTAGTCGCGGTGGGCGATCGCCTGCACCAGAAGGCGGCCCAGGCCGGGCCAGGCGAAGATGGTCTCGGTCAGGATCGCCCCGGTCAGGAGGGAACCGAGCTGCAGCCCCGCCACGGTCAGGACGGGGAGGACGGCGAGGCGCAGCGCGTGGCGCAGCGTCGCGGCCAGGCGCGACAGCCCGCGGGAACGCGCGGCGCGAACGTGCAGGGCGCGCAGCTCCTCGAGCAGGGATGCTCTCAGCAGGCGGGCCAGGAGGGCGGCGAGAGAGGCGGCCAGCGTGAGCGCGGGCAGCACCACGGACCGCGGCGAGTCCATCCCGGAGACCGGCAGCCAGTCGAGCCGGATGGCGAAGAGGAGGATCAGGAGAGGACCGAGACAGAAACTCGGCAGGGACAGCGCCAGGGCCGCGGCCGCCGCGGTCACCCGATCCGCAGCCCCGCCCGGGCGCAGGGCGGACGCCACGCCCGCCGGCAGCGCGAGGGCGAGGGCGAGCAGCAGGCTCGAGGCGGCCAGAATCAACGTGGCCGGGTACCGTTCCGCCAGGAGAACGGCGACGGGGTCGTCGTAGCGCAGGGAGAGGCCCAGGTCCCCGCGCACCAGCCCTCGCATGAAGTCGGCATACTGCGACAGGAGGGGCCTGTCGAGGCCGAGCCGATGCCGCAGGTCGAGGATGTCCGCCTGTCCGGCGCCGGCTCCCAGCATCACCTGCACCGGATCCCCGGGAATCAGGTGGATGAGCGAGAAGACCAGGGTGGCCACCCCCAGGAGCAGAGGGATCGCCAGCAGGATGCGCCTCACGAGGAACCCGATCACGCGGGAATGATCGGCGGGCGCTCACAATCTTGTCAATCGCCACGCCGGCGCGCCCTCGTCGGCGTTCCGGGTTCGCTCCCGACCGGAGCGTTGCTTGACGGAGCGATCCCCGTCTGTTACATTGAGCGCGGCTTGATCGAGACGAGGTCCGGCATCATGCGTCGTCCGGCTTTCACGATCGTGATCCTGAGTTGCCTCATGGCCTTCGCGCTCCCCGCGTTCGTCGCGGGCGCTCCCTCGGGCGCGCCAGTGGACGACGACGAAAGCGCGACTTCAGCCGATCGCCCTGCCGATCCGATGCTGGCGCGCATCCTCGATCAGTTCGATCTGAAACAGAAGGAAACCGCCACGATGGTGGCCCAGTTCACCGAGAGGAAGGACCTGAAGCTGCTCGCCAAGCCGGTCCAGTCGCGCGGCGAGTTCTTCTACAACCGGCCCAACCAGGTCCGCTGGGAGTACCTCGAGCCCGACCGCAAGGTCTACATCATCACGGAGAACATGTACGTCGCCTACTACCCGGCGCTCAAGAGAGCCGAGGAGGTCCCGATCAAGAAGTTCATCGGCAAGCGCCTGTTCCGCTTCATAGGGCTCGGCCAGTCGATCGACGACCTGGGCAAATATTACAATTTCCGCCTGGCCCCGGAGAGCGACATCAAGGGCACCCACCTCCTCCTCCTGGTGCCCCGCAAGAAACGGCTGCGCGAGCACGTGGCGGAAATGAAGATCTGGGTCGATGCCACGACCTTCCTGCCCCGCCAGCTGGAGTACGTCGAGGCGGATGGCGACTCCACGCTGCTGGCCTTCCAGGACATCCGCGTCAACGTCGAGGTGGCCGCCGACCGGTTCCGCATCGTCCTTCCCAAGGACGTGGTCGTGTCGGAGACCTTCAACGGCTTCTCCCTCGGTCAGCAGAGCTTCTAGAGGCCTGAAAAGAAAAAAGCCCCCCGGAGGTCCGGGGGGCTCGTTCCTTCTCAACTTCCTAGGCGGGACCTCAGTACATGTCCCCGCCCATGCCACGCGGGCCGGGCGCGGACGCCTTTTCCTTCTCCGGAAGCTCGTGCACAAGCGCCTCCGTGGTCAGCATCAAGGCGGCGATGCTGGCAGCGTTTTGCAGCGCGGTGCGGGTGACCTTGGTCGGGTCGATGATGCCGGCCTCGAACATGTCCACCCACTTGCCGGTGTAGGCGTCGAAGCCGACGGATGCCTTGTCCTTCTCCTTCGCCTGCACCACGATGATCGATCCCTCGTAGCCGGCGTTGATCGAGATCTGGCGAAGCGGCTCCTCGAGAGCGCGGCGGACGATGTTGATCCCGGTCTGGATGTCCTCGCTCTTCTCCTTCAGCTTCTCCAGGGCAGGCACCGCGCGGAGCAGGGCGATGCCGCCGCCGGGGACGATCCCCTCTTCGACGGCCGCCTTGGTGGCGTGCATCGCGTCCTCGACGCGGGCCTTCTTTTCCTTCATCTCGGTCTCGGTGGCCGCACCGACCTTGATGATGGCGACGCCGCCGACGAGCTTCGCGAGCCTTTCCTGCAGCTTCTCGCGATCGTAGTCGGAGGTGGTCTCCTCGATCTGGGTCCGGATCTGCTTCACGCGGCCTTCGATGTCCGAGCGCTTACCCTTGCCCTCGACGATGGTCGTGTTGTCCTTGTCGGCGGTGATCTTCTTGGCCTGGCCGAGGTCCTCGATCTTCACGTTCTCCAGCTTGATCCCGAGGTCCTCGGTGATGCACTTGCCGCCGGTCAGGATGGCGATGTCCTCGAGCATCGCCTTGCGGCGATCCCCGAATCCGGGGGCCTTCACGGCGAGGACCTGCAGCGTGCCCCGCAGCTTGTTCACCACCAGCGTCGCGAGGGCCTCGCCCTCGACGTCCTCCGCGATGATCACGAGAGGGCGCCCGCCCTTCGCCACCTGCTCCAGCAGCGGCAGCAGGTCGCGCATGTTGGAGATCTTCTTCTCGTGGATGAGAAGGTAGGGACTCTCCAGCACGCACTCCATTCTCTCGGCGTCGGTCACGAAATAGGGGCTCAGGTAGCCGCGGTCGAACTGCATCCCCTCGACGATCTCGAGAGAGGTCTCGAGACCCTTCGCCTCCTCCACCGTGATGACGCCGTCCTTGCCGACCTTCTCCATCGCTTGCGCGATGATCTCGCCGATGGTCTCGTCGTTGTTGGCGGAGATGGTCCCGACCTGGGCGATCGCCTTGCCACCGACCTGGCGGGAGAGCTTCTTGATCTCCTCCACCGCCTTCTCGACGGCCTTCTCGATGCCCTTCTTGAGATCCATCGGGTTGGCGCCGGCGGTGACCGCCTTCACGCCTTCGCGGTAGATCGCCTGGGCGAGGACGGTCGCCGTGGTGGTGCCGTCGCCTGCTACGTCCGAGGTCTTGCTCGCGACCTCGCGGACGAGCTGGGCACCCATGTTCTCCTTCGGGTCCTCGAGCTCGATTTCCTTCGCGACGGTGACGCCGTCCTTGGTGCTGGTCGGCGCGCCGAACTTCTTCTCGAGGACGACGTTCCGGCCGCGGGGCCCCAGAGTGACCTTGACCGCCTCGGCCAGCTTGTTCACGCCGCGGAGGATGGCCTGTCGGCACTCCTCCGAGTAAACGATTTCTTTGGCAGGCATGGATCCTTACCCTCCTTCGCCGGGGGCTTGGCGCCCCCGCATGGGGATGTTCACTCTCAGCTGATGACGCCCAGGATCTCGTCTTCCCGGACGATGACGTGCTCGATGTCGTCGATCTTGATCTCGGTCCCGGCGTACTTGCCGATCAGGACCTTGTCGCCGACCTTCACCTCGAGCGGAACCCTCTTGCCGTCCTCGTCGAGGCGGCCGGCGCCGATGGCCACGACCTTGCCCTCCAGCGGCTTCTCCTTCGCCGTGTCGGGGATGATGATGCCGCCCTTCACCTTCTCCTCTGCCTCGACCCTCTTGACCAGCACTCGGTCGTGCAACGGTTTGACCTTCATGTCGGCGTCCTCCTTGAGGTCCGTGACGTTCCGTGGTTTCAGGTTGGAGGGGGTCTCGACCCTCCCTCTGCGAAGGGGAATGAGGGGATACCTCACCGTTAGCACTCATCCCTTTCGAGTGCTAATAATAGTCGGACAGGCGGGAGGCTGTCAAGAGGTGACCTTGCCGTGGAATCGCGTGAACCTATAATTACAATCATGGAGCGTCGAGCGCATAGTTGATGACGATGACTACGATCCAGGACCCCCCTCAGCCGCTGACCCCCGAGGCCCTCGAGGCCAGGCTCCGGAGCCTCGCCCAGGCCCTGCCGGGGGATGCCGGGGTGGACGACATCGAGATGCGGCACCTCCTGGAGATCCTCACGCGGTCGTCCTTGCTCGTGGGCCAGGGGTACGACCGAAGGACGCTCGATCGAATCCTGGCAAGCGGGCGCCAGCCCGTTTCATGGTTCGACCTGGTCCCGCTGGCGAGCAAAGAGGCGAAGGAGGACCGCCTCGTCCGCGCCTTGAGCGTGCCGGACGTGCTGCGCACCTGTGGCGATAAATGCCTCTACGACGTCGGGCTCGCCGGACGCCGCACCTTCCGTGGCATCGACCTCCAGGCCCTCGGCCCGCGATCCTATGCGTTGGCCAGCCATGTCCTCTCGCTCCTCGCCGATGACAGGACCCTGCGGGACTTCTACGACCACAATCGCATGGAAAGGCTGCCGATCGAGGAAGAGGTCCTCTTTCTGCGGCAGTGCGCCGCGCGCTTCCAGCTCTACGCCCAGCTGCTGGCGGCCATCCGCACCGATGCGCCTCCCTTGCCGGCCCCGAGGGCGGCGGTGAGCGCGGCGCTCGAGCGGAGCACGGCGGCCGCCAGGCTCGCGGGGACGACGACGGCGAGGCGCGTCCCGCATGACCCGGGGCCGCCGCCGGGAGCGCGTCAGGCGCCGCCGGCCACCGCGCCCGCGGCAGGTGCGGAGGCCCTCCCGGAGGAGGCGGAAAGGCTCAGCCGCGAGGAGCGCCTTGCCGGCTACGAGCGCACGCTGCTCTTCTCCGCCCTCGACATCGCCGGCCTTCGGAGGCGGCTCAAGGACATGGTCGTAGACCAGGATGCGGCGGTCGACCAGCTGTGCGACGACCTGGCGGTGTACGCCCTTGGAACTCGCGGGCGCCCCCGTCCGCAGAGCTACCTGCTCGTGGGACCGACCGGCGTGGGGAAGAACTACCTCCTCGAATCACTGGTGCGTTGCCTCTCGGCGACCTGGGGGATCGATGTGCCGCTGCTGGTCATCGAGGGCCCCCAGTACACCTATCCGTCGGACGTCACGGAGCTCAAGGGTTCGACACGCGGTTTCATCCGCAGCGACGAGGAAGGGCTGCTCGCCGAGTTCCACGCCAGGGCCGGCAAGGCGCCTCTGTCGTTCCTCCTGGTCGACGAGGTGGAAAAGGCCCACCCGCAACTGGCCCGCTTCTTCCTCTCCCTCATGGATCGGGGCTGGACGCTGGACAACAAGGGGCGCATCCTGCGCTTCCCGGCGACCATCCTGGCCTACACGTCCAACCTGGGGTACAGCGAGGAAGCGGCGCTCGGTCGGCCAATCGGCTACGGCGCGCGGCCGGTGCGGAGCGTCCGCGCCGGGGCGGCGTCCCGCAGCATCAAGCGGGGCCTGCCGCCCGAGTTCCTGAACCGTCTTCACGTCATCCACTTCGCCCCTCTGTCGCGGGACTCGGCCTGGCGCATCCTGGACCAGGAGATCGGCCGCATCGCGGCGCGCTACAGGGGCCTGCACGGGGTCGAGCTGGTCGTGACCCCGGCCGCGCGGCAGGCGCTCGTCGCCCTGGGCTTCAGCGAGGAGTACGGGGCCAGGCACCTCATGGCCCAGGTCGACCGGGTGTGCAACGTCGAGGTGAGCTTGACTCTGCACACGACCCCGGCCTCTCTGACCCCGGAGGTGCACCGGCTCCTGGAACGAATTCGTGCGGCCCGCCAGGGATCCAAAGCGATCGACGAAGAGTCCATCCGCGTGGACGTGGCGCGGCAGACGCGCGGCCGGCTTGGGCCGCTGCGTGTGATCGTCGACCATCACGACGGTCGGTTTGTGCACCGGCTGGAGCCAGGATGACCCCCCGCTCGCTCCTCGCGACCCTGAAG
>Ga0066710_100000850_pt1 | contig 20647 bp, 16 predicted proteins | sample GraSoiAngelo_159_FD_79666 | JGI IMG/M metagenome (GOLD analysis project Ga0066710, IMG submission 79666) | Grasslands soil microbial communities from the Angelo Coastal Reserve, California, USA - 14_1009_16_40cm | ecosystem: Environmental > Terrestrial > Soil > Grasslands | place: USA...
CGACGGCGACGGCGACGGCTTCTACGACGGCGACGGCTCGTCTTCCGGACGCCGGCACCGCGCGCAGCGCGGCCGCTGGGTTCGCCGGGGCAACAAGATCGTGATCCTCGGGTCCTGACCATGACGACCACGGCTATCGCCTCCGGGCTGATCGAGCAGGAAGCTCGTGCGCTGCTGACCCGCCTCGAACGGGTCAGGCCGTTCGCGTTGCACGAGACGATGGTTCCTGCCGCAGCGCTGGCCCCGGCGGCTCAGCTGTTGATCGAACGTTTCCTGCTCGACGGGCGGCGGGCCCTCGGCCAGCGTGTGCGCAGCTTCCTGAGCTGGCTGCGCGGGCCGGGACGCACCGCGCCGCCCGCCGAGCAGCAACGCCGGTTCACCGTGATCCGGTTGCAGTTCAACGATGTCCTGTCGCAGTTCGACACGTTCACCGAAGTCATCACCCAACGAAGTGAACACGAGACCGGCGTCTGGCTGTCCGGGCTGGACGTCGTGGCACAGGACGCGCTGGCGCTACCCGGCGGCTACTTCGAGCCGCCGCCGGTGATCTGCTACCTGGCACGCGGTCCGGGGGCGGCGATCCGGCGGGCGCGGACCCGGTTGCCGGGCGGGGTATCCAACCCGGTCGCGATCATCCGGGTACCGCGGGAACGCATGGTGGGGCACGGCGTCGCCTCGTCGCTGATCCACGAGGTCGGCCACCAGGGCGCGGCGCTGCTGTGCCTGGTCGAGTCGCTGCGGCCGGTCCTGCGCGAGGTCCGGGCCGCGGCACCCGGGAGCGAACAACAGCCGTGGTACTGGTTCGAGCGATGGATCTCCGAGATCGTCGCCGATCTGTGGAGCGTGGCGAAGGTGGGCATCGGGTCGACGCTGGGCCTGGTCGGCGTGGTGAGCCTGCCCCGCTGGTTCGTGTTCCGGCCCAGCGGGGACGATCCGCACCCGATCCCGTGGATCCGGGTACTGCTCAGTTGCGCCATGGGCCAGGCGCTGTATCCGCATCCACAGTGGACGGTCCTGGCCCGCACCTGGCGCCTGCTGTACCCACCCGACCAGGTCACCGATGAGCACCGCCGCACCCTGGACGCTCTGGTGGCCGCGATTCCCGCGTTCGTCGCACTGCTGCTCGGCCACCGGCCGCCGTCCCTGCGCGGCCGGTCCCTGCAGGAGGTGCTCCGGCTGGCCGACCGCCGCCCGGAGCGGCTCGCCGCCCGGTACCAGGCGTGGCGGCACGCGCCCGACGAGATGCTCACGGCCGCGCCGTCACTGGCCTTCGCCGTCCTCGGCCAGGCGCGCGCGGGCGGGCGGCTGCGCCCCGAGCTGGAGGGTCCGGTCGTCGGCGGCCTGCTCACCCAGTGGGCGCTGCGCAGCACCTTCGACACGTCGGCGCGCTGCGCCGACCGCACCACCACGCTCGCACTCCCGCGGGCATCCTGACCCCATCCACCTAGCCGCCGGAGGCGCGAAGGCCATGGCGATCCACAACTACCGCACCACTTCCGAACACAAGCGCCCGGTGGCCGCCGGCACGGTGATCGTGTTCAAACTCGAACCCGAGCCGCCGGGCGACCACCGGATCCAGTGGCACATCAACGGTCCGTTCACCAACATGACCCGGGACATGCCCGGTGGTCCCACGTTCGACTGGGACACCGAAGGCGAGCGGGCCGGCTCCTACGAGGTCTTCGCCTGCGTGTACCCGCCGAGTTCCACGAACCCGGACGACACCGGCGGCCAGCCGGGCATGCCGCAGGCGAGCGCGGCCGCCGCGGACATCGACTGGTCCGGCAACGGCGCCCCGGCCGCCGCCGCACCGGCCATCGCCACGAAGATGACGCTCGCCCACGATACCGGCGACGGGATCAAGGCCGAAAGCTGGACGGTGCAGCTGACTCCGGCGCCGTCGGTCAACCAGGAGGGCGTGCTGCCGGTCAGCCTGCAGCGCACCGCACTGGTCGAGACCGTCGACCAGGCGCTGTGGGTCATCATCCGGGACCGTACCAACGCCGTCGGGTTCCGGCCCTACAAGACCTTCATCGACAACGTGATGGGTGGCGACCTGCCGTTCCGCGGCGGCGACGCGTACGCGCTGCTGAAGTTCGCCACCGACGCCTTCCTCATGCAGGAGGTCGGCGTCCTCGACCCGCTCGGCGTCATCCGCGCCGGGCTGGTGAAGGACAACAACCGGGGTACCGCGCTGATGGATCCGGAGTCGGCGTTCCAGAGCCTGGAGGCACAGCTCGACGACCCCACCCAGTCAGAGGCGCTGCGTACCCAGGAGGAGCGCCGGCTCGGCCGGCCGATCAACCTGGCCGAGCTCAAGCGCATGCGGGACAGCTACTACGTGGCGCTCAAGGAGGAGACACCGCCCACCGCGGTGCTGCCGTACCTGCGCATCATCCGGGAACGGCTGGCCGACATCCCGCTCAAGCCGCCCGGCGCGGTGCCGCGCAGCGCGTACGGCATCCTGCGCTCGCACCTGACCGCACCGCTGGCCGTCGAGCTGATCTGGTCGTACTGGCACGAGGAGGGCATGCTCGCGCAGACGCTCAACGCCATCCTCGCGCGGTTCCAGAACCGCCGGATCACCCCGGACGGGCGGCCGGATCCGTTGGCCCGCTTCGACATCGACCCGCTGCGGCCGATCGGCAACATCTTCTGGGGGTGGATGCAGGACGAGGTACACAGACTGACGGTCCGCCGTCGCCACTTCGAATACGAGCACGAGTACGGCCTTGCGTTGCAGGGCACGGCTATCCCGCCCGGAGTGCGGCCGGTGGACCGGCGGTCGAAGTTCCTCGAAGCACTGCACAACCTGCTGTACCTGTGCCACATCTTCTTCAAGGAGGACGATGACACGACGGTCATCGCCGACGGCTTCCCGGTGCTGAACGCGTTGCGGGAGACCCATCTGCTGCTCGCCGAGGGCGCGCACAACCAGTTCATGGACCTGCCGGCCACCGCCCGCAGCGAGATGCTGGTGATGGAGTGGATGCTGGCGCGGCCGGAACTGCGCGACTTCCTCGGCGGCCGCATCATGGTCCCGTACGAGGAGGCCTGGATGGACCGGGTCGACTCGATGAAGTCGATCCAGGGCTGGACCGACATCAGCATCACGCACTTCCGCGATCTGGGTGTGTTCGGCGAGCAGATCCTGCTGTCGATCCGGTACGGCAACTGGAGTGTGGAGAACGATCCGCAGACCGCCGCGAACTGGGCCCGCTACTGGCGCCCGGAGATCCAGCGGTACGTGCACGCGTACCGGGCGTCGACCGGGGTGGACCTGACCGAACAGGTTGATTCGACGCTGCCCGCGGTGATGCTGCGCCGCCGGCTCGCCGTCCAGCAGCGCGCGCAGCTCGACGGAGGACGCCGGCGGGAACTGCCGCCGGCACGGCAGTACCCGCCACGGGCGATGATCCGCGGACGGGCGCCGCTGGAACGGGAATACGAGTGACGGCGGACTTCACCTCGTCGCTGTATCTCGGAATGCACCATCCGAGCCGGTCCCTGGTCGCCTGGGACCGGCTCACCACCGGGGTACCCGCCGCGCTGGGCGAACCGCCCGAGGCGCGGCGGGTGGCCGGTGAGTTGGCGCGGCTGCAAGGGGTGGAGTGTGCGGTTCTCGCACGCTCCACCCTGCACGCGTTCGTCGACTGTTTCACCGTGCTGCGGCCGTGGGCTGCGGTACTCGCCGACGCCGCGGCGTACCCGATCGCCCGCTGGGCGGTGCGCGCCGCCGGCCGGTGCGTCAGCGCCACGTTCGCCCACCACGATCCGGACGACCTCGCCCGCCGGCTGCGCGCTCCGGCACTGGTGGTGTGTGACGGCTACTGCCCGGGCTGCGGCCGGGTCGCCCCGCTGGACGCCTACCTCGCGCTCGTCCGCCGCCGTGGCGGCCTGCTGCTGGTGGACGACACCCAGGCACTCGGCGTGCTCGGCGCGCGCCGCGGTACGCACCCGTACGGTACCGGCGGTGGCGGGTCACCGGCGTGGACCGGCGCCCGCGGGCCGGGTCTGGTCGTGGTCGCCTCGCTCGCCAAGGGTTTCGGCGTCCCGGTCGCGGTGGTGTCCGGCGAGCGGTCCGCGATCGGGCGCGTCGTGGCCGGCGGCCCGTCGAGAGAACACACCAGCCCGCCGTCGCGCGCCGACCTGTCCGCGGCGCGGCATGCGCTGCGCACAAATCACGAACGCCGCCGGTACCGTCTCCTCGCGCTCGTCCGCCGACTGCGCCACGGCGCCGGGGTACCGCTGACCGGTGGTGACTTTCCGGTGCAGTCGCTGCCGCCGGCGCCGGCACCGGTCGCGGCCGGGATCGCGGACGCGCTGGCACGTCAAGGTGTCCGGGCGGTCGTGCAGCGGCCGTTGTGCCGGCCCGAGGTCACCACGGTGACTCTCCTCGTCACCGCCGGACACACCACCGGCGACGTCGACCGGGCGGCCGTGGCGATCGGGTCCGCGACGATGGCGGTGGCGGCATGATTGTCGACTGCCACTGCCATGCGGGTACCGGCGACGGACTCACCGGACCATGGGACACCCGCGCGGATCTCGACCGGTACCTGCGGCGCGCGACCGCGGCGGGAATCAGCAGGACGGTGCTGTTCGCCGCCTTCCACACCGACTACACCGCCGCGAACCGGGAGGTCGCTGAGATCGTGGCGGGCAACCCCGGGCGGTTCCTCGGCTTCGCCTTCGTGCACGCCGACCGCGATCGCGGACGGATCGCCGCCATGGCCGAGGAAGCCGTGCTGCGCCACGGTTTCGTCGGCATCAAGCTGCACCGGCACGACGCGCGGATCACCCGTGAGGTGTGCGACGCCGCGCGGCGGTGGCGGCTTCCCGTGCTCTACGACCCGGTCGGCGAGCTGGCCGGTGTCGAGATGGTCGCGGGGGAGTACCGCGACGTCGCGTTCATCATTCCGCACCTGTCCAGCTTCGCCGACGACTGGCACGCCCAGCGCCGGTTCGTCGACCAGCTCGGTCGCCATCCCAACCTCTACGCCGACACGTCGGCGGTGCGGTACTACGACCTGCTGGTCGCCGCGGTACGCCGGGCCGGGGCGAGCCGGGTCCTGTTCGGCTCGGACGGGCCGTGGCTGCATCCGGGCGTGGAACTGGCGAAGGTACGCGCGCTCGGGCTGCCGCCCGCCGACGAGCGGCTGGTGCTCGGCGGCAACCTGCTGCGGCTGACCGGCCGGGTGCGGCGAGCCGTCCCGCAGTCCGGCGGTGCCCGGTCATGAACCTCGGAGGTGCCCGGTCATGAACGAGGCCCGGATCGCGGCCGCCAAACGTCGCGCCTGCGCGGCCGTCGACGCGATCGCCGACGAGCTGGTCGCCATCTCACACGAGCTGCACAGCCATCCCGAACCCGGGTACCACGAACGGCACGCGGCCGCGTTGCTCGCCGGTCGCCTCGCGCGCGGCGGGTTCGCCGTGCAACGGCACGCGTTCGGCCTGCCGACGGCGTTCGCCGCGCATGCCGGTACCCCGGCCGGACCGCGGGTGGTGATCTGCTGCGAGTACGACGCGATACCCGGTATGGGACACGCCTGCGGACACAACATCGTGGGCGCCGCCGGACTCGGTGCGGGCCTGGCGCTGGCCGGAATCGCCGCGCCGGTCGGTGGCCGGGTCACCGTCCTGGGTACCCCGGCCGAGGAGGGCGGCGGCGGCAAGATACTGCTCGCCGACCGTGGTGCCTTCGCCGGCGCGGCGGCGGCGATGCTGGTGCATCCGGCGCCGTACGAGACGGTACGGCCACACATCAACGCGGCGAGCACGCTGCATGTCACCACGATCGGCCGGGCGGCGCATGCGAGCATGTTCCCGGAGGCCGGAGTGAACGCACTCGACGCGCTCGTCCTCGGTTACCTCGGGCTGGCGACCCTGCGCCAGCATCTGGCGCCCACCGACAAGGTGCACTGAATCATCACCGACGGCGGCACCGCGCCGAGTGTCGTACCGGCCCGCGCCGCCGGCTGGTTCATGGTGCGCAGCGCCAACGGCACCGACCTGGTCCGGCTGCGGCAGCGGGTGCTGGCCGCCTTCCGCGCGGGGGCACTGTCGGCCGGCGCCCGGCTCGTCGCGCAGTGGCAGTGGCCGCAGTATGCGGAGATGCGGCACAGCCTGCCGCTGGCCGTTGCGTGCGAGGAGAACCTGCGCGCGCTCGGCCGCCATCCGGTACCGCCGGAACGGATCCCGGTCAGCCGCGCCGCCTCGACCGACCTGGGCAACGTGAGCCACCTCGTGCCGGCCATCCATCCGAAGCTCGCGATCAGCCCACCGGACGTGGTACCGCACAGTCCGGCCTTTGCGCGGTGGGCGGTCGGACCGGCGGCCGACCGGGCGGTGGTCGACGGCGCGAAGGCGTTGGCGATGACCGCGATCGACGTGTGGCTGCGACCGCGGCTGCGCGCGGCGATGCGGTACCCCTTCAGCCGTCCACGGCCGCCAGTGTCGGTTCCTCGCGCCAGCCGGCACGGCGCATCTGCAGTGCGCGGTCGGTGACGCCGAGCCGGGCCGCGGCCTGGCGCAGGTTACCGCCGGCTTCCTCGATCGCCACCCGTACCGCGGCGTCGGCCGCCGCCTCGCGTAGCTCGCGCAGCCCTCGACCGCTGTTGAGACCGCGCCGGATCGGCTCGTCGAAGTCGTCCGCGCCCCATCCGGTCACGGTGTCGGCGGTCGGGCGGTCCTCTTCGGGAATGTCCCCGGCGGTGACCGGTCCGGTACCGACGTGGCGGTTGCTCACCCGCTGGGCCAGCTGCCGAAGGTCGCGGACGTTGCCGGGGTACCCGCGGGCCAGCAACAGCTCCCGCACCACCGGATCGAGTCCCGGTACCCCTTGCTGTGGGCGCAGTTCGGCGAGGAAGTATTCGAACAGCGGCAGCATGTCGCCGGGCCGCTCGCGCAACGGTGGCAGCCGGATGGTCGCGGCGGCGATGCGGTAGTACAGGTCCCGGCGGAACCGGCCGGCCGACTGCTCTTCGGCCAGGTTCCGGTTGGTCGCGCAGATCAGCCGGAAGCTCGTCGGGTGCCAGGTGTTGCTGCCGACCCGCTTGTAGGTGCCCTCCTGCACCACCCGCAACAGCTCCGACTGCAGTTCGACGGGCAGCTCGCCGACCTCGTCGAGAAACAGCGTGCCCCGGTTGGCCAACGCGAAGGCACCGTCGCGCGCGGACACCGCACCGGTGAAGGCGCCCCGCTCGTGGCCGAAGAACTCGCTGCCGGACAGTGTGGGTACCACGGTCGTGCAGTCGACGACGACGAGATCCCCTTTGGCGGGGCGGGGATCCAGCTCGTGCACCAGCCGTGCCACGAGCTCCTTGCCGGTACCGCTTTCGCCGGTCAACAGCAGCGGTGCGGCGGTGAACCGGGCGACCTCGACCACCCGGCGCAGGGTGGCCCGCCAGACCGGGCTGCGGCCGACCAGCCGGGCGGTGACGTCCGGACTGTCCACCAGCTCGTCCACCTGTACCCAGCGGCGCAGCTTCGCCACCACGTCGCCGGCCCGGTCGGGTTCCCAGGCCAGCACGTCCGCGGCGCCGGCGGCGAGCAGCAGCCAGGCGTCGGCCGGAGTCGGACCGGGCGGGTCGACGAACAGTGCCAGTACCCGCCGCCAGCCGCGCCGGCTCAGTGTCCGCACCGCGGCGCACGCCGCCGACACGTCATCGGCCAGCAGTACACACGGATCGTCCGGAGCCTCCTGCGGTGTGGCGAGGGTGATCCCACCCGCGGTCAACGCCGCACCGACCATGCCCGCGGTGCGGTGGTCGGCGTCGACCTGGCTCACGAACGAGGCACGTGTCATGTTCATGCGACAGTCCCCTCTCACCGGTCGGCGCGCGTCGGGGGACGTGGTTACAGTGTCCGACGCCGCACGGCGGGCCGGCCAGTCGCCACTTCGCGGCGGTGCGATCGCGCGTCGCACGATTGCGCGACTGGTGTGCGCGGCGTCCGGGCGGTACCAACGAGTATGAGGCGGCTGGAGAGAACCCAGCGGTCGCCGGCTGTCGGGGCGGTGACTCCCGCGTGCCATCCGCGACCGTAGGCTGTGTTCTGTGCGATGCCGCCGGCCCAGGCGAGGAGGATCCCTCGCGACCAGCCCTGGTGGAGGGTGGTCGGCCGGAGCGCCGTGAATCGGCGCCCTCGACCCATTCGGCCAACCCGATCCGGGAGACACCACCATGACCGACATAACCTTCGAGGAACCGAAGACTCTGAGCAAGGAGGAGCGGCAGAAGAAGGAGGAACTGGCCGCACTCGCCGCCGAGAAACACTGGAGCCAGACGCCGGATCAGCTTTTCAAGGATGCCCTGCACGGCTACAGCCGTCCGGAGATCGAGCAGATCACCGGCCTGATCAAAGCCCACCACCGGTTCGACCGCAGGGTGCAGCTCGTGCTCAGCATCGAGGAGATCTACGGCAACATGCTGCTGGCCTACGGTGCCGAGAATCCGGAACCGGCCGTGCGGTCGCCCGAGGGAGGTCGCGACTACGCCATCGCCTGGGCGTCGGCCCTCGCGGCCGGCAAGTCCTACGGGAGCTACCCGCCGCGGCCGTTCATCCGGGATCTGCCCTGCGCGGTGGGCAACGTTTCGCTCGACATGGGCGCGATCGACGATCTCACGCCGGTGGTCGACCCGGCGAACATCGTTGCCGCGCAACAGTTGGCGTTCATCACCACGGTGGGCGACGGCCTGCGGGTGTTCGCCGCCGGCGAGGCGTTGGTGCAGCGGTGGGCCGCGGAAGCCTACGACTTCGGCGACGAGGAGCTGAGTGACTTCCTGTACTGCCGCTGGCGGCGCAACGGCGACCTGACCCAGACCGACCGGCAGGTGCTCACCGCCGGCAGGTTCGGGTTCCCGGTCACCGGCCTGCCCGCGGGTGCCGTGGTCAATCGGGAGTTCCCGGGCCAGTTCACCCGCCTGATCACACTGATCCAGCAGTACTACGACAACCGGCACACCTTCCAGCCGCCGTCCCCGCCGAGCCGCAGCGCCGTCAACCTGGCGGCAACGCAGGTGCGCTGGAACATCCAGCAGCACATGTCGGAAGCCACCATCCTGAAGATCAAGGAGCTGCGCGACCGCCTGGACAACGAACTCGCCCTGCTCGGCCACGAGAAGGTCATCCAGAAGGTCGCCGGTGGACATCCTGACGGCATCTGGGCCGTGGTGCGCGCGCTGCTCGACGGCAACGGACGGCCCACGCCCGATGTCGTGGCGCTGTACCAGCAGGCGGTGGCCCGCAACACGGTGTTCACCTGGCTGACCAAGGTACCGGGTGAAAGCGACCAGACCGAGTTCGACAACGCCGTCGACGCGGGCGAATTGTTCCGGGCGACCGCGCTGCCGTCGGGCAACGGTGCGGTCCGACCGGAGGTGCTGTCGGCCGTCGGTAGCTGACGCCCCGAGGCGGTACCGCCCCCGATGCGCTCGCCGCTCGGGGGCGGTGCCGGTTGCTGCGCAAGGCTTTCCAGGCGCACGGCGGGCGGGAGGTCGACACCGCGGGCGACGGTCTTTCGTGGTCTTCGACAGCGCCCGCCGCGCCGTCACCGCTGCGGTGACCGCGCAGCGCGCGCTCGCGGCGGCCACCTGGCCCGCCGACGCGACGGTACGGATACGGATGGGTCTGCACACGACCGAGCCGCATCTGACGGACGACGGCTATGTCGGGGTCGGCGTGCACCGGGCGGCGCGCATCTGCGAAGCCGCCCACGGCGGTCAGGTGCTCGCGTCCGCCGCGACCGCCGGCATCATCGAGGACGCCGAGCTGCCCGGGATCGACCTGCTCGACCTGGGCGAGCACCCGCTCAAGGGGATCCCCGGCCGGCACCGCCTCGTCCAGCTGACCGTGCACGGGTTGCCCGCGCGCTTCGACCGGCCCCGGTCGTCGCCGGCGCCCGGCATCGGCACGTTCCTCGCGGCGGACCTGTCCGGCTGGCGCACGTCGTGCGCCGGCTGGGTGACGAGGCGAGCGCCGCGCTGGCCGCGCCGGCCGGGTGCGACGTCGAGGTCGCGATCACTGTCCACTCGGGACGGTGGTCGGGTGACCCGGGCCGGCCGGTCGTGGGTACCGCCCTCGTCAGGCTCTCCCGGCTCGCCCGGGTCACCGAGCCGGGGCAGGTACACCACGGCCGCGCTGCTCGACGGTGACCGGTCCGCGCCGGCTCTGCGCGACCTCGGCGAGCACAAGGTACCCGAGCTCGACGAGCCCACCCGCCTCTACGAGCTGGCTCATTGACCACCGCGCCGACGGCACCCTGTTGCGCGTGGAGTCGCCGGCGCAAGGGCGTGGAGCGTGGCGTGTTCAGCGGCAGCTACTTCGACAGCTACGTCACCACCCCGGCGCTGCACCGGACCACGCTCGCGTCGGTCCACACCCAGCCGAGCCTGGACGCCGGCAGGTCCTACAAGACCCCGGTCACCGACCAGTACTCGCGGATCCCGCACAGCTTCGAGGTGGAGTCGGTGCGGGTCACGCTCACCGCGTTCTGACCGGCGTTGAGCACGACGACGGCGGCGACGATGGCCGCGCAGCCGGCGAGCTGGATGGGGGACAGGCGGTCGCCGAGGGCGGTGGCGGCCACGGTACACGCGACGACGACCTCGGTACACGACAGGATCGCCGTCGTGGCGGCACCGATCCGGCGCAGCCCCGACAGGAAGGCGACCGCGGCGGCCACCGTGGACACCAGCGCGAGGGCGAGCAGCGCGGCACCGGCATGCGTGACGGCGCCGAACGGTACCCCGCCGCGGGCGACCGTGACGCCGACCGTGGCCGCCGCGGCACCGGTCATCGTGAGCGCGGTGAACAGGAATGCGTCGACGCGTTGGGAGAGTGGCTCGCTGAGGAGGATGAACGCGGAGTAGGTCACCGCGGCGGTCACGCCGGCCGCGGCGCCGAGCGGGTCGAGTCGGGTGCCGCCGGTACCGACGCCGAACACCAGCGCCAGCCCGGTGACCACCAGACCCGACGCGACCGCAAGCATGCGGTGCCACCGCTGCCGGCCGGCCAGCACGGCGACCGCGACGACGAGCAACGGGTACGTGTAGAGCAACAACGCGGCCAGCGACGCGCCGAGCCGGGCCACCGCGACGAAGTACCCGACGGCCTGGACGGTCCAGCAGCTCGCACCGACCGCGAGGACCGCGGCGAGCACCCGCCGCGGCGGCACCGCCGGCCGGCGCACCGCCACGAGGAGCCAGAGCGCGGCGGCCGCGAGCGTGAAGCGGATCGCGAGCACCGTCACCGTGTCCAGCCCGGCGCGGCGCGCTTCGGTCGCGAACAGCGGCAGCAGCCCGTACCCGGTGGCGGCGCCCACGACGAGCAGCCCGCCACCGACCTGACGTGAGGTGGCCATGGGCCGACGCTACGGCCGTCGCAAGCTGCTGAGGTAGCCTGGACTTCCTCAGTCAGCTACCGGAAATCCCTGGAGCTTGTTCTGGCCAGCCTGCACCAGTTCCGTTGCTTCCTCGCCGCGGTGCGGACGGGTTCGTTCACCGCGGCCGCCGCGGAACTGGGCCTGGCCCAGCAGTCGGTGTCCGAACAGGTGCGGCTGCTCGAACGGGCCTGCGGGGTGGCGCTGTTCATCCGGGTCGGCCGCGGCCTGCGCCCGACCGAGGCCGCGGGTGCGCTGGCGCCGCACGCCGAACGGGCGCTCGCCGCGAGCGAGCAGGCGGTCGCCGCGGCGCGCGCGGTCCGCGACATCGTCGCCGGTACCGTGCGGCTGGGTGTCTTCGGCACGATGCGGTACTACGTCGGCGCCGACCTGGTCGCGTCGATCCTCAAGCGGTACCCGGACCTGCGCGTGCAGATCGTCGGCCAGAACTCGGCCGCGACCATCGAACTGATCCGCTCCGGCGACGTGGAGGCGGGCATCGTCGCGCTGCCCGTCGATGACGCGCAACTGGCGGTACGGCCGGTCTTCCGCGACGAGATCCTCTACGTCAGCGCAGACCATAGCCGCCTCACCGGCCCCGTGACGGCCGAGCAGTTGGCGAAGGCGCGGCTGGTGCTGCCGTATGCGTCATGGGCGGAAGCGGACACCACGCGGCGGGCGCTGGCCGCCCGGGTACAGGCGACGGGTGTGGCGCTGCGGCCGGTCGCCGACGTCGACGACGTGGAGACCGCGCTGGACGTCGCCGGGCGCGGCCTGGCCGACACGGTCGCCAACCGCGGACTGCTGCAGGGCCTGGCCGGACGGGTACCGCACAAGCTTGGTACCGCACCGTTGCGACCCCGGTTGTGGGATACCTTCGCGGTGGTCCACCGGCGCCAGACCGAGCTGTCTCCGGCGACCCGTGCGGTACTGGAAATGGCGGTCGCGAAATTTCGCGGGCTTGCGCCACGGGTTACCGCCAAGTAATCCTCATCCATCAATATTGGTGCACATCGATTTGATGTGGGAGGAATCTTGGCGATCCCAAGAAAGCTCGTCGTCGGTGCGCTCGGGCTCGCGCTCGTGGCCGCCGGTACCGGAGTGGCTTCCGCCGCCCAGACGCGGCAGTCCGGCGGGGCGACCACGGTGACCCGGCACGGCATCATCCCGTTGCGCGGCCACAACGCACCGCGTGCCGACGCTGGCGACCTGGAGTACCACGACGGCCCGATCCAGCAGTCACCCGCGGTGTACCTGGTGTTCTGGGGCAGGCAGTGGAAGAAGGACGCCAACGGCGTGCAGGGCTACATGACCGACTTCTTCACCGGCCTGGGCCAGTCCGACGACCAGTGGTCGCCGGTCACGTCGCAGTATGACGGCCAGGGTGCGTCGCCCACGTTCACCGGTTCGGTGCTGCAGGGCGTCTGGGTGGACTCGGCGCGCAACGCGCCCGGCCACGCGACCGCCGACCAGATCGCGAACGAGGCGATGCGGGGCGCCGCGCACTTCGGCCTCAGCGCCGACATCAACCTGCAGATCGTGGTGCTGAGCCCGCACGGTACCCATCCGGACGGCTTCAACACCCCGGGCGCCGGGTTCTGCGCGTGGCATTCGATCGCCAACGGCATCCCGTTCACCAACCAGCCCTACGTGCTCGACGCGGGGGGCGGCTGCGGCGCCGACACGGTACAGGGGCCGCTGGACGGGTTCAGCATCACCGGCGGGCACGAGTTCCTGGAGGCGGTCACCGACCCGGACACCGGCGGCGGCTGGTTCGACGCCGACGGCGAGGAGAACGGCGACAAGTGCGCCTGGCAGAACCTGCACACGATCGACCTGAGCAGCGGCAGCTTCGCGGTACAACCGACCTGGAGCAACGCGATCCACGGCTGCGACGGGTAACCGCGGCGACGGGTAACCGCGGCGGCGGTTCCGCCAGCCTGGCGTCAGGACTGGCGGAGCCGCCAGCTCTTGCTGTCGAGCACCACGCAGAAGCCCGGCGACATCACCAGTACCCGCAGGGTACCGCCGGCGAAGTCGACGCCCTCCACCTCGAACGAGCCGGAGCAGATGCTGGAGCGTGGCAGCGGGCGCAGCGCGGTCACCTGGCCGGTGACGTCGGCGCCGTCGAGCGGACGGGCGAGATCGATCTGCAGCAACGGTTTCGCGATGCCGAACAGGTCGGTGGCCGCGTCGTCGGAGGCGCACAGCAGCGTCTGCGCGGAGAAGAAGTCGCAGCCCTGCACGTTGCGTACCGGATGGTCCAGCCGCACGGTGAACCTGGTCGGCAGGTTCGCACCCGGTACCGCGGCCGGGTTGAGCCCCGGGGTCGCGAAGCCGAGCAACCGGTTCATCGTGTTCCACTCGCCGGACAGCATCCACGCGCCGTCCGGGCTGATCGTGTCGAAGGAGTTGTTGTACGCCTCGTCGGCGCCCAGCGCGTGGACGTACTCGCGCCACGTGCCGTCCGGCGCCTGGGCACGGTACATCTTCGCGGTGGCGCCGGCGTGCTCGTACGGCTCGACGTACCACCCGGCGACCGAGTCGGGATCACCGACGTGGTCCCAGCCTTCGCCGCGTACCGACAGCGGGATCGTGCCCACACCGGTGTAGCGCAGCGTGGTACCGCCGGAGCGGACGATCGTCGCCATGCCCTGGCTCTGCGTCAGGGCGTCGGCATGGTCGGAGCCGGTCGTCGTCCAGTTGGTGGCGGCCGATGCCGGACCGGCGACCGCGACAACGACAACGGCGACGGCGACGGCGGCGATGCCGAGGGCGGCAGGCAAGCGGCGCATGGCGGATCCTTCCGGCCGGGCGGGCGATCGCCCTCACGGTGCCACACCGCATCGACGAGTTCAACAGCGTCGATGCGGTATGCATCCGGTGTTCACCCGGCCGGCAGCGGCGGCAACGGATGCTCGTGCAGCCACGCCCGCAACAGCTTGTCCAGCGGCCGGTTCGCGTGCCGGTGCGCCATCGCCTCGAACTGCTCCGTGCGCACCGTGCGGTCCCGGTACGTGCGTGTCCATTCGCGCAGCAGGCCGAAGAACGCGGTGTCGCCGACGGTGTGGCGCAGCGCGTGCAGGGTCAGCGCGCCGCGCTGGTACACCCGGTCGTCGAACATCCGGCGCACGCCCGGGTCGGCGACCTTGAGGTCCTGCGGTAGCGCGGCGACCGTGGCCCAGGCGCGTGCGGCGTGCGCGCTCGCCGGTTCGCCACCGGATTCCTGCGACCACAGCCATTCGGCGTACTTCGCGAAGCCCTCGTTGAGCCAGATGTCGCGCCATTCGGCGACGGTCAGGCTGTTGCCGAACCACTGGTGCGCCAGTTCGTGCGCGACGAGCCGTTCCCAGCCGCGGTGCCCGTCGACGTGGTTGGCGCCGAACATGGACAGGCCGTGCGCTTCCAGCGGTACGTCGAGCTCGTCGTCGACCACCACGACGCGGTAGTCGGGGAACGGGTACGGGCCGAACAAGCGGGTGAACGCCTGCACCATCGCCGGCTGGCGCCCGAAGTCGTGGCTGAATTGGGGCACCAGGCGCCGGGGTACCGCGGCCTCCTGCGGCACCGGACCTTTGCTGAGCCGCACCGGCACGTACCGTCCTATCTGGACGGTCGCGAGGTATGTCGACATGGGCACCGGCTGGTCGTACACCCACGTCGTGGTACCGCCGGCCACCCGGCGCGACACCAGGCCGCCGTTGGCCACGACGGTGTACCGGCTCGGTGCGGTCACCGCGATCCGGTACGTTGCCTTGTCCGCCGGCCGGTCGTTGCACGGAAACCAGGACGGCGCACCGACCGGCTGGCTCGCGACGAGCGCGCCGTCGGTCAGCTCCTCCCAGCCGATGTCGCCCCAGAGACTGCGTACCGGCCGGGGTTTGCCGGCGTACTCGACCGTGACGACGAACGGGGTACCGGCCGGGACCGGTCGCACCGGCCGCACCCGCAGCTTCCCGTCGCGGTGCAGATGCCGGGCCGGCGCACCGTCGAGGCGCACCCGTTCGGCCCGCAACGCGGCGAAGTCCAGCGGTACCTCGGCGAGCCGGCGGTCGGCGACCGCGGCGATGACCGCCCGGCCGGACAGCCGCGCGGTGTCCGGCCGGTACTGCACCGCGAGGTCGTAGTGGCTGACCCGGTAGCTGTCGTCGCCGTGCCCGGCAAGGTACGGCCGCCGGAGCGGGGTCACCCCGGGTGGACGGCCACGGCCGCTCGCACCGGGGGTGGCGGCGACGGCCAGGCGGCGATCGGGTTGCCGAGCCAGCGGCCGACCGCCGGTACCAGTTCGCCGCGCATCACCAGCGAGGCCGGCCCGACCGTGGCGTGCGCGCCGACCGTCACGCCGGGCAGCACGATGCCGTGCGGCCCCAGCGTCGCGCCTTCGTCGAGGGTCACCGTATCCATACGCATGATTCGATCATGGAACAGGTGGGTCTGCACGACACAGCCGCGGTTGACCGTGGTCGCATCGCCCAGCCGGATCAGGTCCGCCTCCGGCAGCCAGTAGGTCTCGCACCAGACACCGCGGCCGACGCGCGCGCCGAGGCTGCGCAGCCACGCGCTCATCACGGGGGTACCGCCGACCGCGCCGGCCAGCCACGGCACCGCGAGTACCTCGATGAAGGTGTCGGCCAACTCGTTGCGCCACACGAAGCTGCTCCACAGTGGACGCTCACCGGTCCGGAACCGGCCGACCAGCAACCACTTCGCGGCGCTGGCGACGACGCAGGCGAGCAGCCCCGCGGCGAGCAGGACCAGCCCGCCGGCCGACGCCGCGACCGCGAACCCGGCGGTACCGGCGAGCGCCTCGAACGCAGCCAACGCGAGTACCGCGAGTGCGACGCTGCATATGACCGGTACCAGGCGGCAGAGCTCGACCGCGGCGCGGGCCACCATCAGCCGGCGGGGTGGGTCGAAGGTGCGCGCCGCGTCGGTCGCCTCCGGGGCCCGCGGCAGGCGCATCGGCGGCATGCCGAGCCAGGAGGTACCGGCCTTGGCCCGCTTCGGCGTCGCGGACAGCACGCCGACCAGACCGCGGTTGGGCACCTTGCGGCCGGGCGCGGTCATCCCGGAGTTGCCGAGGAACGCGCCCTTACCGACGCGCGCGGTGTCGACGCGCAGCCACCCGCCGCCAAGCTCGTAGGAGCCGACCATCGTGTCGTCGGCGAGGAACGCGTGGTCGCCCACGCTCGTCAGCGTCGGCAGCGCCACGACCGTGGAGATCTCCACCCGCCGGCCGACCCGCATGCCCAGCGCCCGCATCCACACCGGGGTGAACAGGCTGGCGTACAAGGGGAACAGCGCGACCCGGGCCATGTTCATCAGCCGCTCGGTGGTCCACGCCTGCCACGCCACCCGACCGTGCACCGGGTGGTACCCGGCACGCAGCCCGATGCCGAGCAGTCGCACTCCGACGAGCACCAGCAGTGCGTAGGTGAGCAGCATGACGACCGTCGCGAACGGTACCCCGGCGAGCGCGTGCAGCAGCGCCACCCGCAGCGTCGGTGCGCCGTGCACCAACCGGCCGAGCAGCGCCAGGCCCGGCAGCGCCGCGAGCACCGGGAGGAAGCCGAGCACCAGTGAGGTGAGGCCGTACGCGAACGTCCAGCGGCGGGCCCGGGTCGGGCGCCGGTCCGGCCAGCGTTGCGTCGCCTTGCCGGTACGCGCGGCGGGTACCCCGGCGAAGCGCTGCCCCGCCGGTACCGCGCCGAGCACGCACGAGCCCGGCCCGATCTGCGCCCGCTTACCGATCCGCGCGCCGGGCAGCAGGGTCGACCGCGCACCGACGATCGCGCCGGCCCCGATCCGGATCCGTCCGATGTGGACGGTGTCGCCGTCGACCCAGTGGCCGGACAGGTCGACCTCGGGCTCGACCGCAGCGCCCTTGCCCAGCCGCAGCATGCCGGTCACCGGCGGCAGGGAGTGCAGGTCCACACCCGCGGCCAGCTTCACGCCCAGCGCGCGGGCGTACCACGCCAGCCAGACACCGGCCAGGTTCGTCGCACCGCTGAACTCGGCCAGCTTCTCCGCCACCCACAGTCGCATGTGGACAGTCCCGCCGCGCGGGTAGGTACCCGGTCGCACGCCGCGCAGCAGCAGCCGGGCGCCGCGGGAAGCGATGAGGATGCGACCGGGCGGGCTGATGAACAGCAGCCAGCCGGCGAGCACCCACCACCACGACGCGGCCGGCGCCCACGGGGCGTGCAGCAGGTTGTTGACGGCGGCGAGCACCACCAGCCACCGCAGGCCCACCAGGCTCATCAACACCGGCAGCAGCGCGGTCTGCGCCAGGCCGGTCCGGCGGGGTACCGGTGCGACGGTGCGCGGCGCGGCTTCCCGCCCACCGGTCTCGTCGAGTACCACGGCCAGCGCGCGCACCGTCGGATGCTGGTACAGGTCGGCGACCGAGACACCCGGGTACCGCCCGCGCAGCAGGGAAACCAGCCGCGCGGCACCGAGACTGGTGCCACCGCTGGCGAAGAAGTCGTCGTCCGCGCCCGCCGGGGGAGTACCCAGCACGTCAGCCCACTGCTCGGCCAGCCACGCCTCGGTGCCGGTCAGATCGGCCGCCGCCGTGGCGCCGGTCAGCGGCAACGGCCACGGAAGTGCTTCCCGGTCAACCTTTCCGGACGTCCGGGTGGGCAGCGCGTCGACGGTCGTCAACAGCGGCACCAGTGCGGCCGGGAGGGCGGCGCGCAACCGGGTGAGTGCGTCGGCCGGGTCGAACGCGTCCGGCCCGGCCGGCACGACGTAACCGACCAGGATCTGGTTGCCGCCCCGGGTCCGGCGTACCGCCGCGGCCGCACCCGCGACACCGGGCAGCGCGTGCAGCGCGGCGTCGACCTCACCGAGCTCGATGCGCCGGCCGCCGAGCTTGACCTGTTCGTCCGCGCGGCCGATGAAGACGAGACCGTCGGGCTCGGCGCGGACCAGATCGCCGCTGCGGTATGCGCGGTCCCAGCCCAGCGACGGCAGCGGCGCGAACTTCTCCGCATCCTTTGCGGCGTCCAGGTACCGTGCCAGCCCGACCCCGCCGATGACCAGCTCGCCGGTGGCGCCCATGGGTACCAGCCCGCCCTGCCCGTCGACGACCGCGAGCTCCCAGCCGTCCAACGGCAGCCCGATACGCACCGGCCCCTCGCCGGTCAGCTGCGCCGCGCACGCGACGACGGTCGCTTCCGTTGGTCCGTAAGTGTTCCAGACCTCCCGGCCTTCGACGGCCAGCCGCTCGGCGAGCTCCGGCGGGCATGCCTCACCGCCGAAGATGAGCAGCCGTACCTCGTCCAGCGCCTCGGTCGGCCAGAGCGCGGCGAGGGTCGGTACCGTCGACACGACGGTGATCCGTTGCGCCACAAGCCACGGACCGAGGTCCATGCCGGTGCGGACCAGCGACCGCGGCGCGGGTACCAGGCAGGCACCGTGCCGCCACGCCAGCCACATCTCTTCACAGGAGGCGTCGAACGCCACGGACAACCCGGCGAGCACCCGGTCACCCGGGCCCAACGGCTCGTCGGTGAGGAACATCCGCGCTTCCGCGTCGACGAACGCGGCAGCCGCGCGGTGGCTGACCGCAACGCCTTTCGGCTTTCCGGTGGAGCCCGAGGTGAAGATGATCCAGGCGTCCGCGTCGGGGCTCGGCGTCCAGTCTTCGGCAATCGGGGTACCGCGCATCGCCAGCGTGCGTCCGGTACCCACGACGGCACAGACGTCGGCCTCGCCGAACACGAGTTCGGCGCGCTCGTCGGGATCGTCGGCGTCGACCGGGACGTAGGCCGCGCCGGATGCCAGTACAGCGAGAATTGCGACATAGAGGTCGGCGGTGCCGGACGGGACCCGGATGCCGACCCGGTCGCCGCCGCCGATGCCCGCGGCCACGAGCATGCCGCGCAGCTGGTCCACCTCGGCCTGCAGGGCGCGGTAGGTCAGCACCCGCGTGCCGTCGTCGAGCGCCGGCGCGTTCGGGTGCTGCTGCACCGTCCGGTGCAGGATGTCCGGCAAGGTCCGCGGCCCGGGCGCCGGCCCGGAGCGGAACGTCGCGGGTGCGGAACTGGCGTCGAGCAGCGGCCGCGCAGGAAGCTGCGGCGCAGCGGTGATGGTCAACGGGCCTCCGAACACGATTCGGCTGCGCCGCACGGCGTCCCCGTGGCGCAGCCGAAGGGCAATACTACCTGCTCAAGCACTGGGTGGCGGGTGGGGTGAGGAAACTCATGGATCCTCAAGTGGGCGTACACCGCGCTTTCGCAGGCGATTCTGTGCCCATCGGCAGCTGCTGTCGACCGGCCGCGGATCGGACTAGGCTCGTGGCGCAAGCCGCGGACAAGGAGGTCCACATGGGCAACTGGCAGCTCGATCCTTACCACACCCAGGTCGAGTTCTCCGCGAAGCATCTGGGGATGATGACGGTCCGGGGCCACTTCGCCGAAGTCAGCGCGAAGGCCGACATCGACCCCGACCACCCGGAGACCTCCTCGGTGGAGGTCACGATCCAGACGGTGAGTATCCGTACCCACAACGAGACCCGCGACAAGGACCTGCGCTCGTCGAACTTCCTCGAGGTGGACAAGTACCCGACGATCACGTTCCGCAGCACCGGTGTCGAGCCGGCCGGCGAGAACCGGTACACGCTGACCGGTGATCTCACCATCAAAGGCAACACCCGGCCGGTCTCGCTGCGGGTGCTCAAGTACGGCGAGTTCAACGACCCGGCGATGATGGGGCACCGGATCGCCTACAGCGCCGAGGGGAAGATAAACCGAAAGGAGTTCGGCCTGAGCTTCAACATGATGCTGGACGGCAAGTTCGTGGTGAGTGACGAGATCCAGATCATGATCGAGGGTGAGCTCGTCGAGCAGAAGCAGGAAGCCGAGTCCGCCAGCACCTGACGCGCGATCCCGACCTGCCGTGCCGCGGACGCGTTGCCGGACTTGGCGTGCAGCCCGGCCGCGCTTCCCGGTGGTTTCCCGGTGGTGGTCGGGTGTGCGCTAGTCCTCGGCCGCGGTCAGGATCGCCACGACCGTGGCGGTCGCGCCGTCCGCCTGCGCGCCGGCCGTGCGTACGAGGACCTCGCTGCCTGCGACCGCGCCCAGCGCCATGACCGCGAGGATGCTGCGCGCGTCGGCGCGCCGGCCGTCCGCGACGATTTCGATCGTGGTCTGCGGGTACCGCGCCGCGGCCTGCGCGATCAGGCCGGCCGGGCGGGCGTGCAGGTGCTTGGGCAGGATCACGGCCCGCTCGGCGCGTGCGGGCGGCTCGGCGGTTGCGGGCGGC
>Ga0066710_100000851_pt1 | contig 20644 bp, 17 predicted proteins | sample GraSoiAngelo_159_FD_79666 | JGI IMG/M metagenome (GOLD analysis project Ga0066710, IMG submission 79666) | Grasslands soil microbial communities from the Angelo Coastal Reserve, California, USA - 14_1009_16_40cm | ecosystem: Environmental > Terrestrial > Soil > Grasslands | place: USA...
CGCGAGACGCACGTTCCAGGCGCTCCGCATCGCGGTCAACCGGGAGCTCGAGGAGCTCACCGCGGCCCTGCCTCCCGCGGCGGGGCTCCTCGAGCCCGGTGGCCGCGTGGTCGTCATCTCCTATCACTCCTTGGAGGACCGCATCGTGAAGCGTTCGTTCCGCGATGACGATCGTCTGCACGTCATCACGAAGAAGCCGCTCGTAGCGAGCGCGGCGGAGCGGGGGCGCAACCCCCGCGCCCGGAGCGCCAAGCTGCGCGCGGCCGAGCGCTCCACCCGGCAAGTGGCCAGGGAAGCAGCATGAGCGCCCCGGCCCGCAGCCTGCCCTCTCCGATCCCGAAGCGTGCGGACCCCTCCCGCACCCCCGCGGCGCGCCCGCGCGCCATCCCTTCCCCGCACCATCGGGTGCGGGCGCGTCGCGGGACCCCCCCGTTCTGGGTCATGACGGCCGTCATCGTCACCGCGATGGTCGTCGGGATCGTGTCGCTCTCGGCGCTTGCGGTCCAGGCCAGCTTCCGTGCCGACGACCTTCGCCAGCAGCTCGGCTCGCTCACCCAGCGCCAGCAGTCGCTCCGGGAGGACGTGGCCGCGGCCTCCGCGCCGTCGCGCGTGATCCGGTGGGCACGGAAGGAAGGGATGGTGATGCCCCAGCGCGTGGTGATCATCCGGGTCCCGTCGGATCCGTCGGGACTCGGCGCGTGAAGCGCCCGCCCGTGCATCGTCTGGTGGTCGTGCTCGTTGCCGTGATGCTCGCGATAGGCGGCATCGTGATCAGGCTCGCCGTGCTCCAGGTGCGCGAATCGGGGACCTACGCGGAGCTCGGATCGACCCAGCGCGTGCACAACGAAGCCCTTCCGGCCATTCGCGGAGAGATGCTGGACCGAAGCGGCGTGCCGATGGCCCTGACCCTCGACGCGCGCGACATCTATGCGAACCCGAGCCTCGTGGTCGACGCGGCGACCGAAGCGGCGCAGATCGTACCGGTGCTCGGGCTCCGAGACAAGGCCGTCCGGGCGGCGTTGTCCTCGCCGGGAACGTTCGCCTATATCGAACGCCAGGTCGACCTCGACGTCGCGCAACACGTCGCGGACCTCCACCTGCCCGGGATCGGTCTCCTGCCGGTGGCGAAGCGCTACTACCCCGCGGGGCCCGTGGCGCCCCAGGTCCTGGGGTTCGTGAACATCGACGGGGTCGGGACCACCGGGCTCGAGCGCCAGTACGACCAGCTCTTGGCGGGCTCGCCAGGAGAGCGCACCGTCGAGCTCTCCGCCCAAGGCCAGGAGATCGCCGGGGGCAGACAGGTCGTCCAAGACCCCCAACCGGGGAGCAGCGTCGTCCTCACCATCGACCGAGATCTCCAGTTCCAGGCTCAGGAGTACCTGCGGACGGCCGTCCAGCAGAACCATGCGAAGGGCGGAACGATCGTCGTCCTCGATCCTCACACCGGTGACGTTTACGCGATGGCCTCCTACCCGTGGTTCGATCCGAACTCGTTCGCCTCCTTCGACAGCACGCGGTATGTGAACCGGGCGGTCACGGACACGTGGGAGCCGGGCAGCGTCAACAAGACGATAACGGCGGCGGCGGCCTTGGAATCGGGTGCCGTCACCCCGACGGAGCGGTTCGAGGTCCCCGGAACGCGCCAGGTCGAGGGCTACACGATCCACGACGCCGAGCCCCACCCCACGGAGACGATGACGCTCGGCGACATCATCGCGCACTCGAGCAACGTCGGCGCTTCGCTGGTCGCGGATCGGACCGGGAATCAGACGATGCAGCAGATCTTCACGCGGTTCGGCTACGGAACCCCGACCGGGGTCGGGTTCCCGGGCGAAGCGGCGGGGCTGATGCCGCCCGCGCCATGGTCCGATCTCACACGAGCGACGGTATCGTTCGGCGCCGGCGTGGCCGTCACGCCGCTCCAGATGGCGAGCGTCTACGCGACGATCGCCAACGGCGGAACCTGGGTGCAGCCGCGACTGATCGACTCGACGATCGGACCCGACGGCGTTCGTCACGATGCACCTTCACCGATCACCCGGCGGGTGCTGCGACCGTCCACGACGCGGACCCTGACGCAGATGCTCGCGTACGTCGTGCAGGACGGGACCGGCGACCGAGCGCAGATCGCGGGATATCAGGTGGCGGGCAAGACCGGGACCGCGAAGAAGCTGGACCCCAACGGCCACTACGTCAGTCGATACGTCGCCTCGTTCATCGGCTTCCTTCCCGCATCTCGGCCACGCGTCGTCGTCGCCGTGATCATCGATGAGCCACGGACCGTTTTCGGCGGTGTCGCCGCTGCGCCGGTCTTCCAAGAGGTCGCCCGCTACGCGATCCAACGGCTGGGGATCGAGGCCGCGCCCGCCGTGTCGCTGCCTCCGCACGCGATGCCCGTGCCATGACCGCACCGGTCGGCGTGTAGGCTCGCCGGCGGTGGAGCTTCCCCTTCTCGCCGTCACGCTCAGCGACGCGGCGGGCGCGGTCCGAGCAGACGTACGAGGTGAGGATGGGCGTTTCCTCACCGACGCCTCGTACGACTCCAGGGCGGTGGCGCCGGATTCGCTCTTCTTCTGCATCGTCGGTGATCACGTCGACGGACACCGCTTCGCCCCGGAGGCGGTCGCCGCCGGTGCGGGCGCGATCGTCGTGGAGCGATGGTTGCCGTTGGACGCTCCGCAAGCGTTGGTTCCGTCGGTACGCGGAGCGATCGGGCCCATGTCGTCGGTGGTCTTCGGCCGGCCGGCCGAGGCGCTGACGACGATCGGCATCACGGGGACGAACGGCAAGACGACGACCACGTACCTCCTCGAAGCCATCATCCGTGCCGGCGGCGCGCGCGCAGGCATCATCGGGACGAACGGGGCGCGGATCGATGGCAACCCGGTCGAGCTCGCGCGGACCACACCCGAGGCGCCGGACCTGCATCGACTGCTCGCGCGGATGCGTGCGGCGGGCGTCGGCACGGTCGCCATGGAAGTGTCGTCGCATGCGCTTGCCCAGCAGCGGGTCGGCGGCGTGATGTTCGACGTGGCGGTCTTCACGAACCTCTCCCATGACCACCTCGACTACCACGGAACGATGCAGCGGTACCTGGATACCAAGGCGGACCTCTTCACGCCGAACCATGCCGCGCGGGGGGTCCTCAACGCCGACGATCCCTCGGCGCGTCGCCTCATCCGGCGAGCAGCGATCCCCGTGGTGACCTACGCGATCGATCGAGATGCCGACCTCCGGGCGCTCGACGTGGCTGTGGACGCTGGTGGCATCTCCTTCCGGGTGGAGGGGGTCGAGGTCCGCTCGACGCTCCGCGGACGCTTCAACGTGTGGAACTGCCTCGCCGCGATGGGCTCGGCCCGGGAGGTGGGGATCTCGCTCGAGACGGCGGCGCGTGCGCTCCGGGGGGTGCGCGACATCCCCGGTCGGATGGAGACGATCGATGCAGGACAAGAGTTCCTGGTGGTGGTGGACTACGCGCACACGCCGGATAGCATCCGGGTCGTGCTCCGGGGCGCACGCTCGCTGGCCGCCGGCCGCGTCATCGTCGTGTTCGGTTGTGGCGGCGACCGCGACCCCGCGAAGCGTGCTCCCATGGGGCAGGCCGCCACGTCGTCCGCGGATCTCACGGTGATCACCACGGACAACCCCCGTTCCGAAGACCCGCTGGTCATCATCGAGGAGATCGTCCCCGGGGCGGTCGCCGGCGGCGGGGATTACGTCGTCGAGCCCGACCGGCGTGCCGCGATCCGCCTGGCCGTCCGGGAGGCGCACCAGGGGGACATCGTGGTGATCGCCGGAAAGGGCCACGAGTCCTACCAAGAGGTGGCCGGAACCACGGTGCCGTTCGACGACCGGTCGATCGCCCGGGACGAGCTCGGCTCGCTTCTGGAGGGGGCGTGAAGCCGCGGCCGCTCGCGAGCGTCGCGGCCGCCGTCGGGGGTGAGCTCGCCGGGGACGACATCGACATCTCCTCCGTGACGATCGACTCGCGGCAGGCGGGTCCGGGAGCGCTGTTCGTGGCCCTCGCCGGCGAACGGACGGATGGGCACCGGTTCGTCCAGGACGCGTTCGCCCGCGGCGCCTCCGCGGTCCTCGTGCGCCACGGGGCGGATGCTCCGGCGCCGAAGGTCCAGGTCTCCTCGCCCGCGGATGCGCTGGTTCGCCTCGCCGCGGACGAGCGGCGACGGTTCGACGGCACGGTCGTCGCGGTCGCGGGAGCGAACGGGAAGACGTCGACGAAGGACATGACCGAGGCCGTCGTCTCGACGCGGTTCCACGTGCACGCGAGTCCGGGATCGTTCAACAACGAGATCGGCGTGCCGCTGACGCTCCTGGGGGCGCCGCCGGACACGGAAGTGATCGTCGCCGAGCTCGGTGCGCGGCGTGCCGGCGACGTGACGGTGCTGATGCCGATCGCCCAACCCGACGCCGTCGTCATCACGAACGTCGGCGTGGCCCACATGGAGATCTTCGGCTCCTGGGACGCGATCGTCCGCGCCTCCGCCGAACCCGTCGACGCGATGGATCGCGACGGGGTGCTCGTGCTGAACGCGGACGACCCCGTCGTCGCCGGGTTCGCGGGCCGTGCGCACGCGCGGGTGGTGACGTTCGGGCGCGCCCAGGGGGCGAGCGTGCGCGCCGAAGGGGTGGGGATCGGGCGCGACGGCCGACCGACGTTCGACCTTGCCGCCGGCGGCGGCCGCGAGCGCGTCACGCTTGCGGTCCCCGGCGAGCACATGATCGGCAACGCGCTCGCGGCCGCCGCGGTCGGGGTGGAGCTCGGTGTTCCCCTCGAGGCATGCGCCGAGGCGCTCGCCCGGGCCACGGTGTCGCGCTGGCGCATGGAGGCCTTCCAGACGCCCGGAGGCGTGACCGTCCTCAACGATGCCTACAACGCCAACCCGGAGTCGATGGCGGCCGCGTTGAAGACCGCGACGGTGATGGCCGGTGATCGGCGCGTGGTCGCGGTGCTGGGACAGATGGCGGAGCTGGGCGACATCGGCCCGGAACAGCATGAGCGGGCCGGCGAGCTCGCCGCGCGGCTGGGCGTCGATCGGCTGATCACGGTGGGGACCGACGCGAAGGCGATCGCGGCCGCCGGTCTACGCGAGGGGTTCGAGCCGGACGCCGTCGCCAGCTACGACGATGTCGATGCCGCGCTCGAAGACGTCCGTGCCCACATCCGGCGCGGCGATCTGGTGCTCGTGAAGGGCTCGCGGATCGTCGGGCTCGAGACGCTCGCGGAGGCGCTGCGGTGATCTCGATCCTCGTGGCCGCCGCGGTGGGGCTGGCGGTGGCGCTGCTCGGCACGCCCGCCGCGATCCGCGCGTTCCGCGTCTTGGGGTGGGGGCAACGGATCCGCGAGGACGGGCCCCACACCCACTTCGAGAAGATGGGGACACCCACGATGGGCGGGATCGTGATCATCGCGGGTCTGTGTCTGGGCTATCTCGCGTCTCGGGTCACGGCGCAGCGGTTCACCGTCACGGGGGTCGCGCTCGTGTTCGCCACGGTGGGCTTCGGCGTCGTCGGGTTCCTCGACGACTTCATGAAGGTGCGCCGGCAGCGCTCGCTCGGTCTGACGAAGGCGCAGAAGTTCGGTGGCACCGCGCTGGTGTCGCTCGCCTTCGCGATGCTCGTGACGCACGTGGGGCACCCGGGGATCACCACGCACCTGTCCTTCATCCGACCGTCGTCGATCGCGCTCGGCCTCCTGTTCTACCTGTGGGCGTTCCTCGTGCTGACCGGTTCGTCGAACGCGGTGAACCTCACCGACGGACTCGACGGTCTGGCCGCAGGTTCGTCCATCATGGTGTGCAGCGCGTACGTCTTCATCTCGTTCTGGCAGTTCCGCCATACGTGCATCCTGGTGCAGGGCGCGCAGGGGTGTTACGCAGTGAACGGGGTGGACCTGCAGGACGCGGCGATCGTCGCGGCCGCGATGACCGGCGCCGCGACCGGGTTCCTCTGGTGGAACGCCGCTCCCGCGCGCATCTTCATGGGCGACACGGGGTCGCTCGCTCTGGGCGGGCTCTTCGGCGCGCTCGCGCTCGTGACGAACACCGCGATCCTGCTCGTGATCATCGGAGGACTCTTCGTGCTGGAGACGCTTTCGGTGATCGCGCAGGTGATCTCGTTCCGTGGGTTCGGCCGTCGCGTCTTCCGCATGTCGCCGATCCATCACCATTTCGAGCTCGCCGGCTGGCCCGAGTTCACCGTGATCGTTCGGTTCTGGATCGTCGCGGGGCTCTGTTCGGCGGTCGGGATCGGTCTGTTCTACGCCGATTTCATCGCACGGGGAGGGTTGGGATGAGGACGATGCGCACCCCGCGCGTGAAGGAGACGTCGTGAGCGGGACGTTCTCCGACGAGCGTGTGGTGGTGATCGGGGCCGGGGTCGCGGGGATCGCGGCGGCCGGTGCGCTCGCGCGCGAGGGCGCTTCCGTGGTGATCACGGAGGTTCGCTCGCGCGAGCAGCTCGGGGATCTCGGCGCGCTCGAGGCGCTGGGGGTCGAGGTTCTCGCCGGCGGTCACGACCGCTCCCATTTCGACGGGGCGACGCTCGTCGTGACGAGTCCCGGGATCCCGCCATCGGCCAAGGTGCGGAGATGGGCGCGCGAGCGCGACCTCCCGGTCTGGGGAGAGCTGGAGCTGGGGGCTAGGCTCGTCCGGGTCCCGTACCTCGCGGTGACCGGAACGAACGGCAAGACGACGACGTCGGGGATGATCGCGGCGTGTCTGCGTGCCGGTGGACTGGACGCCGTCGCCTGCGGCAACATCGGCAGGCCGTTCCCGACCGCGGCGCTCGAGCAACATGACGTGCTGGTCGTCGAGGCCTCGTCCTTCCAGCTCGCGGACCAGGAGTCCCTGCACCCTCGCGTCTCGGTTCTGCTCAACCTCGCGCCCGACCATCTCGACTGGCATGGATCCTTCGACGCGTACGTGGAGGCCAAGCGTCGCATCTACGCCCGGCAAACGAGCCCCGGCGACGTCCACGTCGGCGATCGCGACGACGACGGAGCCGCGCGTGTCTCAGCTGAGGCGCCCTGCCGTGTGGTCTGGTTCCGTTCGGACGATCCCGGGCCGGACGAGGTCGGCTACCGTGACGGCACCCTGCTCGCGATGGTGAACGGGTCCGAGGAGCTCGGTCGGATCGACGGGGAGCGGGCGGGGTACCGCGCCGATGCCGCGGCGGCAGCGGCGGCCGCGCTCGCGTTCGGCGTCACGGCTCCCGCGGTCCGCGACGGGTTGGCGGGCTTCGCGCCCGAGCATCACCGCGGGGAGACGGTCGCGGAAGCCGATGGCGTGCGGTTCGTCGACAACTCGAAGGCGACCAACGTCCATGCCGCGATCGCGGCGATCGACGGCGTCCACGATGCGGTCCTGATCGCGGGGGGCCGATCGAAAGGCCAGGATCTCTCGCCGCTCGCGACACGCGCGGGCCGGCTCGCAGCGGTGGTCGTCCTGGGCGAGAGCGCGGACGCGCTCGCGGGCGTGTTCGACGGTCTCGCGGTCGTGCTCCGGGCGGGGTCGATCGAAGGGGCGACCGAGACGGCGTTCGAGCTGGCCCCACGACCCGGGGTGGTGCTGCTCGCGCCGGCGTGCGCGAGCTGGGATCAGTTCCACGATTACCGCGAACGTGGCGAGCGGTTCGCCATCGCGGCCCGCTCGATCGCTCGGGGAGTGCGCCTCGATGGCTGAACGTCGATCCGGAGCCATGAAGCCCCGCCGGGCATCCCGTGGTGACCCACCGGCCCGACCCTCCTTGCGTCTCGTCCCCAGCGATCGGCGTCCCGGCGCCATAGAGGGGGCCCGGCTCGCGCGCGTCGACCTCGCCCTCCTGTTCTCCTCGGCGGGGTTCCTCACTGCGGTCGGGCTCGTGATGGTGCTCTCCGCGGGATCCGTGTCGGCCGCGCAAGGCTACGGGGGAAACAGCTTCTGGTACTTCGAACGCCAGGTGCTCTACGCGGTGGTGGGGGTGGTCGTGGCCGTCCTGCTCGCTCGACTCCCGCCGCGACGATGGAAGATGCTGGGATTCCCTCTCCTCGGGGTGGCCGCCGTCCTCATGACGATCGCGGCGCACCCGACCTCCGGCACGGCGTTCTACGGAGCATCGCGGTGGATCGACCTGGGGCCCGTGACCCTGCAACCGTCGGAGCTCGCGAAGCTCGGCCTCGTCGCCACGACGGCGACGATCCTGTCGAACAAGTGGGGAAAGCTGCACGATCTCGGACAGCTCCTGATCCCCCTCGCGCCGATCGTGGTGGTCGTCGCGACCCTGGGCCTGCTGCAGCGCGATCTCGGAACCACCATGATCTTGTGCGCGACCGTCTTCGTCTTGCTGTTCATCGCCGGCGTCCGGCTGCGCTACCTCTTCGTCGGCGGTGCGATCGGTGCGGTCGGCGTCGGGTACCTGATCTTCGGCGAGGCGTATCGGCGGACGCGATTCTTCGAGTCGTGGCTCGACCCTTGGGCCGACCCGAAGAAGTCGGGTTACCAGTTGATCCAAGGGCTGATCGCGATCGGGTCGGGGGGATGGTTCGGCACCGGGCTGGGCACGAGCCGCGCGAAGTGGGACTTCCTCCCGAACGCGCACTCCGACTTCATCTTCGCCGTGATCGGGGAGGAGCTCGGGCTGCTCGGGGCGCTCGTCGTCCTGATCGCGTTCGGCGTGCTCGTCTGGGCGGGCGTGCGGATCGCGATCCACGCGCACGACACGTTCGAGCGGCTCCTCGCCGCCGGCGTGATCGCGTGGATCAGCGTGCAAGCCGTCATCAACCTGGGCGCGGTGACGGGCCTGTTGCCCATCACCGGCGTGCCGCTCCCGCTCGTCTCCTTCGGTGGCTCGGCCCTCGTCGTGACACTCGCCGGGATCGGTGTCCTGGCGAGCGTCGCTCGCTCGAACGGAGGCGGCCTGCGCCGCCGTCGCTCGGGGAAAGCAGCCCGGTGAACATCGTGGTTGCGGGGGGCGGGACCGCCGGTCACGTCTACCCGGCCCTGGCGATGGCGGATGCGCTCCGCGAACGGCACGGGGCGATCGTGACGTTCCTCGGCTCCTCCGACGGACCCGAATCGGAGCTCGTCCCCGCGGCGGGATACCCCTTCGCGGGGCTCCGCGTCGTCTCGGCGCAGGATCGGGTATCGATGCGCTCGATCCGAGCGCTCGCCACGACGCTTCGGTCCGCTCGCAGGTGCCGCCCGGTGGTGACGCACGCCGATGCCGTCGTCGGCATCGGCGGGTACGCGAGCGCGCCCGCTGCGCTCGCGGCGCGCCGGGCGCGCCGGCCGCTCGTGCTCGTCGAACCCAACAGCGTCCCGGGCGCCGTCAACCGGATCGCGGCGCGGTGGGCATCGGCGGTCGCCGTGACGTTCGACGCGACGCGAGCCTGGTTCCCCGCCCGGGTACGCGTCGAACGCACCGGGAACCCGATCCGTCCGGCGATCGCCTCGGTGCCGGAGCGGCGCGCCGAGCTCGCGAAGGAGGCGCGCGCGGTGTTCGGACTCGAGGACGGACGACGGACGATCATCGTGCTGGGCGGGAGCCAGGGAGCGCTCCGGCTGAACGAGCTCACCCGGGAGGTCGCCGCGATCCTCACGGATCGCGGCGACCTCCAGATCCTCTTGTCGACCGGCCCGGCGCACGAGGCCGGGTTCGCGGACCTCCCTGGAGGCCGCTTGGTCGTGCGCGTCGTCGGGGCGATCGACCGGATGGAGCTCGCCCTCGCGATCGCGGACGTCGCGGTCTCGCGTGCGGGCGCCGGACACATCGCGGAACTCACGGCGTGCCGGGTGCCCATGATCCTCGTCCCGTACCCGCACGCGACGGAGGATCATCAGGAAGCGAACGCGCGGGAGGTCGAGCAGGCCGGGGCTGCGGAGGTCGCCATCGAACCTGACCTGACGGCGGACGCCCTCGCTCGCCGCATCGTCGGGCTCGTGGAGGACGATCCGAGACGCGCAGCGATGGCCGAGGCCGCGACGCGGTGGGCCCGGCCGGACGCAGACGCTCGGCTCGCCGATCTCGTCGCCGAGACGGCGGGAGGTGGCAGGAGGTGAACGGCTCGGTCGGCCGGTGGCGGTTCTGGACCCCACCCGAAGGGTCGATCCCGACGCTGCCGATCCCTTCGATCGATGGCGTGCGTTCCGTCCATCTCCTCGGGATCGGGGGCGCGGGGATGCGGAACCTCGCGCGGTTGTTCGTGGCACGCGGGGTCGCGGTCTCCGGGTCGGATGTGAAGGATTCGGTGTATCTCACGGAGCTCGGGTCGCTCGGCGTGCGGATCCACGTCGGTCACGATCCGGCGCTCCTCGGCTCGCCGGACGTCGTCGTCGTTTCCAGCGCCATCCGGGACGACAATCCCGAGGTCGTGGCGGCCGCGCGGTCCGGGGTGCCCGTCTGGAAGCGGCAACAGGCGATCGGCGCGCTCGCCCGCGGGCACCGGACCGTCGCGATCTCAGGTGCCCACGGCAAGACCACCACGACCTCGCTCGTGGCGACCGCGCTTGAGGCGGCGGGTCTCGATCCAACGGAGCTGATCGGCGGCGATCTGAACGAGAGCGGCAGCGGCGCCCGGCACGGGACCGGGGATCTATTCGTGTTCGAGGCCGACGAGAGCGACGGCTCCTTCCTGACGATCCCTCCGTGGGTCGGGGTGATCACGAACCTCGACGCCGATCATCTCGACTTCTACCCGGGCGGTCTCGAGGAGATCGAGGACGCGTTCGCGGAGTTCGCGGCCCGCTGCGATCACGTCGTCGCGTGGGGGGACGACCGCTCGCTCGAGCGGGCGCTCTCGCGCGCGGGTGTCCGCGCCACGACGTACGGCTCCTCGTCCGGGTGTGACCTCCAGCTGCGCGTGGACTCCCTCGGTCCGGACGGTGCTCGCGGCACCGTGCGCGTCGACGACGCGGAGGTCGCGCTCATACTTCGGGTCGACGGGCCGCACAACCTGCTGAACGCCGCCGCCGCGATCGCCGTCGCCCGGCTCGCCGGCGTCCCGGCCGCCGTGTCCGCGGAGGCGTTCGCGGGGTTCGAGGGCGTCCATCGGCGGTTCGAACACCGAGGGGATGCGGGAGGGGCCGAGTTCTTCGACGACTACGGGCAGACGCCGACCGAGATGGAGGTGACCGTCGAGACGGCCCGGCGGCGCGCACCTCGGCGCCTGATCGCGCTCGTGCAGCCGCATCGCTATTGGAGGGTCCGCTCGCTGTGGCGCGAGCTGGGCGCGAGCGTTTCGCGCGCGGATCTCGTCGTCGTCACGGACGTGTACGGGGCCGCGCAAGACCCGATCCCCGGCGTGACCGGCAAGCTGGTCGTCGACGGGGTCCAGCTCGCTTCCCCAGGGCTGCGGACCGTCTATCTGCCGCACCGGTCCGACGTCGTGACGTTCCTCGGACGAGAGGTGCGCGAAGGTGACCTGGTCGTGACGATGGGGTGCGGAGACGTCTGGATGCTCGGCGATGCGGTCCGGGGACGGATCGCGGATCGGGTTCGGCGAGCGGAGGGCGTGGCGTGAGCACCGACCTCGAGGCGGCGCTCCGGATCCTCCGCGAAGGGTGCGGGGATCGCGTGCGGACGCGCGTTCCGCTCGCGCCGCTCACGACGTTCCGGGTTGGCGGCGCCGCGGCCCTGTACCTGGAGCCCGAGCGCGAGGAGGATCTCGCAACCGTGCGCCGCGCGGTCGGCGAGACGGCGATCCCGTTCACGATCATCGGGAAAGGTTCGAACGTCCTCGTGTCCGATGAGGGATTCCCCGGCCTCGTGCTTCGGCTCGGGAAGGGATATCGGTGGGCGGCACGAGATCAGGACGAGGTTCGCGCGGGTGCCGCGATGCCGCTGCCGGCGCTCGCGGGGGTGGCGCTCCGTCATGGTCTCAGCGGACTCGAGTTCGGCGTCGCCATCCCTGCGACGTTGGGCGGCGCCGTCACGATGAACGCGGGGGCGCACGACGGTCAGATCGGCGACATCGTGCGCCGCATCGAGATCTACCGGGTCGGCGATGGCCAGGCGGTCTCGCTCCCCGCGGAGGCGGCCGCCTTCTCCTACCGGCGATCGGCGCTCCCGGAGGACGCGATCGTGACCGCCGCTACCCTGGCGCTCCGGCCCGGTCCCCCGGACGCGATCCGCGCATCGATGGAACGCGCGCGAGCATGGCGCAGGCGTACCCAACCGCTCGCCGAACCGAACTGCGGGAGCGTCTTCAAGAACCCGCCCGGCGGGCACGCCGCGGCGATGATCGAAACGGCGGAGCTGAAGGGGACGCTGGTCGGAGGCGCGGCCGTGTCGACGAAGCACGCGAACTTCATCGTGGCCGGTCCCGAAGCCACCGCGACGGATGTCCTGGCGCTGATCCGTCTGATCCAGGAGCGGGTCAGGCGCTCGGCCGGCGTCGAGCTCGAGCCCGAGGTACGCCTCGTCGGGAGGTTCGACGGCGATGCCGCGTGATCACGCGGCCCGTTGGGCGAAGACCGTCGCCCTCGTCGCGCTCCCGGTCCTGCTGCTCGCCGGGTTCGCGGCGGCGACCTACACGCCGCTGTTCCGGCTGCGAGACATCCGCGTGGAGGGGACGATGAGCCTCCGGCCCCGCGAGGTCGTCGCCCGTGCGGGCATCGGGTCGGGAACGAACGTCTTCCATCTGGACGCGGGTTCGATCGTGACCGCGCTCGAGGCCGATCCATGGATCCGCTCCGCGACGGTCGAGCGGCACCTTCCCGGGTCGGTCGTGATCACGGTGCAGGAGCGAACGCCGATCGCGCAGGCCCTCGTCGGAACGAACGCAACCGTCATCGCCGGGGACGGCATCGTGCTGCCGGGAGCGGCCACCGCGGGTCTTCCCGAGATCCGGGCCTCCGTCGGTGAGCTCACGAACGACGACCGCACGGCAGCCGCCGGGGCGCTCGATGCGATGCCCCCGGTCGTGCGCGCTCGCGTTTCCGCCGTGATCGCGGAGCCGACCGGAGCGCTCGTGATGGACCTTGCCGGAGGGCTCACCGTGCATTACGGGGGAGCGGGCGATCAGTTCGCGAAAGCGGCCGCCCTCCGCTCGGTCCTGGCGTGGGGCGCGCGCGAGCACGTGGCGCTGGCGGATATCGACCTGACCGTCCCGGAGGCTCCGAGCGCGACGCTGCAGAGCGGCGAGACCATCACGCCGTCAGCGTGACGGATCCGCGTTCTTCCGGTGTGCAGCTAAGCGAGAGACGCACGCTTGACGGCACCTGCGCTTTTCAGTACTGTCGCGACGTTGACTGTAGGTGGAGTCAACAATCACGTTCAACTAGATAGTTAGGTCTGTTGGATGACGAACGGCGTTTCCCCAGGTAGGAGAGTGCTCGCTCACTCGGAGGAATGAGACAGATGGACGCTCCCCAGAACTACCTCGCGGTCATCAAGGTCGTAGGGATCGGCGGCGGCGGCGTGAACGCGGTGAACCGGATGATCGAGGCAGGCCTCCGGGGCGTCGAGTTCATCGCCGTCAACACCGATGCCCAGACGCTCCTGATGTCCGATGCAGAGGTGAAGCTCGACATCGGCCGCGAGACGACCCGCGGCCTCGGCGCAGGCTCCGACGCGGATGTCGGACAGCGAGCGTCCAACGAACACGGCGACGAGATCGAGGAGATCCTCAAGGGTGCGGACATGGTCTTCATCACCGCCGGTGAAGGCGGTGGGACCGGCACCGGCGGCGCGCCGATCGTCGCCGAGATCGCTCGGAACCTCGGCGCGCTCACGATCGGCGTCGTGACGCGGCCCTTCGGGTTCGAGGGACGCAAGCGCGCGACCCAGGCGGACGTCGGCATCACGGAGCTCAAGAAGGCAGTCGACACCCTGATCGTCGTCCCGAACGACCGGCTGCTTCAGGTGGCCGATCCCAACATGCCGATGATCGAAGCTTTCCGCATGGCCGACCAGGTGCTCTATCAAGGTGTCGACGGGATCACGTCGTTGATCACGACCCCCGGTCTCATCAACCTCGATTTCGCCGACGTCAAGTCGGTGATGTCCGGCGCGGGGTCGGCGCTCATGGGGATCGGGATCGGGTCGGGCGCGGATCGGGCGACCGAGGCCGCGAAGTCCGCCATCTCGAGCCCGCTGCTCGAGTCATCGATCGACGGTGCCAAGGGCGTCCTGCTCTCGATCGCCGGCCCCACGGATCTCACCTTGCACGAGGTCAACGCGGCGGCCGACGCTATCACCCGTGTCGCCCATCCGGACGCCAACATCATCTTCGGCGCGGTCGTCGACGATGCCCTCGGCGAAGAGGTGCGCGTGACCGTCGTCGCGGCCGGGTTCGACAAGATCAGCCCGGCCGGCGACAACCGGTTCGAGAGCCGGTTGTCGCGGCTCCTCGAGGAGCCCGTGAGGACTGGCGGGCGTGAGGACGCCGCGCTCCCGTCGCTCCTGCAGGACGACGACGCGGACGTGTTCGCCACCGAGGACGCGCCCGCGTCGGTCTCCTTCGACGCCGAGGAGGATCTGGACATCCCGGACTTCCTCAAGAGTTAGCGGCAACCCGCCGCCTCGCGCGGCCCCGCGCGCGAGTGGGGGCGGGGAGGCTCGAGCGAAGAGGCGCCCTTCCCCCGCCTCTTGGCCCGGAGCCGTCCTCGCCCCCTCTCTATGCTCCGGCACATGTCAGCGTCCCGCGCCGAGGTCACGGCCAACGTCCGCGCGATCCAGGAGGCGATCCGGGGCGCGGCGGAGCGCGCCGGTCGCGATCCCGCCACCATCGAGCTCGTCGCCGCCGCGAAGACGGTCCCGCCCGAGCCCATCGCCTGGGTCGCGGAAGCCGGGGTCCGATCGATCGGGCACAACTACGTCCGGGAGCTCCGTTCGTCGCAAGCAGCGCTCCCGGAACTCCACGTGCGTTGGCACTACATCGGGGCGCTCCAGGCGGGCACGGCGCATCGGGTGGCCGACGCGGCCGACGTCGTGCAGACCGTCGGCGGGGAACGGGCCGCACGCCGGCTCGCCGGGCGTGCGGCCCGTTCCGGACGCGTCCTCGATGTGCTGATCGAGGTGGACTTCACGGGGTCGCGCTCGGGCGTTCCGCCCGAGCGCGCCCCCCTCACGGCCGACCTCGTCGCCGCCCTCGAAGGCCTCCGCCTCCGAGGGCTGATGACGATCCCCCCGCTCACTCCGACCGCGGAGGAGGCCCGGCCGTGGTTCGTCCGGCTCCGAGAGCTCCGGGATCGGATCCGAAGAACCTCCCCCGACGTGCTGGAACTCTCGATGGGGATGTCGTTGGATTACGAGGTCGCCATCGAGGAAGGCGCTACGATGGTGCGCATCGGAACGGCGTTGTTCGGTCCCCGAGCCGTATCGGGCACACGGGAACGACCCGCGCCGTGAGCGGGAGGACAAGGGGATGGCCGGCGTGTGGAAGAAGACCCTCAACTACCTGGGGTTGGTCGAGGATGAAGAGGACTTCGTCGACGAGTACTCCGACGCGCAACCCGCGCCCGTGCGTCAGATGCGTCCCCAACCGGTCCGTGACATGCCGGCGGGATCCGAGGGCATCGTCCGGACGATCGCAGCTCCGAGGACGGCCGCCGGTCCGTCGGCGATCCACAAGTCGGAGCCCAGGCGATTCAACGAGGCTCGCGACGTCGCAGACCGTTTCAAAGAGGGCACGGCCGTGATCATGAACCTCCAGAGCACCGAGGATCCGATCGCACGGCGGCTCGTCGACTTCGCGTCGGGACTCGTGTACGGCCTCGACGGGAAGATCGAGCTGGTGGCCAACCGCGTCTACCTCCTGACCCCGGCGAACGTCGAGGTGTCGGCGGAGGAACGCGAGAAGATCGCCGGCGGCATGTTCTACAACCAGTTCTGAGCACCGAGGACAAGCCGAGGGCCGCCGAGCGGCCCGGCCCAGTTCTGCTGCTAGCCTTCCCGCTCGATGACGGGGCTCATCTGCATCGCGCTCTGGGTTGCCACGCTGCTGCTGCTGGCGCGCGTGGTGGTGTCGTGGCTGGAGTTCTTCGGTGTGCGCCGCCCGATCGTCGGGCCGGGTCGCACCGCGTGGGATCTCCTGTACGACGTGACCGAGCCGGCACTCCGCCCGCTCAGGAGGATCATCCCCCCCGCGGGCATGTTCGATATCTCCGTCATCGTTGCTTTCGTGATTATCTTCGTGTTGCGTTACGCGTTCTGCTGATGGGTATCGAGAGGATGACATGACGAAGGGATCCGCAGATGAGGTCCGCTCGGCAGCGGGCTCCACGATCACGCCACTCGACATCCAGCAGAAGGAGTTCCGGGTCTCGCGGTTCGGGGGCTACCGGATGCGGGATGTCGACGAGTTCCTGGACAGGCTGACCGAGGTCGTCTCGGGCTTGACGGAAGAGAACGCGCGTCTCCGCCGACAGGAGGGGGCGAGCCCGGTCGTGGGCTCTCCCGACCTGGACGACGTCGCTCGGCAAGCCGACGAGATCATCCAACGTGCGCGCGATGAGGCGGCCAGGATCGACACCGAAGCGCGCGCCCGCGCCTCGCTGTCCACCGCCCCTGCCATCGCCTCGGAGAGCGATCGGGCAGCCGTCAAGGCGTTCCTGGCGCAGGAGCGAGCCTTCCTCGAGAGCCTCGCCGGCCTCGTCCAGGGTCATGCGCAGACGGTCAAGGGCATGGCGCGCAGCGCGCGGCGACCCGACGCCTCGTCGGCATCGACCACGGATGCAGACGCGCCGGTCGCTGCGACGGAGCCGGTGGAGCACGAGCCGCCACCCCCGCCCGAGGTCGAGGACAGCGAGCCCGACGAAGGTCCGATCGTTGAGGTCGGGGATGCGGAGGCGACGCAGAGCCTTCCCGCTGCGAAGGAGCACGGCGAGCTCGCCCAGACCCGGCCGACCACGAGGGGACGAGCCAGCGATCGCAGCGACGGTGACCCGTCGCTGCGAGAGCTCTTCTGGGGCGAGGAAGAGTGAGCGGCGCGATACCGCGCGCCTTCACGCCTTCCTGAGGCTCACGGTCGTCGTCTCCTCATCGATCTCCGTGACCTCGCGGATCATCGCGTTCTCGACCGCGCCGATCAGGAGCTCGACCGCGAGGGTCTCGGCGGCGATCTCATCGCGATGGGTCTCGAGCGCCTCGGCGACCGACCCGCTCGCCTCGACCCCCACCACGATCCGATCGCTCACGTGCAGCCCCGCTGCCTTGCGCAGGTCCTGGATCGCCCGCATCAGGTCACGCGCGATCCCTTCGCGTCGCAGCTCGGCGGAGATCTCGAGCTCGAGCGCAACCGTGACGCCGCTCTCGCTCGCCACCCCCCAGCCCGACATCACCTCCTGCGCGAGATCGACCTGCTCGGGCTCGAGGGTCACCGAAGATCCGTCTCCGAGCGTGAGCTCCGTGGTCTCGCCCGCGGCCAACCGCCCCGCGAGCGAGCCATCGTCGCGCTCCAACGCATCGGCCACTGCCTGCACGCGTCCGCCGAGCGCCGGTCCGAGCAGCTTGTAGTTGGGCTTCGCCCGCCATGCCCCGAACGACTCGGTGTCGGCGAACCTGACCGCGCGGACGTTGAGCTCGTCGGCGATGACGTCCAACAGCCCATCGAGCTCGGCGTCGCGCCCCGGGATGTGCACGACCGCCTCGTGCAGCGGCTGGCGCGTCTTCGTCTTCGTCTCGACGCGGATCCGTCGACCCAGCTCGACGACGGCGCGGGCGAGCGCCATCGACCGGTCGAGGGCAGGATCCACGTCCGCATCGTCGACGGTCGGATAGTCGGCGAGGTGCACCGAGTCGGGCATGCCACCCCGGCCCGCGGCCAGGTTCCGCCACAGCTCCTCTGCGACGAACGGAACGAACGGCGCCAGGAGGGTGGCGACCGTCACCAGGCCGTGGTGCAAGGTCTGCGCCGCGGCCTCCGCGTCGGCGCCCGCCACGCCGCCCGGGTTCCAGAAGCGGCGTCTCGTTCTACGGACGTACCAGTTGGAGAGGTCGCTCACGAAGGACTGGATCCGTCGGCCGGCTCCGGTCGCGTCGTACGTGTCGAGGCGCTCCCGCGCCTCGCGCACGGCGTCCGCCAGCTGCGAGAGCACCCAACGGTCCATCACGGCGCGTCGATCGACCGGTGGGGCGCCGGAGGATGCCGGATCGAACCCGTTCGCGTTGGCATACGTGACGAAGAACGAGTAGACGTTCCAGAGGGTCAACAGGAACTGGCGAACGATCTCGTCGAAGGCCTCGAACGAGACGCGACGATCCGCCCACGGCGATCCGTTCGTGAGGAGGAACCAGCGAAGCGTGTCGGCGCCGTGACGATCGAGGACCTCGAACGGATCGATGCTGTTACCGAACGACTTCGACATCTTCCGGCCTTCGGCGTCGAGGATCAGCCCGAGACACACGACGTTGCGGTACACGCCCGCGTCGAAGTGCAGGACGCCCTCGGCCATCAACGTGTAGAACCAGCCACGCGTCTGGTCGATGGCCTCGGAGATGAAGTCGGCCGGGAAGTTCCGTTCGAACTGCTCGATGCCACGCCCCAGCTCGGGGTGATACCCCCATTGCGCGAACGGCATCGCCCCCGAGTCGTACCACGTGTCGATGACTTCGGGGACGCGCTGGGCGCGCTCCCCGCATTCGGGACAGTCGAACATCACGTCGTCGATGCCAGGCTTGTGCGGATCGAGGCCGGTCAGGTCCCGCTCCGCGAGCTCGCTCAGCTCGGTAAGCGACCCGACCGCCCGCTCGTGGCGGCGTTCACATCGCCAGATCGGCAGAGGGGTCCCCCAGTAGCGCTCGCGTGACAGGGCCCAGTCGACGTTGTTCTCCAGCCAGTTGCCGTACCGACCATGCTGGATGTGCGACGGGTACCACCGCACCGAGTCGTTGACCTCGAGCAGCCGATCCTTGACCTGTGTGGTGCGGATGTACCAACCGGTGCGCGCGTAATAGAGCAAGGGGGTGTGGCAACGCCAGCAGAACGGGTACGCGTGCTCGAGGGTCCCGGAGGCGAAGAGCACGCCGCGATCGCGGAGGTCCTCGATGATCAAGGGATCCGCGTCCTTCACGAAGATCCCTCGAACGAACGGGGGAGCGAGGTCCGTGAATCGCCCGTCGTCGCCCACGGGCTTGAAGACCGGCCACCCCTGGGCTCTACCGACGGCGAGATCCTCCGCTCCGAACGCGGGGGCCATGTGGACGATCCCGGTGCCCTCTTCCATCGAGACGAACGTCCCGGCGACGACCGTGTGCGCGCCTCCCACGTTCGCGTACGGCGGCTCGTAGCGCACGCCGACCAGGTCGGCACCGGAGAGGGTCCGGACGGTCACGCCTGCCTCGCCGAGGGCGGCGTCGCGGACCGGCTCCCCGACGATCAGTCGTTCGCCGTTCCGCTCGACGAGCTGATACGAGGCGGACGCATCGACGGCCGCCCCTTCGTTCGCGGGAAGGGTCCAGGGCGTCGTCGTCCAGACGAGCAGCGACGACCCAACGAGCGCGGGGTCGTCGGCTTCGACGATGGGGAACCGGACGAAGATGCTCGGATCGGTGACCGTCTCGTAGCCCTGGGCCACCTCGGCGTCCGAGAGCGCCGTGCCGCACCGTGGGCAGTAGGCCGTGACCTTATGGTCCTCGACGAGGAGCCCACGGGCATGGAGCTGCTTCAACGACCACCAGACCGACTCGATGTACGGGGTGTGCATCGTCCAGTAGGCCTGCTCGGTGTCGATCCAGAAGCCGATCCGCTCCGTGAGGCCCTCGAAGGCGTCGACGTATCGCTGGACGGACTCACGGCAGAGCCGGTTGAACTCGGCGATGCCGAACGCCTCGATGTCCTTCTTGCCGGTCGTGCCGATCTCCTTCTCCACCTCGATCTCGACCGGCAGGCCGTGACAGTCCCAGCCACCCTTGCGCTCCACGTAGTGGCCCGTCATCGTCTTGAACCGCGGGAACACATCCTTGAAGGTGCGCGGCTCGACGTGATGGATCCCGGGCTGGGCATTCGCGGTCGGCGGCCCCTCGTAGAAGACCCATCGCGGTGCGCCCTCCCGCGCGGCGAGCGATCGATGGAAGACGTCGGCGTCCTTCCAGAACGCGAGGATGCGCTCCTCGAGGTGGGGGAAGCTCACCTTCGGATCCACGGGTTCGAACGGCATGTCGACTCCTCCGTACACACGAAACGCCTCGTCCTCGGTGCGAGGACGAGGCGCGTGCCCCGCGGTACCACCTCGCGTTGCCGGGCCCTCGCGGGCTCCCGCCGCTCTCCGGCCGCGAACACGGCCTCCCGCGATCACGGGCGGTCCCGCCTGCGTCTACTGCGGAACGCGGTCCGTCCGCGCCCGGTTCGGGCAGGGGCTCGGGGAGGATGTTCACCGGGGGCGCGGCGCCGGCTCCCACCCTCCCGGCTCGCTCGTACCGCACCGACCCGGCTACTCGTTCCCGTCAACGCCGGTATCGGCGATGCTACACGTCCGCGCCCTCGTGAAGCACCCTGGCATCCCTCGAACGAGCGTTCGGATCGGAGGCGGAAGCGAGGTCCCGAACCATGGCGTGTGACGCCCTCGAATCCGCGGCCTGACCTGCGGGAACAGGGTGGATATGCGCTCTTCTGCTACCCTTCGCCGCCATGGCGAACGGCAAGCTCAGCGCGAGCGAGATCGCCGATCTGAAGGCTCGCCTGCTCAACGAGCGGGCGGAGCTCGATGAG
>Ga0066710_100000852_pt1 | contig 20636 bp, 18 predicted proteins | sample GraSoiAngelo_159_FD_79666 | JGI IMG/M metagenome (GOLD analysis project Ga0066710, IMG submission 79666) | Grasslands soil microbial communities from the Angelo Coastal Reserve, California, USA - 14_1009_16_40cm | ecosystem: Environmental > Terrestrial > Soil > Grasslands | place: USA...
AGGCGACGAAGATTCCCTCCTCGGCCGCCGCCAGGGTGAGCACGTCGCCTGGCTCGATGTGCTCGTAGCGGGCCGCGATCGCGGTCCGCAGCTCTTCGGAGCCGGGCACCTCGGTATAGCCCAACCGCAGCTCGAGCAGGTGCCGCTCGGCATCGGGCTCGAGCGCCAGCAGCGCGGCCACGGCGCGCGACTCGCAGTCGCTGCTGGAGAGCATCAGCTCGGTGCGAAACTCCCACCGCTCGTAGAACCGCTCGAGCGCGAACGGCGCGATGCGCACGCTAGGAAGCGCGGCCTGCGCTGGCGCGCGTTTGCCCGCGCAGCTGATGCGCGGCCGCCCTCGCGGCGTTGCGAGCGGCGATCGCGGCGCCGTAGGCCGAGCGCAGCCGCGATAGCGTCGCGCGCGCCGTCTGCCCGACCGCGGGCATGTCTTCGGGACCCCTCGCCGTCGGCGGCAGCATGCCGAGCTCCAGGTGCGGCGCGAAGGAGATCCCCACGATGCCACAGCCGACCTCTGCGATCGGCTGTCCCGCGCCCACGCGCGCTCCCACGGGCACCAGCGCTGGGGCGGCATGTCCGTAGTAGACATACCTGCCGGCATCGGGGCCGCTTTCGATCAGCAGCACGGGCGCTTCAGCGCCGAAGCCGTCCAGCCCCTCATGCACGACCGTCCCGCTCGCCACCGCCAGCTCCAACAGTCGTACGCCGCACTGGTCGGCGGCGCCGCCGAGGTCCACGCCCGCGTCCAGGGTCCACGAGCGCACCCCAGCCGCGCGCGCGACCGGATACAGCGGAAACACCCACCCCCGGCTCCCCGCCGCGTAGGGGCTGGGTATCTGCACCGGCGCCCCCGGTGCGCCGGTCGCGGTGCCTCCGGTGAGGCCCGGTACGGGCGAGGCGGCACCGTTCGGCAGGGGGGCCACCGGAAGGGTCGGCAGGGCCGTTCCGCCGGTCCCGGCGCCGCCGAGGGCGACGTGCGCGAGGCCGAGCATGCCGAGCAGCGAAACCAGAAAGAGCATGACCGCATACGTCGATTGACGCGTTCGCACGTAAGCCTCTCTCGTCGGCCGACGGGGTTAGCTGACGGGCTCGCGACTTTCGCTTCCCGCGGATTACCGCGGGACTCGCCCCAACAACTCGGTTCCCCCGCTCCGGGACACCGATCCCGGATTAGGCGCGCGCAAGCCTAGCGCAGTGCCCGCCGCAGCAATGCAAGAGCGCTTGCCGCACATCGCCGTTCAGCCCCCGCGCAGGCCGTTAGATTGGGTCCGTGTCGCGCGCACGAAGCCTGCACATCGACCTGCTGCCCGGGGCTCGCACGCTGCTCCAGGCGCACGGCCGGGCGCTGCCTCAGCGCGATGACCTTTGCGGGGGGTTTTGCGGAGCGCTCGCGTTGCACGCGGCCGGGATCGACGCCCACGACGGCGAGCGCGTCGATCAAGATGCGGTCGCGCTAGCCGCCGGCAGCGTCATCTCGGCCGCAGCGGAGCCGCACAACCTCCCGCAGGGCGAACGCGGCCGGCGCGACTACCGGCTGGCGCTCCCGCGCATCGAGGACGCGGCCCGTTCCGGGACAACCCCGGCCGGGCTCGTGCGCGCCGTCGAGCAGCTGTCGGGCGACGCGCTGGCGGCGCTGCCCTACACGGCGCAGTGGAGCGCCCAGGCCCTTGCGGGGCTGTTCGATCTGCTCGCCGCGCTCGAGCGTCCGGTGAGCGCCGTGGCCAACTTGGCCACACGCCATCTGTGGGGCGCCGGTGCGACGCTCGGGCAGCTGCTCGCCTACCTGCTCGACGGCGCGCAGATGGGGCCCGACCCGGACTGGGACGTCGGCCACTTCGTCTGTCTGATCGGCCGCATCGTCGGGCCGGGCGGGACCCTGTACGGGGTCGCCGACACCTACCCCTCGCTGGGTAGTCGGGGCTTGCACATGCAGCCGGCCGAGCGGCTCGCGCGTGCGCTGCAGCGCCCGGACATGGCCGCCGGCGGCCTGATCCTCATCGCGTTCTCCGAGGATGCCGCCCAGCTGCGCGCGAGGGCCGCCGAGCTCGGCCTGAGCGAGGGCGCGTGGGACAACGGCACGGTGTTGCCAGAGATGCTTGCGTGAGCGCTTCCGAGCTGGTGGCCCTGGTGTCCTGCGACCTCGGGGCGATCGTGCGTGGCCGCTCGCTGCCATCCGCCGAGCTTGGCGATCGGCTGGCCAGCGGCGTCGGCTGGGTGCCCGCCAACCATTCGCTTACCCCGCTCGGATCGCTCGCCGAGGAGAGTCCGTTCGGCTCGACGGGCGACTTGCGGCTGCTGCCCGACATCGACACGCGCGTGCGCGTGCGCGGCGACGCCGAGGCCGGCGCGCTACAGCTGCTGCTGTGCGACATCGTCGAGACCGACGGGCGGCCGTGGGCCTGCTGTCCCCGCCAGTTCCTGCGCGAGGCGCTGGCCGAGCTGCGGGGTGAGTTCGGCCTGCGCGTGGTGTCGAGCTTCGAGCACGAGTTCCAGCTGCTGCGCGAAGAGCCGCCGGCGCTGCCGTTCTCGCTCGAGGCGCAGCGGCGTGCCGAGCCGTTCGCCACCCGCGTGATGGCCGCGCTGTCGGAAGCGGGGGCCGAGCCGGAGCGCTTCTTCGCCGAGTTCGCCCCGCATCAGTACGAGATCCCCGTGTCGGCCGCCGAGGGGCTCGCCGGCGCCGATCGCAGCGTCGTTGTGCGCGAGGTGGTGCGCGAGGTGGCGCGGCAGCACGGCCTGCACGCCAGCTTCGTGCCGCTGCTCGACCCCGCCGGACCCGGCAACGGGGTGCACATCCACATCGCGCTGCTCGACACGGCGGGCAGGCCGGCGCTGTACGACGCCGGCCAGCCCGCGCACATGAGCCAGCTCGGCATGAGCTTCGCGGCCGGAGTCCTGCAGCACGCGCCGGCGCTCAGTGCGCTCACGGCGCCCAGCCCCGTGTCGGCACCGCGTCTGCTGCCGCATCACTGGAGCGCGGGCGCCGTTTGCCTGGCCGACCGCAACCGCGAGGCGCTGCTGCGCATCCCGCCGCTGGTCGAGCTGGGCGCGAGCGAGCTGGCGGGCCAGCTGCGGCTGGAGTACCGCGGGGCCGATGCAAGCGCGAACCCCTATCTGGCGCTTGGCGCGATCGTGCGTGCCGGGCTGGAGGGAGTGCGGGCCGGGCTGCCGGCGCCGCCGATCCTCGAACGCGACCCGGGAGAGCTAAACGAGGACGAGCGCGCCCGCTTCGGGGTGGGTGCCCTGCCGACATCGCTCGCCAACGCGCTGCACGCGCTCGCGCAGGATGAGACCGTGCGCGGGTGGCTGGACCCGGTGCTCTACGACGCCTACGTCGGGATCAAGCACGCAGAGCTGCAGGCGACGGCCCAGATCGAGCTCGGCGAGGCGTGCCGGCGCTATGCCGCGATCTACTGACGATCTGCTCGCGCGGCTGCTCGATCAGCTCGAGCACGAGCTGCCGGCGGCGGTCGAGCTGCGCCACCGCCTGCACGCCCAGCCGGAGCTCGCCCACGCCGAGAAGCAGACAGCCGAGGCAGTGGCGGCGCGACTTCCGGTGCCCAGCGAGACGGTCGCCGGAACCGGGCGCATCGCGCGCGTCGGACCCGGAACCGGGCCGGCGATCGCGATCCGGGCAGAGCTCGACGGCCTGCCCGTGCAGGAGCGCACCGACGCCCCCTTCCGCGCCACGGGAACCACTATGCACGCCTGCGGGCACGATGTCCACATGGCGGCGTTGGTGGCCTTGACGCGCGCCGCGCACGCGCTTGGGGCCGGGCTGCCGGCCTCGCTCGTAGCGGTCTTCCAGCCGAGCGAGGAGGCCTATCCCTCCGGCGCGGAGCAGCTCGCCCACGCCGAGCTGGCCGCGATCACGCCGAGCGCGGTGGTGGCGGCGCACATCCACCCGGAGGTGCGCTGGGGTGCGGTGGCGCTGGACCCAGGGGCGGTCAACGCTTCCTGCGACGCGGTAGAGATCACGGTTGAGGGACGCCCCTCCCACGGCGCCTACCCCCACCACGGGCGCGATCCGGTGCTCGCCCTGGCGCACATCGTGGTCGCGCTGCACGCACAGGTCGCGCGGCGCATCGACCCCCTGCACCCGGCCGTGCTGACGGTGGGAGTGCTCTGGGGCGGTGCCGCCGAGAACGTGATTCCGCCCACCGCTGGCGCCCGGGCGGCGCTGCGCGCCTACCGGCCGGAGGATCGCAGGATGCTGCGCGAGATGGTGAGCGAGGTGGTCGCTGGGATCGCCACCGCTCACGGTTGCGAGGGATCGGTGCGGATCACGCCGGGCGAGCCGGCGCTCCAGAACGATGCTGCCGTGGTGGCGAGGGCGCGCGAGCTGCTGCCGGCGGCGGGGCTCGCGCGAGCCGCCGAGTGGCGCTCATGCGGATCCGATGACTTCGCCTTCTTCGGCGCATTGGCGCCAATTGCGATCGGTTTTGTGGGCCTCGATGGCGCACCCGGTTTCGAGCGGCGGCCGCTTCACCACCCCGAGATGCTTCCGCCTGACAGCGCCGTGGCAGCGGTCGCGCGCGTGCAGGCGGTGCTGTATGTTGCGGCTGCCTCGGTTGTGAGCGCGACTAGTCAAAGGAAGGATCCGCAATGACGTTTCAACCTCGCGGCGGCGGGAATCCGAGCAAGTGATGCCGATCGACCCGCTGCAGCCGGACCTCGCGATGTCGTTGACGCTCGACCCCTACGCGCCCCGCGCGGCGCGCTACCACGTGGCGCAGGTGGATCGGCCCTCGCCCGACCTGCGTGATGCGGTGGTGCTGCTGACAAGCGAGCTGGTGACGCGCGCCGTCCAGCACGCCCACGCCAGCGGCGCGAACATGGAGCTGCGCGCGTGGATGCCGACCGACGTCGTGAGGGTCGAGCTGCGCGCCCCGCGCCAGCACCTGGAGCTCTCCGCCGAAGACAACGGGCGCGACTACAGCCTGCTGCTGCTCGACGAGCTCGCCGACCGCTGGTCGGTCGACGAGGCGGGCCAAGACGCGTGTATGTGGTTTGAGATCGATCGCCACCTGCACATGGCCGCCCACGTCGAGCCCCAGGGCAGGCGCGAAAAATCTCTGGCGTCACCCTAGCTCCCCGCAGCGGCGGCCGGCGGCGCGGCTGAGTTAGTGTGCGGCCGGTGGCGAGCGCGTTCGTTACCGGCGGTTCGGGCTTCATCGGCGGGCGGCTGATCGAGCGCCTGGTTGCCGATGGCTACGGCGTGCGCGCTCTGGCCCGCTCGGATCGCGCGGCCGAGCGCGTGCGGGCACGGGGGCCGAGCCCGAGCGCGGAGACCTCGCCGATCCGAGCCCCATGCGGGCGGGCGCGCTGGGGCTGCGAGCTTGCGTTTCACGCCGCAGCAACGCTGGGCGACTGGGGGACGCCAGAGGAGTTCCGCCGCGGTAACGTCGAGGGCACCAGCAACGCCTTGACAGCGTGCTCGGAGGCAGGCGTGCGGCGCTTCGTGCACGTCGGCACAGAGGCCGCGCTGCTGGCCGGCGCGCCGCTCATGGAAGTCGACGAGACCGCCTCCCTGCGCCCCGACTCCCCGGCCCTGTACAGCGCGACCAAGGCACGCGCCGAGGAACTGGTGCTGGCCGCGAACGGCGATCGCTTCGAGACAGTCGTCGTGCGGCCGCGCTTCGTGTGGGGAGTTGGCGACACCACGCTGCTACCGGCGCTGGTGGAGATGGTGCGAAGCGGCCGCTTTGCCTGGATCGGCGGCGGTCATCACCGCACCTCCACGACGCATGTGGACAACACGGTCGAGGGCCTGCTGCTCGGCGCCACGCGGGGCGTGCCGGGAAATGCCTACTTCGTGACCGACGGGGAGCCCGTGGTGTTCCGCGAGTTCGTCAGTGAGCTGCTCCTCACCCAGGGGATGACGCCGCCGTCGCGGAGCCTGCCCGGCTGGCTCGGGGGCGTGCTCGCCAGCGCCGGCGAGGCCGCTTGGAGACGGCTGCCGCTGCCAGGCCGTCCACCGCTCACGCGCTTTGCGTACTGGGTGTCATGTCAGGAGTGCACGATCAGGATCGACAAGGCGCGCGCGCAGCTGGGCTACGCCCCGGTCAAACAGATCGCCGCCGGACTGCAGGAGCTGCGCGGGGCACAGCTCGCCACAGGTGACCGAGCTCGCTAGCGCCGGTACGGTTGCCAGCGGAACTGGCCGCCCGAGGAGAGGAGATCTCGATGAGCACGATGTATCGCGACATGATCGCCACGGGCGATGACCCGAGCGCACCCCAACGCGTTCGCCTGGAGCGCAAGGGCGACCGCGCGCTGGTCACGCTCGCCGAGCCCGAACGCTTGAACGCGCTGAGCGCGCCGCTCGTGCGCCAGCTGCGGAACGCGCTCGAGGATCTGGTGCGCGAGGCCGACGTACGCACGATCGTCCTCACCGGAGCGGATCCGGCGTTCAGCGCCGGCGGCGACCTGCGCATGATGAAGGACGCCATCTCCAAGCTCGCCGACGCGCCCGGAACCACCGACGTGTGGCGCTGGATTCGCGGGGAGTTCGGGGCTATCGCCCGCCTGATCGCACACTCGGACACGACCTTCCTCGCGGCGCTCAACGGTGCGGCGGCCGGGGTGGGCCTCGCGTGGGCGCTCACGTGCGACCTCGCGATCGCCTCCGAGCGGGCGGTGATCGTGCCCGCGTTCGGAAAGCTGGGGCTGCTGCCCGAGGTCGGCACGAGCTGGGCGCTGACGCGTCACCTGGGCTATCAGGGCGCGTATGCCTATTACCTGCGCGGGGAGCACATCGACGCGCAAGCGGCACTGCGCCTGGGGCTCGTGCAGGAAGTCGTGCCCCATGATGCGCTGCTCGACGCGGCCGAACAATGGTGCGATCGGGTGAGCGCGATGCCGCTGCACGCGATGGAGATGACCAAGCCGCTGCTGCGCGCGGTCGCGGACGCGACCTGGGACGGGGCGCTGGCACTCGAGGAGTTCGCCGAGCCCAGCTGCTTCACCACCGAGGCGTTCGCCGGAGCGGTCAGGAGGATGCTCGCGAGATGATCATCGTGAGCGACGTCTGACCGGCGCGTCTGAAGGTGTCGCGGCGGATGCTCACGCTCGCGTGCGGGCCAGACGGCTCGGGGAGGCGACTTCGCCTCGGGCGATCTCCGGAGCCCGGTGGCGCAGGTAGCCGGCGCCGGTGTTCTGAAGCCACGCCGGCATTACCGGCGTGGCCGAGCGTAGCGCCGAGCTGAACGCGCGCAGCTGCAGCTCCTGCGCGGGAGACCAGGACACGCCGAAGCGGCGCCGCAGAACTGGCGCCAGCAGGCCGACGGTGGCCAGCCGAAGCACATGCCCGAGCGGCGGCCGCGCGAGCGTCCACGCGGGAGCGCTCAGCGCGGGCAGCTTGGGAGCGGAGGGCCGCGACAGCGCTGCGAGCACGTCATCGACTGCCACCGTGTGGACGAGCGTGCCCGCCACCATTTCCTGGAGGTAGTCGCCAAAGCCCTCCCAGCCCGCCGGCAGGTCGCGCTCGCGGATCCCGAGCAGCCGGCCGAGCGCGCGCCACTCTGCCCAGAAGGCCTCGCACTGCGCGCCGCTGAACGGCCGGCCGAAGCGCTCGTGGGCTCGCACGATCGCCTCGGCGAGCGTGGCGTGCACCCACGCATACGCGCCGGGCTCGAGCGCGTGGTAAGCGCGGCCATCGGGCAGGCTGCCACGGATGTGCTTGTGGAAGCTGCGGATCCGGCGGCCCATCTCGCCGGCCGCCTGGGGGCCCCCGTAGACCATCGTGTAGGTGTAGTCAAGCGTGCGCATCAGCCGCCCCCACGGTTCGCGCCGGAACTGCGAATGCTCGCTGACGCCCGCGCCGACCGTCGGGTGGGAGACCTGCAGCAGGAGCGCGTAGCCCGCTGCCAGAAACAGGCGCGCATCGCTTGCGCGGCGCCAGGTGATCGTCCCCGGGGCGGGAACCAGGCCCGGCCACTCAGCGGGATGCGGCATCACTGCGCTCATGCTGCGCATTTTGGCGGCTGAGCTGGATCGCTCCGGTGGCGCCGGCCGGCCGACCAAAACGAAAAGGCGCCCCACCCTGCGGTGGAGCGCCGTTCCCGTGTGTGGAGGAGCTGGGGCCCTGCCTGCCCGGGCGCCTCCAGGCTTTCCGGTTCGCCGTGGCCTGTGGACGGCTATGTGGATCGATTTTGACCTCGGCTGGAGCACCAGCGTCGGTTCTGCGAGCCCATCGACGGGCAGGCGCGCCGGCTGAAGCCGGGCGCCCCGCAGTGGACGAAAGGGCCGACACGGCGTGGTCCCTTTCGGACGACAAGCCGGCCTTGCGAGCCATGGCCGACTCGGTCACGCAAACAGCGCGTCGACAGATACCTCGATTCGCCGCCGTGGAGCGACGCCGTCCACACCAGGGGAGGGCTCCCCGGGCGTGCGCGTGACCCTGAAGAGGCTCTGGACGCTGGCGGTCAAAAAGCGCGATGTCCTGCCGTAGCCATGCGCGTCATCGCCCCCGGCCGGATGGTGGTAGTAGCGGACCGGTACGTAGACGTGCAGCCGCCGGCGCGCACGCGTGAGCGCGACATAGAGCAGCCGGCGCTCCTCGGCGACCCCCTGCTCGCTGCCAGTGTTCATATCGGCGGGGAAGTTGCCGTCGTAGGCGGCGATCAGGTGGACCGCATCCCACTCCAGGCCCTTTGCCGAATGCACGGTGCTGAGCACGAGATAGTCCTCGTCGAGATGCGGAGGCCCCGCCAGATCCGCGCTCGAGGCCGGCGGGTCGAGCACCAGCTCGGCGACGAACTCGCGTATGTCGCGAGCGCTGCCGGCGGCCGCAACCAGCTGGTCCAGGTCGGCGGCGCGCGCGGCTCCGTCGTCATAGCGAAGCCGGATCAGCGGTACGAGCGCGGCGCACAGCCGCTCGACCCGCGCGCCGGCGCTCTCACCGCCTGCGGCGGCGTCGACGAGCGCGCCGAACAGCGCGGTGGCCGCCGCGCGCGCATGCTCCGGCACGTGTCCGGCAGCATCGGCCCAGCGGCTGAGCTCGGGCGGACCGCCGCCGGGGGCCCGCAGCGCATCGAGCAGGCGCCGCGCGCGCACCGGACCTACGCCGTCCAGCAGCTGCAGCACGCGAAACCAGCTCACCTCATCTGCCGCGTTGCTCGCCAGCCTCAGCAGCGCCACGAGGTCCTTCACGTGAGCCGCGTCCAGGTAGCGCAGGCCGCCGTACTTTACGAACGGGACCCCACGGCGCGTCAACTCGAGCTCTAGCAGAGCGGAGTCGTGGCAGGTGCGAAACAGGACAGCCTGCGCGCGCAGCTCCATCCCCTCCTCGCGCGCGGCCAGGACCCGTTCGCAGACCTCATTCGCTTGCGAGCTCTCGTCGCGAACGAACGCGAGCTCCGGCGCGGCCCCCTCTCCCCGCTCGCTCCACAGCCGCTTGGGAAAGCCGTGCTGGTCCTGGTTCGAGAGCGCGTTTGCGATCGCTAGAATCGACTCGGTCGAGCGATAGTTTTGCTCGAGCGTGATCGTCCGCGCATCGGGAAAGTGCTGCGGAAACTCCAGGATGTGCCGAGCGCTCGCGGCACGAAATCCGTAGATCGCCTGGAAGTCGTCGCCCACGACCGTGAGCTCGCACCGCGCGTGCCGCAGGCTGCGAACGATGTCGACCTGCAGCCCGTTGACGTCCTGATACTCGTCGACGAGCACGTGGTCAAAGCTGTCGGCGATGCGCGTCCCGAGCACCGGATCGCCTGCGAGCGCGCGCCAGTAGATCAGCAGGTCGTCGAGATCGAGCACGCCGAACGTCCGCTTCCGGGCTCCGTATGCACGGAAGCTCTCGGCGAGAGCCTCGCCGTGCTCCTCACACCAGGGAAAGCGCTCCGCGAGGATCTCCGCCAGTGGTCTCTGAGCGTTGACGGTATAGGAGTAGATGTCGAGCATCGTCTGGGCGCGGGGGAAGCGGCGCGTGCTCGCCGCGTGACCCAGCTCCTGGCGCACGAGGTCGATTAGGTCGGCGGCGTCGGCCGCGTCTAGCACGCCGAAGCCCGGCGGCAGTTCCAGCGAGCACGCATGCAGGCGCACGATGCGGTGGGCCAGCGAGTGAAAGGTTCCGCCGACCACAGCCCCGGCGCTGGGGAGCACGCGCGCGGTCATCGAGTGTGCGCGCTGCACCATCTCCCGCGCTGCGCGTCGCGTGAACGTCAGCAGCAGCATGCGCTCGGCTGGAACCCCCTCGCTCAGCAACCACGCCACGCGCGCGCAGAGCGTGGTCGTCTTGCCCGTCCCCGCCCCGGCGAGGATCAGCAGCGGGCCGCCTCGGTGCGTGACGGCGGTCCGCTGCTCGGCATTGAGCTCCTCCAGCCAGGCCGAGACGGCGGCAGCGTCGAACATATGCTCGGCGACGCTAGGGCGATGCCCGGATGGCGTGCAAGCGTCGCTGCAGCCGCGTGGCCCGGAGTTGCTTCTAGCTGCGCGGCCTCTGTGTCAACCGCGAGAGCAGCTGCTGCAGCTCGTCCCTGAACAGCACGCCCACCAGCAACAACGCTCCGAGTGCGATCAGCGCCACCATCATCGCCTGACCCGTTTGCGGGGGTAGTTCGAGCCCGAGCGGGTCCTTGGCGCTAGAGGAAGCCGGCGCCGCGCCACGGTCGGCGCGCGTCGTGTGAACGGCGGCCCCGCCTCTAGGTCCCGAGCCGCCGATCTGCCCGAGGCCGCTCAGCGCTCGCGCAAGCGATGACGCAAAGGCGCTCAGCTGGGCCGCGGTCGCGCGCGCGCCGTAGCCCGAGCCATCGTGCCAAGGCCCGGCGCCGCCCGCGGCTCCCCTCCCGGGTCGACTGCCCGGCCCACCGCCCGCGCCCGCGCCTAGCGCGAGCAGGCTGCGCAGGGCTTCGTTGCCCCCGGCCGAACGCGCGGCCAGGGTGGAGCCTTGTCTGGACGCCGCGGAGCCGGGGGCCGGGGCGGATGCACCTCGCGTCGCGGCCGTGGTGGGCGACGCCTGAGCGACCGAGCCGGATCCCGGGCCGCTGACTGAGGTGGACGGCGTCACCGAGGAGGAGACGTTCACCGAGGGCGCCGGGGAGGTGGTCCCCGATACGTGTACCTTGGGCGCGGGCGCAGAGGGCGCCGGCGCGGGGGTGGAGGGCGTGCTGATGCTCGGGAGAGAGGGCGTGGAAACAGAGGGCGTGGACACCGACGGAACGCGCACGGGTGGCGTCGAGGTGCTGCTGGGCGGCTGGGGCAGCGACACAGGCCGCGGGGTGGGCGCCGGCAGCGACGGCGTGCTCAGCGGCGCGGGAATCGCCGGTGTCTGCAGCGAAACCGTGCCGATCAGCGTTCCCTGCGCCTGTGCCTGCGGCGAGGCAGCGAGCGTCGCAAGCAGCGCGGCCGTCAACGGGACCGCAGTCTTTGCCTTGCCGGGCAACGTCATCCCTAACCCCCCAGTCCGTGAGTGCGTAGTTCTAGAACACTTGTGCAGTACCCGGCGTGGACGATTTCATGCACGCCGATGCGCGGCAAGGCTCGATGCGCGGCAAGGCTCGATGCGCGGCAACGCTCGATGCGCGGCAAGGTCCAATGCCCGGGGCGGCGAAGGCGCAGCGGCGGGGACTCGCGCCGCGAGGCAAAGCTGGCGGCGGGCCAGGCACGATGGGCTAAGCTCCACTCGCTTGCTAGCAACTCCACCGCCAGCAGGGGGATCGCCGGAGGTCGTGTCGGAGCACGTCGACGTCCTGATCGTCGGTGCGGGCCTTTCCGGCGTGGGCGCCGGCCGGCACTTGCAGGTGAGCTGTTCCGGCAAGACCTACGCAATCTTCGAGGCGCGCGGCGCCATCGGGGGCACCTGGGACCTGTTCCGCTACCCGGGCATTCGCTCTGACTCAGACATGTACACCCTGGGCTACGCGTTTCGCCCCTGGAGCGACGCGAAGTCGATCGCCGACGGCAGCTCGATCCTGGATTACGTCCGCCAGACGGCAAGCGAGAACGAGATCGACGAGAAGGTCCGCTTTCACCATCGCGTGACCAGCGCGCAGTGGTCTTCCGATGATGCGTGCTGGACGGTGGAGGCGCAGCGGTCCGACACGGGCGAAACGGTGCGCATCAGCTGCAGCTTCTTGCTCATGTGCAGCGGCTATTACCGCTACGACCAGGGCTACACGCCGGAGTTCCCCGGCATCGAGCGCTTCGGCGGCACGGTCGTGCACCCGCAGAAGTGGAGCGAGGACGTCGACTACGCCGGCAAGCGGGTGATCGTGATCGGCAGCGGCGCCACCGCCGTGACACTGGTCCCGGCGCTGGCTGAGCGCGCCGCTCACGTGACGATGCTGCAGCGTTCACCGAGCTACATCGTGTCGTTGCCGGCCGAAGACCCGATCGCCAAGCTGCTCCGCCGCGTCCTGCCGGAGCGGGTCGCGTATTCACTCGTGCGCTGGAAGAACGTGCTGCTCACGCTGCTGAGCTTCCAGCTGAGCCGGCGCCGGCCCACCCTTGTCAAGTCGCTGGTGCGAAGAGCCGTGCAGCGGCGACTGCCGCCGGGCTACGACGTGGACACGCACTTCAAACCGCAGTATGGACCGTGGGACCAGCGACTGTGCCTGGTGCCCGACGGTGATCTGTTCGAGGCGATCTGCGCCGAGAAGGTGTCGATGGTCACCGACCGTATACAGGAGTTCACCCGGCGTGGCATCCGGCTGCAGTCCGGCACCGAGATCGAGGCGGACCTGGTGGTGACCGCGACGGGACTCAACCTGCTGGCGCTGGGAGGGGTGAACCTCGTCGTCGACGGCCGCCAGATCGAGCTGGCAGAGACGATGAGCTACAAGGGCATGATGCTCAGCGAGGTCCCCAACCTTGCGATCACGTTCGGCTACACGAACGCGTCGTGGACGCTGAAGGCCGACCTGACGTGCGAATACGTGTGTCGGCTGCTCAACCACATGGATGAGCACGGATATGACTGCTGCGCGCCCCGTCGCGACCCATCGATGGCCGAGCAGCCGTTCATCGACTTCTCCTCGGGCTACGTGCTGCGCTCGATCGACCAGTTCCCGCGGCAGGGGTCCAGGGCACCCTGGCGCCTCTACCAGAACTATGCGTTGGACGTCATGAGCCTCAGGTTCGGCGCGATCGAGGACGGCACGATGGAGTTCTCGCGCGCCCGCGCGACCGACGCCGTGGTCGAGCCAGTCGCCGCCTAGCCCGGAGCGGTCGGGGAGGCACCGAGCGCGGCGCGCCTCTCGGCGGTGCGTCGTCGCGGCTGTTCGATAATCAGGCCATGAGCGTCGATCCGCAGCCCATGAGCGTGGACCCGCTTAGCGCCCCGCCCGAGGCGCTGGCGCGGCGCAAACCCGAGGGGCCGCTGGGTCTCGGGGACGTCGCGCGCGCGTTTGCGCGCCACCACTCTCCCAAGCTGATCGGCGCGGGCTTCGCGGCAGCGCTGGCGGCCCGTCTGTCGGTCGGGCACTTCAGCTGGCGCGACCTGATCGTTCCCCTCGGCCTGGTCGTCTTTGAGCCGTTGACCGAGTGGATCATTCATGTCTATTTGCTGCACGCGCGGCCGCTGCGCATCGCTGGGCGCAGCTATGACCTGCTCGCCGCACGCGAGCACCGCGCGCACCATGCCGCCCCGGGCGAGCTCGACGGAGTGCTGATCCCGACATACGCGCTCCTGCTGTTCTTGCCCGCGATCGCCGCCGTGCTGTTCGGCCTGTGCGTTCCGCTGCACGCGCTGCTCGGTGGCGACCGCGTCGCATGGTGGCTCAGCGGACTGGTCGCGGGGTACGCGATCCTGTTCTCGTACGAGTGGTGCCACTTCCTGATCCACACGCCATACCGGCCGCGCGGGCGCTACTACAAGGTCATCTGGCGTAACCACCGCTTGCACCACTACAAGAACGAGCACTACTGGTTCGGCGTCACATCAAACCTCGGCGACGTGGTCCTGGGCACGAACCCGGCGCAGGCGGCGGTGGCGAAGACGCACACGGCGCGGGCGCTGCACGGCGGCCGCTGACGCGGCCAAGACAGTGCGCGCGCGCGACCGCGTGCCGGCGCGCTGTCAGTCCTCGCGGATGTCTGCCGTGCGTGCACCGGTGAGGCGCACGATGTCGGCGGGATCGACCAGCAGCGAGTGCTCGTGGTCGCCGCCCGAACACAGCACGCGCTGAAACGCGAGCAGGCGCGGGTCGATCAGCTCCGCGGGCGTGTCCGGCCCGACCGGCGGCAGCGCGCCGACCTCGTAGTCGGCGAAGTCGGTGGCCATGTCTGCCTCGGTCGCCAAGCGCAGCTGATGCCGGCTCACGTCGAGCGCGGCGGCGGCCTTGTTCAGGTCCAGCCGATCCGCGGCGGGGATGACCGCAAAGCGGTAGCCGTCGGGCGTATGCAGGACAACCGTCTTGGCGGTTTGCTCGGCCGGAAGGTGCGCCGCCCTCGCCTCGTCCGCGGCGGACTCGCTGTGCGCGTGCTCGATCAGGTCAACGCTCACGCCATGGTCGCGCAGGTAGCTTTCGAGTCGCTCGCGGCCTCGTGCCGACATCTGCGACCAGCCTAACGTGTGCCGCCACCTCGCGGTGAGCGGACCGCGCGGCAGATCGCAGCTCAGCGATGCGCTCGAGCCGAGATCGGGCGTCGAGTCCGACGGCCCCAATGCGTCGGGTCACCCCTGCCCGGGGTCGGGAGCGCCGACGTGCCCGTTGAGGGAGCTTGCGCGCCCGTGTCATCTGGCGGGGGAGGCGCGAGCTTGGCCAATCGCAGTCGTTCATGGGCCAGGTCGGTGGCGGCTCGCAGCGGGGTCTCGCCAGCGTCCCGTGCGCGCGTCAGGACGTCGCTCAGGACGGTCTCGATCGCCGCCGCGCGGCGCTGCGCTCGCGCGGCGTCATAGCCGGTCAGCTCGAGCGACACGTTGATGAGACCCGCCGCATTGACGACGAAGTCGGGCGCGTACAGGATCCTCTCGGCGGCCAGCCGGTCGGCCAGCTCGTCGCCGGCCAGCTGGTTGTTGGCGGCACCGCAGATGATGCGGCAGCGGAGCTCCGGCACGAGCTCGGCGTCGATGACTCCGCCCAGCGCGCAGGGGGCCAGCGCATCCACGCGCGCGCGCAACGCATCCGCGGTGCTCATCCAGCCAGCTCCGAGTGCGCGCGCCAACGCTCGCTTGGCCGGATCGATGTCGGCCAGCACGAGCCGCACGCCGCGGCGCGCCAGCCGGAGCGCCAGCGCTCCGCCCACGCTGCCCACGCCGACGATCGCCACGCTGCGTCGAGCTAGCGTGCGCGCGCCGAATACGTGTTCAAAGCACGCGTGCAGCGCGGCCTCGACGCCGGCGGCAGTGAACGCGGCCGGGTCACCGCCGCCCCCCTGCTCTGCCGGGCGGCCGACGACGTGCTCGGTCCACCTCCCGAGGCGCGCCATGTCCGCACTGGTGGTGCCGACGTCCTCCGCGGTGATGTAGCTGCCCCCGAGCCGCTCGATCGCTTCGGCGAAGTCGTGCAGCAGCGCCTCGCGGAAGACACCGCGCGGCCGCTCGACGCCCGCGGGAAGGCGGATCACCGCCTTGCCGCCGCCAAGCGGAAGCCGCGCGACCGCCGCCTTCAGCGTCATCGCCCGCGACAGCCTCAGCGCGTCCGCGACAGCCCCCTCGAGCGTCGCATAGCTCCACATGCGACAACCGCCGAGCGCCGGGCCGAGCGCGGTCGAGTGAACGGCGATCACCGTCGGCAGGCCGCTGCGCGGGCCGCGGCGTACGAGCAGCGTCTCGTGCTCATATCGCTCACCGATCCCGTGCGCAACCGTGCGCACGCCGTCACGCCTCCCGTTCGAGCCGACCGCGAACAGTCTCCAGGAACTGCGCGGCCAGCGCCCCGTCGAGCGCGCGGTGATCCCACGAGAGGCACAGGTGCGCGATGGGGCGAACCGCAATCGCGTCGTTGCCGTCGCTGTCGGCGACCACGACCGGCCGCTTGACGATCGCCTCGAGATCGAGGATCGCAACCTGCGGCTGGTTGATGATCGGAGTCGAGATAATCGCTCCGTAGGACCCGGGGCTGGTAATCGTAAAGGTGCCGCCGCGCACGTCGTCGGGAGTGAGCCCGTCTTCGCGAGCCTGGCGGGCGAGGTCGCGGATCCGCTGTGCGAGACCCTCGACTGAGAGCTCTTGCGCGCGATGGATGACCGGCACGATCAGACCGCGCTCGCCCAGCGAGACGGCGATCCCGAGGTTGATGTCTCGGTGGCGGGTCAGCAGCTCTCCCTCCAGGGTGGCGTTGAGCGCCGGGTGGCGCTCCAGCGCATCGATCACGGCGCGCGCGACGATCGGCAGCGGCGAGCTGCGCAGGCGCTTGCGCTCTTGCTCGACGCGCGAGAAATCGGCCTCGACGATCGTGGTGCAGTGCGCTGCGGTGCGAAGCGAGCGAGTCATGTGCTCGGCGATCGCGCGCCGCATGCGCGAGAGCGGCTCGGTGCGGTCACGGCCCGGCGCCGCGGGCTCCGCGTCGGCGCGCACGGGTGGCGCGGGAGGCTCGCGATCGTGTGGCTCCGCCGCATCGCGGGTTGCGAGCACGGCGAGCACATCCTGCTTGCGCACGCGGCCTCCGCGGCCGGTGCCGGCGACGGTCGTCAGGTCGATGCCGTGCTCGGCGGCGATTCGCTGGACCACGGGGGAGTAGACCCGGCGCGCGCCGCCCTGCCCCGCGCCCGCGTCGGGCGTTGCTTGGCCAGCAGCGCCTGCGTCGGCCGCTGCTGCCCCGGCGGTGGCGGCGTCCTGCTCGTCCGGATGCGCCTCGCCCGGGGCGGCGTCGGTCGCGATGCGGGCCAGCGGCGTGCCCACCGGCACGGTCTCGTCCTCGGCCACGAGCAGCTCTGCGACGCGCCCGGTCGCGGGCGAGGGCACGTCGGTGTCGATCTTGTCCGTCGATATCTCGCAGATGATCTCGTCCTTCTGCACCCAATCTCCGGCGCGCTTGTGCCACACGGCGACTGTGCCCTCGGCGACCGACACGCCCATCTGTGGCATCGACACGAGCACCTCCGGCAGCGCCCGCTCAGTATTCGAGGAGCTCACGACAGGCCTCCTTGATCTGCTCGACCTGCGGCAGCAGGGCGCGCTCGAGCGGCGGCGAGAACGCGATCGGCACGTCGGGGGTGGCGACGCGCACGACGGGGCCGTCGAGGTGCTCGAACGCATGCTCGGCGACCAGCGCGGCCACCTGTGCCCCGGCCGCGCAGGTGGCGTTCGCCTCATCCACGATCACGAGCTTGGAGCACTTGCGCACCGAATGCAGGATCGCCCGCTCATCCAGCGGCACGAGCGAGCGCAAGTCGAGCACCTCTATGCTGGCGCCGTCGAGATCGGCGGTCGCCTCGAGCGCGCTCCACACCATCGCGCCGTAGGCGACGACCGTCAGGTCCCTTCCCTCGCGCGCGACGCGCGCAGCAAACGGCGTCTCGAAGCGCCCCGGCGCCACGTCTTCCTTGATCCGGCGGTAGAGGTGCTTGTGCTCGAAGAACAGCACCGGGTTGGGATCGTGGATCGCCGCGATCAACAGCCCCTTCGCGTCACTTGCCGTCGCCGGCGCGACCACCTTCAGGCCTGGCGCGTGCATGAACCAGGCCTCGGGGTTCTGCGAGTGAAACGGCCCGCCGCTGAAGCCACCACCCGACGGCAGCCTGATCGTTAGCGGCACGGCCAGTCGCTGGCGATAGTGCATCTTGCCGGCCACGTTGACGAGCTGGTCAAAGCCGCAGGAGATGAAGTCGGCGAACTGCATCTCGCACACCGGGCGCATGCCGACGACCGCAGCGCCGATCGCCGTGCCGACGATCGCCGACTCGGCCAGCGGCGTGTCGATGACCCGCTCGCGGCCGAACTCCGCGGCCAGGCCATCGGTGACCTTGAACGCGCCTCCCAACACGGCGATGTCCTCGCCCATCAGGAACACGCGTTCATCGGCGCGAAGCTCCTCCCGCAATCCGTCGGAGATCGCTTGCAGATAGGTCATCTCAGACACGATCTGTTCCCCTCGCCGCATAACCGCTGTACGGCGCCTGCCCGTCCCCGAGCGGCTCTGCCTCGCCCTCGCAGAACACGCCCTCGGTGGCGCTCGCCGGGTCGGGCAACGGCTGCTGCAGCGCCCGCGCGAGCGCCGCGTCCAGCTGCTCGGCGACCGCGTTCCGAGTTGCCTCGACATCGACGCCTTGCGCCTGCAGCCGCGCCTGCTGGAGCATGATCGGGTCGCGAGCTCGCCAATGCTCGAGCTGCTCGGCCGGCACATAGCGCATATCGTCGTGCGCGGCGTGGCCGTGCATGCGCATCGTGACCGCCTCGATCAGGGTCGGGCCGGCGCCGTCCAGCGCCCGCTCGCGCGCGCGCAGCGTCGCCGCGAACACGGCCTCGACGTCGTTGCCGTCCACGGTCTGGCCCACCGCGCCGTAGGCCGCGGCGCGCTCCACGGGATCGACCGCGAACTGCAGTCTGAGGGGGGTCGAGTAGGCGTACTGGTTGTTCTCGAGCACGAAGATCACCGGCAGCCGCTGCAACGCCGCCCAGTTCATCGCCTCGTGAAAGTCGCCGCGTGAGGTGGCGCCATCGCCGAGCCAGGTCAGTGCGCAGCGACGTTCGCCGCGCAGCTTGAAGGCCATCGCCATCCCGGCCGCCACCGGCATCATGTCTGGCAGCATCGAGACCATCCCCACGCAGCCCAGACGCCGGTCGCCGAAATGAACGTTGCCGTCGCGGCCACCGGTGATGCCGGACGCGCGGCCCATGTACTGCGCGAAGATGCGCTCGGGCTCCACCCCACGCACCAGATGCGCGGCGAGGTCGCGGTGCAGCACGCACAGGCGGTCCTCCGGCGCGAGCGCGAACGCGGCGCCCGCCGAAACCGCCTCCTGGCCACAACCGTCATAGAACGAGCCGGGCACCTTCCCCTGGCGATAAAGGTTCAGCGCGCGCTCCTCGATGCCGCGCATGAGCAGCATGTAGCGCAGCAGCTCCACGCGGTCCGCGACGCTGAGCGGGCCTGACGCCGATTCCCCGAGCCCGGTCGTGCTCGCGACGCCGGGCTCCCTAGCGGTAGTCGCCATGTTTTCCTTTCCGGGCCAAGCGGGATCTCCGCTGCGCCCTGCGTTGCGCCAGATGGGATCACCGCCTGGCACATCGGCCGACAACCACGTGGTTTGTTATGCGTGGATTTGCCTTTCATATTAGGCCGCCATCGGGCAACACTCGGACCTCGGTCCACTGGGCCACCACCCAGGGCCGGAAGTCGCGGCTTGATCCTCGCGATCGGCCTCGACCTCAGCCGGGCAGGGGGCTTACCGCAGCGAGGGCGTTAGCCCGGGCGCGTCGAGCGAGACGAGCGCGAGTATCCTGATCTCGCGCGGTAGATCAAACGCGGCGCATGAACATCGGCTCACGCGCGTGCGCGCGAGCGCGGCGACCTAGAGGAGGGGAAATGGCTCTGCAGATTGGTGACACGGCACCCGATTTCGAGGCCGAGACGACCGAGGGAACGGTGCGCTTCCACGACTGGATCGGCGACTCGTGGGCGGTGCTGTTCTCGCACCCGAAGGACTTCACGCCCGTGTGCACGACCGAGCTGGGTTACATGGCCAAGATCAAGCCCGAGTTCGACCGCCGCGACGTCAAGATCATCGGGCTGTCGGTCGACCCGGTCGCAGATCATGGCAAGTGGGCGAAGGACATCGAGGAGACGCAGGGGGCCGCGCCCAACTACCCGGTGATCGCGGACTCCGATTTCGCGGTGTCGAAGCTCTATGGGATGCTTTCCGCCGACACCGCGGGCAACCCGCTGGAGCGGACTCCGGCTGACAACCAGACCGTGCGCAACGTGTTCGTGGTCGGCCCCGACAAGAAGATCAAGCTGATCCTGGTCTATCCGATGACCACCGGGCGCAACTTCGACGAGGTGCTGCGGGTGATCGATTCACTCCAGCTGACCGCCAAGCACAAGGTGGCAACCCCCGTGAACTGGCAGGAGGGAGACGACGTGATCATCGCGGGCTCGGTATCCGACGATGAAGCGAAGCAGGTCTACCCTCAGGGCTGGCAGTCACCGCGGCCGTACATTCGCATCGTGCCGCAACCACGCTGACCGGCAGAGCCGCAGGGTGATCCTGAAGAACCGCCGGCGTGCTCGCCGAGCAGCTCGACCGGCTCCAGCCACCACTGCTACTCGACGTGACGACCGAGCAGGAGTGGCGCGAGAAGCGCATCGGAGAGAGCGCCAACATCCCGCTGACGCGACTTGGGCGGCAAATCGAGGAACTCCCGCGCGACCGGCCGATCGGCGTGCACTGCTCGAGCGGCTACCGCGCGGCGATCGCCGCCAGCCTGCTGCTCGCCGCTGGTTTCAGGCAGATCTCCGACCTGGTCGGCGGGGTGTCCGCCTGGGCGTCGTCGCGGCTCGAGACGGTAGTTTCCGAGCCAGTCTGAAGAGGCTCCGCACCATCCTCGCGGCTCCAGCGCGCGACCGTGGCACCTAGCGCAGGCACGGCCGCCATGGCCACCGGCGTCGGCAGCCACACGGACACCGCGCGGTAGGCGAGCACCGACGCGAGCGCAAGCTCCGGCGCGACGCCGAAGGCGATGAGGACGGCAGCGATCCCGCCGCTGACCGAACCGGGGAACGGGACCGTGTTGGCGACCTGGCCTACGAAGTACGCGAGCA
>Ga0066710_100000855_pt1 | contig 20614 bp, 16 predicted proteins | sample GraSoiAngelo_159_FD_79666 | JGI IMG/M metagenome (GOLD analysis project Ga0066710, IMG submission 79666) | Grasslands soil microbial communities from the Angelo Coastal Reserve, California, USA - 14_1009_16_40cm | ecosystem: Environmental > Terrestrial > Soil > Grasslands | place: USA...
GATCCTTTGAATACGCTTTGTGGTCCGACGTCTAATCAAGAGAAAGGAGGTGAAACTATGAAAAGTATTCTAAGGCTATTCCTGGTGTCTCTTGTTACCCTTGCCTTTGCCGGGGTTACCTTTGCTCAGGCTCCTACGACTCCAACTAAGCCCGCCGCTCCGGAGAAGAAGTCCGAAATGAAAGCGGAGAAAATGGAGAAGGCCGAGAAGGCAAAGACAACCAAGGTCACGGGCGAGCTTACTGCGGTTGACGCCAAGGCGGGCACGCTAACCGTCAAAGCGAAGGACAAGGAGGTCAAGCTCACCGCCGGGGTCAAAGCCAAGAGGTCCCTAGAAAAGGTGAAGGTGGGTGACACGGTACGAGTCTCCTATACCGAGAAGGACGGGAAGATGATCGCCAGCTCCATAAGCAAGGCTAAGGGCGAAGCCAAGGCCAAGGGAATGGAGTCGAAAGCGCCGGAGAAGAAAGAGGAATCCAAGACCAAGATGAAGTAGTCTTGCTCTTCTCAGGCTCACCACGGGGGTGGTCGACCTAAGACCGCCCCCACCCTACCTAATCACAGTAAAATTCCAAGGAATAGCCATTCGGATCGCGGAAGTAGATTGAGCTTCTACCTCGGCGGCCTTCGATCCCACCCCGTTTTGCTTTAACTTTTTCTCTAATGCCTTGAGATAGGTCTTAGAGACCTTAAAGCCAAAGTGATCCAGGCCTTGATGGGAACGGATTCTCTCGTTGCTCTCTATGAAATTCAGCAGATCATTTTCCTTTGGCGAGCGAAGGAAAATCATCTCGGGTGAGACCCGAAAGGCGATTTTCAATCCCAGAATCTCGGTATAAAACCGCTCGGTCTTCTTAAGATCGCGGCTCTTGAGGGCGATGTGTCGTAATCCGCTCATAGCCCCTGTATACCTCGCAGGTTTCTCAGGAATCAATGGGTTCCTTTTACATCGCTGCCATTCCCTGCTAATTAAGCCGGAGTAAAGATAGCGCGACCGCCGACAAAGATAGACTCATTCTATGCGGATTTCTCCTACCCCTTGGCTCATCGCTGCACTGGGATTTTTGATCCTGGGTTTCTCTCGCGGCATCCATTCCTCTTTCGGAGTCTTTTACGTGGCGCTGCTGGAAACTTTCGGCTGGAGCCGGGGGGTAACCGCTGGGGTATTCTCCGTCGTTCTTTTCGTCGACGCGCTGCTGTCGCCTGTTGTGGGCCACCTGCTTGACCGTTACGGGCCGAAGAAAATTGTCGGCGGAGGTTGCTTGACGCTCGCTTTAGGGTTTTTTCTAAGCAGCGAGATCAGCCAACTCTGGCAACTCTATCTCTACTTCGGTCTGGTTGCGGCTTTCGGGTTCACCTTCACGGGGATGGTCCCTCATGTGGTGCTCATCTCTGAGTGGTTCGTTTCCAAGCGCGCCTCGGCTTTCGGTTTGGTTTACGCCGGCACAGGTGTGGGCATTCTCCTCCTGGCACCGTTCACGGAATGGCTGATCTCTACCTGGGGGTGGCAGCGAGCGCTGCAGACTGAGGCGATCTTGGTTTTGATCTTGATGCTTCCTCTAATTATCGCGTTCTACCGGCGCGGGCCTTATCATGGGAGGTCGAGCGAACTTGCCAGAGGCGAGAACCAATGGACGACGAAGCTTGCGCTGCGGAGCCTGCAGTTTTGGCTGCTGTTCTTTGGGAGAATTTTTGCGGCGGGCGGGACGACCGTCATCGTGACCCATCAGGTGGCCCACGTGGTCGATATCGGTTATAGCCGGCTCTATGCGGCGACCATCTTTGGTTTTGTTGGAATCGCCAGCACCTTCGGCCGGGTCATTTTTGGTTACGTGGCTGACCTGGTCTCAAAACAGGCTGCCTATACGCTGAACATCTTGACCACGCTGGTTGGCGTGGGAGCCTTGATGGTGGCCCATGATACCTCTCACTCATGGCTTCTTTACGTCTACCTTGTCTTTTTCGGTATCGGCTTTGGCTCTAGGGCGGTCATCTTCTCCGCCCTTGCAGCGGATATCTTCTCGGGGAAAGGGTTCGGCGCCATCTTGGGCTATTCCGTCGTCAGTGTCGGCCTGGGCGGCGCGATGGGCTCGTGGCTTGGGGGTCTTTTCTACGACTTGTCAGGAAGTTATCTCATCTCCTTCGCCCTCTCTGCTGGAGTCTTAGGCTTATCCGATCTCTCCGTTTGGGCGGCATCTTGGAGGCGGGTCATCGCCTTTGACCAAAGGCTCTGGGCAACCGGCAGATAAACCTCGTACCACAGACTTACTGCGGAGGCTTTACGGCAATCTCTTAAATCTCCGTCATGGATGCCATTCAGTCCATTTGCTCCAGAGCAGCTCAGAGAACCACCCGGCGAAGAGCGGGAAAAGGAAGCTCGCGGCGATGCGCACCAGGACGACTTTCATTCCGAGGAACGGGATCTCCCACATAATGATCCTTTGAAGCCCGAGGAGAGACCAGGCCGTCAGATAAGAAACCAGCGGCCCGATGCCGATGCCGATCCAGTGGGCGATCACCTCTTCCGAGACCAGGACCTGAATCAGTCCGGCAATAAGAAAAGCCTCGGCCATCCGAGGCAAGATCTCTAGGACGAGCGACACGCTTGCCCCCAGCCCTTTTTGGGCAAGCTCAGGAGCTCTGAGATAAGCCGCGACTAGGAGCAGGAGAGCCACCGCCATCATGACCATAGTGGAGGTATCCATAGATCTCCTTAGAAAGATTTCTAGCTTTCTGTTGAGGGGCATCTGTTCGGCTAGCGTCTCTTAGGGGATTGCCGGTACTAGTAGGCGTTCGGAATAAACTTTTCAAGCTTCGCTGGTTGTGCAAACTTTGGAGACGTTATAAGGGTCAAAAGCAAAGGAGGCGAAATCATGAATTACCGTCTAGAGCATGTTGCTATCGAGTGTAAGGATCTGGAAGCCTCAGCCGACTTTTATCAAAGGCTCTTCGGTGGGACGCCGACCGAGGTGAGAACGGGATCGGCAGGCTACCCTTTTTGCTTCATCAAAATCAACGGCGCAGCTCCGATTCAGCTCATGGAATCGGAAGAGCCAAAAGGTGTCCATCACTACGGCTTTGTGACGGATGACATCGAACAGGCGGTCAAAGATTTTAGAGCCAGAGGCGCCAAGATCCTACGCGAGAATCATGACGCTAAAGGTCAGCTCACAACGGTCTTCTTACAGGACCCGAACGGTCTTCAGGTGGAGATTCGAACCCCTCGTTAGCCTCTTGCGCGAGCCGCTCCGCTGGCCGCACACGGCAGAGATAGGATCGGTGCGGCAGCGATCCGCTGATCGGATCGGCGAGATCCGTTCCAATAAGCATGCTGGGGTTTGCGCCCACGTCTGAGTAGGCATCGTAGCCCGGCAGCTTAAGTTCCCGGCAGTCCTGCCACCAACCGTGCTGAGCACAAACAACTCCAGGGATGATGCGATCCGTGATTCGCGCTCTAACGCGTATCGCCCCCTTGGGGCTTTCAACGATCATCCATTCCTCATTTTTAATCCCGTAGTGAGCTGCCGTTTCAGGATGCAGCTCTGCGGTTGGCTCACGCGATGTCTTGCGCAGGCTCGGCAAGGCCCGCTGCTGGCTATGAATGAAAGTTGTAAACTTTGCGTTGGTAAGCACCAGCGGATATTTGGCGGCTAGATCCGGCCTGCTCAGAGGGCTCACGGCCGGCTCGGTGTATTCTGGCAGCGGTGGAAAACCGTGGGCGGCAAATGTGTGCGAGTAGAGTTCGACCTTGCGAGAAAGAGTCGAGAAGCCACGTGCGCCTCTCCCGTCGTCAGACTGGGCGTATTTTCGGTAACTCGGCGTTACCGGCATTGTGATCCCACCCGGAGAGGCTTTGAGTCGCTCTAGGGTCAAGCCGGTGGGAGCTAACTCGTAGGCATAGGCGGCCTCGATATCCCCATCCCAGAAACTCTGACCAAACCCGAGCCGCTTGGCGAGCTGAAAGACAATCCATGTGTCGGAGCGCCTCTCCGCCAGAGGAGGAATCACCGCAGGGCGGTATTGAAGATGGGCCTTGCCTTGAGGACGGTGGTCGAAACCACTAGCGAGATTGGACATCTCAAGAAAGCTTGTGGCTGGCAGCACATAGTCGCAAAGCTCCGCAGTTGGGGTCATGAAGAGCTCGGCTGCCACAGCAAGCTCTAGAGCGCAGAAGGCCTCCCGAGCCCGGCGTGAATCTCCGGTGGACATGACCGTGTTGGAGCCAAAGTTGAGGACGGCTTTGACGGGATAAGGTTGCCCTTCGAGGATGGCGGTGAAGATATCGTAGGCGGCACAATTGCCGGGCTTGGCGGGCGGACCAAGAGGCTTGTCCGCGCGTCCGATCCTTTGGACGATCATTTCTTTCAGCAAATATTCCTTGCCGCTGACGTTGTTGACCGGCGTTCCCGGGAAGAGCACGTTGCCACCCGGCTGATCGAGGTCGCCAAGAAGGGCATACAGCGAGGCGATCGATCGACTCGTTTGTGTCGCGTTCGTGTGTTGTCCGACGCCGTTCCACATATACATGCTCAACGGACGGTTATGGGCGAGAAGCTGAGCGGCCTTCCAGACCTTTCCGGCAGGGACCCACGTGATCGTCTCTGAGCGCTCTGGGGGATAGCGCGATGCGAGAACGGCGAGAGCCTGAAGGGCTGTTTGGCAGGAGACCGCTCTGCCTTCTTTGTCTCTAACCGGCTTCTCTACAAACAGCGCGGGATTGACGGTATTTCTCTCAAATGCCCCAGACGCCGGATCGTAGATCGCGGGCCCCTCCGTGGTCTCGTCCCATACCACATAACGGTCAGGCCGCCCTGAGGTTGTAAGATCCGCTTCCGTCAGCGCCGCTCCGGTATCGCGGCGCAGGAGAAAAGTCCCATTGGTCCATTGGCGCAAAAAGCTTGCGTCGTACCACCCTTCCTCTATCACAGCGTGGATAAGGGCGAGGGCGAGCGCGCCGTCCGTGCCTGGACGAGGTTGGAGAAGGATTTCGGCTTGAGCGCCAATGCCGATTCGGCGCGGATCGACGGCGACGATTTTCATTCCGCGGGACCTGGCGGCAACGATGTCGTGGGCCAGGATCAAAGAGGTCGAGCTTGGGTTATGGCCCCAGAGAAGAAAGCTCTCGCATCGGCTGAGATCGGGGCTTGGCAGATTGACCCCGAACGTGTACGTAAAACCCGTATCTCGGTGCCAGTTGCAAACGTGCGTGGTAGAGACCCAGTTTGGACTGCCGAGCACGTTGAGAAATCGCGCCAGCCAGCGCGCCGCATCATCGATTGAAGTGCCGCTGGTCGTGCCCTTGGCCAGGGCCACAGCTCGCGGGCCATAGCGCTCACGGGTCGCTAGCAGCTTCGCTGCGATCTCATCGAGCGCCTGATCCCAACTGAGCCTTTTCCAACCAGGATCGGGATCTCCCTTCGGCCGTGTGCGCTTCAGCGGATAGTTCAGCCGGTCGGGATGGTAAAGCAGCTCGGGTGCTGCTTTGCCTTTGATGCAGATCACACCGCCGTTTGGATGATCCGGGTCTGGATCGAGCCGGGCCACCCGGCCATTCTCGACAGTTGCGATAGTGGCGCAGTGTGCCGTGCAGAGGGCGCAGTAGCCACGGACTGTATGAGAAGTTACGGTGAGATCTGCCATTGGAACATTAACAGACTACTCTAAAGTCGCCGCGCTTTCCACTCAGGCTCCAAGCTTCGCTTGACAGCCAAAATAATTGTAGGCTAAGAGAATTGTTCTGGGATTCGCTCGACCGGCTCTAGTCAGCAGCAGCTTTGATTTTGACAAACTATGGGCCCGACCGGTTCTTGCCGGCTGGCCTTTTTATTGAGATTGGAGCTTGAGAGGTTCCACAATTCCAATACGCCTCGCACACATGTGAAAGGAGATTATCAATATGCGTAACGGTCGACGGGTGAAAGGTCAGCAAGCAGGATCCGGACTAGCTGTCAGAAATCGACTGATCAGATATCAGCCAGGGAGGGCCAGGCCGCCAATTCCAGGTGGCATAACGCCTGAGGATTTCTTGAAAATAACAAGAACCCTCAGAGACATTCTGCAGGACATAGACAAAAAGCTAAAAAGTGCACCCCACGGACCGAAAGAGATACACGTCCGCCTCAACGAGAGCGACAAGCCCTTCCCCTTTCCTGTCTTCGCCGGTTGGGTCGAGGCTGAGGATGTGAGACAAACAAGACAACAATGGAATCATCCGGATCCGGGCCTGCACCGTTTCGGAGATGATGTCTACTCTGAGATCTACGGGGAAGCCTTTCGTTATGCCAACCAAAAAGGGAACCATTTTAGGTATAGAGATTGGGAAGAAGGCGAAATACTAGAGAAGAGATCTGGAGAAAAAGCTACAGATCCGAAGGCCGGAAACAGGTTCCAAACGTGTCTTGCAATTGTGATTGGGGAACGTTGCGCTGGAACACTCGTAGTGGGATTTCGCAAGAAACCCCCGCAAAAGTTGCTCACCACAGCCCAAACTATATTGAGAGAGTGGGCCAGAGAAGATTTTACTACCCCTAGGCGCGGCCGCCTGATCAAATTTCTAAAACGGTTTGACCTTGGCGGACCACGTCTTCAAAGATCCGACTGGGTGAAACAAATTTAGATGTTGATGAATAATGCCGCGGCTCGTAGGAGTTAACAAGAAGAGTCCCTTGCTAGAAAGTTCGGACGTCAAGAAAGAGCTGCTGGGACGGACCCGGGAACTCGCAGCGCTCCTCGCGATTTCACAAACCGCGACTCAGTCCCTCGAGACGGAAAAGATCCTAAAGGATACTTTAGACAAATCGTTAGAGCTGCTCCGCTTTAATGTCGGTTACATTCGCACCCTGGACCCTGCGAAGCAAAATTTGGTTGTCCGTGTGGCCAGAGGTTTATCCTCCCGCGAATTCTTAAGCACCGCCATCCCTTTGGATTCTTCTCATCCCATTGTGGGAAAAATCGTCTTCGAAACACAAAAGCCTTACATCTGTACCGATATTCCGAAAGATCCGCTGTTTAATGCCCGAACCATGGAAAGAGAAGGGCTTATCTCCGTAGTGATGGTTCCTATAATCTCCAAGCAGCGCGCTATGGGTTTCATCGCAGTTGGGAGTAAAAAGGTCCACAAATTCACCGAAAGGGAAGTGCGTCTCTTGTTGGCCTTCAGCTCCCAGCTTGGCGCCGCGCTCGAAAATGCCCAGCTCTATGACGAAGTGAATAAAGACAAAGCTTATATCGAAAACCTGGTGGAGAATGCAGGTGACGCCATCATCTCCACGGACACAGAGGATCGTATCCTTAGCTGGAACCTTGGGGCGGAGGTGGTCTTTGGCTATAGCAAAGAAGAGGCGGTTGGGCAGAGTCTCGCCATCCTGCTTCCGCCGGGTCGTTCGACAGAGCTGGAAGAGATACGGAATAAGGTGCGACTTACAGGTGTCATCCGCAGTTTAGAGGTGCGCCGGATCAGGAGAGACGGGAGAATCATCGATGCCAGCCTAGCGGTCTCGCCAATCAGGGACAAGGATGACAATGTCATTGGCTTTCTTCACCTGGCCAAGGATGTCACAGAGAAGAAACGTTACGAACAGCGGCTGAAAGAGCTGGACAAAATGAAGTCGGACTTCGTGTCTAGCGTTTCGCATGAGCTGGGAACCCCACTGACCGCAATTAAAGGCTCGGTCGATAATATGCTGGATGGCGTCATAGGAGAATTGAATGAAAAACAGATCGCATACCTGACGCGGATCAAGTCGAATGCGGACCGTCTGGCGCGGCTCATCAACGATCTGCTGGATCTCTCGAGGATCGAAGCAGGGAAGATTGACCTTAGGCCGACAAATCTCTCTCTTGTCACTCTGATCAAGGAGGTTGCAGAAAGCCTGAGACCAGTCGCAGCGGAGAAGCTTATCAGCCTGGACATTGCTTCCCGGGACCCCGCGGTTATGGCCTGGGCAGATCGAGATAAGGTGACGCAGGTGCTCATGAACTTGATCGGCAACGCGCTGAAGTTTACCCCACCCCATGGCAAAGTGACTATCGCCGTCGGAAGAAACGGCGATCAGTGGGTGCGGGTCTCGGTCGCGGACACAGGTCCAGGCATTCCCACGGAAGAGATAAATAAAATTTTTGATAAGTTCTATCAGATTGCTCAGTCCGGCAGGCAAAAGACCAAAGGAACAGGGCTCGGCCTAACTATCTGTAAGGACTTGGTGGAGATGCAAGGGGGAAAGATCTGGGTGGAAAGTGAAAGCGGCAAAGGGAGCACCTTTGCCTTCACACTGCCTGCCGAGCACCCCGTTTAGGTTCGAGCCGTCTGGCAGATCAGAATCATTACATCGCCGGTTAAAGACGGATGCTCCGAAGTCGTCTTGCTCTTCGCGGATACTCCCAGCACGCTTGAGCCTCTAGGGGGAAGTTGTTAAGTTTAGCTAGAGTTCTACCTATGGATGCTCGGTTGCGAGAGGGTATACGTCTGTTCAATGCCGGCCGTTACTTCGAATCGCACGAGTCGCTCGAGGATTTTTATCTCAGCGCCGAAGAGAAACACAAGCCCTTTCTTGAGGGACTGATTCAATTGGCCGCAGCTTGCAGGATCTTTCGGGAGTTCGGCGAGATCAAAGGGCCGGTCCGGATGGTTTACCAGGCTATTATTCGGCTGGAGAACTATCAGCCGGCCTATCTGAAGGTCAGGGTGAAGGATCTCATCCAAGAAATGGAGTCGTGGGCCAAAAGGGCTGAAGTTGACTCTGAATCGGTCCGAGAACAGATCCCCAAGATCCAGCTGCGCCGTTTCGGTCTGTTCTGATGCTTGTCCCCGGCTTACAAAAAAGGATCGAGCCGCTTCTCCAGGCAAAGTGGGAAGAGGCGAAAAGGGTCCACGGTCTCAAAGGCGGCGCGCGAGCCTATTTTCTCTCACTCATTGCCGGGAAACGAGACCGACCTCTTCTGATCGTCACGCCGACGGCGCGCGAAGCCGAAAACCTCTTTTCAGACTTGGCTTTCTTTCTGGGCGAAAAACAAGATCTCCCTCCGCTCCAGAAACGGCTCCACCTTTTCCCTCCCTGGGAAGTTCTTCCGTTTGAAAAGCTCTCGCCCCATCCCGATCAGGTGGCAGCGAGATTGGAAGGGCTTTATTACTTATCGCAGACTGACGCATCTATTTTGGTCGCTAGCCCTGCAGCCCTCATGCAGAAGGTCATACCTAAAGAGACCCTAGAGCAATCGTTTCTGTATCTCGTAAAGGGTCAGGAGATTTCGCGTGAGAGTTTGCTCGAGCATCTCGTGGGCTGGGGCTTTCAGAATGTCCCTCTGGTCGAGGAGCGGGGTGATTTCAGCGTCCGTGGAGGGATCATCGACCTCTTTCCACCCGCCTATTCCCGGCCTCTGCGCCTTGAATTTTTCGGCGACAACATTGACTCGATTCGAGAGTTTAATCCGTCCACCCAACGCTCCGAGAAACAGCTCGAGGAGATTCTCCTTTTGCCCGTAAAGGAATTTTCGCTAAGGCGCGCTAAAATCGATGCGGTCGTGCGCGAGATCGACAGCAGGGCCGGAGAGTTGGAGGTGGGCCGCAAAGAGAAAAACTCGATTCTTGACTCTCTGACGGAGGGAATTCCGTTTGCCGGGATCGAGTTTTTGGCCCCCTATTTTTACGCCGCGCTTTCCTCGATCTTTTCTTATCTGCCGCCCGAGACGTTGATCTGGTTGGACGAGGCTGCTCACGTGGAAGCCGAAGTGGAGCGGTTCGAGCATCTAACTTGGCAACGAGAGGCGAGGGCGAAGGAGGAGGGTCGTTTCGCCCCACCTGTAGAAAGTCTCTATCTGAGCGAGAAGGAGTGGCAGGAAGGGATTTCTCTTTTTCGCCAGGTTCATAGCGAACCGCTCGATCTCGCGGCGCCTGGAGTGGAATCGTCGAATTCCTCGCTCAGCGTGAAATCCCACTCTAACACGGATCTTCGCCAAGAGATCTCATCTCTTCAGACTAGAGAGCCTTCTCTCGCCCCTCTGGCGAGTCGCCTTAGAGAGTGGAGCGAAGAAAGAGTCTTTTTCGTCGCCCCCACCCCAGGAGATGCCGGCCGGCTCAAGGAATTATTAGGGCATTATGAGGCGGAACTTCCTTTGATGGATCTTTCCTTTCCTCAGCTGCTCGCGGATGGCGAGCTGCGTCGGGCTGTTCTCGTCGGGGAGCTCACCCAAGGGTTTCGCCTACCGGAAGACCATTTGATCTTGGTAACCTCGGACGAAATTTTCGCCACGCAAAAGAGTCAGCAAGCGCGAGGCAGAAAAAGCCACCCTAGTCACTTTATCAGCAGCTTAAGCGAGCTCAAGCAAGATGACTATGTGGTTCATTTGGACCACGGAATCGGCATCTATCGGGGGCTCAAATTTCTCAGCGTAGCAGAAGTTGAGGGAGAGTTTCTCCATCTCGAATATGAAGGAGGCGATCGGCTCTACTTGCCGGTCGATCGGATCAATTTGATCCAGAAATATATCGGCGGAGATGGAGCGCGGCCCGGTTTGGACCGGCTTGGGGGAAGCTCGTGGGAGAAGGTTAAGGCCAAGACCCGCGAATCGATTCTGGCGATGGCCCAGGAGCTGCTGGTGGTCTATGCGGCCCGCGAGGTGGGTGAAGGCCATGCCTTTTCTTCCCCGGATCATCTCTACCGCGAATTTGAGGCCTCTTTCCCATTCGAGGAGACTCCGGATCAGGACAAAACCATTGAAGATGTTCTCAGAGACATGCAGAAGAAAAGGCCCATGGATCGCCTCATCTGCGGCGATGTCGGTTACGGCAAGACGGAAGTGGCGATTCGAGCCGCCTTCCTCGCCGTCATGGAAGGGAAGCAAGTCGCGGTCCTGACTCCAACGACCGTGCTAGCGCAACAGCATTTGCAAACCTTCCGTCATCGTTTTCGCGGCTATCCGGTAAGGATCGAGATGTTGAGCCGCTTTCTGACTTCCAAGGAAAACCAGCAGGTGCTTCAGGACCTGGCCAAGGGACTCGTGGACATTGTGATCGGGACGCATCGCTTACTTCAGCGAGATGTCGCGTTCAGAGATCTCGGGCTCATGGTGATCGACGAGGAGCATCGCTTCGGCGTCGTTCATAAGGAAAAGCTCAAAAAGCTCCGTTGCCTCGTCGATGCGATGAGTCTAACCGCGACGCCGATCCCGCGCACGCTTCACATGTCTCTTGTCGGCATCCGGGACATGAGCATCATCGAGACGCCGCCTTTGGACCGTCTGGCGATCCGAACCTACGTTACGAGATATGATGAGAGCGTGATTCGGGATGCGGTCGTACGGGAGTTGAATCGCGGCGGCCAGGTTTTTTTCCTCCACAATCGAGTGGAGACCATCTCCCGCATGGCTCAGAAGCTCTCGGACTTAGTTCCAGAGGCGAAGATCGCCGTGGCCCATGGGCAGATGCGTTCGCGAGAGCTGGAGAAAATCATGCTCGACTTTATGGAAAATCGGACGCAAGTATTGGTGTGTTCCGCTATCATCGAATCGGGATTGGATTTCCCCAACGCCAATACCATGATTATTAACCGGGCCGACAAGTTTGGATTGGCTCAGCTCTATCAGCTTCGAGGGCGAGTGGGTCGCTCTGACCGTCGTGCCTACGCTTACCTTCTCATTCCGGGAGAGAAGATTATCACGCGCGATGCGGAGAGCCGGTTGAAAGCGCTGCAAGAGCTCGACGAATTGGGGGGAGGGTTCAAGCTCGCGCTCCACGATCTGGAAATCCGCGGCGCCGGGAACCTGCTGGGCAAGCAACAGTCAGGACAGATCGCTGCCGTCGGATTTGAACTCTACACCGAGATGATGGAGAAAGCGGTCCGGGAGCTCAAGGGCGAGGCCGTCAGACCCGAAGTGGAGCCAGAGATCCGGCTTGGCATTCCCGCCTACTTTCCTGAGGACTATATTCCCGACACGAATCAGCGGCTTATCTTCTACAAGCGCCTCGCTGGCCTCGAGGATCTCCGGGAATTGGAAGAGATCAAAGAGGAGCTAAAGGATCGCTATGGTCCTTTCTCGCCCGAGGTGGAGAACCTCTTCTTGGTCATGTATCTGCGACGTTTCCTCAAAAATTATCTGGTCGAGCAGATCACTTACCATGACGGAAAAGTTTCTCTTCTCTTTCACTCCGAATCACCGGTTAAACTGGAGCGGCTGTTTGAGCTGATAGGTAAGGATAAAGGCAGATACCGTCTCTCGCCGGACGGACGGCTTTCTTTTGCACCTCAGCATCAATCTTGGGAAGGTTTGGTCCCAGAGGTGATCGATTTCTTGCAGGCGATCCAGCAGTAGGCTGGGTTCTCTAGTCTGGGGGTGTTTACGGACTAAACAATCAGGGAACGCAGGACGAAATTGACGAGGCTTAGAACGATGGCTCCGAAAAAAGCGGACCAGAAGTAGTGCACTGCAAAGCCGGGCACTAGATATGCCGCAAATTCCAGCATCAAGGCGTTGATCACTAACCAAAATAACCCGAACGTTAATATCGTAAGGGGAAGAGTCAGGATCTTCAGGATGAATCCGAGGGTAGCATTGACGAATCCGATAATGACCGCAGCGATCAGCGCCGTGCCAAACCCCCTAACCTCAAATCCTGGCACGATGTGCGCGACAACAATCAAACTGAGCGCGCTTAAGAACCAATGAATGATTAGAATAAGCATCTTTAAAGTCTATCTTAACAGTCTGGATTGTAAAGGGAAAGACTCTGAAAAAAATCTCGAGGTGGCTTAAAGTTGCTCCTCGCCAACGAAGCGGAAAGTTATCTCTACTTGATCGCCGGAGCGAAAGCGGAAGAGAAGCGTGGGGACTGCGATATTAAAATCCTTAAGCGCGAACTTTGAGTTTCCCTCCGCCGTGATCTTCCGCTCGCGGTAGCTCAATCGGACCGGCACTCTAATCTCCCTTTTTGTTCCGTGGAGCTGCAAAATGCCTTTGATCGTTAATTGCCATGGGTCCGCAGGCGACTTGGGTTCTTTGATCTCTTCAATGCCGGTGCTGGTGAAGCGAATCTCCGGGTAGTCCTTCACCTCCAGGTAATAGGTTTGGACATCCTGATCCCGTAGACCGAGATTGCTGTTGTAGCTTGCCGCGTCGATCGAGAGTCTGACGGAGCCGGAGCTTCTGAGGTTGTCGGTTTGACCCTGAGCCTCGCCCTCGCGCAGAGTCAGTTCACCGACAACGGTTTGACCGAAAGGGTCAACGATCCGTGTTTGGACCTTACTCTCCTTGGGCAAGAGACGAAAATGGATGGGCTCTCCTAGTGCCGGGGTCGGCAAGCGGGCCAGGGCTGTGGCTATCAAAATGACTAGAAATCGGGAAATTCGCACGCGTTTGTTTTGACTCTCAGGATGTAGTTGAACCGATAGCCTTGGACGACCGAACAGCCGCCTCTTCAGATATAAGCCCGCTCGGTCTCTCGGATCGCACAGTAACGCTCGAAACTCCTTCTTTCATCTTCGAGCCCAAGCAGAGATTTTATCGTGCTCCCACGAAAGGTGTGCGCCAACATTTTTAGTCCGTGGCGCAGCACGAACAAGGGGCTATGAACGAACGCAGCCGGAAAATGGCGCAGCTTCATCCATCGGTCGGCTCGCCACCTTAGGAACTCGATCTCCTTGGCTGATAGATGATGAGTCCGCACCACAGCGGTTGTGCCATCGTACTCCTCGAGATTCTCGCTTATGATCAGCCCTTGATTGCGGAAGTCTTGAGTCATCGGAGTACCGGGATAGGGTGTCGGGTGCTGGATGCAGCGCCAGTCGACGTATCGCCGCGCGAATTCGAGGTTGGCCTCTATGGACTCGCGCGTGTAGCTCGGATTGCCTACGATCAGCCCGCCTGCCACGTACATCTTATTTCGATGTAAGTGGTCGATGGCCTCGAGAGTCGCGTTGCCGGCCTTCCAGCCGTTCTTGCGCCGGGAGTTTTTAGAGCTGGCGCGCAGAAACTTCAGGTCTTCGTCGAGGATGTTCTCGATTCCGAGGAAGACATACCGGAACCCTGCCTCGCGCATCAAAGGCGCAACAGTATCGCCGTGGTTTGCAATGGCCGAGGTCATCGCTTGGACGATGTAGTCGATGTCGTTTAGGCCAGCGTCTATAATCGCGCGGCAAAGCGTCTCGAAGCGCCGCACGTTAAGCGTGATGTTGTCATCGACGATGAAGATGGATTGGGCTCCGTGGCCGCGAGCGTCGCGAATGTCGGCGAGAACTCGATCAAACCCGTAGGTGTGAAAGTTGCGCCCGCGCATCGCGATGATGGAGCAGAAGCTGCAATCAAAGGTACAACCGCGGGAGGTTTCAACTACGTCCACCTGCCGGCCGAGCATCGTATAGCCTCCAAGCACGCGGGCGTCGCGGTTCGGCAACCGTATGTCGCCATCATCGAGACTGTTGATGGGTCGATCTGGGTTGCGATGAAAACGACCACCGCGTCGATAAGTTAAGCCCCTGATGTGGTTGTATCCACTTTCGGTTTCTATCGCGCGCAGCAGTTCACGAAAGGTAACCTCGCCCTCACCGCGCACAATGAAATCGCCGCCGCCGGAGATCGTGTAGGCCTCGGGGGCCATGCTCGGATCGTAGCCTCCTAGGACAATCAGGGCACTGGGGCGGATAGCGCGCACCAGCTTGATGATCTTTTTTGCGGTCTCGCGTTGAAAGGTCATCACGGACAGTCCGACGATGTCTGGTTGGACGTTACCTACGAGCCGTTCTACAGTCTGGCGGACCCTCTCCTGGGCGAGTATCAGATCGGCCACGGCGATTCTATGGTGCGGGTCGACATTTCCGGCGAGCGAGGTGAGAGCTCCATTCGGCATACGCATGGCCAGCACCGGTGTATGCTCGAACGAATCCGGCATAGAGAGAAGCAAAATATTCATTTTGGTCTCGTTTGGATTTCTGCCACCAGTATGGTAATTAAATTCCTTGTATAACACAAAGGGTTGTTTTGGGTTATGGTCATGCGGCAACGAGCGCTTTATTGCAGTTTCATTCTGATTTGTGGTCTCCTTTTTCTTCAACCGGCTCCGCTGATTGCTAGGGTGGTTGAGCAGGTGGTGACGGTGATCGACGGCGAGCCCTACACTGTCTCAAACTTGAGGGACTATGCTCAAGCGAAGTTGGGTCGCGAATTTCCCAAGGGAGACCTAAACCGCATTGAAAATGAGGATAAGGAGGTGCTCGAACAATTCATTACCGAAAAGCTCTTGGCGGCTGAGATCAAACAAGCAGGGATAAAGATCAGAGACGAAGAAATCGATCAGTATATCGAGCAAGTGAAGCAAAGAAATCAGCTCAGCAATGAAGATCTTAATGCGGCTCTGAGCCGTGAGGGCATGAACCTGGAAGCCTACCGCGCGTCGATACGGGCCGAGATTGAAAAAAGCGAAATGGTCAGTCGCCAGGTGCTTAAGAAAGTTAACATTACCTCTGATGACGTGGAGCGCTACTATCGATTGAATACAAGGCAATTTATGACCCCAGAGAAGGTTAGGCTGCGTCATATCCTAGTTTCCCTTCCGCAAGGCGCATCGCCGGAGGACGAGAGAGAGGCTCTCCGGAAGGCTACGGAGCTCCGCAGCCGAGCTGTGGCCGGGGAAGAATTCTCTAAATTGGCGGCGGAGTATTCAGAGGGTGCGGGCGCCTCGGGAGGGGGGGATATCGGTTGGGTCACGCGGGGTAGCTTGCTCAAGGAGATCGAAGATTTTGCTTTTAACAAACTGACCGTCGGGGAGATCAGCCAGCCCGTTCGAACCAGCCTGGGCGTCCACCTTGTCAAACTGGAAGGGCGGGAGAGCGCACAGCCTTTACCTCTCGCGGAGGTTCAAGGAAAGATCAAAGAAGAGCTCTTTGCCAAGGCTCGTGAGGAGCGGTTCCAAAACTGGCTCAAAGGGGATCTGAGGAGGAAGCATCGAGTGGATGTGAAGATACCCGGAGTTGTGTTTCGTCCCGAGGAAACCAAAGAGAAAACGGTGGACTCTCTAATGGCTTCTTCTGCGTCCAAAAGAAACCGAAACGAAGATTCAGGTTTTTTGGGCTTCCTCAATCCCCTCTCGTACATTTTTACTACGAAGCCGATTGAAGGGGAGGACGCTGAGGGAGAATCAAGCGGGCGCAGTATTGTCAGTGTATTTGGGGTTCCGCTCCTTGCCACGGACACCGGGGAGGATGTCCCGGATGATCCCCTCGCGCCTGTAACGACGGACGAAAAGTCGGGTCAGAAATCCCAGGATTCAGGCGGCTTTTTCTCCTCGGTTTGGAAGACTCTAAATCCCTTCTCTAAGTAGGGATCGATGATTCCTTGTTCCCCAACGCCTATCTGGGGATAAGTCATCATAGCGCTGATAAGAGGAAGAGATGGTCAAACCCATTGTGGCTATCACCATGGGCGATCCGGCAGGGGTGGGACCAGAGGTGGTCCTCAAGGCTCTGGCCGATCCGAGGGTGAGAAGCGTGTGTCATCCTCTAGTCCTAGGAGACTTGGGAGTGCTTCAGCGAACTCGCAAGCGACGAAGAAGCTACGCGGACCTGGTTCCATGGAAACCAGGACAACCCACGGAAGAAGGGAATGGCGCCGCTCCGGTTTATTCGCTTACCTCTCTTTCTCCAGCCCAGTCGCGGCCTGGTGATCCTTCAAAGGCATGCGGTGAAGCTGCTTATCGTTACATCAAGATGGCTGCGGCGCTCGTTGGTACACAAGTCGCCGATGCTATGGCCACTGCGCCGATCAGCAAAAGAGTTCTTCAGCTCGCAGGATATCATTATCCAGGCCACACCGAGCTTTTAGCTGAGCTGACGGGCGCGCGGGAGTGTCGCATGATGCTCTTAGGAAGGCGACTGAGGGTGGTGCTCGTCACAGGCCATCTTCCTATGGCCCGGATTCACAATGAGCTGACGCGCAGCCGGGTTCGTGTCACCTTGGAGCTTGCCCATCATGCTTTAAAGAAATACTTTGCCACTGCGCGTCCTCGTCTCGCTGTCGCTGCCCTGAATCCCCACGCCGGTGAGATGGGGATTCTGGGACGCGAGGAAATTACAGTGATTACACCGGCTCTTGAAGAGGCGCGGAGGAAGGGAATTCGAGCTGAAGGTCCGTTCCCGGCTGACACCCTCTTTTTTCACGCCGCACGGGGGGAGTATGATGCTGTCATTTGCATGTATCATGACCAGGGATTGATTCCGCTCAAACTTTACCATTTTTATGGCGGTGTGGCGCTGACTCTCGGCCTACCCTTGATCCGGACGTCCGTGGATCATGGGACAGCCTATGGCATCGCAGGGAAAAACGAGGCAGATGGCTCCAGCATGAGAGAGGCGATCCTCTTGGCGGCGAGATTAGCAAGACAAAGGAAAAGGCGCCGATGACGATGAATCCATCGATTTTTCGTGAGTACGACATTCGAGGTTTGGCGGAAAAGGACTTTGATAAAGAGTTTGCCCGGCTGCTCGGCAAGGTCCATGGCACGGTGATCCGGGATCGGGGTGGAAGGCGCGTCTCGGTAGGACGGGATTGTCGGTCGACCTCCGATCCATATGCGGAAGCGGTCATAGACGGATTTCTCTCTACTGGTTTGCATGTCTACGATATCGGCGTTTGTCCCACGCCCTTGCTCTATTTTTCTCTGTTCCATCTTGACCTGGATGGAGGGATACAGATTACGGCCAGCCATAATCCCTCGGAGTACAACGGCTTTAAGGTCTGCGCGGGAAAAGAAACGATTTACGGCTCCCAGATCCAAGAACTCAGGAAGAAGATGGAGCAGAAGAATTTTAAGGAGAGCCCCGGAGGGAAAGGCGAGGGTTATGCCATTATCCCGCCTTATCAGGAATATCTCCTGCGTGATGTTCCAACTTTAGCCCGGCCGCTCAGAGTCGCTGTCGACGCCGGCAATGGGGTTGCCGGTCCTGTAGCGCCGCCCATCTTTCGCCGCTTGGGGTGTACGGTCTGGGAGATCGCCTGCGTTCCTGACGGTAACTTTCCGCTTCATCATCCCGATCCCACGGTTCCTGAGAATCTAGAGATGCTTATACAGAAGGTTAAGGAAGAAAACGCAGATCTCGGGATCGCCTACGATGGAGACGCAGACCGTATCGGGACAGTGGATGAGAAGGGAAACATCCTTTGGGGGGACGAGCTTTTAATTCTCTTTTCGCGCGATGTTCTGAAGCGCCATCCTGGTGCGGTGATTATTTCTGAGGTCAAGTGCTCTCAGCGACTCTTTGATCAAATCTCGCTTCACGGGGGCGCTCCGATTATGTGGAAGGCTGGCCATTCGCTGCTTAAGGCGAAGATGAAGGAGACGCATGCGCTTTTGGCCGGAGAGATGAGCGGTCACATGTTTTTTGCCGCCCGCTATTTTGGGTACGATGATGCGATCTATGCCTCGCTTCGTCTCTTAGAGCTGCTAGCCCGAACGGGTCAGCCATTGTCGAGTTTGCTTGCCGATCTCCCCAAGAGCGTCTCGACGCCGGAGATTCGGGTAGATTGCCCGGATGAGAAGAAGTTTGAAATCGCCGCCCGGGCCACAGAGTTCTTCCGCAAGCACTATCCTGTGATCGATGTTGACGGAGTCCGCATCCAATTTCCCGAAGGTTGGGGGCTCATCCGCGCTTCCAACACGCAGCCCGCCTTAGTGCTTCGCTTTGAGGCCAAGAACTCCCAGAAGCTCGAGGAGTACCGGAGCATCATCGAGGAGAAACTCAAGGAGCTTGAAAGCCGTTAGGGAAGTGGATGACCGGCCAGATCATTGTCAAGGGAGCACGGGAGCACAATTTAAAAAATCTCAACCTTGAGATCCCGCGCGGGCAGCTTGTCGTCATCACCGGCGTCTCTGGCTCGGGAAAATCTTCGCTCGCCTTCGATACTCTCTATGCGGAAGGGCAGAGGCGTTACGTGGAATCGCTCTCAGCCTACGCCCGGCAGTTTCTCGAGCAAATGGAAAGGCCGGATGTGGACTCGATTGAAGGGCTCTCGCCGGCGATTTCAATTGAGCAAAAGAGTGCCGGACAAAACCCTCGCTCCACCGTAGGGACGGTCACAGAGATCTACGATTATCTTAGGCTTCTCTTTGCCAGGATCGGCAAACCCTACTGCTATAAGTGTGGCAGAGAGATTTCGGCCCAGACCATTCAGCAGATTGTGGACCGGCTGCTCTCTCTCCCGACCGGAATTCAGATCCATATTTTGGCGCCAATCGTCTCGGGACGAAAAGGTGAGTACCGCCAGGAGCTAAAGAGCCTGGCTCAAGCTGGCTTTGCCCGGGTCAAGATCGATGGGCAGTCCTATGAGTTGGGAGGGGAGGTTGCGCTAAGAAAGACCTTAGCCCATGACATTGATTTAGTTGTAGATCGCCTGGTGCTGCGAGAAGGAGTCGCGAAGCGTCTAGCCGATTCTCTGGAAGTGGCCTCCCGCTATGGCAATGAGGTGATCAAAGTAGAAGTTTTAGGCGGTCAAGGCTCTACCAAAAATGAGGAGTTGGTCTTCAGCCAAAAATTCGCCTGCGTCCGCTGCGGTGTTTCCTATCCAGAGATCATCCCTCGGATGTTCTCATTCAACAGTCCCTACGGCGCCTGTGGCACATGTGGAGGCCTAGGTGTGGAAGTCCAGACTGATTGGGGTTCTGACGATGTTCAATTATCTGTCAATCTGCTTCTCTGCGGCGGCTGCGGAGGCATTATGCTCAGAAGAGAAAGCGTTCATGTAAAGATCGGGGGGAAAAACATCGTAGAGCTGATGTCGTTGCGCGTCAAAGAGGAGACAAAATTTCTCGCTTCTTTGGAGCTGAAGGACTACGAGAAAACTGTCGGCCAGCGGGTTCTTAAAGAGAGTATCGACCGTCTACACTTCATGGTCGAAGTCGGCCTGGACTATTTGAGCCTTGATCGGCCTTCGGTTACGCTCTCAGGAGGGGAAGCCCAGAGGATTAGGTTGGCAACCCAGATCGGCTCAAGCCTCACAGGTATTCTTTATATCCTCGATGAGCCGAGCATTGGCCTTCACCAAAGAGACAACGCCCGCCTCTTAGCCCTCCTAAAACGGCTTAGGGATTTGGGAAACTCGGTCCTAGTTGTCGAGCATGACCGGGAAACGATTTTGCAGGCTGATCACGTGATCGATATGGGACCTGGGTCGGGACTAGACGGAGGTGAGGTCGTTGCACAGGGTACCCCCCAGGAAATTATGAAAAATGACCAGTCACTCACGGGGCAGTATTTGGCCGGCCGCTTGGAAATTCCTATTCCAGCTCGGCGCCGCAAAGGAGATGGCAGGGTGCTGGTTCTAAAAAGAGTGAGACAAAACAATCTCAAAAATGTCACGGTAGAAATTCCCCTCGGTGCCATGACTTGCGTTACGGGTGTTTCCGGATCGGGGAAGAGCAGTCTGGTGATGGATACCGTCTACAGAGCGATGGCGCAGCGACTTTATCGCTCGAGAGAGAGAGCCGGGCTGTTTGACGAGATCCTGGGTTGGGAATATTTTGATAAGGTCGTCAGTATCAATCAGGCTCCCATCGGCCGCACCCCCCGCTCAAACCCGGCAACCTACACGGGTTTATTCAATCATGTCCGTGCTCTTTTTTCCCAACTGCCCGAGGC